>Ga0209473_1000582_pt1 | contig 21324 bp, 22 predicted proteins | sample GraSoiAngelo_133_FD_185890 | JGI IMG/M metagenome (GOLD analysis project Ga0209473, IMG submission 185890) | Grasslands soil microbial communities from the Angelo Coastal Reserve, California, USA - 14_0929_05_20cm (SPAdes) (version 2) | ecosystem: Environmental > Terrestrial > Soil > Grasslands ...
CGGGCTGGCCGACTGGTACGCGGTGGTCGCGCTGTTCAAGAGGCCTCTGGGCTTGCCGATCCCGCATACCGCGATCATCCAGGGCAATCAGGAGCGGATAGCCGACAAGCTCGGCGAATTCATCGAGGGGCATTTCCTCGAAGCCGAACCCGTCGAGGCCAAGCTTCGTCAGGTCGATTTCGGGTCATTCATCGCCGACTGGCTGCGCGACCGCAAACGCAGCGACGACCTCGCCCGCTTTGCACTGAGGCTTTTGCCCGAGGCGTTTTCCGCTACCGAAACCTCGGGGTTGAAGACCTTCATCACCCGCCGCATGATCGCGCAATTGCAGTCGATCGATCTCGCGCCGCTCGCCGCCGGCACATTACGCGCCTTTGTGCAAGAACGCCGGCATCAAGCCTTGCTCGACGACCTCATGCGCATAGTTCACGACACGCTGACACAAGCCAGGACCATGGCGATGATCCGGGCAAAGGTCCGCAGCCAGCTGCCGACGCTGTTGAAACTCTATCGCACCGACAAGTTCCTGGTGAACAAGATCGTGGCGTCTGCGACCGCGTTCTTCGAGGAAGTCCGCAACGATCCCAAGCATCCGTTCCGCGGTGAGTTCGATTCGATGGTGCTGTCGTTCGTGGACCGGCTCGGCAGCGATCCGGCCTATGCCGGCCGCATCGACGGCTTGAAGCGCGATCTGTTGGCGCGTCCCGAGCTTTCCGATCTCGCGCGCAACATCTGGTCGAACACACGATCGTTCATCGAGCGCAGCGCTAGCGGCGAGACCCAGGTGCTGCGGCATCAGCTGGGTGGGATGTTCGTTGCGGCCGGCGCTCGCCGGCGATGCCGAATTGCGGGGCGAAATCAACAACGGTCTGGTGGCGGTGCTCACAAGCTTCGTCGCCGACCAGAAGAGCGGCGTCTCGACCTTCATCGCCGATCAGGTCAAGGCCTGGAATATGGGACAGTTGATTGCGCTGATCGAAATCAACATCGGCCGCGACCTGCAATATATCCGCTTCAACGGTTCGCTGATCGGCGGCCTTGCGGGGCTTGCGCTCTACACCGCCGAATTCCTGCTGCGGCTGTTGTGACTAATTGATCACGGCAAGGCGTTTAGTTGTGTAGTTGTGATCACGGGCATCGTGGCCCGCTTGAAACGCGCAAGGCGGTTCCCTAGCTTTTCAGGACGTATTGTTGCATCGCAGGACGATTCTGGCGGATTTTCACGTCTTTCCATTGATCCATTGGCCGGCTGCCGCGACGTAAAGGAGCCGGCCTGAATAGGAGATACGATGTCCCTTGCTGCGCAGGCGCTTGATCCGCCGTCCCGGACCCTGATGTTTCTGGAGGGACGCGCCATCCATGAACTCGGCGCCTTTCTCGGCGCGTTGCCGCTGCTCTCGCTGGCGCCGCGCGGCGACGGACATCCCGTGCTGGTATTGCCCGGGCTTGTTGCCTCCGACACCTCGACGCGCCCGCTGCGCAGCTTCCTGAAGAACCGCGGCTACGTCGTGAGTGGCTGGCGCCAAGGCCGCAATCTGGGTCTCCGCCCGGGCGTGCAGCACGCGATGACGGATCTCGTCAAAGAATTGAACGACACCCATGGCCGCAAGGTCTCCTTGGTCGGCTGGAGCTTGGGGGGTCTCTATGCGCGCCAGCTCGCCAAGTTGATGCCGGAGCGGGTGCGCTCGGTGATCACGCTCGGCAGTCCGTTTGCGGCCGGTCCGAAGGCGACCAATGCTTGGCGCGTCTATGAGATGGCGAGCGGCCGCCGCGCCGATGAAGAGGATGGACGCTTCGGCGGCGCGCTGGCGGGGACGCCGCCGGTGCCGACCACCGCGATCTTCAGCCGCACCGACGGCATCTGCGCGTGGCAGGGCTGCGTGGAGAAGACCTCCGCAAAGTCGGAGAGCATCGAGGTCGAGAGCAGCCATTGCGGCATGGGCCATCATCCCGCGGCAGTCTTTGCGGTGGCCGATCGCCTGGCGCAGACGGAAGGCAAGTGGAAACCGTTCGACCGCAGCGGCTGGCGCAGCATCGTTTTTCCCGATCCCAATCGGTAAGCTGTTTTGGCTTCATCCTTCGAGACGCGGCGAAAACGCCGTTCCTCAGGATGAGGTCTAACACCTCATGGTGAGGAGCCCGCCGAAGCCCGCAGTGCGTAGGCGGGCGTCTCGAACCATGTGGCCCCGGCAGGCGGATATTGTCGCAAATCCTGAAAAAGCGCTATGCGTGGCACATGGCGCATCCGCTTGCCCGCATCATCGATCAGCTCAAGCGCGAACCTTCGCGTACCGGCTCGATCATCATCACCGTGTTCGGCGATGCCATCGTCCCGCGGGGCGGCTCGGTGTGGCTCGGGACGCTGCTGAGATTTTTCGAAACGCTCGACATTGATTCGAGCGTGGTGCGCACCGCGATGTCGCGGCTTGCCGCCGACGGCTGGTTCGAGCGCGAAAAGGTCGGCCGCAACAGTTTTTACCGGTTGGTGCAGCGGGAGCGACAGACCTTCGATATCGCGACCCGGCATATCTATGGTGCGCCGACCCCCGATTGGACCGGACGTTTTGAACTTCTGCTGATCGACAATGGCGGGGATCGCGATGCCGCGCGCGAGGCGCTCAAGAATGCCGGCTTCGGCAGCCCGGTGCCGGGGGTATGGGTCGCGCCATCGGGCGCGCCGATTCCGGAGGAAGCGGCACGGGCGATCCGCCTGGAAGTCTCCGCCGAGGACGAGGCCGGACGGCGCCTGCTCAGCGCGAGCTGGCCGCTCGAGCGCACCGCCGGCGCCTATCTCAAATTCATGAAGACCTTCGAGCCGTTGCGCGGCTGGATCGATCGCCGCGGCCAACTCAGTGATGCCGATGCCTTCACCGCGCGGATCCTGTTGATCCACCATTATCGCCGCGTGGTGCTGCGCGACCCCCTGTTGCCGACGGCGCTGCTGCCGAAGGATTGGCCGGGCAGGGCGGCTCGAGAGATCTGCGGCGAGATCTATCGGCGACTGCTTGGCGCGTCCGAACAATGGCTTGACCGGCATGGAACCAACGGGGCCGGGCCGCTGCCGAAGGCCGGCGCCGAGCTCCGGCGGCGGTTTGCTCAAGGTTAATATGTTACAGAAATAGCTTGCATCTCGTAAATTCTGTTATACTTTAATGCGAGCAATTCTTAACGGGGAGGCAGGCGATGTACACCCAGGCGCTCAACACGTCCGACGCCGAGGACCGCCATGTCGAGGACGCCGCGCGCGCAGGCTTGTTTCAGGCCCGCATCGACGCCGAGGAGCGGATCGAGCCGAACGACTGGATGCCGGCTGCCTATCGCAAAACGCTGACGCGGCAGATATCGCAGCACGCGCATTCCGAAATCGTCGGCATGCTCCCGGAAGGCAACTGGATCACGCGCGCGCCGTCGCTGCGCCGCAAGGCCGCACTCTTGGCGAAAGTGCAGGATGAATGCGGCCACGGGCTCTATCTCTATGCCGCCGCCGAGACGCTCGGCACCTCGCGCGAAGAACTTGTCGACATGATGCTGGCGGGCAAGGCCAAGTACTCCTCGATCTTCAATTATCCGACCCAGACCTGGGCCGACATCGGTGCGATCGGCTGGCTGGTCGACGGCGCCGCCATCATGAACCAGATCCCGCTGTGCCGCTGCTCCTATGGCCCTTATGCGCGCGCGATGATCCGGGTCTGCAAGGAAGAGTCCTTTCACCAGCGCCAGGGCTTTGAGATCATGCTGACGCTGTCGCGTGGCGGCAAAGAGCAGAAGTCGATGGCGCAGGATGCGCTCGATCGCTGGTGGTGGCCGGTGCTGATGATGTTCGGTCCGCCCGATAAGGCGAGCCAGCACGGCGATACCTCGACCAAATGGAAGATCAAGCGCTTCTCCAATGACGAGCTACGGCAGAAATTCGTCGATGCCACCGTGCCACAGGCGCAGTATCTGGGCCTGACCATTCCCGATCCCGACATGACGCGGGATGAAGCCGGGCATTGGGTGTATAGCCCGATCGACTGGGAAGAGTTCAATCAGGTGCTGGCCGGCAACGGCCCCTGCAACCGCAACCGGCTGGGGGCGCGGCGCAAGGCGCACGACGAGGGCGCCTGGGTGCGGGAGGCCGCCGCCGCCTACGCCGCAAAGCGCAGCCATCGAGACGTCGCACAGGCGGCCGAATAGGAGACCGTTATGGCCACGCCGAACGTTCCGCTCTGGGAAGTCTTCATCCGCAGCCGCAACGGGCTCGCACACAAGCATGTCGGCTCGCTTCATGCAGCCGACGCGAGATTGGCGCTGCAGGCCGCACGCGACATCTACACCCGCCGCGGCGAGGGCCTGTCGATCTGGGTGGTGCCGTCGAGCGCGATCACTGCATCCGATCCTGCCGAGAAGGGCATGATGTTCGAACCGGCGGAATCCAAGATCTACCGGCATCCGACGTTTTATGACGTTCCCGACGAAGTCGGGCATATGTGATTTTCATCCTCAGGGTGAGGAGGCGCGCTAGCGCCGTCTCGAACCACGAGGCCCGGAATACCTTTTGGCCCATCCTTCGAGACGCGCGCAGGGGCGCGCTCCTCAGGATGAGGAAGAGCAAGTGGTGAACATGGCCGCCGCATCGATCCAGATCTCCGAAACCCCGCTGGTGCTGTACGTGCTGCGCCGTGCAGATGACGCGTTGATCTTGGGGCATCGGCTGTCGGAATGGTGCGGGCACGCGCCGATGCTGGAAGAAGACATGGCGCTCGCCAATATGGGCCTTGATCTATTGGGCCAGGCGCGCGAGCTCTATGGTTACGCCGCCAAGGTCGAAGCCAACGGCAACGACGAGGACAAATTCGCTTATTTGCGCGACGTTGGGCAGTATCGCAATCTGTTGCTGGTCGAGCAGCCGAACGGCGATTTCGCCCGCACCATGGTGCGGCAGTTCTTCTATGCGGCGTTCGCCGATCTCTATTGGCGCGCGATGATGCGGTCGAGCGACGCCACGCTGGCTGCGATCGCGGCGAAATCCGAAAAGGAGAGCGCCTATCATCTGCGGCATTCCGCCGAATGGATCGTCCGGCTCGGAGACGGCACCGAGGAAAGCCATGCCCGCGCGCAGACCGCGATCGACGACCTCTGGGCCTATACCGGCGAGATGTTTTGGCTCGACGACCGCGAGCGCGCGCTGGTCGATGCCGGCATCGCCATCGATGATGCAAGCTTGCGTGCGCCATGGCTCAAGACAATAACGAACGTCGTGAGCGAGGCGACGCTAACGCTGCCAACCAACAACTGGATGCAGCAGGGCGGTCGCAGCGGCCGGCACAGCGAACATCTCGGCCATCTCCTCAGCGAACTGCAATCGATGCAGCGCACCTTTCCGGGGGCGACATGGTGACGGCGACGCTCAGCGATGTGGATCTGCGCCAGCGCGCCTGGGAGATTGCGGCACGCGTGGTCGATCCCGAAATCCCGGTGCTCACCATCGCCGATCTCGGCGTGCTCCGCGAGGTCGCAGTCCATGACGGCCGCGTCGAGGTCGCGATCACGCCGACTTATTCCGGCTGTCCGGCGATGAACATGATCGCGCTGGAGATCGAACTGGCGTTGGAGCGCGAAGGTTTTCGTCATCCCAAGATTCATACCGTGCTGTCGCCGGCCTGGACCACCGACTGGATGAGCGAGGACGGCCGTAGAAAACTCCGGGAATACGGCATTGCACCGCCGTTAGCCGCAAGCTCCCGCCGCGCGCTATTCGGCGTGCAGCAAGTCGCATGTCCGCAATGCGGCTCGGCGAATACCGAATTGCTCTCCGAGTTCGGCTCGACCTCCTGCAAGGCGCTGTGGCGCTGCAAGAGCTGCCGCGAGCCGTTCGACTATTTCAAGTGCCACTGAACATGTCCGCGGCTCACCCACGTTTTCATCGCCTCGCCGTCAACGATGTGCGCCGCGAAGCCGCCGATGCAGTGTCGCTGAGTTTTGCGATTCCCAATGAACTTGCCGACTACTACCGTTTCCTGCCGGGCCAGTATTTGACCTTGCGCACCACGATGGACGGCGAGGAGGTGCGCCGCTCCTATTCGATCTGCTCGGGACCCGACGACGGTGAACTGCGCATCGCCGTGAAAAAGCTCGATGGCGGCGCGTTCTCGAATTGGGCCGCCGACCAATTGAGGGCCGGCGACGAACTCGAAGTAATGACGCCGACCGGCCGCTTCGGGGTTGCGCCTGCGCCGGACGAAGCCCGCCTCTATGCCGGCTTTGCAGCGGGTTCCGGCATCACGCCGATCCTGTCGATCGTCAAGGGCGTGCTGGCGCGCGAGCGAGACAGCCGGTTCTTCCTGTTCTACGGCAACCGCTCGACATCGGGCATGATGTTCCTCGAAGCGCTGGAGGAGCTGAAGGACCGTTTCATGCAGCGGCTCTCACTCTTCCATGTGATCTCGGGCGAAGAGCAGGACATTCCGATCCTGCACGGCAGGCTCGACGGCGACAAGGTGAGGGTGCTGTTGCGCAGGCTGGTGCCGGCATCGAGCATCGATCACGTCTTCATCTGCGGCCCGACCGGCATGAGCGAAGACATCGAGGCGACTTGCCGCGAGCTCGACATCGCCGAGGACCGCATCCACGTCGAGCGCTTCGTCTCCGGGCTCGGCGGCAAGCCGCGCCCGAAGGCAGTCGTCCCGTCTACGGCGCCGCCAAAAGCCCATGCCGCATTGATCATCGATGGCAAGCGCCGCGAGGTGCCGGTCGCGGAAGGCGAGGCCATTCTCGATGCGGCGCTGCGCGCGGGCATCGATCTGCCGTTCGCCTGCAAGGGCGGCATGTGCTCGACCTGCCGCGCCAAGCTGGTCGAAGGCGAAGCGGCGATGGACGTCAATTATTCGCTGGAGCCGTGGGAACTGAAGGCGGGATTCATCCTCACCTGTCAGGCCAAGCCGGTTTCGCAAAAGGTCGTGGTGGACTACGATCACGTTTAAAACGAGAGGGAGCGGCAAGTGAACGTCAAGGCCACGCCTTCACCCGACGACCTCGCGCGTGCCTGCGCAGAGGCGATGTGGAAGGAAGACGACGCGAGTCGGGGCCTCGGCATGGAGATCGTTGACGTCAGGTGCGGCGAGGCGACGTTGACGATGACAGTCAAGCCCGACATGGTCAACGGCCAGCGCATCGCCCATGGCGGCTTTATCTTTACGTTGGCGGATTCCGCTTTCGCCTTTGCCTGCAACACCCACAACGAGCGCGTGGTTGCCGCCCAGGGCAGCATCACTTTCATCAAGCCGGGCAAGCTCGGCGACCGCCTGGTCGCGACCGCGCGGGAAATCTCGCGCAACGGCCGATCCGGAATCTACGACGTCCGGGTCACGGTGGATGATACGGTGATCGCCGAATTTCGCGGCCATTCCCGCGTGATCGGCGGCGTATGGCTGCCGGGGGAAATCGATACCAAGCAAAAATGAATTTAACACTTGAGGAAACGCCTAGATGGCTTCGACGAAACTCAAAGGGGGGCAAAGCGCCTACCGCACCGAGATGGACGAGGCCGAGCGTGCCTCGCGCGACGAGATCATGGCGCTGCAGTCAAAGCGCCTCGCATGGTCGCTCAAGCATGCCTATGACAATGTCGCCCATTACAGAGGCGCTTTCGACCAAGCCGGCGTGCATCCCGCCGATTTCGAGGAGCATTCCGACCTCGCCAGATTTCCGTTCACCGTCAAGACTGACCTGCGCGACAATTATCCCTTCAACATGTTCGCCGTCGACCGCGAAAAGCTGGTCCGCGTCCACGCCTCTTCCGGCACCACCGGAAAGCCGATCGTGGTCGGCTACACTAAGGCCGATATCGATGTGTGGTCCGATGTGATGGCGCGCTCGATCCGCGCCGCCGGCGGCCGCAGCGGTATGATCATCCACAACGCCTATGGCTACGGCCTGTTCACCGGCGGCTTAGGCGTGCATTACGGCGCCGAGCGATTGGGCTGCACGGTGGTGCCGGTTTCCGGCGGAATGACCGAGCGGCAGGTGCAGCTCATCAACGACTTCAAGCCCGACATCATCACGGTGACGCCGAGCTACATGCTGGCCATTCTCGACGAGTTCAAACGCCAGGGTCTGGAGCCGCGAAAATCCTCGCTGAAATTCGGTATCTTTGGTGCCGAGCCCTGGACCAACGCGATGCGGGCTGAGATCGAGCAAGCCTTCGACATGGACGCGACCGATATTTACGGCCTGTCCGAGGTGATCGGACCCGGCGTCGCGCAGGAATGCGTGGAGAGCAAGGACGGCCTGCATGTCTGGGAAGATCATTTCTATCCCGAGGTGATCGATCCCGAGACCGGCCGGGTGCTGCCCGACGGCGAAAAGGGCGAACTCGTCTTCACCTCATTGACCAAGGAAGCGTTTCCGATCATCCGTTACCGAACCCGCGACCTGACGCGGCTCTTGCCGGGTACGGCGCGGCCGGGCATGCGGCGCATGGAGAAGGTCACGGGACGCTCCGACGACATGATCATCCTGCGCGGCGTCAACGTGTTCCCGACCCAGATCGAGGAGGCCCTGCTCGCGACCGATTGGTGCGGCGGCCATTTCATCATCGAACTGACGCGCGAGGGACGGATGGATGAGATGGCAATCCTGGCGGAGGCGCGGCCCGAGAGCTGGGACGGCAGTGGGCTTTCGCCCCATGCCGAAAAAGTATCGGCCTTCATCAAGAACACCATCGGCATATCCGCGCGGGTCATGATTGTCGCCCCCGACACGCTGGAACGTTCGCTTGGCAAGGCCAAGCGTGTTTACGACAAGCGGCCAAAAGGGTAACTCCTGTTCTCAGCACACCCTGAGAAGGCGGAACTATCCATGCCGGCTGCCCAAGCCGATCACGCTCCTGTCACGGTCGAAGCGCATTGCGTGCGCTTGCCGGCCAGGGCGGCCGATCCTGCCTCGCTTGCGCCTGCGGTCGAGCCACGCATGTTGTCACGCGCGGCCAACGAGGTGCTGATCGAGATCAAGGCGGCGGCGGTCAATCCGTCCGACGTGAAAGCCGCGACCGGCCTCATGGCTTATGCAGTGTTTCCGCGCACGCCCGGCCGCGACTACGCGGGCGTGGTCATCGACGGCCTGCCAGAGATGATCGGGCGCGAGGTGTTCGGCTCGTCGGGCGACCTCGGCATCCGGCGCGACGGCAGCCACGCCACCCATCTCACCGTGGAGGCCGATGCGGTGGTCGACAAGCCGAAGGGAATTTCCTGGGAGGCGGCGGCCGGCATCGGCGTTCCCTTTGTCACCGCCATGGAAGGCTTTCGCCGCGCCGGCTTGCCGAAAAGAGACGAGACCGTGCTGGTGATGGGCGTCAACGGCAAGGTCGGTCAGGCCGCGGTGCAGATCGCAAGCTGGCGCGGCGCACGCGTCGTCGGCGTGGTGCGCAAGGCCGAGCCCTATGAGGGCCATGCCAATTCCGCAGTCGAGGTGATCGACGCATCGGTGGTGGACGTCGCGGCGCGCACGCGCGAGCTCACGGGCGGCAAGGGCGCCGACATCGTGTTCAACACGGTTGGCGATCCCTATTTTCAAGCCGCTGGTCAATCGCTGACGCTCCGCGGGCGGCAGATCCTGATCGCCGCCATCAAGCCGATTGTGCCGTTCAATATCCTGGAATTCTATCGCGGCCAGCACGCCTATGTCGGCATCGATACGCTGGCCTTGTCATCGTCGGCGACCGGCGCGGTGCTGCGCGAGTTGGCGCCCGGTTTTGCGAGCGGGCATCTAAAGCCGTTCCCGATCAGCGAGGCCGCGATCTATCCGCTGGAACATGCCAAACGCGCCTTCGTTGCGGTCGCGGGTTCCTCGCGCGACCGGGTGATCCTGCGGCCGGCGTAGAAACGATTCGGAGCAAACAAACCCATGGATTCCGTCGCCAACATTGTCGTCCTCGCCGGTCTTTCCATCGGCGTCGTCTACGGCGCGGTCGGCCTGCTAAGCGATTTCTGCCTGATGAGCAGCCTGCGTGGCTGGTGGGCGCAGGGCGATAGCCGTCTGGTGCGCACCTATGCGCTGGCGGTCGGGGTAGCGATCGCCGCAACCCAACTCCTGGCAACGCGCGGAATGGTCGATCTCGGCAAATCGATCTATCTGCAACCGACGTTTTCGGTGCCGCTGATGTTCTTCGGCGGGCTCTTATTCGGCTACGGCATGGTGCTCTCCAATGGCTGCGGCTCGCGCGCGCTGGTGCTGCTCGGTCGTGGCAATCTCCGCTCCTTTGTCGTGGTGATCGTGCTCGGCATTTTCGCGGAGATGACGCTGAAGGGCCTGATCGCGCCGGGGCGGATCGCCATGGTGCAGCTGTCGCAGACGACCACGAAGATGGTCTCGCTGCCGGTTCTGTTGTCGATGCTGGGCCTCACCGAAGCATTCGCGCGGACGCTCGCGGCCTCGCTGATATCGGGAGCCCTGATCATCTTTGCGTTCGCGCACGCGCCGTTCCAGCGTGCCTTTGGGCAGATCGCGGCGGGCATCGCGGTCGGTCTGCTGGTTGCCGCCGGCTGGTATGCGACCGGGTATCTCGGCGCCGATGATTTCAATCCGACGGCGGTCACGTCGCTGACCTTCATCGCGCCGATCGCGGACAGCTTGCAATATGTGATGCTGTCGACGGGGTCGACCCTCAACTTCGGCATCGCCACCGTCGGCGGCATCTTCGCCGGCAGCCTTCTGGCGGCGCTGGTAACCGGCCGTTTCCATTGGGAAGGTTATCAATCGCCGCACCACATGCTGCGCTCGGCCGGAGGTGCGGCGCTGATGGGCACGGGCGGCGTTATGGCGTTTGGCTGTTCGATCGGGCAGGGCCTTACCGGACTTTCGACGCTGGCGCTGGCGTCCTTTGTCGCCGTCGCCGGGATATTGGCGGGTGCCGCCATCGGCCTGCGCGGCGCGCTCCGCGTCCGGCCATTGGTCTCGGCGCAGGACGCGCGGTCAGACCCGCTGACGTGAATCCGGCGAGATCAATCGGCGGCCCTAGTCACGATGCGGATTTCCGACGTCAGGGTACGATGCACCGGGCACTTCTCGGCGATTTCCATCAGGCGCTTGCGTTGGTCGGCGTCGAGCGCGCCTTCCGTGGCGATGACCAGATCGATCCGGTCGAGCATGCCGGCCTTGGTTTCACATTCGGCACAATCTTCCGCGTGAATCTTGTCGTGCTGGAGCGTCACGGTGACGCGATCGAGCGGCAGCGATTTGCGATCGGCGTAAAGCCGCATGGTCATCGAGGTGCAGGCGCCAAGGCCGGCCAGCAGGAAATCGTAGGGCCCGGGCCCGGAATCCTCGCCGCCGACCGCTAGCGGTTCGTCGGCCAGCATCCGATGCGGTCCGATGGTGACGGTCTGCTGGAATTTGCCGTTGCGGGTTTCGCGCACCACGACCCGGCGCGGCGCTTGGCCCAGATCGGCGGCTTGCTCAGGTGCCGCGGGATCGATGTAACGCCCGGCCCAGGCGGCGATCATGCCGGCAACATAGGCGGCGTCCGCCCTTTGAGTGAGCAGATGATCGGCATCGGCGAGCGAAACGAAGCTCTTGGGATGTTTGGCCGCGCCAAAGATGCGGGTCGCGTTCTCAATGCCGACGGTATCGTCGGTTGGCGAATGCATGATGAGCAGCGCCTTATGCAGGTTGGCGACATGCGCCATCAGGCCGTGCTCGGCGATGTCGTCGAGGAATTCACGTTTGATGCGGAACGGGCGGCCGGCGAGCGAAACCTCGATGTCGCCGGCTTTTCGGATGTCTTCGATGCGATCCTTGAACAGGCCCGTGACGTGGGCCGGATCGGAGGGGGCGGCGATGGTGACCACGGCCCTGGCATCCGGGATTTGCGCGGCGGCGGCCAGGATCGCCGCGCCGCCGAGGCTGTGGCCGATTAGGATGGCGGGGGCTTTACGGGTTTCGCGGAGGTGATCGGCCGCTCGAACGAGGTCGGCAACGTTGGAAGAGAAGGTCGAGTTGGCGAAATCGCCCTCGCTGGAGCCAAGGCCGGTGAAATCGAACCGCAGCACCGCGATGCCGCTTGCTGCCAGTGCTGCCGAAATTCGTTTCGCCGCCAGCACATCCTTGCCGCAGGTGAAGCAATGCGCGAACAGCGCATAGCCTCTTGGTTCACGCTCGGGCATATCGAGCGCGGCCGCGAGCTGATGGCCGCCCTCGCCGGTGAATTGGAAACGTTCAATCGGCACAGGCGTTCTCCATCATTTTTGATGTCATGGCATCAGTCGTCGGAATAGCGCTGCTCGCTCCAGGGATCGCCGCGGTTGTGATAGCCGCGGACTTCCCAATAACCCGGCGCATCCTCGCCGAGGAATTCGATCGCCTGCAGCCATTTGGCGCTTTTCCAGAAATAGAGATGCGGCACCACGAGCCGCACCGGGCCGCCATGTTCCTGCGCGAGCGGCGCGCCGGACCAGCTATGGGCGAGCAGGGCATCGTCAGCGGCGAAATCTTTCAGTGCAAGATTGGTGGTGTAGCCATCGTAGGAATGCAGGACCACGAAGCGCGCCTCCTCGCGCGGCTGGCACGCCATCAATAGATCGCGGGTCGCGAAACCCTCCCATTGATTGTCGTAGCGCGACCATGAAGTCACGCAATGGATATCGGACACCAATTTCGTCTGCTTCTGCGCCGTGAACTCGGCAAAATTCCAAAAGATCGGGGTTTCCACCGCACCGTAAACGTCGAGCCGCCAGCGTTCACGCGAAATGTTCGGCGTGAGCCCAAGATCGAGTGTTGGCCAATCCTTCGTCAGATGCTGTCCCGGCGGCAAACGTTGCCGTTCGGGGCGGGACGTCTTGCCGGTGAGGAAGCGGCCTTCGCGCGCCCAACGCTGCTTGGTTCGCGTTAGCTTGCTCTCCGCGGGCGGTTCATTCTCGTCGGACATGTTACGACCACCAGTCATTCGTGGCGATGCATCGCCGATCGGTGCTTGGTGTCGCGCATCGTAGCATAGATGATCAGCGAGAGGCAGATCATGCCTGAGAGGTAATAATAGAACCAGTCCTCATGCTCGAGGCTCTTGAAATAAAGCGCGACCGCGGGCGCAGTGCCGCCGAATACCGACACGGTGATTGCATAGGGCAAGCCGACGCCGAGCGCGCGGACATTGGTGGGGAACAGCTCGGCCTTCACGATAGCGTTGATCGAGGTATAGCCGGCGACGAAAATCCAGGCCGCGCAGATCAGCAGGAGAGCCAGCAACGGCGATTTCGCTTCCTTTAATGTGGTCAGGATCGGAACCGTTGACACCGTGCCGGCCAAGCCGAAAAAGATCAAAAGCGGCTTGCGGCCGATGCGGTCGGATAATGCGCCGTAGAGCGGCTGCAGCAGGGTTGCGAAGACCAGCGATCCGAAAATCACCATGGTCGTCTGATCCGGCGTGAGGCCGACCGACAATCTGACAAAGGTCTGCATATAGGTCGTGAAGGTGTAGAACGCGGCGGTGCCGCCGGCGGTCAGGCCCACCACAAGCAACAGCTCTTTTGGATATTTCAATAGACCGGCAATCGAACCGGTCGGTTTGGTGAGTTTTGCCGCTTCGACAAACGCGTCGGTCTCATGCAGCTTGCGTCGCATCACCGCTGCGAAGATCGCGAGCAACGCGCCGATTACGAATGGAATTCGCCAGCCCCATTGCTTCAATTCCTCAGGCGTCAGGAAAACCTTTTGCAACAGCAACAATACGATGATCGCGGTGAGCTGGCCGCCGATCAACGTGACGTACTGGAAGCTCGAATAGAAGCCGCGATGATCGGCGTCGGCGACCTCGCTGAGATAGGTGGCGCTGGCGCCGTATTCGCCGCCAAGGCTCAAGCCCTCGATGATGCGCGCCAGCGCGAGAATGGCCGGTGCTGCGATGCCGATCGAGGCATAGGTCGGCGTCACCGCGATCATCAATGAGCCGAAGCACATGCAGAGCACCGACAGCGTAAGCGATAGCCGCCGGCCATAGCGATCGGCGATGAAACCGAACAGCCAGCCGCCCAACGGCCGCATCAAGAAGGTTGCCGCAAACAGCACGGCCGCGTTGAGCTGCTGCACCACCGGATCGCTGTTTGGGAAGAATGCCGGCGCGAAGTAGAGCGCGAACGCCGTATAGGCGTAGAAATCATACCATTCGACGAGATTGCCGACCGACCCGATAAAGATCGCCTTCACACGGCGCTCGACGTCGTGACGGTCGAGATGCTCGCGAGCCGGATTGATCGTTTGATCGGTCATGACGGGCCTCCCGCGGGCGGCCTGTTATCCCTTTGGCTTAAGTTCAGGCCGGCCTTCCGAATAGCATCGGGAGCTGCCGTGGTCCACGCACGGTGCCTTCCGACCAGGTCACTTTGCCGGCAGGATCGAGCCTGAAGTCCGGGATCCGCTTTAGCCATTCCTCGATCGCGACCGTCATCTCCATGCGCGCCAGGTTGGAACCGACGCAGCGGTGAATGCCGAGCCCGAACGCGGCGTGGCGGTTCTCCTTGCGGTCGATCACCACCTTGTCGGCATCGGGGAATACGGCGGGATCGCGGTTGGCGGCGGGGAACGACAACAGCACCATGTTCCCCGGCTTGACTGGGCAGCCGCTGATGGTCGTTTCCTTCATGACCTCGCGCGCCATCGTCACCGGCGAGTAGGCGCGCAACAGTTCCTCGACCGCTGATGGCATCAGCTCCGGTTCGGCGACCAGACGCTTACGATCGGCCGGCGTCCTCGCCAGGTGCCACAGCGAGGAGCCGATCGCGCTCCAGGTGGTGTCGATGCCGGCAATCAACAGCAGCCGCAGCGATCCCAGCACATGCTGATCCGATAATGGCTGGCCGTTCCCGTCGGTCGCCTTCATCAACGTCGAGATCAGATCGTCAGTCGGATGCGTCTTGCGATACTCGATATGGCCGGCGAAATAGGCGCTCATCTCGTGGACCGCGGCCATCAGCGCGTTATCGTCTTTGATGCCGAGCTCGAGGATGCCGTGGATCCATTCGATGAAGAGCTCGCCGTCCTTTTCCGGGATACCGAGCATGTGGGCGATGGCGCGCACCGGAATGTGCTTGGTGTAACGCGCGGCCGCATCGCATTTGCCGTCGGCGATGAACTCGTCGATCAGTTCGTTGCAGATCGCGCGAACCCTGGGCTCCAGCTTTTTCATGGCGTCGGGAGTGAACGGCGGCAGCAACACCTGCTTGGCAGGCTTGTGCACCGGCGGGTCCGAGGTGATGGGCGGCGCCGGGTTCATGGTCTCCGGCCGAACGTCGCGAACGATCACGCGACGCGAGGAGAAATGCTCGGTATCATGGGCGATCTCTCTCACCGCCTGGTAGGTCGTCGGCATGTAGCAGCCGAGAAAGCGCTCGGTGTGGACGACCGGCGAGGCTTTGCGCAGCTCTTCCCAGATCGGATACGGATTTTCGGTCCAACGCGGATCGGTGTGATCGAAATCGTGAATCCAGTCGAGGACTGGCGGATGTTCGGGCATGACGCTGGCGGTGTCGGACATCAGGACAACTTCCTCTGGCTTCGTGCGTTCAACTGAAACTCGCGTGAAATCCCGCTTCGAGGGAAGTTCATTCCTCGGTCACTTCGATCGCGATCTCCGGGCAATTGGTCTGGGCAAGCCAGGCCTTGTCTTCCAGACCCGCGGGCACCGAACCGTCGCCGACCTCATGGGCATTGCCAAACTCGTCGAGCTCGAATAGTTCCGGCGCCAGCGATTTGCAACGCGCGTGTCCCTGACACTTGTCCTGGTCGACGTGTATTTTCAGCTTTCCGGCCATCACAGGCGTTCCTCGAAGCGGCGCGCGGAATATTACCGCGGGCATTGCGTTCCCAATATTGACGACGATTGTGCAGGCATCTTGGCGGCGCCGTTAAATTATAGCATATTACATTCGTGCGGCGCTGGTGCTGTCAAGTGAAAAGTCAGGGAATATCGATGGCGCCTCGGTTAGCGCGCAAACCGCTCAACACCTACCACCATGGCGATCTCCGGGATGCCCTGGTTCAGGCAGCACTTGCCGAGGTGGAACAGGGCGGCCCTGAAGCCGTCAGTATCAAGGCGTTGGCGAAGAAGCTCGGCGTCTCGCAACCGGCGCCGTACCGGCATTTTGCCGATCGTGAGGCGCTGCTGGAGGCGGTTACCGTGGCGGCCTTCCGGCAATTCAGCGCGGTGCTCCGGGAGTCGATCGCGAGGCCATCGAAACGCTCCAAATTGTCACGCCTCGCACAGGCCACGCTGGCTTTCGGTCTGCGCCGAAACGGGATCTACCGCCTGATGTTCGCCTCGCGAACCATGGCCTGTTCGCCAAAAGGCGGCGAGCTTCACAATGCTGCGATGGAAACCTTTGCTCTCCTGATAGAAGCTCTGGAAGCGCCGGCTGTCGGATTGATACGCGAGCGCCACGCTTTGAAGATCTGGGCTTCGCTGCATGGCGTGCTGATGCTGGCGGAGCAGGGACTGCTCACCGGCCAGGTTGCCCGCATGAGCAGAGAGGAATTGGTCGAGGATATCGTGGCGGAAACCAGGCTGGCGCTGTCGGTCGCCCTCAAAGAGGCGGGCGAGATCGCGTGAGGCTTCGGAGTTCTATTTCGGCGCCCTCGGGTCGATCGGCGTCATGCCGCGCAGGCCCAGAATATCCTCCAGCACCTTGGCGCCGGCGAGAAGCGCCGCTTCGCCGCGCGGCCGCGCCACCATCTGCAAGCCGACCGGCAGGCCTGATGCGGTGAAGCCGCAGGGCAGTGACAGCGCCGGACAGCAGGCCAGCGTGATCGCATAGACGATGCCAAGCCATTCGACGTAATTGTCGAATTTCCTGCCGGCGCATTCGGCCACGTAGCGGTTTTCGATCGGAAACGGCGCAACGATGGTCGCAGGCGTCAGCAACAGATCATAACTCGTGAAGAACTCGATAACGCGCGCGGTCATCGTGACGCGCTGCGCCTCCGCGCGCGCGATTTGTTCGACCGAGAGCTTGAGGCCTTCCTCGATGTTCCAGATCACTTCGGGTTTGAGCAGATCGCGCTTCTCGCGCAGCAGTTCCGCCTTGGTGACGGCGAAGTCGAACGCGCGCAGCACATGAAAGCATTCATGGGCCTCGTGCAGGTCCGGGTGCGCCTCCTCGACAACCACGCCCGCTTCGGCGAAGCGCAAAGCCGCCTTGCGGGTGATGGCGGCAACTTCGGGATCGACCGGGGTAATGCCGAGGTCGGGCGAATAGGCGACGCGTTTCGGCATCTCCGGGGAACGCACGGCCGACAGGAAAGATTTTGGGAGCCGCGGCAGCGACAACAGATCGGCCGGATGTTCGCCGCTCATGGCATCGAGCAATAGCGCAAGGTCTTCGACGTTGCGCGCCATCGGGCCGTGCACGGTCAGATTGCGGTCGATCATGGCCGAGGGCGTGTGCGCGACGCGGCCGATGCTGGGGCGCATCCCGACGATGCCGCAGAAGCTCGCCGGATTGCGCAAGGATCCGCCCATGTCGGTGCCGTGGGCGAGCCACGCCATGCCAGTGGCAAGCGCGACCGCGGCTCCGCCGGAGGAGCCAGCGGCGGACCGCGACGTATCCCAGGGGTTGACCGTCGCGCCGAATATTTCGTTGAAGGTGTTGGCGCCGGCGCCGAATTCCGGCGTGTTCGATTTGGCGTAGACCACGCCGCCGTTTTGTTCGAGATGCTCAACCATGATGTCGGAATACGTAGAAATCCTGTCCCTGAAGATCGGCGACCCTTGCGTGTTGCGCACGCCCTCGACGTTGAACAGGTCCTTGATTGGAATCGGCAGCCCCGCCAGCAGACCGCGCTGGTCCGCGGGCTTTTTCATCAGCGCCTTGGCGTGGGCGCGAGCGCGCTCGAAGCACAGCGTCGGCAGGGCGTTGACCTTGCCATCGACCTCGGCGATGCGGCTCTCCAGCACGTCGAGCAGATCGAGCGGCGTCAGGTCGCCCGCTTCGAGCTTGCCGACGATGGCGCATGCGCTCGCTCGCACCAATTCCTGGTCAGCCAATCGCGTCACTCCTTATCGATTGGCTAGTCCTGTAGACCATTTTCGGGCAGAGTGGCAAACGCAGACGCCAGTGGAGATTTGAACATGACGCCGCCGTTCGACGCGCTGGACTGGCGCAGCATGAGCCAGCACGATCGCGACCGCGGTCTCAACAATGGCGAGGCCGTATTCGGAAGCGCTGACATTGTCGCCGATTGGGAGGCCCGCTCGGCCGAGATGCGCAAGCGATATCCCCAACATCTCGACCTGCGATACGGCCGGCGCGAGCGCAACCGCATCGACTTTCTCAAGACGCGCGACAAGGGGCCAACCCTTCTGTTCATTCACGGCGGCTATTGGCAGCATCGGGCGAAGGAAATGTTCGCGCTATTTGCCGAAGGGCCGCTGGCGTACGGCATCAATGTCGCGCTGATCGGCTACACGCTCGCGCCGGATGCGAGCCTCGATCAGATCGTCGCCGAAATCCATTCCGGCATCGACTTTCTCGGCAAGCATTTGTCCGCGCTCGGTGGCGATGCCAAGGGGATTGTCGTGTCGGGGTGGTCCGCTGGCGGCCATCTAACCGCGATGGCGCTGGCGCATCCTTTGGTGAGGGCGGGATTGGCGATTAGCGGCATCTACGATCTCGAGCCGATCCGCCACAGCTATCTCAACGTCAAGCTTGGGTTGGATGAGGCAATGTCCCGCCGCAACTCGCCGATGATGGAGACGGGCGGGACGATGAAACCGGTGTCGCTGGTCGTTGGCTCCGCCGAGCTGCCGCTGCTGCGCAAGCAGACCGCGGATTTCGCCGCCCATCGCGCCAGATACGGACTGCCAGTGACCTATGAGGAGATCGCCGGCGCCAATCATTTCACCATCATGAACGAGCTGTCGTCGCCGCACGGCCGGATCACGACGTTGATCCGGCAGTTGTTCGAGCGGACGGCGGGTTAGACCTCATCCTGAGGAGCGGCGCCCTCGCCGCGTCTCGAAGGATGAATGCGCGCGGCCCATCCGTCGAGACGCCGCACAAAGAGCGCGGCTCCTCAGGATGAGGTGGGTATGTGGACGGGCGCTGCTAGCCCCATCCCGCGGCGATCCCACCATCGACCGTAAAGATCACGCCGGAGGTATAGCCGGAGCGATCGGAGGCGAGAAACGCCATCAGGTCGCCGATCTCGCGCGGGTGCGCGGGACGGCCGAGCGGCAGGCCTTTCTGGAATTCCTTGTAGCGGTTCTCGTCGCCGAACTGGTGCTTGGCGCGGGTCTTCAGGAGCGTGACGTGGCGGTCGGTGCCGACCGGGCCCGGATTGATGCCGACCACGCGAATGTTGTCGGCGAGGCTTTTTCCGCCGAGCGCCCGGGTGAAGGCCATCAGTGCCGCGTTGCCGGCGCTGCCACAGATGTAATTGGCATCGAACTTTTCGCCGGCGGCGCCGATGTCGTTGACGATAACGCCATGGCCGCGCGCCTTCATCTGGGCGTAGATCGCGCGGGTGAGGTTGATATAGCCGAACACCTTCAATTCCCAGGCGTGACGCCAGGTCGCCTCATCGATCTTGTCCACCGAGCCGCCCGGAATATCACCGGCATTGTTGACGAGGATGTCGACGTCGGCGGCGTCTTTCACCAATCGTTGGATGTCCTCGCTTTTGCGCAGGTCGACGACGTGCGCGGCGGCATCGATCTGGTGCGCCCCCCGCAGCCGATCGGCCAGCGCCTTCAACTGGTCGCCGCTGCGGGCCGCCAAATGGAGGCGGCAACCTTCTTCGGCAAAGGATTCGGCGGCGGCCGCGCCAATGCCCTTGGAGGCGCCGGTGATGAGGACGCGCTTGCCGCGCAGATGCAATTCCATGGGAATACTCGCTTTGATGGGGCGACGTTCTAAGTTGGCGTCGTCGGGAAGTTTTGATTGTTAGGCCCGGGGCGTGGAGACGGTCAACATTGCACTGCACCGTTGCACTGCCGGGCAGTTTGGTCCATTGCAAAGCCATCAATTGAGCGGCATTGGCGGCGCGGGACTGAGCCTAAGAGGAATCTCTCGATGAGCAACGGAAAAAAGCAATATCGGATTGCGGTCATTCCCGGTGACGGCATCGGCAAGGAAGTCATGCCGGAGGGGCTGCGCGTGATCGAGGCCGCCGCCAAGAAGCACGGCGTTGCCGTGCAGTTCGATCATTTCGATTTTGCCTCATACGACTACTACGAAAAGCACGGCCAGATGATGCCGGACGACTGGAAGGACAAGATCGGCAAGCACGACGCGATCTATTTCGGTGCCGTCGGCTGGCCCGCGAAAATTCCCGATCACATTTCGTTGTGGGGGTCGCTGATCAAATTCCGCAGGGAGTTCGACCAATACGTCAATTTGCGCCCGGTGCGGCTGATGCCGGGCGTGCCGTCGCCGCTCGCCAACCGCAAGCCCGGTGACATCGATTTCTGGGTGGTGCGCGAGAACACCGAAGGCGAATATTCATCCGTCGGCGGGCGGATGTTCCCGGACACGGCCCGCGAATTCGTGATCCAGGAAACCATCATGACGCGAACCGGCGTCGATCGAATCCTGAAATTCGCGTTTGATCTCGCGCAGTCCCGGCCGAAGAAACACCTGACCTCGGCGACCAAGTCGAACGGCATTTCGATCACGATGCCGTATTGGGACGAGCGCGTGGAGGCGATGGCGAAAAACTATCCCAAGGTGAAGTGGGACAAATATCACATCGATATCCTCACTGCGAATTTCGTGCTGCATCCGGACTGGTTCGACGTCGTGGTCGGCTCCAACCTGTTCGGCGATATCCTCTCTGATCTGGGACCGGCCTGCACCGGCACCATCGGCATCGCGCCCTCGGGCAACATCAATCCGGAGGGCAATTTCCCGTCGGTGTTCGAGCCGGTGCATGGCTCGGCGCCTGATATCGCAGGGCAGGGCATCGCCAACCCGATCGGGATGATCTGGTCGGGTGCGATGATGCTCGAGCATCTCGGGGCGAAGGAGGCGGCGGCATCGATCCTCAGTGCCGTCGAGCGCACGCTCGGCGAACGCACGCTGCGCACCCGCGATCTCGGCGGCAACGCCGACACAGGCACTTGCGGCAAGGCGGTCGCGGAAATGGTGGAGTAGGGGTGAGACCGTCGGGTGGGCGAAGCGACCACGTCCGCCGTAGCTCAACGAGCGAAGGCGGAAGTGTGCCCACCGAGACAATGATTTGTCGATAGATGGTGGGCACGGCGCAAGAGCGCCTTTGCCCACCCTCATATGAGGCCTTTTGAGTCAAGCGTCGCGCCGTAGGCTTGAGTGTATTTTTTTTGTGTAGGGCTTAAGGCGGCGCGCG
>Ga0209473_1000583_pt1 | contig 21277 bp, 25 predicted proteins | sample GraSoiAngelo_133_FD_185890 | JGI IMG/M metagenome (GOLD analysis project Ga0209473, IMG submission 185890) | Grasslands soil microbial communities from the Angelo Coastal Reserve, California, USA - 14_0929_05_20cm (SPAdes) (version 2) | ecosystem: Environmental > Terrestrial > Soil > Grasslands ...
CCGAGGAGAATCGCAGCTCTCCTCTTCCGCTCAAGCCTGATAACCGATGGTAGCAGCGTTTCGCATTTGTATTGAAGCCGAAACCATTTCCGTCGCAGCAAAAGGTTGGAAATAGTCTCTGAAACCGACCGATGCTTGCCTCAACCAGACGTAAGTATTTGAAGATTAAATATTTGATGCTTTGACATCGGGCGAAACAGGGTCGATTAATAATAATCACCAAGGATTACAGCGCGAGAGGGAGGCTTTTCCACTTTGGTTGCCGATGAGCAACCAAAGCAAGTAACCAAAGGAAAAAATGCCGCGATACAAAGTCTGTTTAGCCTTCGCTGAATTAGCAGACGTCGCACTGGACGATTTTGCAGTCGCGATCATTACCGGCTTGACCGATAACGCCAGTTATCCAACGCCGCCCGTGACGGTGGCGCAGCTCGGCATGCTCAGGAGCGGGTTTGAAGACGCCGTCGTCGCCGCAGCTGCACAACGCGGGAAGGCTGCCACCGCAGCCAAAAACGTAGCGCGCGATGCGCTTGTCCTAGCTCTCCGCAAAAACGCTGCTTACGTCGAGCTCACGTGCAACAACGATCTTCCGACGCTTCTCAGTTCGTGGTTCGAAGCTGCATCGCACCTCGAGACGTAAGGGTGGGACGGCGCAGAGCCGGTTTCCGACGGCAAGCAATTTATCCCAGCTTCTTATCTCGAAAGAGACTGCGGTGCAGCCCGCGGTCACAACAACAAAAATGGATGAACGGGATCAGGGTTCCCGCCCTTTTTGTATATGGAGATTTACTCTCGACTCGGCATAGATTGGGTTAATTGGAGATCTTAGCTTGGTCCACGCGCGAATCGCCAGTCGCCGGTACCAACTCCAACCAGATCGCGTCGAGTTTCAATGTCGCAGTCCGAGCATCCATTGTAGGCAGGACGGAAAGCACGCCGCCACCTTCGCGATATTTCGCCGCAAACCCGCAGCCGACGAAAATAGTCATGCGAGCAGACTCGTCATTCTGCTCGCATGCTCAAACACGAAGCATCGTAACCTTAGAAGATTTTCCCGTGCGGCAGATGCGCTTTGCCTTTGAAGACGTGAGGCTTCTTCGGCAAGGCTTGACATATTCCAGCATCCGGTAGCGGGATAATCGAGCCCAAGAACTGCGGCTGCGCCCGCGCGTTAAGTTCTTGCTCGAGATCGTACCCAAATCCAATCAGCTTAGCCTCGCGCAGGCCGGTGCTGTACATCAACATTCCGGCGGGCCTGCCTGACGAGCGAATACCTACGGGAAGCGATAGGTTTGGATAACCAGCTACGGCTGGCCCTGTTGAGTTCGTCAAATGTGGAGCGACGATCGCATCCACACCCGAGGCAATCACAGCATCGATCCCAGCCTGTGCAGTGCTAGTTGCATGTGTTCGAGCGGCTACGTAGGTCGGATCGGTGAGGTCGCCACTTGTCGATTCCGATAACTCAAAAACCTCCTGGCCATAGTAAGGCATCTCTGCCGGACAATGCGCGATGTCGAAGGCAATCAGGTCGGCCAACGTGCGCATGTTCGTGTGCGTGAGCGTGGCGAGGTAGTCCGCGATCTGCACTTTGAACTCGAACAACAACGCAGTGAACTCGTCGTCAGTGTAGTCGAATACGTCTCCGGTATCGACGTCCACAACAGTCGCCCCAAGGCTCTCCATGACGTTCAAGGCGTTCTGCGCAAACGCCACTGTCTGTTCGTCCCCCGGAATGCCGCTGCCGAAGTAGCTGTAATTGAAATAACGTGTGTCGCGGCCGATCACCGCGCCGTCCAACGCGCCGCGTTTGAGAAATTGCGTGTAATCGCCTACCGGCGATTGGAGCACACCCAGCAGAATTGCAAGATCGGTTACGCTGCGGGCCATCGGCCCAGCCGTGTCCTGCTGATGACTGATTGGGATAATTCCATCTTGCGAGACAAGCCCAAGTGTGGGCTTCAATCCAACGATGTTCTCAACGGCGGACGGACCGGTGATCGAGCCGTCGGTCTCTGTCCCGACTGCCACAGAGCACAAGTTCGCGGCAGCGCCAGCGCCTGAGCCAGAACTTGATCCCCACGATGTGTAGCTCAAGTCATAGGCGTTGATCGTATTTCCGCCACGCGCGCTCCAACCAACAGCGAGCGGAAAAATAGGAATAAAGCTGCGGAAGTTTGCCCACTCGCCGAGATTCGACTTGCCAAGAATTACGGCGCCAGCTGCGCGCAACTGCTGAATGACCACGGAATCTCCGGGCACCTTATTGCCGTAGATCGCGAGCGAGCCCGCGGTCGTCTGCATATTGTCATTCGTAGCGATATTGTCCTTTACCAAAATGGGAATCCCGTGGAGCGGACCGCGGACATGTCCCGCGCGACGTTCGTTATCTAGACTCGCGGCGATTGCGGCTGCATTGGAATTTAGTTCAATCACTGCGTGCAGCGTGGGATTGAGCGACTGGATGCGGTTGATGTAACCCATCGTCAGGCCTGCACTCGTCAGCATGCCGGAAGCCATCGCGGCCTGGAGCTGAGGAATGGTTGCTTCAACAAAGTCAAAGCCCGCCGCCGATACAGTTGGTTTTAACAGGGACGTGAGCCCGCCAGTTAAGAGGGCCGCGCTGCCACCGGCAGCGGCGCCGATAAATTTTCGACGCGTTATTCCGTGGTCGAAGTCAGGACAGTCAGAGTCTTGCTTGTTCATGTTGTTTTTCCAGATGTGCTGTTTCGCGAATGAACAGCGATGAGCTTATAATTTGGCGACCTGTATCGGAAGAAATCCGGTTGGGTCGGTTCGAGCGTAGCCTGGGTGGTGTTCGCGAGGTCAACTCCATAGCCCTGCGTGAGCTAATCGGTTCTGAAGTCGAAAGCGGTCTTGAAATTTTTCATTCTCTGCACTTTATTTGACCGTTCCGCCTTCCTCCGCAAATTAGCCTGCTCCGGGCGCCCGTAGCTCAACTGGATAGAGCATCTGACTACGGATCAGAAGGTTTGAGGTTCGAATCCCCACGGGCGCGTTTAATTTAACGCCAATCCATGGTCGCCGTCCTGTAGGCGGCACAATCAATTAAAATACGGCCAGATAAATTCGTATGCGCCGCAGGCTGAGGAACTGGATCAACCGAGACCCATCGTTGTCAGAAGCTGCCGATCGATCAGGCCGTACGCAGGCATATTGTGGTCGCGTTCGTAAGCGCGAATTGCTCGTCGCGTTTGAGGCCCCATGATCCCATCGATGGCACCATGATAGTACCCGGCACGAGCAAGTTGGCGCTGCACCTCTACAACCGTGTTGGCATTGCCGTAGCCATATCCGTAGTCGTTGTACCCGTAGTAAGCGTACGGATAGTACCCGTAATAGGGATACGGATAGAAGAACGGGAATCCAAACGAGTCGACAAAGATGAACGTTCGATTGTTGTGGAAACGGCGGAAGCGATCGCTAAAAAACCGATGCGTGCCCGTCATGGTGCTCGGCGCAAAGCGTGGTGCTGGCCGCGTCATCGCGGGTCGCGACATCATTGATGAGGCATGCATGGCCGCAGATGCAATGGTTGCAGTCAAGATCAGCGTTGCGAGGCCGATCAAGCAGAACATGCGTTTTGTTTTCATAGATAATTTGGCTTTCTACTAATTAGACACCGCGCCGGGGCCTTGAGTTGCTGATGAAAACGATCGCAAAAGTAACACGGTTGTTACTGGGGTGGATCGTCGTGCGCGGTACCCCGCGCACAGATGATGGATCGCCCCTTGAAGCTCAACTCGCAGCGGACGGGCTGTGATTCCCCCAATAGTAAAATCGTTTGACCAATGCCAAACGTTTAGAATTGACCTTCTTAACGTCCGAGGGCGTCAGTTGAAGTAAGGCCGGATCTTTTCGTATTTCTTTTCGCCGATTCCGTTTACTTTTTTCAGATCGTCGGCGCTCCGAAATGGACGCGCGGTGATAATTCGTTGAGCCAACACCGGCCCGATACCGGGTAGATCTCTAAGTTGCTTTTCCGCCGCGGTGTTGACGTCGAGTTTGCCAGCATCTGCAGCTCTTTCCGTGCTCTTAGTCGGCGCCGCCGGTGCTGGCGTTACAAGAATCGGAGCCGCAGCACTAGCAACGGGCTGAGGAGTTGCGCTTGCCATATTCAACGGCTGCCCGCTCTTGCCCCATCCTCCGACTTTCCGTCGCTTCGCTTCATCCTCCAATTGTTCAAGTCTTTGGCGTTCGGCAGCGGAGTTTGAGGCTCCGGGCGGTGTCGCCCTTGTCCCGTGGATTCTCGCGAGGCCGTTCGCAATCAACTGTTCGCCCAGATCGCCGTCTTTCGTTTGCACGAACGCGTAAAAACGCTCGATGTTGCTGCGGCCCATCGCATTTGCCATGTGAGTAATCACGGTGAACGGCTCGGTCAGTTTCTCTCCGACGAACGCTTTGGCTGTCTCTCCCACTTCGATTACTTGCGGCACGGTCATTCCAAAGTGTTTCGCCTGCTCAACCAGCCGCGCCGGGTTTACCGCGTCGGTTTCGGGCGCATCGACCAAATAAAGTCTAAAGATGTATTCCTTGCCGTTGACGCTAACGTGGAAACTGTCTCCGTCATTCGCGGCATTCGGAACGAGCCGGCAATTTTCGAGAGTAATCCAATCTTCCCGCGCCTCGAGGTCGGCAATCGCCAGCCAAACACTGACAACTACAAACAGAATTCTGGAAATCAAATCGCCACCTCGAATTGGCTCATCAATTTGAACGTTTCATAGCGCTGCACAATTTCTTCCATCGACAGCTTGCGCAGGCGCTCCAGGCTAAATTTTTCGACACAAAAACTGGCCAGCACGCTTCCATAGATCATGGCCTTGCGCAGATCATTGAAGTGCACCTTCTTGACCGTTCCCGCCAAATATCCGGCCATCCCACCAGCGAACGTGTCCCCTGCTCCAGTCGGATCATGAATGTCTTCCAGCGGATATGCACCGCAGCTGAAAAATTGATCGTCTTCACCGAAAAGCAGTGCGCCATGCTCGCCTTTCTTTATCGCGACATAGTGTGGCCCCATCTTCCGGATCCGACGCCCCGCTTTGATGAGGCTTGTTTCTTTTGTGATTTCGCGAGCTTCGCTGTCGTTAAGAATGAGAAGATCGATGCGCGTTAGCAAGGCATCGAGGTCCGCGCGCGTTGTCTCGATCCACAGGTCCATCGTGTCGGCAACGACGAAACGCGGACGTTTCATTTGATCGAGCACATGCGACTGCAAAGAAGGCGCGATGTTGGCCAGCAAAACGAAATCGGTCTGCCGATAAGATTCGGGCAACGCGGGTTTGAAATGTTCAAACACATTGAGCGCGATCGAGCGCGTTTTGCGCGTGTTCAAGTCCCAGGAATATTCGCCCGACCAGCGAAAAGTTTTCCCGTTTACCCACTGCACCCCTTCGCTATCGATCTTGCGCGATTTCCAAAAGTCGAACTCGGATTCAGGAAAATCATTCCCCACAATACCGACAAGCCGGACTGGCGAGAAGAAACTTGCGCCAAGAGCCGCATAGGAAGCAGAACCGCCTAACAAATTGGAGTGCTCTTCCACCGGTGTCTTGACCGTATCGAGGGCGATGGAACCGACAATCAACAAAGACATGAGAGTTCAGATTGCACGGTCGAGAAGATTTTTGCAGGTACGAGCGTATTCGGCGATGTCCGGCGCTTGGAGCAAGCCGGAAACGATCGCAACCCGACGCGCGCCAGCAGTAATCACCTGCTTGAGATTGTCGATCTTAATTCCGCCAATACAAAAGATCGGAAGAACCACATCGCGATGGACGCCCTCAATCTCGTTTAATCCAATCGGCTGATAATCAGGTTTGGTCGGCGTCGCGAAAATCGGGCCGAACCCAATGTAATCCGCGCCTTCGCGTTGCGCGGCCAAGGCTTGATTGATACTGTTAGTTGATTTTCCAACCAATATTTCGCGGTCCACTCTTTGCCGTACGGTTGCGACTGCATCGTCATCTTGCCCAACGTGCACACCTTCCACGGGAACCTTTATTGCGATTTCGACGTGATCGTTCACAATCAGCGGCGTCGAAGATCGGACCGTCAGTTCGTGCAGCGCAGCAGCAAGATCGACAAGTTCTTCAATAGAGCGTCCTTTTCCGCGCAACTGGATCAGATCGACACCGCCTTTGATCATCCTTTCGGCGATTGGCACAGCGTCCGAGTTATCAACGTAACTCAGGTCCAGGATACCGTAGAGCTGGCATTCGCTTAACTTTCGCAATTTATCACTCACGAAGCTGGGTTGCAGGAGTACTCAGCTCGAGTTTGCCCGACGACATCACGCGCTCGATAAAACCGGTGTCGTAGTTTCCGTCACGGAACTCGGCACTGCGCATTATCGCGGCGTGAAACGGCACCGTCGTTTTGATCCCAGTGATGTAATACTCACCGAGCGCGCGGCGCATCCGATCGATTGCGTTTATCCGGGTCGCGCCAACCGTGATTATTTTCGCGATCATCGAATCATAGTATGATGGTACCGAGTAGCCGGTGTAAACGTGTGAGTCGATCCGAACTCCTCGACCGCCCGGGGCGTAATAAAAAGCTATGCGCCCCGGCGAAGGTTGAAAATCTTTTTCCGGGTCTTCGGCATTAATCCGGCATTCGATGGCATGCAGCCGGGGGGTCGCGTGTGCGACATGGGGTGAAAGCGGCTGACCGGCAGCGATACGGATTTGTTCCTTCACCAGATCGCACCCGTAAACCTCTTCGGTGATCGTGTGCTCCACCTGGATGCGGGTGTTCATCTCGATAAAATAAAAATGTCGATCTTGATCGACGAGAAATTCGATCGTGCCCGCATTCTCGTAACCAACAGATTTCGCCAGCTTCACGGCGGCATTTCCCATTTTCTTACGAAGGCCCATCGTCATAAGGGGTGACGGACATTCTTCAATCACCTTTTGATTGCGCCGTTGAATGGAACAATCGCGTTCGCCGAGATGAACAACGTGGCCGTGACTATCGGCGACGATCTGAAATTCCACGTGATGGGGATTGAGGATGAGCTTCTCGAGATAAATCTGCTCGTTCCCGAAAGCTTTCTCCGCCTCATGACGGGCGCCATGGAATGCCGACTTAAGGCTCGGCTCATTGTGCGCCGTGCGCATGCCGTGGCCGCCTCCACCTGCGACGGCCTTAATCATAATCGGATAACCAATCTTCTTTGCGATCTTGATTGCATCGCTCTCCGTTTCGACAATTCCATCACTTCCCGGAGTGATTGGCACCCCAGCCTTTCGCGCAAAAACGCGAGCAGCGTTTTTGTCGCCCATAGCTTGCATCGCCCGTGAAGAGGGCCCGATGAATTTAATGTTGCAGCTTTCGCAAACTTCTGCGAAATGCGGGTTCTCCGCGAGGAATCCATAACCGGGATGAATCGCATCGACATCACCAATCTCGGCTGCGCTCATGATGCGATCGATTTTCAAATAACTCTCGGTGCTCGGCGCCGCACCGATGCAGATGGATTCATCCGCAAGTTGAACATGCAGCGAATCGACGTCCGCTTCTGAATAAATGGCCAGTGTGCGAATGCCAAGCTCTTTGCAAGCGCGAATGATCCGCAACGCGATCTCACCGCGATTGGCAATCAGAACTTTTTCAAACATGATGATAGAGCGCGACCGGCGGGCGCGCCAGCTTCGCGCGCGGCTCTCAATTACCGGACACGGAAAAGAACCTGACCGAATTGCACCGGCTTACCATTCTCAGCGACCACTTCGGCGATGACACCGCTCGTTTCGGCCTTGATTTCGTTCATCACTTTCATCGCCTCAATAATGCAAACCACTGTGTCTTCAGTGACAGTCTTTCCAATATCCACAAACGGTGCACCATCCGGCGACCCAGCGCGGTAGAACGTCCCCACCATCGGTGAAACGATATCCCTGAACAACGCGGTCTCGAGTGGTTTGGCGGTGGTCGTTACCGTTTTGGATGGGGAAGCAACAGCCACTGGCACGGGCACGCTGGTTTGATCAGCGACGCCTTTTTGAAGCTTGAGACGAAAACCATCCTTTTCGATCTCGAAGACCGAAAGGTCGTTCTTTTTCATCAAATCGATGATCGCTTTGATTTCTTTGATGTCTGTGAGTTCCAAGGCCCGCTCCTGTGATCGACGTTGAATCGTCTAGGTAAAGCGGTTTTGGGAATGAGGTCAAGTCAACGAATCGAGCCGGTGGCACCGGGCGACATGCAGAGGTGCGAATGACAACTGCCTGGGGACGCGCGAGTCAATCACCACGGAAATGGACAGGCACGATTAGTCTGTTTCATTGACCCACCGAGGATTTATGACCGCAACCGTTTTCGAAAATAGTAATAACATTTCGCGCAATTTGAAGATTGTCGACGAAACGGACGACTATGTCGTGGTCGATAAACCGCCCTTTCTTTTAGCTCATCCCACCAAACCAAATGGCACGGCAACACTTTGGAAGGAATTGCGTGAGCTACTGGCATTTGAAGTTGCCAATGGCGGTCAGGTCTCGATCGTGAATCGTCTCGATCGGGAAACGAGCGGCCTCGTCCTTGTCGCGAAGACAACGGCAACCGCGCGACGATTTGGAATGCTCATGCAGCAGCGTCGATTAAAGAAGGAATACCTCGCGATTATTTGGGGCTGGCCGGAATGGGAAGTAAAAATTGTCGACGCTCCACTAGATCGACAAGGTAAACATCGACGGTCCGCCATCTGGTTGAAGCAAACGATTTATCCTGCGGGAGCGGCGGCGCAGACTGAATTTCGTGTCGAACGGCGCTTCACCAAATCTGGATACAGCAACAACAAATTCAGTTTGATTCGCGCCGTTCCGCTTACTGGCCGCACTCACCAGATTCGTGTGCATCTGGCTTCGGCTGGCTATCCGATTGTAGGCGATAAAATTTATGGGCCCGACGAACATCTTTATCTCCGGTTCATCCAAACCGGGTGGACGCCTGAACTTGAGCGGCAACTGCTCTTGCCGCGACATGCGCTTCATTCAACAACGCTGGCAATCGATAGCGAAATCGAATGGAACAGTCCGCTACCTGTCGATCTTGCCGAGTTCTGCAGCGGCGCCTGAAAACTTTTTGGAAGGACGACCGAGCCTGCCCGCCGTGGCTGGTATCGTCCCTTGTCGGACGCGACGGAGCGCGTGTCGCCGGGCGATTGCAATTCAATCAGCTAACCATATGCTAGCGCGACCGCATGAAAATTTGTCGCGTTTTCGTTGCTTTCGTCATTCTTCTGACCGCATCGCGGATGTTCGCTGGCACAGAAATCTCGAACGAAACTGCCGCTGTACTTAATCCACCGCGATTCGAGGTCGCGCTCGAGTCCGGCTACTTGTTCGGCGTTATCAATCCGCCGCAGGATTATGAAATCGGCGCGCTGTTTCTGACGGGACGCATTCGCTGGGGCGTTTTGGACACGGACAGCTGGTTGCGCGGCTACAATCAATTTTACGTCAGCGCCATCGCGGAACCGATCTTTCGCGGGATCGAGAATCATTATTTCGGATTCAACTTCGGCGGGCGTTATAACTTTGTTCAGCCCGGGTGGCGGCTGAATCCGTATATTTCAGGCGGGCTCGGTTTGGGTTGGATCGACAGCCAGCCAAATATTCCGGGCGCGCAAGGCCAGGATTTTACTTTTAATATCCTAACGGCGGCCGGGATTTCCTATCAACTGAACAATCACTGGAAACTGGACGCAGGAATCCTTTACCAGCATCTCTCCAATGGCGGGCAAACCGATCCGAACCCGAGTTTGAATCTTCTTGGTCCACAAGTTGGTCTCGACTACTCCTTTTAAGCTGGCGCAAATCTCCGGTTTTTCGACAACTGATCGCGCAACGGTCACTAAGACATGAGCTATCCCGGGGAAAACGTCCTGGTCATCAGGCGCAATTTATTTGAGCAGCTTGGGAGTTTTCAAGGGCTTAACTTCGGGCCGGAGAAGTACCTGAACCTGCTTCTTTCGCGCGGGAATAATTTCTTTTTTCCGCGTGCTCAGGCTGAGAACGATTCGGCTTACAAGCAGATCATTCCCTACGTGCTCCTCGCGTTTCAGGATAGGGTCCTCCACTACGTCCGCGGAAAGAAAGCCGGCGAGCACCGGCTCGTCGCGAAAGGCTCGATCGGCATTGGCGGTCACATGAATGAAAGCGACGAATCGCTCTTTGCCTGGGACGCGCAGGCTTATCGCGCGGGAGTCGAGCGCGAAGTAAACGAGGAAATTAAGATCGACACTCAATTCCAGGACCGGATTGTTGCGCTCTTGAACGACGACACGACCGAGGTGGGGCGGGTCCATCTTGGCATCGTCCACGTTTTCAGGTTGGCTCAACAGAAGGTCGAAAAACGCGAGGCGATGATTACCAATCTGGCGTTTCTGACCAAGGCGGAGTTGCTCAACCGCCGCGAATCGCTCGAGACCTGGTCACAAATCTGCGTGGACTCGCTCGAACGGCTCCTGGGCTAATCCTGAGTGCTTCCACATCTGGCCCTCGCCGGTTTGCGCGGACACTTTGGGTCGAACCGCGATTATCGCGGCGACTCAGGTAAAAATGAAAAGGAGTCGATTTGCCATCGCCCGACCGGATGCGAAATGTTGATGCTTAGCTGGGCTCCCCTTGCTGGGTAATTCACACGTGCGGTGAAATTGCCTGTCGGCTCAAAAAATTGTGACTGGAATTGAATGTCGCCCTGCACCTGCGGAGGGCTAACCGGTGTTCCGAGCTTCTCTATTTCCGACATGAACTCTTGCTGCATTGAAGGCGGATTTTCCAGCCGAGCCGCCGGACTCAAGCGCGACGACAAAAAGGTCAGGTCGTGCTTTACAAGAATGCGCTCGATCGCTTCCTTCCCAAAATCGCGCCCCTCCTTTGCCATCGCTTCCTTACTCGAAAAAAGCCACCAAACGCCCGCGCCGATCAACGCAAGCACGATGATCAAGACTACGATAATCTGTCCACTTCTCTTTGATCGATAATACATTTTCAATTTGTCCATACTAGAATCCGAATCCAAGGCCTTTAATCACTTCACCGTTCCGAATCAATGCGCCGTGGGTCTGCTTGCCGGTGTAGGCGCCAAAGCGATTTCGAGCATTGACTGTGAAATTGACCAAGTAACCGTAGAGATGTTTATCTTTCGTTCCCAAATCGGCTGGTTTCGGATCGCCGTTCCATTCAATCCGCGCACTCGCCGCATCGATCAATTGTGTTTCGAGCCATTTGTTCACGATTTCTTTGTAGTTAGTTGGATACGGCCCGCACAGCGACGGATCCGGTGACGGATTCTCCGCCATCACATGCGCGGCGGTGCTCATTAACAGAATACAGGCTGGCAGCGCAAGGCTTTTCATACCTTAACTTTTGGCTGTTTCTGAATCGTTAGTCCAGCGCAATGAGATTCAGCAATTGCGCCGATGTCTCTGCACATCGCGCTTTTCTTTTATTCGAGGGTTGGTTATCTCTCCGGTCCATGATCAACCGTCTGATTTTGCTATTGTTGGGCGCCTGTCTAACAATCGGATTGTCGAGTCAAGCTCGCGCCCAGCAGGCACCGGCGCCGCCGCCGACCGCGAGAATTTCCGCCGAGAATCCCAGTGCCTTCGATCCCGGTGCCGCTACTCAGGCCTGGCTCGATACCGTCCCGGCCGACAAACGTACAAAATCCGACGCCTATTTCGAGGGCGGCTACTGGCTCATTCTCTGGAATTTTTTGCTGGTTGCCGCCATCTCCATCTTTCTCCTGGCCTCGCGAATCTCGGCGCGCCTTCGCGATTTTGCGGAACGTGCCGCCAGGTTCAAGCCGTTACAAACCACGTTGTATGCGATCCCGTACATGTTGTTGGTGTATGTCTTGAGTTTCCCGCTGAATCTGTACGAGCACTTCTACCGGGAACATCAATATGGGTTGGCGACACAAAGTTTCGCCCCCTGGTTTGGCGAACAACTGGTGGCTCTCGGCCTTACTCTGATTATCGGTACGGTACTGCTGATTGTCCTCTACGCCGTTTTCCGGCGCGCGCCACGGACATGGTGGATCTGGGGAGCTATTGTAGCGGTCATTTTTTCATGCGCTGTAACGTTTATCGCGCCGGTTTATATCGAACCTCTCTTCAATACCTATAAGCGGTTAAACAATCCGGAGATCAGAGATCCGATTCTGGCAATGGCGCGTGCGAATGAAATTCCAGTGAAACAGGTCTTTGAAGTGGACGCCTCGCGTCAAACCACGCGAGTAAGCGCGAACGTCGCGGGATTCCTCGGCACGACGCGCATTGCGCTGAACGATAACCTGCTCAAGCAATGTACGCTCCCGGAAATTCGCGATGTCATGGCGCACGAAATGGGGCATTACGTGCTCAACCATGCCGCGAAGCTCATAACTTATTTTGGGATTTTTGTTTTCATCGGATTCGCGTTCAGTCGCACTCTGTTTGAAGTCACTGTAAGACGCTGGGGAAATAAATGGGGCATCCGTGGCATTGACGATCCTGCCGGACTGCCACTGCTTGTCTTGATCCTGAGCACATTCATTTTTGTCCTGACCCCATTTTTGAACACCGTCGTGCGTGTGACCGAGCGGGAAGCCGACGCTTTTGGAATCAACACCGCTCGAGAGCCTGATGGCATGGCCAAAGTCGCACTTAAGCTGGGCGCTTACCGCAAACTCGATCCGACGCCGCTCGAGGAATTCATCTTCTTCGATCATCCAAGTGGCCGTGTCCGGATACGGATGGCGATGGATTGGAAAGCGGCAAATTTGCCGGCCGGCGAATCAGCTGTGCTGGAAAGCAATCCAGCGGCTCACTGAGGTTATGCGACGAGATCGCTTCGATTTACTTCGGTCCGCGATTCTGGTTCTAGCCGTAAACTACGAAAATGTTAGATGTTTTGGATTTGAGCCCAGTTCCAACGGACGTCACTAAGCATTGTAGATGAAGCCGATCGCTACTCGCACCGATTTGGAGTCGCATGAATTCAGGGTGCTAGGTGCCCTGTTTACCGGACGTTCTGGACATTCGTTTTTGAGACGAACAGATTCAATAGACGGGTTCGGGCTGCTAAGGATCTCCTCGACTCATCTCACGCTTGAGAGCTGGTTCCTACCCGCTACGAGTTTCCGAAAAGCGTCATCGAAAGGATTATCTGTCGCGAACGTCGAATTCTAAAGGGGCTACAGTTTACGCAGCTACGAATTATTCACAAGTTGCCAGACGCGCCTCAATATATCCTTTTTGTTACCTGCAACCCGGCAGAACTCAAAGCGCCACTGACGGCCTGTGACTTCGACATTTCTGAGGCACGGCGCGCAGCGGTGACCCAGTAGAAGAAGGACAGTAAGAGTCAAATCTAACGGTCGCTCGGATTTTTGGTCAGGTGTTCCCGTACGTCGATCGACATGAATCAATCCCTTGCTATCCGGTTTCGCGTGGTTTTTGCGAGGGCGCAGCTGCGGTAAGAGCAAACCTGCGTTTTCGGATAAGCATCAAATTGCGGATGTAGATTAGCGAATTTGGGAGATAGGCCAGGATGCCAACCGGATCCCGTTTGAAAATGAAGTAGAAACACATGATCACGCTGCCGCCGATGCTCCAATACCAAAAGGACACCGGGATCACGCTTTCTTTTTGACGCTCGGACGCGACCCATTGAACAAGGAAACGCATCGAGAAGATAGCGTTCCCGATAAAGCCGAGGACGACGAGATAACTCCAGTCCAGACCAAGGAAGCGATATTCCTTTCCGATCCAGGTGACAGCGATGATTGCGAGTATGTTCATAAGCGATTAACCCATTTGGCGATCTCGTAATGGGATCGCGCGTGTTTTCATCCAAGGGACTGCCGGCATGTTACTGAGATAGCATCAAGATTTAGCGACTCGCACTTTTCATTCGCGCGATCAACGTGTCTGCTATTGTCGCCGGAGTATCAGCAACAGCGATCCCCGCAACTTTGAGCGCTTCGATTTTTCCAGCTGCAGTGCCTTTCCCGCCGGAAACGATCGCGCCGGCGTGTCCCATTCGCCGTCCCGGTGGTGCCGTCAGTCCCGCGATAAATGCTGCGACCGGTTTCTTGCAGTTGTTCTTGATCCACTCTGCTGCTTCTTCTTCGGCCGAACCACCGATCTCGCCGATTAGGATCATCGCATCCGTATATCGATCTTCGTTGAAAAGTTTGACCGCGTCGAGATGCGAGATGCCGTGAATTGGATCGCCGCCGATGCCGATACAAGTTGATTGGCCATAACCGCGCGTAGTCAATTGCCAGACTGCCTCATAAGTGAGTGTCCCCGAACGCGAGATCACACCAACATTACCCGGCTTATGAATGTAGCCCGGCATGATGCCGATCTTGCAAGCGCCCGGCGTAATGATGCCGGGACAATTCGGTCCGATCAGTCTCGATTTTTTGATATGCATGAGCGCTTTGACACGCATCATGTCCATCACCGGTATTCCTTCCGTGATACAAACAACGAGCTCAACACCAGCATCGACAGCCTCGAGAATTGAATCAGCAGCCGCTGGGGCGGGCACAAAAACCATCGAGGCATTGCATCCGGTCTTCTGTCGCGCTTCCCAGACTGTGTCGAACACCGGCACTTTGCCATCGAACATCTGTCCGCCTTTACCCGGCGTCACGCCCGCGACCACATTGGTACCGTATTCGATGCACTGGCGCGTGTGAAAGGCGCCTGCGCCGCCTGTAATTCCCTGCACGACAAGCCGGGTGTTCTTATCGACTAAGACAGACATCTCAGGAATGACGAATACCTAATGTCGAATGTCGAATGAATGACGAAATCCGAATGACCGAGCACAGCTCCGAGTGCACTTTCGTCATCTGTGCATTCGAATTTCCTTCGTCATTCGTGATTCGTGCTTCGGAATTATTGTGATTTCCGTTTATGCACTACAAGTTTGTTCCCGTCCGGATCGCGGAATTGCGCCATCCAACAAACCGGCGTCTCGGTCTTTTCCATGTCAAAGGTGACGCCGCGTCCCTTCAGCTTAGAGATGGTCGCGTCGATGTCGTCCACTTCGAATGCGACCGTCGTTCCATCACGTGATGGTTTCCACGCCGGATGGCAGCCGACCCCGATCGTAGTTGGGCCCAGATCGTATTCCACCCAGGCACCTTCCATTGCTGTGTGCGTGGGTTTTAGCTCTAGCGCTTCCTGGTAAAATTTTCGCGCACGCTCCGCATCAGAAACGGCGATGGCAACGAAGGCTACTTCGTTTGTGATCATTTGCAGATTCCTTTCTCGTTTTCAGGTTTTAATTTGTGGATGATTAATTTGTTTCCGTCCGGATCTTGCACAACCGCCATGTGACAACACGGCGTTTCAAAGGGCTCAGCGGCGAACGGAACACCTTGATTTCTAAGCTGTTTAATCGCTTCGTCGAAGTTTTCCACCTCCAGCGCGGCACCTGTCCCTTGATCTGACGGCTTCCACGCCTCGCCGACGTTCGCAATCGCGAGCGTGTTATGACCAACCGTGTATTCGATCCATTTTCCGCCCATCATTTCGTCTGAGACCTGTAAGCCAAGAACCCCCTCATAAAACTTTCGTGCTCGCGGGGTGTCAGTTATGGGAATTGCGACAAAACCGATTTCCTTGATTTTCATCCCGCGGGTTTTTTCTGTTGTTGTTTCAACCAATCCGTCATGGTGCGAATAATCTCCGGATCGAACGGGGCCTCCTTTCCCGCGAACGCATCAGCCATGCTCAGATAATGCTGGCCGCCGTGTCCCATGTTGGGCACTTCGACAAAACGCGCGGCACCGGGAACGTTTCTGTTTACATATTGCGCGATCAGCTCGGATTCTTCGCGCCTCATAATCCAGTCGTACTGCCCGTGCAGGATTAGCGCCGGGAGTCTCACCCGGTACCAGGCACGCGCCAGATTCAGCTTTTGCAGATCTTGATAAAATTTCAGCGGTCGCCCATAAAGATGCGTCTGATCCTTTCCCTCAGGCCAAAGTTCTGCAAGTTCGGACTTTTCTTTCAGAATCTCTGGAACGCTGCGGCCGTTGATCAACCACTCATAATAAAGTGTCGTCGCGCCTTTTATTCGGTCGGTGACTTCGCCCGGCGGTTCTTTCATCAAAGCAAAACGACGCCGCTCGATGTCGAGCATGTGCTCAAACCACGTTGTGGCCCAACCACCGATGGTGATGTAGCCGCGGACCTGCGCCTCTTCGGCCTTCGTTTCCGGAACCAGCGGCGCGAATCCGCCGCCGTTGCTGCTGCCGAAAATGTACACCCGGTCTGAGTCGATGAAGTCGTAATTTTTCAGCGCGCGGAATGCGGCGCGGTACCCGGCAAGCTCCGTGTCGAAATCAGTTTGCGAACAATCGCCTTCGCTGTCCCCGCAGCCCGGCTTATCAATCTTGAACAGGCAAAACCCCGGCATTTGCGCGAGCCCGCGCAAAATCAGGCCGGTTGCATCCTTCGTGTCTGCCGGCGCTTCGACCGAATCGCAACTCAGCCAGCCAGCCAGAAAAATGACCGGCAACTTACCTTTCACATCACGCGGCTTCGTGATGATGCTGCGCAAGCGTTTACCGTCGGGCATTGTCACCGAGTCGTAAATCACGTCGACGTTCGGGTAGCTCTCCCGCGGCGTTTTGATTTTGCGCGGGAGCTCCTCTGCGCAAACGGCTGCAGCGAGCGCGAGGAAAACGATTGCAGACCTCACGTTCATTTGCCTTTTGCCGCGGCGACGACCTTTTCCGCTGCATCGGCGAGATCGTCCGCTGCGATTAGCGCAAGTCCGCTTTCCTTTAACAGCTGCTTGCCTCGCTCCACGTTTGTTCCTTCGAGTCGGACAACAAGCGGCACCGACAACTTCACCGTTTTCGCTGCATCGATGATACCTTGCGCGATCACGTCGCATTTCATGATCCCGCCGAAAATATTTACCAGAATCGCTTTCACTTTCTTGTCGGCGATCAGAATTTTAAACGCTTCCGTCACTTGTTCCTCGGTTGCGCCACCGCCAACGTCGAGAAAGTTGGCTGGCTCGCCGCCGTAAAATTTGATGATGTCCATCGTGGCCATGGCCAGACCGGCGCCGTTCACGAGACAGGCGATATTTCCATCGAGCCCGATGTAACTGAGTCCATGCTTCGAGGCTTCGACCTCGCGCGGGTCTTCCTCTGCAATGTCGCGCATCGCCACAATCTCCGGATGCTGGTAGAGCGCGTTGTCATCGAAATTAAATTTCGCATCGAGCGCGAGCACTTCGCCTTTAGTTGTAATGACCAGTGGATTGACCTCAACCATCGAGCAATCGAAGGCGACGAATGTGCGATAGAGCCCTTCGAATAATTTCGAGGCGTTTTTCAGCTGGGACGATTCGAAGCCGAGTTGTTTCGCCAGTTTCCGTGTTTGAAATGATTGCAGGCCGGCAAGCGGATCAATTTGCTCCCGAATAATTTTCTCAGGAGACTTCGCGGCGACGGTTTCAATTTCAACGCCGCCTTCGGTACTCGCGACGATCACCGGTGCCGCCGTGGCTCGATCGAGCAGGATTGCAAAATAAATTTCACGCGCAATTTCCGCGGACTCCGCTACGAGCACTTTGTTCACAACACGACCGGCAGGTCCGGTTTGATGGGTGATGAGAGTCTGCCCGAGCATTTTCGACGCGATCTCGCGCGCCTGCGCCGGCGATTTGGAAAGATGAACACCGCCCTTGAATCCATTTGTGAATGTCCCCTTGCCTCGCCCGCCTGCGTGAATCTGCGCTTTCACGACCAGATCGACATGTCCCAACTCGCTCGCAATTTGCTCTACTTCTCTAAGTGTCGAGGCGACCTTGCCTCGTGTCGTCGCCACATCGAATTTTTGCAGCAACTCCCTGGCTTGATACTCGTGAACGTTCATCTGTTTTGTCCGCGCGACAGACCGTGCAATTAGCTCGCGTTATGCATCACAGCAACGGTTTTTCTGTAATGCCAGATCTCGCTGCGAGATCTTCGAACGGCTTTGCTCTGAGTGCACGTCGGGCGTGTCGCCTCCGCGCGCGCCGAGATACGCCGCACTATGATTTTGCTTCCTGCCCGAGAAGAGTTCCGACCGTGCGTTGCTTGGTCGGGGGTTCGAGGGCGTCAACGAATTTTCGAAACCGTTCGGAAAAAACTTCAGGCCGAAGCTTCCAATAATGGGCAATCCCGGGCGCAGCGACGTAGTGCCGTAGAAGCCCACGCCAACCCTCCCAAAGCTGGCGATCCATTAGTCCATAGACATAATGAAAATGGATCGTCTCGAATGCCTTCAAGAATTGGTAGGCGGCGTGAAAGAAGCGCGCCTGATCTTGGTCCGAGAGCGCGTTGAGATTTTCCAAGCCTACTCGCCAGATTCGTTCCAGTTCGGCGTTCTCCATCAACGGCTTGGTCACATCACGCAGGGCCGTGGCTGCGGCGTCTTGCGTGGCTAGCTTGGCCACGCGCGTACTGCGGTGCACTTGAATGCCGAGATATAGCACCGAGAAAACGACCGCGATCGAGCCAACCAATTGCGAGACCGCGCTGATCGCTTCCCAGTTCATTCCTGCGTTATACCACAGGCGATTCGCTAGTTGCTACTTCGGCTCGTCAGCAATTTTGAGCACAATTTTGCCGCGGGTATGATGCGTCGCGGCTTGTTCCTGCGCCTTCACTGCTTCGGTAAGCGGCAGCACTTGCGAAACAATCGGCTTAATCTTTTTCTCTTCTATTAGCTCCGTAATCTCGGCGAGCTCGCTCGCATTCGGTTTGACCGAGATCGGCGCCCCGCGGATTCCGTGTTTGTCGAGTTCCGCCTGATCGGGCTCGGCGACCAACGTCGCGACGAAGCCGCCCTTCTTCACCACGCCGTAGGAACGCGCGAGCGTGTCTTTGCCGACCGAATCGAGCACAACATCGACATCTTTCGCAACATCCTCGAACTTCGTCTTCGTGTAATCGATCGCCACATCCGCGCCAAGTTGTTTGAGCAGATCCTGGTTTGGCGTCGAGGCCGTCGCGATCACTTTCGCGCCGCGTGCTTTTGCAATTTGGATAGCGAAACTGCCGACCCCACCAGATCCGCCGTGAATGAGGACGGTTTGTCCCGCGCTAAGCTTCGCCGCGTCGATCAGCGCCTGCCACGCGGTCAAGGCTGCGAGTGGCACACCCGCAGCTTCTACAAACGTGATCGACTTCGGCTTTGCTGCCGCTTCTCCCTCCGTTGCGACCGCACATTCCGCGTAACCGCCTCCCCACATGACATACGCGTATATTGGATCTCCAACCTTTAGCCTGGTGACTTTCGCTCCTGTTTTCTCGATGACACCCGCGATGTCGTACCCTGGAATCAGCGGCAACATCGTGCCGAAAAATTTGGCGTACTTTCCTGAGCGAATCAGGGCATCGACCGGATTCACACCCGCTGCAATCATTCGGACGAGAACTTCGTTATCTTTTGGCTCGGGTCGTGGCACTTCCTCGTACTTCAGGACCTCCGGACCGCCGTACTTATGCACCACGACTGCCTTCATCGTCGGCTTTTCGGGTTGAGCGATGGCACCACACGGCCAAACACCGATGAGAGTTGCAAAGAGAAATTGCAGCATTTTCATCTTGTTCAGGCATTTTGCATCATCCCTTGGACGACGTTCCGAGATCCTACATCGCCACTTGCGTGGCTTTGTCTCCATCAACGACGAACGATGCATCATCATCAACGTTCTTATTTCATTAGATCGGCCGCAGTCGGCGGTCCTTCGACCCAATTGATGTCCCACGCACCATCCACGGTGATGAATGTGAGCGAGTTTATAGGCAACCAAGCTTCATGGGTCATCTTTGCAGGCATGAAGTTAAATCCGCCGGGATTGAGATCGAACTTCTTGCCGTCACACGCGAGCGTCGCAGTGCCGATGATCATCGTGTGCGATTCATTGGCGGTGTGCCAATGCTTCCGCACGTGGATCGCCTTCGGCGTCCGAATGAGCAGACTGGTCGCGTGCGTTTTTGGATCGACATGGAGGACACTGATCTCGGGTGAATTTGCTCCGAGATCAGGCAGAATCTTGTCCCATTTAAGATCGGAAAGATTTTTAAACTCGGGCGCCTTTACGGCGGCCTCCTGGGAAGCAACGGGTTCCACAGCATGACTGCTCAGTAAAAAACTAAGCGCTATCACGGTCGCCAGACACAATTTCGTTTTCATAGATGAGAATCAGACAGGATTTACAACATCAGCAGAGATTCCGAAAATCAAATTAATCCGGTCAATCCTGTCGAGAAGTTTCCCGTAAGATTCTGCTCGCGTGTTTACCCCGCACTGACCAACGTACACGTATTATGAACACGAAAATCTTTGTTACTGCCGCATTATTTTTTGGGATCGCTGGTCTTTCCTACGCGCAGAATAGCCCAACGGGTACGAGCAAGGCTGGAGCTGGAAGCAACGCGCCCTATATCGAAGGCCCAGTCTGGACTCTAACCATGATCAAGACCAAATCCGGATTGAGCGATGATTACATCAAACAAATCACTGGAACTGTGAAGCCGGTTTACGACGAGGAGAAAAAGCAAAAGATCATCCTCGACTACAAAATTCTGAATGGTGAGGCGTCGGGGCCGCAGGATTTCAATATTCTCATCCTGGTTGAATATCCCAATTGGGCTGCATTCGATAGCTTGCGCGATAAGATGGACCCGATCGTCGAAAAGGTCATGGGTAGCGAAGACCAGCGTCGTGCCACCGCGGTAAAACGACTCGATATCCGCGAAATCCTCGGCACGAAAACCATGCGCGAGATCACTTTGAGATAATTCTTTCGCGCTTGCGATTTTGCCGGACCTCCGCGATCTGAGCGCTGCGAAGAACCTTCTTATACTGTAGTTGGGCTACGGAAGTGCTCGGGCCGCGGGCCGACACCGATAAACCGGGCTGGCAACTGCCGTAAGGACGGAAACCATTTCAGCAAACGAACGATAAACGGCAATGAGTTCCTCCCGTCGGACGCTCGGCCGGTGACAGCCCGATGATGAATGATTACCTGAACGCGCTGGATCAGCCGCGTCGGCCATTCGCGCCGCGCCTGTACTTTTCGCAGATCGTCCACCGTGACCGGGCCGCTCCGCAATTTTTCCGCGAGTAAATTCGCCGTCGCGACCGCATCCTGGATGGCAAGATTGATCCCAACGCCGCCTGCCGGCGACATCGCGTGCGCAGCGTCGCCGATACAAAGCAATCCTTCGC
>Ga0209473_1000589_pt1 | contig 21230 bp, 13 predicted proteins | sample GraSoiAngelo_133_FD_185890 | JGI IMG/M metagenome (GOLD analysis project Ga0209473, IMG submission 185890) | Grasslands soil microbial communities from the Angelo Coastal Reserve, California, USA - 14_0929_05_20cm (SPAdes) (version 2) | ecosystem: Environmental > Terrestrial > Soil > Grasslands ...
GGTTTGATGACTCAGGCGCCCAAGTCCTGACCGCGTACCTCCTGAACGATGAGCCGGCCGCACGCAAATTCAAAACCATCGATGAGTATCGCAACCTCCGCGATCGCTTCCTCCAGAAACTCAGCGGCTGCGACCTTCATTAGCGTGGCTGCCGGCCAGGGCTCAATGAGAGTGTGGATAGCGCACCTCGCGAGAACCGTCGCAGAGTGTGCGGCACCCGACAAGTGTCTTTCAGAATGTTAGGCCTGCTTTTATATTTTGCTTTCTTTTTCGCTTCCAAGCGGCGATTTTCTTCTTGAATGCGCTATTGCACGGTCATGGGTACCGTCATCGAGTGTGTAAGCGTGCCCGACGAAGCAGTTACTGTGATTGTGTAGGTTCCGGCAGGCGTGGACGATGCGCCCGGACTATTCGTTGGACCAGACGATACACTCGCACCGCCTCCGCCACATCCCGTGTGGAGCAGCAATAGCGCCACGGCGATCATGAGCGCTCGTCGCGAAGAACGCGGTTTATAAAGTACCAACCCAAACAGGAACGCAGTTACGAGTTCGATCAAGGTTCGCTGCGACGCGAGGGTCGTGGAGGGCACTTGTGTGCTGCTGGATCCGGTCGTTTTTACGCTAACAGTCACCGGCACTGGAGCTGTAGAGATTGTGAAATTGTTCTTGTCGAAGCTGCAGGTGGAAAGCACCGGAAGACCCGCGCAGGACATTGAGATCGTGCCAGAAAATCCAGGGCCTCCTGCAACCTGCATCTGGAACTGCATGATGCCTCCGGCCTTGACTGGAGCTGGCGCCGGTCCAGACCCGGAGAGCACGAAGTCGGGCGCGCCAAAGCTCGCTTGAATGGTCACATCCTGAGTGACTACAAACGTGCAGGCGCTCGTGCCGGAACATCCGCCACCGCTCCACCCAGTAAATCCAGAGCTGCCAACCGTGAGAGTTACGATCTTCCCAGTTTGGTAATACGTTGAACAAGTGTTAAAGCAATTGATGAAGTGGTCGGCGGAATTGACTATGCCTGCGCCGATCAGATTGACGGTCACTGTATGAAAGTCTCCGATGGCGAATACGTTGGGCGAGGAAGCTGACAGGCCAACATTGTTCGCGGCGTACACAGTGGCCTTAATCCGATATTGTGTGCCCGGAGGCATGTCTTTTGGCACAGTGAAGGTGTACGAACCGGCACCCGAATCTCCGATTGGAGCACTCAAGGTAATCACACGCGAATCGTAAGAACTATTCAAGAACATCAAGCTGACTTCGTTTCCCGGCTTCACCGGATTGCCAACCCACGTCCACTGCACGGTCTGTGTCGATCCGGGTTGCCAGATCTCGCCGCCCTTGGGATACACGACATTCAGCTGCTGGAGGCCAATCGTGAACGACTTTGAAGTTACGGCCCGTGTCGGATCGTCGACCGGCGTTGCAACGATTGTGTAGTCGGGTCCAAAAGGAGTGTCAGTGCCGGTATAGCCAATCGTGCCCCACCTCCATCCCGGACCGTCGAAGTATCCACTGATCTCAGCGACTTGCAGATTCTTCAAGAACTGTCCAGCTTTGTAGAGGTCGAACTTTATTTTGGTTACTCCCGACCAGGTGTAATCGATCAGGATGTAACCTCCCTGAATTACTACATCGCCGGTCGTGGGCGAATTGATGTCCACTCCTTGGCCAATCCACACGCGCGTATCGCTGGTATCAACCGCGGCCGGATTGTTCGTGCCGACTACTCGGATTTGATAGAACTGCGAGAACGGCAAGCTATCCGGAATCGCCCACTGATACACACCCTTGCCAGCCACGCCCACCGGCACACTGTCCGCAACCACGCGATCGAGTGCGCCTTTCTTTAACAATTCAATTCGCACCGGCCCTGGGTCGCCGGAGTAGTTCCATGTAATTGCCTGCGTGCCGGAACTCCATAATTCGCCACCATTCGGAGCGGTGACGATGATGCTGTCATGTGGCTGCATCACGATCGTACCTGTGGCCGAGGCGCTGCCATTCCAGTCGGATATCGTTACCGTGTACGGATGCGGCCCAACCGGAGTAACGCCATCCGTCGTTCGCAGATGGATGGACATCTCACCCGGGATGAGAAGACTGAGCTTGTGTTCGCATGCAATTCCCGGATCGGCACTAACGCAATCCACGTTGGCGGAACTGGGAAGCCCATAGTTCGTTGCTGTAGTGACGTTGACTATCACGTTAGTTTCGCCGCCTGAAGCGACCGAAGTCGAAGGCGGTGTTAAGGCGACGTCAAACTTCGTTATCACCAGGGCAAACGGAACAGTGTGATGGATCGTGCGCTCTTGGAAGTTGGCTACTCCGTCTATCACCAGGTTGCGAATCGACAGATCGGTTCCCGCGTCCGCAGAGAACGTGAAGGTTGCTACGTCGCCGGGCACAAGCACGGCGTGATCGAGGGAGCAATGCAACCCAAATCCGATCTCGATCGGACACGCGATCTGAACCGGCTGATTGAAGTCGTTGACCGGCAGGTACTTCACTGTGAACGTATTGCTGTGCCCGGGAAGCACAGTTAGAACGGCGGTGTAAATGTTATCGAGTAATGGGCTGGCAAGGGCAAAGTCGTTCAGCTTGACCGTTATCTTCTGATTGGCGAAGACCGGGCTTGAGCCCTGGAATTGGGCAGTCGGATAGAAGTCGTATTGCCCCTGCAGCTGATATGGGTATGGGTTGTTTAATGTTGCGCCGGTAATGCTGAGGCTCGTCTTAACAGGAGAGCCACTCGGTGTCACCGACGCTGGAGTCCACGCCGTATTTAAAGCCGGAGTCGAAAATGTAATTGGTAAATTGAAGCCATTGATGGGCGTTACAGTGAAAGATATCGGGTCAGAGGCTTGTCCTGGATACAGAGTCTGCGTAGCGGTCGCCGGATCGTCGATTGTCCAGAGGAAGCCGCGCGGGGTCACCATCGTGACCGTCTGATGAGAGAGACCATAAGTCGGGTCGGTGAACGTGAGTACCACGGGATAGGCTCCCGTCCACTGCGCAGATGTATGGACAGAAACACTGATTCCCGACTGCCATGTGGTTCGACCTTGCATGTTGATGGCTCCCTCGGAAAAGCAAAACGTGCTCGGTCCGAGAGCGCCGGCGTCGCAGGAGATCATCACGGTGCCCGAATAGCCATTGATCGCATTGATCTTGTAACCGAAGGATCCGGTGGCATCGGAGTACACTACGACACCCGAATCGGCGGCGACCGTGAAATCAGCGGCAGCCAGCGGCAGGCTGAGCATATGTGATTTATTTCCGTCACTGCCGGTCACTGTGACGGTGTAACTTCCCGCCGTCGCCGTTCCCAACGAAACCGCGAGCGTCGCTTTGCCGGGAAAAGCAGAGACAGCCGTTGGCGTAATTGAGCAGGTCGGGCCGGCCGGAATCACCGCGCAGCCAAGATTTACCGTGCCCGTATATCCATCCTGCGTGTCGACCGCAATCTGTGACGAGGAATTCGTGCCACCGAGCAATGAGGCGCTGCTAGTCAGGAAGAAGTCAGGGTTCGCCTGAACTGCAAGCGGCACCTGAACGCTGCGTGAGTAAGGCGCGCCCAGCGCGGTCGCAATCACAGAGAGCGCGTAGCTCTGTGCCGGCGTTTTAGGAGCCAATTGGACGGTGACAGTTGTCGATACCGTGGTATCAGCCGCGGCGGGAATCAGCGACGATGGAGAAAAAGAACACGACGCGCCCGGCGGAAGGCCGCCACAACTCAGAGTGACTGGGACGGTCATCGGTCCAAACAAATTCAGCGGCAGCGCAAATGATGCGCTTCCCCCATTGGGAATCGTGAGTGATGATACGGAAGGAGTGCCGAATCCGAAGTCCATCACATTAAGCTTGAGTGCGAGAGTTTTGGTCAGCAATTCGGGAGCCGGGCCCTGCGCTTGCAAACTGAGCGAGTAACTTCCCACGGTCGATGCTGATGACGTTACATCTACGCTCCCGCCCGTCGACGAGGCAGCTACTGTCCCCCCGGTACAGGAAGCTGGCGCTGGAGCAGAGCAACCGAGCTGAACATCCCCGCGAAAACCGTAACGAAACGTCACAGAGGTATTGAATGTTGCAGTCTGCCCCACAAAAACGGATCGCTCAGTGGGAACACTCGACACGAGAAAATCCGGCGGATGAGTTGTCCACAGCAGCGACAATCCGTCGGTCAACTTTGGCTGAAGGAAGCTGAACTGCACACCTTGGGTGGGACTCACCTGGAGGCCAACGCTCCCATGCAGGTCCTGATCGAAGAAGGAGCTGTAATAACCGGCGAAAAACACGTCCTGGTAATTGAAGAGAACGTCATCCTTCGCCTCGGAAAAAACCGTCTCAAAGGTGACGGTGCCGGCAGACGGCGGGAATGGAAAACGGGGAACGTTGCGCCACTCGACAACTAACTGCCGGTCAGGTGCAGTGCCGACAACGTCCCAAAAAATATTGTTCTCACCAGGGTAGACTGGATAGAGGTCATCCCAAAATGGGGCTACAACGCTTCCCTGCGAAGGCCAGGGAATGGGAAATCCTAGACCGAGGGAGAACGGTTGATCGAAACTGATATAGCCGTTATCGGCGATATAAAGCGTATCGAAAGTTTGGCCTCCGAACCGAACTGGGAAGGGCAGCTTCAAGGTGGCGAAGGTTTCGTCGCCGATATTCAGGTTCGTACCGGTGATTGGCAGGTAAGTGCTGGGGGCCTGTTCGAAATCGTAAACTGCCAGCACCTTCACGGTGATCACGTCATTTCCTGGGAAGTTGAAGGTGTACGTGCCCAAAGCAGGTGGAACCCATAGCGCTGAGTAGATACCGTCGCCGGCGGCATCGTCGCCATTGGCGCCATCGTCGCGCAGATTAATGGTTGAGCCGTCCGGCCCAGTGACGCTCACGCTGCCAGCAGCATGATCGCAACTGATGTTCAGAACCTTCAGCTTTACCACTTCATCGATGGTTGCGGTGATGAGGTTACGGCGTGGCTGTAGACGTCGCTCTAACGTGCGGCCCGTGCAGGTCATGGAACCGTAGGTGTTCAGGCGGTTGCCGCTAATGGTGTGTTGCAGTTCCGGGACTGAGTCGCCGCCGGTAAGAAGAAGGTTGCGGATCTGCCACCAGGTGAGTTCGGGACGCCAGGCCTTCATCAGAGCCACCGTGCCCGTCACGTGCGGCGTTGCCATCGATGTTCCGTTGAAGACGTCGTAGTTGCCGCGCCAATCTGGAACAGTACTCAGGATTCCAACTCCGGGAGCGCCCAAGGCGACGGAATGAGAACCGAAGTTCGAGAAGCTGGCGATGCGGTCGGTGCGGTCGGTGGCTGCTACCGCCACCACGTTATCGAGATCGAAGTTGGCCGGGTATGTAGGCACGTCGTCATTGTCGTCGCCAATGCCGTCGGAACCGCCATTGCCCGCAGCAACAATGAAGAGAATGCCCCGCGCTAGCTGCGCCTTAATGGCGTCGTAAAGACCCTGGCTGTACGCCGGACCTCCCCAGCTGTTGTTGGTGGCGACAATATTGACTCCGGCATCCTTTTGCCGCGCGATGTAGTCGAGGCAAGCCAACGCTGCCGAGATCGGACCGCTTCCGTCATAGCCAATAAACTTGCACGGCAGAATTGAAACATTCCAATTGACTCCCGCCACGCCGATGCTGTTGTTGCCCGCGGCGCCAACAGTGCCCGCAACGTGAGTGCCATGACCTACGCGATCCTCGGCGGAGTCGTCGCCGAGCAGCATGTTAACGGGCGGCAACAGATTCGCAGCCAGATCGGGATGGGTGGACTGTACTCCACTGTCGATGATCCCCACCACCACACCGCTGCTTCCTGTAGAAAAATCCCATGCTCGTGTGGCGCCGATGTCCGCCCCGGCAATCCCGCCGTTGCCCCCCACATTCAGCAGGCCCCAGGTTTGGGAAAACAGCGGATCGTTAGGACGCTTGTCGAAGACGCGAACCTTATAGTCCGGCTCGGCGTAAAGAACGTCGGGATCCTGCGAATATTGCCGGATCGCCTCGGCGACGGTCGTGAATTCCGGCAGCTTCAACCGGCGCAGCCCAGGGACCGACACAAATTCCTGCTCGGTAGTTACACTGCGGCCAACGTCAGTTTGCGCTTGCGCCTGGGTAATGCGGCTGGTGCGAAAGCGGACGAGAATACCATCCGGCGCGTAGTCGGTCGCGCGACCGCTCGCGAAGGTTGGCTTCTCATTGTTATCGGACTGCTGAGCGGATGCGAGAGGATCGCCAAAGAAGCCGGCAAAAGCTATGAGCAAAAGAAAGGTGCGGAACCTGCTCCTACTATATTGCCAAAAGATCCGCACGTATCTCAACTTATCCTTCAATTTGGTAGTGGGCTCGCTTCCGTCCGTAACTCCGAATTTGGCACGATTGGGGAGGTGCCGTCGAAAGCAAGGGAGACATCGTAGAACGTTATCCAGCAACTCTGCAATGGGGACGAATCACGTAGGGCGCACAGTTTCAGGAGACCCCTGGGGATTCCCGCGAGATCCAGTTGGCGCTGAAAGCTATTTCTTTCTGGACCAATTTACATTGGACTTAAACAATGCCGGCGAAGAGCCGGCTCTCTTTTTAAATGTCTTTTGTTTCTAGACGCCGTGGGCATTCCCGTTGCTTGCCCCGGGCACCCCACGGGCTGACAGGCTGCCGTGCATCGGCGGGATACGCAGCCATTTTGAATCTCAATTTGGTTTTGCTTTCGTGTCGATAATGGCGCGATGAACCTGTCGCACATCTGTGGCCGCGGGTCCTAGTTTTGCCGGGTGCCCTCATCCCGGTGTTCGATGAGTGGGTTGTGCTTTCCCTTGGGATTGTTTGAGGGATTTAGGGACAGCCTGAGAGCCTGTCGGAGATAGATTTTCTGGAACGAAAAATCAACAACTTGCAAGGAATGCTCTGTCTGTAGGTTGTTGATTCCTGGTTCGGGAATTGTTTTCTGCGACAGGCTCTCAGGCTGTTCCCATTTCCGGTCCCCATTTCCGCCGCATTTCCGCCGTCCCCATTTCCGCTCATTTCCGCTCTCTTTTTCGGACGGCTACTCCTGAGTCATCAATTCAGTTGCGTCCGTGCATCGGCAAGATTGCCTATTCCTTGACCTCGAAGATGACTTCGAGCTCTATCGGCATCCCAAGGGGCAGACTCGCGACACCGATAACGAGCCGAACCGGTATTTTCTCGCTGCCGAATACATCGCGAAAGAGATCCGAGACCGCGTCCGCCACTCGGGGCTGATCGAAGAAGTCTCCGGAGGTAGCGATGAATACGCCGATTCGCACTACGCGCATCACTTTGTCGAGCGATCCCAAGTGCTCTTTTGCGGCGGCCAGAGCGTTGAGAGCGGCGGTGTAGGCGGCATCCCGTCCAGTGTTGGCGTCGAGTTCTTTGCCGAGGCGGCCGAGATATTTGGGCTTGCGATCGACAACCGGAAGCATGCCGCTGAGAAAGAGCAAATTTCCGGTCTGCACGGCCTCAAGGTATGTGCCAAGGGGCGTCGGGGCAGGCGGGAGTTGAATGCCGAGCTCCCGTAGCCGGCGTTCAGCACCGCCCGGCTGCGTGTCCTTTGCGCTTACCACCTGCCTGTGTGCGCACCGCCGTCCACGTGCAGCACCTCCCCAGTTACGTTGCGAGCTTCCGTCAGGTAGACGACCGCGTCGGCGATTTCCTTTGCATCGGAAATTGTGCCCATCGGCGAGAGGGTCCCGAGGAAATCCTTGGGATTGTCTTTGTGCAGTGGCGTATCGACAACGCCCGGAGCGACCGCATTAAAGCGAATGTTTCTCTTTGCATACTCAATCGCGAGGCTCACCGTGATCGTGTTCAGGCCGCCCTTGGTGATCATCGCAATCGATGCTGGAAGACCGGCGATTGGGTTCTGGGCTAGTGAGGCCGTGATGTTCGTCACGCTGCCGCCTGTGCCTTGTGACAGCATCTGCTTAACGGCGAGTTGGGTGATAAAAATGAACCCTTCCAAGTTAGTGGAGACCAGACCGCGAAAGTCCTCCGCCGTGTAGTCCGTGAAGGGCTTGGCTGAGAAGATGCCGGCATTGTTCACCACGTGATCGATTGAGCCGAACTTGCTGATTGCCGTCTGGGCGACCTTCTCGGCTGTGGATGCCTGGCCAATGTCTCCATCGACGAGGGCGAGGTTTGGTGAGGGTTCGAAACCGGCGTTCGACATGCTGCGCGAGGTTGCAACGACGTTATAGCCACGTTGCAGAAACGACTGTGCAACGGCAGCGCCAATACCTTGCGAGGCGCCTGTCACGATGACTGTCTTGTTGTTTGCCATACTTCACTCCAGTTCCTGGAGCCTCCATGCTCGGGGCTCGTATTTTCGTCTCATAACTCATGTGCCGAAAAACAAGGAATGAGCCACGAGGCAATGAATTTTCCTTGGTCCATCTTGCGAAACCAAATCGCTACACACGAATAGATTTGCGAAGTGACATTCCGATGCGTCGTATGTTCCAATCAGACTGATAGGGAGAACCTATCAGTTGGAACTACGACATCTGCGCTATTTCACCGCCGTAGTAGAGTGCAACGGATACCGGGAGGCATCGCGACGGCTGCATATTGCTCAGCCTTCGATCAGTGAGGCAGTGTCCGGTCTGGAGGACGAACTTGGGCTGAAACTCTTTTCGCGAACCCATCGTAACGCTCGTTTGACGCCGGAAGGCGAGATATTTTTTGCGGACGCCGTTCGCATTCTTCAACAGGCGGAGAGCGCTATCGTCACTGCCAAGCGGGCTGCCCAAGGCAAAGTTGGGAGGCTTTCGATCGGGTTTATCGGTTCGGCAACGCTCTCTTTCCTGCCTGACCTCATTCGCAGATACAAGCTGGAGTATCCGAACGTAAAGCTCGCACTCCATGATCTCTATCCTGTCGAACTGGACAAGGCATGTGACAGAGGCGAGATCGATGTCGCCATCACGCGCACCCTCTCGCTTCAGCGCAGCAAGAATCTCCAATCGAGAGTATTGCTGCGTGACCCCCTGGTTGCAGTCCTGCCTCGATCGCGAAAGTTGAAGCGCAAAAGGATTCGGCTTGCCGATCTTGCCAATGAACGATTCATACTCTTTCACCGACAAGGAGCGCCTGGCGTCTTCGACACAATCGTTGGAGCGTGCCGATCGCAAGGTTTTTCTCCGCGGGTTGAGAACGAGCCGAATTCGATGCAGACGATCCTCTCGTTGGTTGAGGCGGAGGAAGGCGTGGCCATCGTACCTGCCTCCACGAGCAATCTCCGGTCGAATGGTGTGCAGTTCGTTCGGCTTATGCCGGACAGTCTGTATCTCGACCTGATCGTGGCCTGGCCGCCAGGCGAGCCCTCAGTCGTATTGCGCACATTTCTCGACTTTCTAAGTGCCAATGCGGACGCCATTCGCGCAAAGGCAGAACTTGTTCTGTCCTCCATCGCCCGGATCAAGCGATAGCACTCTCGGCAGCGAGCAAGAGTCGTGTCTCCGCGACGCTAACCTGGGCCAGACACTGGAATTACGATTTCCGAGAGAGTGTGCCAACTGAGATATGCGGGTTCCAAGAGCATCAATGTGCGCATCCGCCAGCTCAAACAAACCGCCCTTACGAGTTGCCAGAACGCAGTTCTCGCGGCTGGGAGGAGAAAACAGCCGCTGATCCGCGATCGGCACCCAGCATCTTTCTAGAGTAGATTTGCCCCATGATTCGTCAGATCGTGCCTCTGTTCTTCACCATCGACATTCCCGGCACGCTTGCCTATTACAAAGCTAAGCTTGGCTTCCAGTGTTTGGGCACGTGGCAGGACCCGCCGGTTTATGCAATCGTTGCGCGCGACCAGCAGGCGATTCACTTTCGCTGTGCCGAACCTCCCGCGGCCAACCCCAACAAATATTCGGACGAACTGCTCGACGCGTATGTGTTCATCGAAGATGCGGACGCACTTTACGCTGAGTATGCAGATCGAGGCGTGGAATTCACGCGCGGACTTGCCAACATGCCATGGAACTCACGTGAGTTTGTGGTGAAGGATTGCGATGGGCGTCTGCTAGCCTTCGGCGCGAATCTGTAGTCTAGTTTCGATTATCCCGACCAAATACTACTCTAAAAACGTGGGGGCACACACGGGACATTTTCTTAAAATGGGAAACGGCGGATAGCCGAATTATCTTTGCTGGGGCGGGATCGCGTAGTAGCCCTTGCGCGCGGTCACGCGATCACCATGGCTTCTAGCGTCAATTTGTATCTTGCGAAACCGCCCATCCCAGTTTGTGTTGTCGGGATAATAGCCGAGACTGTACTGATGGTGCAGCTCTTCAGAAATCTGATCGAAGGCGTCGGCGATTTTGTTCATGCCACGCGCTTCAATCAGCCGGCCTCCGGTGTCTTCAGCCAGCTTTCTTAGCTTGCCTTCACTGAAGATGTGAAATACGTCGCAGTTATCATGCGGCCCATCCGTCACCTGCACCACATAAGCGATCACATCGTTTTGCTGCAGCGCGATCAGCGCGTCTTCGAGGGTTGATTCGCTGTGCTGGTCGTCTGAGAGCGCAACGATCAGCAGCGCCTTGCGCCCCGTCTCCCGCTTTAAGTAATGAAATATCGAGAAGCGCAGTGAGTCATAGAGTCGAGCAGGGCGGTCACGGTTGCGTTGCGGGATCGGAACACCCGGGATCGGAACACCCGGGATCGGCATGCGCGGACCGGGAAACGGAATGGGTCCTGTGGGCAGCGAGACCTCCACCGGACCAGTCGCGCGAATCGTCTGCGCCTGGTCTTTCAGCAGCGCTACCTGAGAGGTTGGCACCTGCAGCGTCTCAATACGATTGGCATAGCTCACCAGGAAAGCCAGATCGGTTGGCCTGACTACGCGTTCGACGAACATGCTGGTTGCGTCCGCCTCGAACGCCAGCGTGCTCGGCGTGCTGGTGCCGGTATCGAGCAGGACGCCGACATTCAGCGGCACATCCGAATGGTGCGAGAAGAACTTGATGGTTTGCAGCCGGCCGTCTTCACGCACTTGAAACTGCTGCTGGTCAAGATCGTCGCGCAGGCGCTTGTGCGAATCGCGCACGGTGAAGTACACGGAGACGAGGTTCACATCGGATTTCAGCGTTGGCTCTTGGGCACTCTCCTGCGCGCGTGCAGGTGCAAACACGAGAAAAAATGTGCCGCAGAAGACTACGGCAACCGAGAGGCGAGGCAGGCGGCGCATGGTTCCTCCTACCGGTCAAATCCAGCTGTTCGGTGCTAACCCACAAGACTTGAGAAAGATTCGCTAAAAAAATCGGAACCGTCGGCGGTCGGGGTCCCCAGCGAGCGCCGCTTTTGCGGTTGCTGGGGTGAAGGTAGCCGATGGGTGGGCGACGGCGACCCGCGGTGCGCCTGTTGGTCTGTCCCGTGTCTTCAGGGCATACAAAAGTTCCTTCGATATACTGATCACGCATGGATATTGAGCGCATCATTGATGACATCCAGCAGCTGGAGGAGATGCTCGAAGCTCCCGACATTAGGCCGTTCAGCGCACACGATATCTCTGCTGCAAACCGAAGGCACGATGAAGCACTCGCGTCCAGCCCATGGTTCCGGCTGTGGCAGCGCTACGGAGTCTGCTGCCGACCTGAGACTCCGGTGATTCGATTACCGGAATAGGAGACCAAAAGGGGATAGTCCCATATCTTAGGACACCTCCACTGCCTTCCACCGTTCTTCGTCCACACCTTTTACCAGCAGCCATCCGATCATCACCAGCGATCCCGCTAGTCCATAGAGGGCCAAGGGGAGGAACAGCCGGGATCCCAGCGGTGGATATGCGAAGGTCATCCAGCCCAGGCCTCCGATCAACGTGATCACTCCCAGCCATCGCGGCAGGAATGTTGACTTGACGATCAGCCAACCGTTCAACGTGTCACAAAAGCCGAAGAATGCCAGGCCCATTCCCGCCGCGCGGTCATTCACGCTGAGGAATACCAGTGACATCGCCTGCAACTGCTCGGCGCTGAACACATGCAGATATTGCGTGCTCGCGCGGTCCGGCAGCAGGAAGAGCGGCGCGAGAAAGAGGACGCGTCCCGCGGTCTTGATCACGCAACCGGTGAGGCCCCAGGCCATCGCTAACAAAGCCGCGCTCCTGCCAACGGGTCGAAGCAGACGGTAGAAGAGCACCGTAACGGCGATCTGGCAGGCCATCTCCACCATGTAAATCGTGAACGCGCTCTGATAAAGCCCGCGGTTCGTCAGGATGTTGGTGGCGGTTGCGGCTGCGTCACCTCTCACGATCAGCTTGTCGGCGACGAAGCCTTGCGCGAATACTCCGGTCGCGAGCAGTGCGAGATAGAAGAGGCCAGTGGCCCTGGCTAGAGTCTTTGGACGTTCCACCATTGCGATTGCTTTCGGAGCACTGCCGCAAATTATCGAGGCGTGGCTCCGTGTACATGGTACGAGCCGCCGGAGACAATCGTTCCGAGAGAAGCAGCGAAGCTACGGAGGCTCATCGGGTGAAGTGAAGGCATGGCTCAGGATGATTCCCTGGGTGGGAGGCGTTGCATGCCTGGTGGAAGCCCCCTGCTTTAGCAGGGGGGAAGCAGCTGCTGAAAGTCGCGTCTTCATTATTATTTTCTGGCGCTTTAGCGCTGGAGTCCGGGGCTGAAGCCCCAAAAGAGGGAAATAGCGAGAGCTCGCTTCCGCTGCCCTCAAGGGCAGCTTCCCCCTGCTGAAGCAGGGGGCTTCCACCCGAATCCGATGACTCGACAGCTGTTATCGAAATACCGGCGGCTGACCCAGCGGCTACCCTCACCCCAGCAACCGCAACATCGGCGCTTGCCGGGGACCCCTAACGCCGGCGGAAACAGAAAGGCGCCACCGGCTACCGCCGGCGGTTCTGCTGATTGGCGAATGGGCGTGACAGGCCGGGGGTTATTTTCAATGCGTTCTCGTAATACAGTTTTTTGAGAACCTCGTCGGGCAGATCGAGACCGTACAGCTTCCAGAAGGCGTGGTAGTCCCTGTAGTAGTCGAAGTACTCATCGGCGGTTTCGAACGTTCGCCAGTAATACGGATACTCGTCGGGTTGGAAGCTGTCTTTCCCAAAAAGAATTCGGTCCTGGTACTTGAGGAAGAATGCGCGTGCTGCCCGCGGCTGGCGACCGAAGTCATAGAGCACGGCAGCAACGTCAAAATATACATTGGGAAGACGGTCGAGCAACTGCGAAGCTCGTGCGAGGTCGTTGGCCTGCCAGCCAAAGTGGGCCGCGATGAAGCGGGTACGCGGATGGCGCGCGAACATATTGTTGCGCTCCGTCATCAGGTCTTCAAAGGATGGAAACTTACTGCGGTCCTGATACCGGCGGTCGGGATAAAGCGCCAGTTCCAGCCAGCGTTCGTTGTGGTAATCAATCGGCTCAAAGAACTCCTGTGGGTCGGCAATATGAATGAGCACCGGCACGTTTAGTTCTGCACATTTCTCCCAGATCGGATCGAGTTCCGGATCGTCAACCTTGAGGCGCGAGCCATCACTCTTATGGACATGCAGCCCGAGGTTCTTGAATATCTTGAGACCTACGGCGCCGGCTTTGATGTCCTCTTCCAGCTGCCGGGCTGCGCGTTGGCCAAAGCCGGGACCAACGTCGCTGAAGTCAACATTGGCGAAGAGCACCATGCGATCGGGGTAAGGGCTGCTTTTGATGACCGCGAGTCCGCGTCGGAGGTTGTCACCCGAGCTCCCGCTGAGATTCACGATGAGCCGGATGTTGAGCTGGTCCATCGCCTTCACCACCTTTTCATATTGCTCGGGCGAGATCGGCGTTGGTTGGTGGCTGTGGATGTCAATCACGGGAAACTTAGCGCGGGGTACAGGATGCTGCGGCACGACCAGCGTCGAACGCGGCTTGTACTCGCGGATGTTCGGCGGCGGCCACTCCGGCTGGCGGCCTTCGGCAGGTCGGGGACGGATCTGGCCGGGGGTTTGCGTTTGGGCATGGGAGACAGCCAGTGAGAGACAGAGCAGTGCTAGGGCGATGTTACGGTTTGTCATAAAGGAGAACCGGCCGCCCTCGGCCGTGTGTTTTGTTGGAGCTTCGATCCTCTCTTCATCTGCGATCGTCGTGATGGGGGTTCCCTGGCAGCATAGCAGTTACAGGCAAACACACGGCCGGGAACGGCCGGTTCTCCTTTCAACGGCGCAATGGTTTATGAGGCGAAGTCGGCCGGCGAAGTGCTATCCCGCGTAGACGAATTTTTCGAAGCGCATCTAGCGGCAGCCGTCGTTAGGGTGTGCAGATAAGAGCCGTAGGCCTACGAGGTAGATCCTGATTAGGGAAATCTTGGTCTCCTCAGTCGTCAGCCGCAATCTCAGCCGGTCTTTCATCTTGCCAATATTCTGCGGAAAGCAGACAACCTGAAGCAACGGAATTGCATCCAGCTACTCTGGATTTTTCAACTTGCAGCTCATTTGACGGTCTGGCGCGCCACCGCCCTTCTGGGTCGAATGCTGCGAGAAAGCACAAACATTTCTTGTTTGTAATTTGGTTTGTGGTACCCTCACCGGTCTTTGTCGGCATTTAAGACCTCAAACGGATTCGAAATGGGCTTCCCATACTGGTGTTACGGGCTTCACCATCCTCAGGCCTCCTTCGTTTTGGCTAATCAGCCTGGATACTATCCAGGCAAGTTGGGAAAAAACCGTTGTTTCGGGCTGCTAATTCCCATTTTGGTGATATTGACACTGATCAGCAGTCCTTTGCTTGCCCAACGCGGGGCCCTAACAACCCGTCAATCCATCGATCAGCTCACCGACGAAGCCACGCTGATCGTGCATGGGCACGTCACGTCGGCCAAAGTCGAACCGCACCCGCAGTTAACTAACCTCATGACGGTTCTGGTCACGATGGAGGTACAAGAAACTCTAAAAGGTACTCCCAGGAAATCGATCCAGTTCCGGCAATACATCTGGGACCTGCGCGACCAGCTCGATGCGGCTCAGTACACGAAGAATCAGGAACTGCTGCTCCTGCTTGGTCCTGAGTCTCAGTATGGGTTGAGAAGCCCTGTGGGCCTCGATCAGGGCCGCTTCCGCATCACGCACGACGGCAAGGACCAGCCAGTCGCCGTGAACGGACGGGCCAACGCGCAACTATTTGAGGCGACGGAAAAAAGAGCGCAGGCTCGGGGAATCAAGCTTTCCTCTCGCGTGACCGCCATCGCCCGACAGCGAACAGCAGGGCCCGTACCTCTTCCCGATTTGGAAGACGCTATTCGCAGTTTCGCGAGGACAAAGTGACGCGCCCAGTCCTCATCGCCTCGTGCCTGCTTCTCTGTATTTTCTTCACTGCCACCTCGCTTCAGGCCGGAGGGCCGCTGGTGGTCGGCGGACCGAAATTTGGCACCGATGCGCAGCCGTTCACCTGGGATCCGCACAACATGCCGATCCAGTATCGGCTTGACCCTGGCCCAATGGCGGTTAACCCGAGCAATGCGACTGTCATCGACAATGCTGCTGGCCTGCAACGCGTGCAGAACATGTTTGCCGTTTGGCAGTCGGTTCCCACGGCAACGATTTCGTTCTCTAATGCGGGACCAATCTTGTCAGCCGGCGCCTACGTCACCGGCGCCGATGTCGCTACCGTTCCGCAGCTCAATGATTTAGTGGGTTCATGCAAATCGGGAACGCAGAACCCGGTCATGTTCGACGCCAACGGCCAAATCATGTCCGGACTTGGTCTTTCCACAAGCGTCATTGGATTCGCCAGCGGGTGCGCTCTGGATTCCGCCAGCGGACACTTGACCGGGGCACTCATATTGATGAACGGCAAGTTCCAGGATGGAATCAACACATCGCCCAACTTCGAGCTTACCGCCAACGAGTTTGATGAGGCGATTACGCATGAAATAGGGCACTTCCTGGGACTCGGTCATTCCCAAATCAATGTCGATCTGGTACAGAGTCAATCTTCGAGCTGCGATGTGGACAAGCTCGCCGGGCTTCCGCTCATGTTCCCCGTCGAGCTCTGCCAGGCACGCAAAGATGCCGGCTTGCCGGTGCTTTCGCCGGACGACGTCTCGTGGATCTCGAGCCTCTACCCCAATCCGAGTTTTGTAAGCAACTACGGCACAATCAGCGGAACCATCTATTTTCCCGACGCTGTTTCGCAAGTTCAGGGCGTGAACGTGATCGCCCGCGCCGTGGATGATCCCGGAACAGCGCAGGACGAGTCGCGACGCATCGCGGTCTCGGCGGTCTCAGGCTATCTCTTCACCGGAAATCCCGGGCAGAGCATTACCGCAAGCATGCCCGAGCCCAACGAGAACAACACGAATGGCGACCTGGACGGTTCGCGCAATGCCAAACTTATTGGTTACTACCAAATGGCAGTGCCGCCAGGGACGTACACCATCGAGGTCGAAGCAATATTTCCGTTGTTCGTTGGCGGTTCGGGAGTTGGTCCGCTTTCTCCACCCGTCGCGATCCCTGGATCCCCCGAGTTCTGGAACAAGGACGAGTCGGCGTTCGACTTCCCGTTGGCGCGGGACACCATCACCGTGAGCCCCGGAGACAAACTCACGGGCATCGACATCATCCTGAACAATCCCACGCCGACCTTCGATCAGTTCGAAGATTCAGGTGCGCTGTTCGATCCACCTCTTAACTTCGTCCTTGCAGCAGTAGCAGAGGCCTGCGCATGAGAGCCGCCGGCGTACGCGTCCTGCTGTTGCTTTGCCTTGCTGCGGCTTCGATCTCCTGCGGCGGAGGTGGAGGAGGAACTGGAGGAGGTAACGGAGGCGGAGGTTCGACGCCTGTGCCCAGCCTGCCGCAGCTGACGATCACAACAGCGTCGGTGCTGCCTGCTACTTTGCAAGGCCACCCGTACTCGACGACACTCAGCGCGGCCAACGGTCAAGGAGCGTTGCACTGGAGTATCGCGAGAATGTCGTCTACCTCCCAGTTTGTGGATGGCCTCAGTATCGATCCGAACACAGGCGTGCTTTCCGGCACAGCTACCTTCGGTCTGAGCGCGTACTTTACCGCCACGGTGACAGACTCTGCCACACCGGCTCGCACTGCGAGCGCAAGCTTTTCGATCATTGCGTATATGCCACTCAAGGCTGGGACGACTCAGCCAGCGACCGTCGCCGAATACCAGTTTCCCTTCAATCTCAATGCGGGAATCACCGGGGGAGTTCCCCCCGTGGGGTTCAGTGTCACTTCGGGAACTGTGCCTCCGGGACTGAGGTTTGAAAGTAACGGCACGATGAGCGGAGCCGCGTATGCCACCGGGACCTATCAGTTCACGATCACTGCACAGGACTCTTTTTCGCCGCCCGAAACGGCCACCCAGAGTATGACCATTACGGTCACGCCACCGCCCTTTACATTGGCAAATTCGCTTCCGTCTCGCCTGGCGCTAAACCGGCCATTCAACGGCAAGATTGTGGCACTCGGTGGAGTGCCGCCCTACAAGTTTGCTCTCGCCAACCAAAATTCCCTGCCGGCTGGCCTCACGCTCGACACCAACACCGGCATCGTGAGCGGGACGCCGACGACAGCACAAATGTACTTCTTAGCCGTAACGGCAACGGATTCCAGTCCGACTCCGCAGATGGCATCTGCAGGCTTCAACATAACTGTCGCCCAGCCGCTCGGGCGCAACGACACTCCGGCTACGGCGACGCCGATCGCCAATGGATTCTATTCTGCCTCCATTAGTCCTTATATCGATCCGCCAAACGGCGCTCCGCTCGCGGCCGATCACGACTATTACAAACTTGTCTCTTCCGGCGCTGCCACAGTTCATGTAGAGACCAATGCCAAGCGGACTAACCCCGGTAATCCGCTGGATACGGTGATCGAGATCGTCGACGGAAACGGCGTACGCTTAAATACGTGCCGCCAACCGGGCGACACCAGCACCACCTTCGCCGGCCCATGCATCAACGACGACATCAGCGCGAGCCCTCACGTTCAGGATTCCGCCATCGACTTCCAGGTACCAGGCACAAGAGACACGAGCAGCACGTTGTACATTCACGTCTTCGACTGGCGCGGCGATGCGCGGCCAGACATGAGTTACAACCTCCAGGTTTCAGGCGCAGTAGTCCCGCTCAGCGTCAACTCCACGCCCCTACAGATTGCCGCTCACGGCGTTTCCTATTCTCAGCAACTCGCGAGCAACAACGGCGTTCCTCCGATTTCATGGTCAGTCGTTTCCGGAAGCCTGCCTCCAGGATTGACGATGAATCAGACCGGATTGATCTCGGGAACGCCGACTACGGTTGCGACTTATCCGTTCGCGGTTCAGGCTTCCGATTCGGGAAGCCCACCGCAAACCGCCTCGACACAGGAGCAGATACAAGTCATTGAGCCGGTGAAGATCACCAGTTCCGCGGCTTGGCCCGATGCCTGCGTCAACCAGCTATACACTTTTACCGTAACCACCTCCGGCGGTCTGCCGCCGCTGACATTCGGCTGGTTCGGAGATTCGGGATGGCCACTCACAACCATCGACCAGTCCACCGGAACCTACAGCGGAACTCCAACCCAGATTGGAACTTTTAAAGATCGTGTGCAGGTCACCGATAAATCGCTCTATTACTCAGATTCCCAGTTGATAAATCTGACGGTAAAGCAGTGTCCTTGAGTCGCGGAAGAATGCACGTTCTGCCAACTCTGCGAAATGGCCGAGGGTAGACCCCCGATCTCTTCAGTTCCTCAGACGAAATCACAAGTCCTAAATGAACGGCGGGGCACCGGGCTGAGAAGCGCGATGGTTGGCTCCGAAATGCTCCTGCATTTGCTAGAATCGGCTCCGCGCCTATGACTGTCTAGTTCCCTCGCGCTCCTCCCGCCCCGCAAGCGCCGCGCCTGCGGTGTCTGCGACGCCCCACTTTCCAATGCAAGACGCAAGTCTGCCATCGCGCAGCATGGAGCGACAGTCATGTCCAATGAATACCCTCTGCGGGTTCGCACCGCGCGGCTGGAACTGGTCGCCGGAACGCTGGAACTCGCGAACCTGGAAATTGAAAACATCAGCCGCCTGGCGGAGGCTCTCGAATGTCCGCCGCCGGCAAGCTGGCCTCCACCACTCAACGACGAACACTCGCAAAGGTGGTATCTCGCTATGCTCAAACGCGAGCCGCAATCGACGGGATGGGCACTGTGGTACATCCTGCGCCTCGGCACCGGCCCGCGCGAACTGATCGGCAGTGCAGGCTTCAAAGGCCGACCGCAGAACGGCGCCTGCGAGATTGGCTACAGCGTGCTGCCTCCACACCATGGCTGCGGATACGCAACGGAAGCTGCAGCTGCTCTCGTGGCATGGGCATTCGCCCACCGCGAAATCGAGTCCGTCACGGCGGAAACACTTCCTGGCCTGACTGCCTCGATACGCGTGATGGAGAAATGCGGCATGCGCTTCGTTGGCGACGGCAATCCCGAGGAAGGGCAACGGACCGTCCGGTACGCGATTACGCGAAACGAATTACGCGTGCGGCAATGAATTCAACATTTCCGACCAGGAGCTGTTCTCGTTGTTTAGAGTGCGCGTGAATGTGCGGAACCGAAAGGGGATAGCCTGAGAGCCTGATGGTTCATGCATGAATACCTAAACAAAGAGCGCGATTTCATGGTTACTGCTCGCCATATAGCGAGCTATCAGTGAGCTTGAGCCACCCGCCCGAATACAAACAGGGAAGGCTTGCCACCCGCCGGCGCAATTAGAGGGCCCACCCTGAAAAATATTACGCCTTCAGAACGCCACGACTGAGATCAGCCAGCCGACGGCACGATGGAACCGAATGCGCCGAGTTCGCCTCGTCGGAGGCTGAGCGCGACGCTGATGCGATACCAGAGACGACGCAGCAAAGACGGTGGCTGCACGACGACTGAGCGCGGAGAAGTGGCGTCGCCGATTCGTTTTAGGAAGATGTGTACGCCGCCTCGTTGCCATGAAAGCAGGGTTTGCGCTAAGTCGCCGGCGATGTCCGAGTCCTTTTGCAGGACGATCACACTGCCGATGGCATGCGCGAGCAGGAAGTCTGCGGAAGGGAAGTCGGTCTCGAAGGAGACGGAACGATTGTCGAAGATTCCAGGCTCGGGATCGATGCGGGCGATGCGCCGGTCTGCATCCAGAAGAAATGCCGGAGGGGCGGCTGGAGACAGGTGGATCTTCTTGAGGGTAGCAGTTTCGCGGCAGATCGCAGCCAGGATCGGCGTTACCTCCACGGTCGTTGTGGATCGCGCTTGAGGCGGCGTCAACTTTTCGTTCAGCGGAAAAGGGAGCGCGTTGTAGAGAGGGATTGGGCGATATCGGCGGCGCGCTAGTTCAAGGCCGTACATTACGCCTTCTTCTCCAGGAACATCGACGACGATGGCATAAGATCCCGAACTGGGAAGCCAACCAGTTTGGATCCGCGCAGCAGTTTGGAGGCGCTCAGATCCAGCCGTGGGTGCTTCCAGGACGCTGTCGGCAAATGCGAACAGGACGGGCTTTACCCACCGGGACCACACCGCCTCGGACGGGGCCCAGACGCGGTGAACCGCGTCTTTATTCAAGGGTGTATCTCCTCTTTATCCTGATGTCTTCTATTCTGAATCTCCTCTTTATTCGAGATTGGCTGCCTCGTGAATCAGCAAAGCGGCATCCATGGCCGCGTAGTCGATCACCGGCTTCGTGGCAACTCTTGCGTAGGCTCCGGCTGCGCGTCCGTCGATGACGTAGACGCCGATGCATGGATATACCAGGCCAAGATCCGAATTGATGGGTAACGCGTGGAAGCGTCGTTGTGCAATCCAGCGCGCTGGATCTTTCTTGATCATGCGACGCGCGACGTTCCATGCTTCTCGATTCATCAGCTCGGGTATGTGGACCTCGTCACCGGTGTTCGAGTAGGCGAGCTTCAGTACCCAGTCGTCTCCGGCTTCCCATTTTGTATCTCTCGGATCACACGATTCCGGAAGCAGCTTCCGCCAGGTGCTCATGTCTGACGAGAGATAGTTCCAGATGAGCGGGAACCGCTTGCTCTCGGTGAGGAGCGCGCTTGCGGGATTTGTGACGGGAGTCTTGCCTTGCGCAAAGAGCCATTTCCATCCATTGCCATTCTGGGATTTGGCCAGCCACTCTCCCTGGTAGAAGCGGACGATCGCGTCAACAGGAATCTGCTTACCTTTTGAGACGGAGTTTGCCCGCCCAGATTTCCAGTTCAACTGTGCCGGGTGGTGCAGAAGAACGG
>Ga0209473_1000592_pt1 | contig 21179 bp, 21 predicted proteins | sample GraSoiAngelo_133_FD_185890 | JGI IMG/M metagenome (GOLD analysis project Ga0209473, IMG submission 185890) | Grasslands soil microbial communities from the Angelo Coastal Reserve, California, USA - 14_0929_05_20cm (SPAdes) (version 2) | ecosystem: Environmental > Terrestrial > Soil > Grasslands ...
CGCGGCCAGGGCCGGAGCGAGTTGACCGAAGGCGGCTACGACATGGACACGCTCGCCGACGACGCTGCCGCGCTCATTGCGCAGCTGGGAATTGCGCCGGTCCATTTCGTGGGCCTGTCGATGGGCGGATTCGTGGGGATGCGGTTGGCCGCACGGCGGCCGGAGTTGGTGCGCTCGCTGGCGTTGATGGAGACGGCGGCGGACGCGGAACCGTGGCGGAACGCGCTGAAGTATTCGGCGATGAGCTTTCTCGCGCGCTTCCTCACCATCCGACCATTCGTGCCGGCGGTGACGAAGATCATGTTCGGGCGGACCTTTCGCTCCGACCCCGGGCGCGCGGCGCTGCGCGAAGCGTTCGGGGGCGAGCTGATCGGGAACGATCTGACGGGAATGCGGCGCGCTCTGGACGGCGTCCTCTCACGAAGACCGGTCAGCCCGCAGGAGCTCGCGAGCATTCGCGCCCCTGTGCTGGTCGTCTCCGGAGAGGAAGACACCGCCGTCGTTCCCGCGCGCTCGATACGGCTTGCGGCGCAGATTCCAGGGGCGAAGTTCGTCCGCCTTCCACAAGCGGGGCACACCTCGTCGATGGAGGAGCCGGAAGCGGTCAATCACATCCTCGGCGAATTCTGGCGTTCCGCCGCGGGAACACGCGCCGCGGCTGATCCGCGCCGGGACTAAGCCCATTGCGCCGCGAGATCGAACGCATTGCTTCGGAACGATCGCGTACTCGATCCGGAGGTCGAGTGGAACGAGCGCGCTCGCATCGGGCGCATGCGGCTCGGGCTGTCAGACCGCCCCATACACCAATGCGCCAGGCCTAGGCCGCGAGCTCGAGCTGCGCCTCGAGCGGGTCGAGCGCGCCGAGGACCGCTGCGCCATACGGTCCGGCTCGGACGCAGGCCTCATGCACCGGAACGCCAACGGCGAGAAAATACGTCAGCGCCCCGGCGAAGCTGTCGCCGGCGCCGTATGCCCCGCCGCCTTCCGGCTTCCGAGGCGGCGCCGGGAAGCGCTGCGGTCCTCGCGCTGTGTGCACGGTCCCGCCAGTTGCGCCCTCGGTGAGCACGAGGGCTTCCGGTCTTTGCCCGGCAGGAAAATCGTCCAGCGAGCACGCCTCTCGGGGATCGAGGGCGCTGCCGACGACGACATCGGCGCGGGCTCCGGAGCGGAGCAGGGCCGGCCGCCGGCGGGCGGTCACGACCAGCAGGCGCGCCGATCGCGCGGCCACCAGGGCGGCGGGATCCTGCGCGGTGAAGTACGCAGCGTCGCACGAGCCGAGCGCCTCCCAAGGCAGGGGATCGGTGCGCTGCGGATGCAAGGGCTCGCCGACCACCACGATGGTCCGTTCGCCGTCGGGCGTGATCATCACGACGTCGCGAGTGTGCGCCTGCGGCCGCCGCGCGGAGAAGATGCGCGCGCCGGTGCGCGAAAGGCGCTCCAGCACTTGCGCCGCGGCATCGTCGTCGCCGGCGGCGGTGTACAGCAGGACCTCTGCCGGCGACCGCGTGAGCTGGAAGAACGCCACGCCGCCGCCGCCACCAGGAAACGAGCGCGGCGATTCGAGATGGGCGATATCGCCGGGGCGCGGAACGGCCGGAACGCGCCCCAGCGTGACGTGCTCGACGTGACCGATGACCGCGACGCGCATGCGCGCCGCACTCGGCAACTACTTCGCCGCTCCCGCGGCGGTGGGCGTAGCGGAGTTGATCGGCGCCGCGCCCTGTTTCTGCTGCGCTTCTGCGGGCGGATCAGTGACCAGCGCGCAGCCCGTCTTCGGCTTGGGGACGCCGAACCAGCGATTGGTGTCGGTGCAGGTGTAGCGGCAGACGCCGCTCTCGGCACGGCCCTCGTCGTTTACGACGCACTTGCCGGGATTGTCGATCTCCAGCAGCGCCGCCTTGATCAGGCCCTTTTCCTGCAGCTCGGGCTCCTTGTCGTACGCCGCCTGCAGATCCGCCCTCGCCGCAGCATCGCGGTGATGACGGACGTATTCGATGATCAGCTGCTTCGCTTCCCAGTCGGTCTCCGCGGGCAACATCTGCGCGAGCTGCGGGGTCGTCTTCCACCCCTTCGTGCTCATCAATCTGTAGAGAGCACCCAGGTAGACGTTCTTGCGCGCCTTGTCCTTGTTGGCGAGCGCGGTCTCCATCGCGGCGATGGAGCCCTTGCTGCCCTCGGCATAGAGCGCGTCGAGCGCGAAGCAACTGTAGACGGGATACTCGTCCTTCACCACGGGGCACTTCTCGAGGACCTCGGCGTACACCGGCACGCCGGAGCTCTCCAGCGCTTTGACGACCCGCTGCACGGTCCTGGGATCGTTGCCCCGGATGCAGTCGTGCTTGATCGCAGAACGGCGGACGACGTCGTCGAGCACCTCGGCCTTGGGACGGCGATCGCGCTGGATGGCGACGGCGAAGAGCTTCGCGTTCAAGCTCTTCGGAAAGCAGTCCGGCGGCTTCAGATCCGGCTCGAGCTGCTCGATTTCCTTCAGCTCTCGCGCGTGCTTGGATTCCGGGCCGTAATAGTCGTAGAGGGCGTAACCGCCAAAGGCAACCACGCCTGCGCCGATGAGGATGGGGCGGATATTCATGGCGCGGATGCTACGCCGATGACCGGGCATGGAGCCAGCGCGAGCGCAGCAGATTTTGCCCGCGATACTGAATATTTTCTCGACGCAGAGCGGCGCGGCTGTGCTAGCTTCCCGCGCTTCATGTTGCACGAGGCCGACCGCGGCGATTGGGCGGACGCGCTGGAGCAGGGCCGCATCGTTCACTTCACGAAGTGCCCGATACCGCTTCCAGCGCCGGATGATCAGGGGTTTCTCCGCGAGGGTCTGTCCCCATTCCTCCGTCGCAAGAACGTCAGCTACTACCCCGGCGCGGAGAAGCTGGCGGGCATCCAGGCGCCCGCTTTGGTGCGCGACCGCGCGCAGAGGGTCCTGCGCGAGCATTGGTTCCAGGTGCGGGAATTCCTCGGGCGCGCCATGCCCGGCTTCACCCGCGGCTGGACGCCCGGGACCTCCAGCTTCCGCCCCGTGGAGGAACGGGGCCGCGGCCTTTCGCCACACGCGAGCAACGAGCTCGTCCACGTGGACGCGGGCGCCTACGGCGCGACCCACGGCGATCGCATCCTGCGCTTCTTCGTCAACCTGAACCCGTCGCGGGCCCGGGTCTGGATCAGCAAGGGGACGTTCGAGGAACTGTTCCACCGCCACGCGGAGGACGCCGGCGTCGGCAAAGGCGCGCTGGAGCCGGCGTTGCCGGAACGCGTGCTCACGAGTCTGCTCAACGTGGCGGGCAAGGCGTTTCCGATGGCGCGGGTGATCGACAGCTCGCCCTACGATCGCCGCATGCGGCGGTTCCACAACTGGATGAAGGACACGCCGTCGTTCCAGCAGCCACCCTACGAACGGTTCTCCTTCGCGCCCTGGTCGGCGTGGATGGTGCTGACGGACGGCGTATCGCACGCCTGTATCGAGGGGCAGCACGCGCTCGTCGATACCTTCCTCATCCCCCTGCGCAATTGCCGCAGGCCCGCGCCCTACCATCTGCTGGCAGGGGCGGCGTGACCCAGACGGTACTGGTGCTGCGGTTCAGCGCCGTCGGCGACGTGGTGCTGACCGCGCCCGCCATCGGCGCCCTCCGCCAAGCCTGGCCGGAAGCGCGCATCGTGTACGCCATCAAGGAGAGGCTCGCCCATCTGGTCGAGCACAATCCGGACGTCGACGACGTGATCGCGCTGCGCGACGGGGAGGGGCCTCTTTCGTACGTGCGACGCCTGCGCGCCGTGCAGCCGACGGTGGTGCTGGACCTCCACGCCAAGATCCGCAGCCGGATCCTGCGCGCGCTCTTGCCCGGAGTCCGGAAGGTGGTGTGGCACAAGCGCGACTTCCGCGACACGCTTCCCGTCAAGCTCGCGCTGCGCCCCTACCACGCGTCGATGCTCTTTGCCGACCGCTACCACGCCGCCGTCGAGGAGCTCGTCGGGCGTCCGCTGCCCAAGGGAAAGCTGCAGTACGTGCTCGGGCCCGAGGATCTCGCGGTCGCGGACGGCGTGCTGCGCAAGACGGGCCTCGACCCTTCGCTGCCGCTGGTCGGACTCTCGCCTGGAGCAAACTGGGCCACCAAACGCTGGCCGGCGGAGCGCTTCGCCGGTCTGGCACGCCGCGCCTGGAACGGAGGGCTGCAGGTGGCGGTCCAGGGGAGCGCGGCGGAAGCGCAGCTGGCGCAGACAGTGGTGCGCGGCGCTCCCGGCGCGGTCGATCTCTCCGGCAAGCTGGACCTGCGCGGCCTCGGGGGTTTCATCGCGCGCTGCACCGCGTTCGTCGCGAACGACAGCGGCCCGATGCACATGGCGCGCGCTCTCGGCGTTCCGACGCTGGCGTTCTTCGGATCGACGGATCCGACGATGTTCGATTTTCACGGCCACGAGGTCCTCTTCGCCAAGGTTCCCTGCGCGCCGTGTTCCTTCTTCGGAAGACGCCGCTGCCCGCGCGGCCATTTCCGCTGCATGCTCGACCTCGGGGAGGAGCGCGCCTGGGCGGCCCTTCTGCCGCTGCTCTCCGCGGGACGCCTGCCGCTGCTCTCGGCGTGAGCTGGCCGCGTGCCCCGCTCCTCATGGTCTCGAGCTCGTCGCGGACGGGGCCCGTGGAGGGCCTGATCTCGCTGGCCCGCGAGCTGCGCGGGCAAGGCCTCGACGCACGATTTGCGGGAGACACCGTGCGATCCGGCGAGAACCTCGGGGAGCACCTCGCCCACGCCGGCGTTCCCTGGGAGACCGGGCTGCGCCTGTCGAGGAAGGTACGCCTGCGCGATCTGATCCACGATTCCGCGCGACTCGCCGCTTTCGCACGGGAACGCCGATACGACGTCTTTCACGCCGCGTTTGCGCACGACCACTCGCTCGCGTTGTGGGCAGCGCGTCGGGGGCGGAATCCCGAGCTGCGCGTCATCCGCGCCGCGCAGCGGCGGGCGGACGTGACCGCGGGCGCGCTCGGACGGCGCCTCTGGTTCCTGCGCAGGACGGACGGCGTCGTGGTCCACAGCGCGAAGTACCGGGATGCGCTGCTCGCGCTCGGGCTCGACGAGCGCCGCGTCGCGCACGTACCGGCAGCGGTCGACGCGCATTGGTTTTCGCCCGGCAACGCTCGCGAATTGCGCAGCCAATGGGGTATCCCGCTGGACGCCCCGCTCGCCGGCATCGTCGCGCGCATGAAGCCAGACCGAGGCCATGCGGCGCTGCTGCAGGCGTTCGCGCACGTCGAGCGTGAAGTGCCGCAGGCATGGCTCGTGATCGTCGGGCGCGGCGAGGAGGAGGCGCCGCTCCGGGCACTCGCGCGCGAGCTCGGGCTCTCGCGCGCCGTCTTCGTCGGGTACCTTCGCGGGCCGGGGCTGGTGCAGGCTTATCGCGCTCTCGACGTCGCGGTCTGGTTGCGCGAGGGGAACGACGGCGGCTGCCGCGGCGTGCTCGAGGCAATGGCGTGCGGTGTGCCGGTCGTCGCCGGGAGCGATGGAGCTCCGAGGGAGCTGGTGGGCGAAACAGGTCGCCCCGTCGCGGCCGAAGACGCCCGCTCGATCGCCCTCGCGCTGGGCGAGCTCCTCGGCGACCTCGGTCGGGCGCGACAGCTCGGCCGCGCGGCGCGGGAACGCGCACTGGACTTCACCCCCCGTCGGGCTGCCGGCGAGACGCTGGCCTTCTGGAGACGCCTCCGGGATCTGCCCCCGATCGCCGGCCGATGAAGACGCCGGGCGTCCATCTCGTCCACAAGGCGGTCGGTCAGACCAGTTTCTCCCTGGTGCAGTCGTTCATGGAGGAGGTCCGCGCCGCCGGCATCCGCCGGGACAAGCTGCCGGTCTGCCATGGCGGCGCTCTGGACCCGTTCGCCGAAGGGCTCATCCTGCTTCTCGCCGGCCAGGCGACGCGGCTGATGGATCTGCTGCACCCGATCCCGAAGACCTACGTGGCCACCGTCGCCTGGGGAAGCGAGACGGACAACGGCGACCTGCTCGGTCGCGTGGTGGCGCGAGGCCAGGGTCGGCGTCTCACGGCGGAGCGCCTGGACGGCGCTCTTGCAGAGTTCGTCGGATGGCGGGACCAGGTGCCTCCACCGACGAGCAACAAGCGCATCGACGGCGAGCGGGCCTACCGCAAGGCGCATCGCGGCGAGCCGGTCGAGCTGCCACCTTCGCGCGTCTACCTGCACGAGGCGCGGTGGCTGTCGCATCGGCTGCCGGAGTCGAGCACGCTCTTCCTGGTCAGCGGCGGCGGCTACTACGTGCGCTCGCTGGCCCGCGATCTCGGCCGCGCGACCGGCGCTCGCGCACACCTGACCGCGCTCCGTCGCGTCTCCGTCGGGCCCTGGGAAGATCCGGCGCCGGGCCAACGAATCGCCGTTGTCGGCGCCGCCTTGTTTCCCTGGTGCGCTTCGGTCCACGTCGACGCCCAGGAGGTGAAGGCGCTCCGAGCGGGGAAATCCATCCCCCGCCGCCCGGTGGAGCCTGCGCAATGGCCGTTGCCGGCCGGCTTTCCGGATCCCGGCCCTCCGCTTCGCGCCCTGCACGAAGGAACGTTGGTCGCCATGCTGCGCGGGCGCGGCGAAGAGCTCGCGGGGGATCCCGTGCTGCGCAGCCCGCTATAGGCTGACGACGGCGCGAACCCCCGTCGCCGTCAGCTTCTGGCGGAGCCGCCAATACTCCTTCCAGGGATCCTCTCCGAGGCGCGCCGCCACCGATTCGATGTTGAACCGGCCGGGGTCGAGGCGCGGTGTCAGCTCGTCCCAGCCGATCGGCAGCGACACGGGCGCGCCGTTCCGAGCGCGAGGGGAGAACGCCGCGATCGACGTGTTCGTTCGATTGTTACGCAGGTAGTCGAGGAGGATCTTCCGCTCTCGCCCCGCCTTTGCGTACTGCGTGGTGAACCCTTTCCGATGCTGCCGCTCCACCGCTTCCGCGAATGCTCGCGAGAAGGCGAGACACTCGCTCCAGTCGCGCTCGCGCGCGAGGGGGACCACCACGTGCAACCCACGGCCGCCCGTGGTCTTGACGAAACTGCGGAGGCCCGCGACGGCGAGCGCGTCGCGCACCAGCCGCGCTCCCGCCACCACTTCGCGCCAGGCCACGTCAGGGCCGGGATCGAGGTCGATCACGATGCGGTCCGGCCGCTCGATGTCGTCGTCGCGGCTGTTCCAGGTGTGGATCTCGATCACGTCCATCTGCGCCAGCGCGATCACCGCCTCGGCGGTGTCCGCGATCAGGTACTCGCCGAGCTTGGTCTTTTCCTGGATGCGCACGCGCCGGAGCGCCTCCGGTGCCCACACCTTGGAATGCTTCATGAAGTAGCACCCGTCGCCGATCTCCTTCGGGCAGCGGACCAGCGTCAGAGGCCGGCCGCGCAGGTGCGGCAGCTCATGCTCGGCGACGGCGTCGTGGTAGCGCGCGAGGTCGAGCTTCGTGTAGCGCTGCGCCGGATACACGATCCGAGCGGCGTGGCTGAGGCCGATGCCGCGTACCTCGGTGCGCTCGCGCTTGACCTGCCGCGCCGGCTTGTCCTCGCGCAAGCCCTGGAAGGAGGGATGGCGGACGTGACCGCCCTCTGTCCACTCGGTGAACGTCACTTCCGCGAGCAGACGCGGCTGCACCCATCGTGCGCTGCGGCCCAGCCATCCGGGAGGAGGCGGCTCGAACGGGCACGCCGACGTCCGCAGCGAATCGAGTCTCTTGCGCAGCGCGCGCGAGGAAGCCTGCGTGAAGCCCGTGCCGACCTTGCCGGCAAACCGGAGCCTGTCGTTCTCGTAGAGTCCGACGAGGAGCGCCCCGATCCCTTCGCGCGAGCCGGACGGCTCGGTGAATCCACCGATGACGAGCTCCTGCCGCAGCACGCACTTGGACTTGAGCCATCCCGGGCTGCGCCCCGCTCGATGCGCCTGGTCACGGCGCTTCGAAACCAGTCCCTCGAAGCCGAGCCTGCACGCCTCGCGGAAGACCTTGTCTCCGCCGCCCGCCCAATGGCGGGAGAACCGGATCGGCCCGGCGTCGGGAACGATTCTGCGGAGCGCTTCCTTGCGGGCCTCCAGGGGCTCGCGCGAGACGTCGACGCCGTCCAGCTCGAAGAGATCGAAGACGAAGTAGACGAGCTCGCCCTGCCGCTCCCCGGCGAGCGATTTCTGCAGGGCCTGGAAGCTGGTGCGGCCGTCCGGGAGCAGGACGGCGATCTCGCCGTCGATCTGCGCGCTGCGCGCTTTCAGCGCCTTTGCCGCCGCGACGATCTCGGGAAAGTCGCGGGTCCAGTCGTTGCCGCGCCGGCTCCAGAGGGTTACCGCCCGGCGCTGGATGCGGCAGCCGATCCGGTAGCCGTCGTACTTGACCTCGTGCAGCCAGCCGTCACCTTCCGGCGGGGCTTTGACGAGCGTCGCCAGTTGGGGCTGATAATCAGCCGCCATGAGCGCGAAACTCGAAGGAACCTGCCACTGCGGCAACATTGCGATCGTGCTCGAGACGGAGCAAGACCCGCGCGAGCTTCCGCTGCGCGCCTGCGACTGCAGCTTCTGCCGCCGGCATGGCGCCCGCACGATCTCGGACCCGGCGGGGCGCGCGCGGGTCGGCATCCAGGATCAGTCGCTGGTCTCCCGCTACGTCTTCGGACTGCGCACGGCGGAGATGGTCGTGTGCGCACGCTGCGGCGTGTACTGCGCGGCGATGATGCGTGAAGGCGACAAAGCCTGGGCGGTGCTGAATGCCAACGTGTTCCGCGATCCGGCCTTCGACCGGCGGCCGCAGAGCGTCTCCTACGAAGGCGAGACACCGGACCAGCGCATCGCCCGTCGCAAACGCCTCTGGACTCCCGTCGCGCTATTTGAACCGTGACAGCACGGAGAGCACGGCGTCGATGTCCGCTTCGGTGTGATCCGCCGAAACCTGGAAGCGGATGAGCTGCTCGCCGCGGGGCACGACCGGATGGTTGAGACCGGTCGCCAGCACACCGTTTTCGCGGAGGAAGCGGACCAGGGCGCCGGTCCGCTCGGTGTCGCGCACCATGAGCGGCACCACCGGATGCTGCCCGGGAATGGTCTCGAATCCGACGCGGACGAGGCCGTCGCGGAACCGCTGCGTCATCGCCCGCAGGTGCGAGAGGAGGGCGACGCCTTGCGGACTGCGGATCAGCTCCAATGCCGCCAGCGCCGCGGCCGCCTCGCCGGGCGCGATCGGGTTCGAGTAGATGTAGAAGGGGTTTTTCTCGCGCAGCCAGCGGATCAGCGGCGCGTCCGTCGCGATGTATCCGCCGTTGACGCCCATCGCCTTCCCCAGCGTCCCGACGAGCACGTCGGCGCGGCCGCCGGTCACCTCCTCGGTGCCGCGGCCGGTGGTCCCGAATCCCCCCACGCCGTGGGAATCGTCGACGACCAGGACGCATCCGCGCGGAAACCGCGGATCGTACTTGCGGCAGAGAGCGGAGATGCGATCCACCGGCGCATGGTCGCCCCGCATGCTGAAGACACCGTCGGTGATGACCAGCGCGCCTTCGGCCTGGCCGATCGATTCCTCGAGCCGCTGCTCCAGCGCGCGCAGGTCGAGATGGCCATACACCTTGCGGGCCTTGTTGGGGGCGAGCTTCATCCCGTTGACGATGCAATTGTGGTTCAGCTCGTCGGAGACCAACACCGTCTCGGACGTGGAGAGGCTGAAGAGGACGCCCGCCACCGCCGTGTAGGCGGATCCGGCGACCATCGAAGCCGGGCGGCCGTGAAACTCGGCCAGCGCGACTTCCAGCTCCACATGCGGCTCGTAGGTGCCGCTGATGAACCGGACGGCGCCGGGCCCGACGCCGTATGCCTCGGCAGCGTCCTGTTCCGCCTCGATCAGCTCGCTGCGCAAGGAAAGCCCGAGATAGGAGTTCGAGTTCATCCGGATGAACTCGCGGTCGCCGAAATCTTCCAGCAGGAAGCGAGGACCGCGTCCGGTCTGTGGCGGCTTCACCGCGACCACGACCTGCTCGTCGGCCTTGGCGGTGCCTGCGGCTTCGAGGTGAGCGAGCTGCGCCTTCAGATCCTCGAGGAGCTTGTCCAGCGGCATGGGTCCCTCAGTGCATCTTCTGCAGCATGTCGTCGACCATCGCGTCGAGGCCGTAGCGTGGCGCCCACTTCCATTCCTCGCGCGCTGCGCTGTCGTCGACCGATTCCGGCCAGGAATCCGCGATGGCCTGCCGCCGGGGATCGACGGCGTACTCGATGTGGAAGGCGGGAATCCGCTTCTTGATCGCCTCGGCGATCTCCGCGGGCGTGAAGTCGACCGCGCCGAGGTTGTACGCATTGCGGTGGATGAGCCGGGCGGGCTCGACTTCCATCAGCTCGATCATCGCGCGGATGGCGTCGGGCATGTACATCATCGGCAGCCGGGCATCTGCGCGCAGGTAGCAGGTGTAGACGCCGTGCTGGAGAGCCTGGCGGAAGATCTCCACCGCGTAGTCGGTGGTGCCGCCTCCGGGCTCCGTCTGGTACGAGATGAGTCCTGGAAAGCGCAGCCCGCGCGTGTCCATGGCGAAGCGCCGGTGGTAGTCCTCGCAGAGCATCTCGCCCACCACCTTGGTGACGCCGTACATGGTGGTGGGACGCTGGATGGTGACCTGGGGAGTCCGCTTGCGCGGCGTGTCCGGTCCGAAGGCGCCGATGGAGCTGGGGAAGAAGAGCGCGCACTTGTACTGCCGCGCCGCCTCCAGCACGTTGACCAGTCCGTTCACGTTCAGCTGCCAGGCCTGAAGCGGGCGCTGCTCGCCGACCGCGGAGAGAAGGGCGGCGAGATGGTAGATGGTGTCCACGCGATGGATCTGCATCACGCGCGTGAGGTGATGCGGATCCATGCAGTCGACGAACTCGAAGGGGCCACCGTCGCGCAGCGACGGGTCCTGGGGCATCCGGACGTCGCTCGCGACCACCGCGTCGCCGCCGTAACGGTCGCGGAGCGCGAGCGTCAGCTCCGAGCCGATTTGCCCCACCGCACCGGTCACCAGAATCCGCTTCATCGACGCTCTGCCTCCAGGAAAGTGGCCCTCCTTAGCAGGTCGGCGGGTGGTTCTCCAGCGGCTTTCGTTGGGCGAATTTCACGTACAGGACAAGGTCGTAGCCCGCCTTCAGGAGGCCGGCGCAGACGAGCGGCCAGCCGAATGCGCTTTTCTGTAGCAAAGCGCCGGCCAGAAGCGGTGCCACCGCCGCGGCGAGGCTGCGCGGGACGTTGGTGACGCTGGCCGCCGCCGCGCGCTCCTCGCGCGGGACCATCGCCATCACGTAGGCCTGCCGGGCGGGCACGTCCATCTGCGAGAGCATGGCGCGCAGGAGCAGGAAGAAGGCCGCCAGCGGCAGCGTCGGCATCACGCCGGCGAGCAGCAGGAAGGCGTTCGACGGCAGGTGCGTGAAGACCATGGTCCGGACATGGCCGATCCGCGCGGCGATGCGCGCGGAGACGAGCTGGGAGAAGGCGCCGAGGACGTTGACGGCGAAGAAGATGGCGCCGGCCTGGCTCACCGGAACGTCGAATCGCCGGAACAGCCAGAGGGCGAGGATGGACTGCACGACGAATCCGCCGCCGAAGGAGTCGACCGAGAAGAGCGCCGCGAGCTGCAGCACGACGCCGCGCGACTTGTGCAGCGGCGGCGCGCGTGTCGCAGGCGGGGGCTCCAGCGCCGGGGAGAGCTTGCGGTAGGCGAGCGCCGAGAAGGCACCGAACGCGGCATAGACGAGAAAAGCGCCGCGTTCCGCCTGTCCCGCGGATGCCGGCGAGAGCGCGTCCGGCAGTCCGGCCGCGAGCGCGCCAAGGGCGCCGGCGAGCGCACCGGCGAGGTTGTACCAGGCGAAGAGCGCGGTCCGGTCGGCCGGCGCGGCCGCCTCGGCGAGCACGGCCTGCTCGGTGGGAAGGAAGAGGGTCACGTCCCCGGACGATGGGTTCAGCGTTCCCACGAACGCCACCAGGAGCAGCGCCCAGAAGTCCGTGGCGAGGTAGAACGCGATGCCGGTCAGACACATCAGGATCGCGGAAGCGAACAGCACTCCGCGGCGCGGGAAGCGATGGCCGAGCAGGCCGACCGACAGCAACAGCAGCGCCGACCCGAAGAGGGTAGCCGTGGCGATGGCCCCGATCTGCAGAGGCGTGAAGCCGAGACGCGACAGGTAGCTTGCGAGCAGGACGCTGGCGATGCCGTCGGCGAATCCGCGGGCCGCGCGCGTCGCGATCAGGCGCGGAGCATCGGGCGTCGCGGTCGACGGGAGCAGGCGCCTCACCGCGCAACCCATGCGACACAGGAGGAGCTCCTGCAACCCTTGCGTCGCGCCCTCTTGAAATTCATTCTCTTTCCGTTGGTGCTGCGCCGGAGGATGCCATGACTGTCGCCCGCGATCTGCGTGCGATTGCGCTGTTCGGAGGGATTGCCCTTTTCAGCGCGACCGCTGTCAAAGGTCAGGATGTTCCCGAGCGGTTAGAATCGTGGCGTGCTGCGCGAGGATGCACAACAGGCGGGCGGGGCGACCCGGGCCGACGCCGATCCGGTGTGGCGGTGCGCATCCTGCGGCGCGGAGGTGGCGCGCGCTCGCGACCGCATCCCGCTCGACGGCGCCGCGACCCGGGCGTTCGTGAACCCCGAGGGAATCGAATACGTCGTTGCCGGATTCTCCGAGGCGGCCGGCTGCTCCGAGGTGAGCGATCCATCTCCGTACTGGAGCTGGTTCCCCGGATGCTCCTGGCAGGTCTCGCTTTGCCGCAGCTGCTCGGCGCACCTCGGCTGGCGGTTCAGCGGAGCGGCGCGCTTCTACGGACTGATCGTCGACCGGCTCACCGCGCCCTGAGCATCCCCAGCGCATACGGCAACGCCACCTCGACGCGCAAGGGCCGCGGTCCGAGCGTGAACGGCGTGAAGCCGCGCCCGCGGAGCAGGTCGATCTCGAACGGCACCCATCCTCCCTCCGGCCCGATGGCAACGACGGCGCGCTCCGCTCCACGGGACGCCGCGATCTCCGCGGCGGGATGCGCGACGAAGCGGGCGGTCCGAGGCCAAAGCGCGTCCAGCTCGTCCTCCACGAAGGGACGGAACCGCTTCCGGACGAGGACGTCGGGCAGGTGCGTGTCCCTCGCCTGCTCGAGGCCGAGCATGAGCAGCTCGCCCATCGCCTCCGGGTCCAGCGCCGGGGAATCGAAGTAGCTCTTCTCCACCCGCGCCGCGTTCACCAGTACGATCCGGTCGACGCCGAGCGAAGCCGCCGACGGAAGGATCCTCCGCAGCGCCTTCGGCCGGGGAAGCGCCAGCAGCAGATCGATCCCCGGTCGCGCAGGCGGCGCCTCCGTCAGCGAAGTGAGGATCACCAGCTCGCGCTCGTCGAGCTGAAGCACCTGCCCGAGTCCCGTCGCGCCCCCCAGCACGCCGACGCGCAGCGTGTCGCCGTGCGTCAGCCGCAGGATCTCGCGCGCATGCACGAGCCGCCGTCCCGACAACCGCGCGGTCCCGTCGGGACGCACCTCTTCCGGGCCGAGCAACAGAAGGTTCATGGCCGGCCATCCATCGCACGATTGTAGCGATAGAATGTGCTCGTGCGCCTGTTGCAGCATCGGATCGCCGGGCCCGAGCCGTGCCCCTATCTGGAAGGCATCAGCTCGACGACCGAGACCATGCTGATGACGGGCGTCAGCCCGGCCGAGCTGGACGATCTGCTCGTGCGCGGCTGGCGCAGGTTCGGCCCCGTCTACTTCCGCCCAGTGTGCGCGACCTGCGACGAGTGCGTCTCCGTCCGTGTCCCGGTTGCGACCTTTTCGCCTTCACCGAACCTGCGCCGCGTGCTCCGGCGCGGCAGCCATCTGCGGATCGAGGTTGGTGAGCCGCTGGTCGACGACGAGCGCCTCGAGCTCTATCGCCGCTGGCACACGAGCCGTGAAGCGAGGCGTGGGTGGAAGCCGGATCGCATCGGCGTCGAGTCCTACGCCATGCAGTTCTGCTTCCCGCACGCCGCTGCGCGCGAGTTCTCCTATTGGGACGGTGAGGAGCTGATGGGGATCGGCATCGCCGACGAGACTCCGCACGCTCTCTCCGCCGTGTACTGCTATTACGATCCGGACCGCAGCCATCTCTCGATCGGCACGTATAACGTGCTGCGCGCGATCGAATACGCGCGGCATCGCCGGCTCTCCTACGTGTACCTCGGTTACCGCGTCGAGGGCTGCCCTTCGCTGGAGTACAAGGGGCGTTTCCGCCCCCAGGAGCGACTCCGCGGCCGCGTCGATGCTCCACACTCTCCGAGATGGGAGCCAGCTTGAAAATGCACCAGGAATCGGTCCGCGTCGAGCCGGGCGGGCGAGGTCTCCATGACGTGACCGACGCCGTCCGCCGCGTCGTGCACGCCGCCGGTGTCCGGACCGGACTCTGCAACGTTTGTGTACAGCACACCAGCGCCTCGCTGGTCGTCCAGGAGAACGCCGACCCGGCCGTGCGGCGGGATTTGGAAGCGTTCTTGGCGCGGCTCGCGCCCGAAGGCGCCGACTACGAGCACGAGGAAGAGGGGCCGGACGACATGCCTTCGCACATCCGCGCCGCGCTCACCCGGACCGCGGAGACGCTGCCCGTGAGCGGCGCAGAGCTCGCGCTCGGAACGTGGCAGGCGATCTACCTCTGGGAGCATCGCCGCGCGCCGCACCGTCGGACGTTGGTCGTCACGGTGTGGGGACTGTAGAGCGCATCGTACAGTCCAATACGTAGCCGCAAAGCCGCGCGGCAGCGGCTATGCTTCATCCAATGAAGTTCAACCGCCGCATGGGGCGCTACCTCGAGGACCTGCGCAGCCGCGCCGTGGACGCCGTGGTGCCGCGCGGCCCTGACGTCCAGATCGTCGAGACCGGCGGCTGTTTCCTCCTGCGCGGATTCGTCAGCAAGCCGCACTTGAGCCCGGTCGATTTTCCCGATGAGACCGCGCTGGAGTGCAGCGCGAACAAGCTGCGGATGGAGACGATGCTCGATGCGCGGCTGGTGCGCTCCTGCCCGTTGCTCCTGTTGACCGCCGGCCTTCTCACCGCGCAGGTGGTGTCGTCGGCGCTTGCGCGCTACGGCGATCGCTTCAACGTCATCCTCTCCTACGACGGCGAGGGTTGCGCGGTGCGCTTCCACAAGATCCGTGAAGGGCAGCGGTGGCTGGCGGAGGACCTCGAGGGTTACGTCGACGAGGGCGTCCTCGTCTTCGAAGCGGGAGCGCAGAACGCGGTTCCGCAGCTCCTTCACGCATGAAAAATTGATCGCGAGGCCAGTTCGTGATGCCCATGTTGGCTGCATGGACCGCGATCACGATGGCGCCGGTGAACGCTCGCGCGCCGCGCCGGTGAGCAGACAGGCGGCCCAGAACGAGGAGCAGCGGCGCCCGGTCATCGGGGTGATCGGCGATGGCCAGCCGGGCTCGGAGCGCGAGCGCATGGCTGCGGAGGTCGGGGCAGCTCTCGCGCGCGCCGGAGTCCACCTAGTTTGCGGCGGTCTCGGCGGCTGCATGGAAGGCGCTTCGCGCGGATACAAGGAGGCGAACGGCGCCGGCATCTGCCTCGGGCTGTTGCCCGGAACCTCGCGCTCCGAAGCAAATCCGTGGGTGGATCTCGCCATCCCGACCGGCGTCAATTCCGCGCAGGGCGCTCTGGTCGCCATGGCGGTCGACGCCGCCATCGTCCTCGGCGGGGGCGGTGGGACGCTCAGCGAAGTCGGCTTGCTTCTCCGCGACGGCAAGCCGGTGGTGGCGCTGGATCGCACCGGCGGAGCCGCCCAGCTGGTCGGCGGCCATCAACTGGGACGGGTGCGCGTGCTGCTCGCGCACGGCGCGGAGGAAGCCGTCCGGTTGGTGCTGGAGAAGATTCGCGACAAGCACCCCGAAAAGGCGATGGACATCGAGAAATAAGCGGCTATGCAGTCGCCGGGCGTTTCCGCGAAGGCGGAAACGCCCTTTCCGGGGCGAAGTATTCTGCGATCTTCTCCTCCGCCTCAGCCCCAAAGAGAATCCTGCAGGCCTCGCGCAGCCCGGGCGCCGCCCGGATCTCCTCTTCGCGCACCACCTGCGCAATCTTCGACCGGCGGCGCAGGAAGTCCTCGAGCTTCACCACCATCTCGCGCCGCGCCGCCTCGTCCAGCTCGCAGCGGATGTACTCGCTCGTTTCGATGATCACCTCCGCCTGCCGCGGATCGCGGCGGATCGCTTCGAGCAGCCCCAGCGCTTCCGAGCCGTACCGGCGCCACAGGCGCGTGGACAGCTTCTCGCTCGCGCTCGGCGAGGTGAGCGCGTCCAGATCCATCAGCCGCGCCTGGTGGAAGTACTCGTCGCGCACCGCGTCCGCCGGCTCGCCGTACCAGACAAGGCCGGCGAAGGGCAGCGCCACGCCCAGCCTCTGCGCCTCGGCGCAGATCTCATCGCCGACGTTGATGCAGTCGGTGAGCTTGCCGCCGAAAATGGTGAGCCGCCGGCGCGGCACGTCGGTCTCGATGGCGTGCTTGCGCGAGAGCTGGGTCCAGTCGCGCGCGCCGTTCCCGGTGCCGGAGACGACCAGCGGCCGGACCCCGCAACGCTCGGCGATGACGTCGCCATCGCCGAGCGGCCGCGCCAGCCGCAGGCGCTTGTTGATGTTGTCGAGCACGAAGCGCCGGTCGTCGGGCGTAACCTCGACTTCGGGGCGTTCCACGCGCGTGTCGGTCGTGCCGATGCAGGTCTTCGCCTGCATGGGAATGACGAAGAAGAGGCGGCCGTCGTCGGCGAAGAAGGTCAGCACCCGGCGGTGCGCGGTCAGTCGGTCGACGATGACGTGGATGCCTTTGGAGAACACATGATGGTGCGCCGTGGAGATGCCGTCCCGCGCATTCACCTCGTCGGCGTAGGGCCCGCAGGCGTTGATCAGCACCGAGGAGGCGATGGTCAGGTCGCGGCCGCTGACCACGTCGCGCGCCCTCGTCACCCAGCCGTCACCGGTGCGGCTGGACCCCAGCGCCTCGACGTAGTTCGCGGCGACGCACCCGCGGTCTAGCGCGGAGCGGATGAACCCCCAGACGAAGCGGGCATCGTTGTCGTGCAGATAGGAGTCGGAATACTCGAACCCGCCGGAAAGGCCGCGGGTGTCGACCACGGGCTCGTCCCGCTCGATGTCCGCGGACGAGAGCAGGCGAGGGGCGCGGGTGAAGAACCCTCCGATCGCCCAGTAGAGGAGGGCGCCAAGCCAGAGCTTGAGGCGGCCGTGGCGGAAGCCGCGGGCGACGGAGGTGAAGAACCGGATCTCCTGGACCGTGCTCGGATAGGCGCGGATGAGGCGGTTGCGGGCGCGGCAGAGCTTGCGCACGAGCCCGAACTCGTACGTCTCCAGGTACTTGATCCCGCCCCAGGCCAGGTTCGAGGACTGCTGCGACGTCACCGACGCGAAATCGCCGCGCTCGATCAGCGCGACCCTTGCTCCACGCGCCGCCAGCGCCGCGGCCGATACGGCGCCGTTGATGCCGCCGCCGAGGACGAGGACGTCGAACCGCTGTTCGCCGAGCTTGTCCACGTTGGTCTCGCGGAGCGTGGGCGCGGGTTGGCTCATGCGGCCAAGATACACCGGCCGACGCGGTCCCAGAGCAGGCGAAATCGCGCGTCGTCGAAGCCCGATCCGGAACGGAGGAACGTGGCCCCCGCCGATTCGTAGTGCCCGATCACATCCAGATGGTCGCCGAGCACGATCCCTTCCGCGCGCCCGCTGAGCGTTTGCGACCAGGCAGGAACGATGCCGTCGTTGGACGTCGGCTGTGGGACGAGCTTCCGCTGGCCGATCCACGGCCCTTCCGGGACGACGGCGGGGGGCGGCGGCTGGCTGGCCGCGAGTGTCCAGGTCACGTCGTAGAGGACACGCTGGAGCGGGGCGGAGATGAAGGTCAGCGGCGAGAGCCCGGCGCGCGGCGCGACCGAGACGAAGCTGATCGGCGCGACCGGATCCGCTCCGGCAAGGCTCCGGTTCAGCTCCCCCATCGCCTCCGGCGTGAGGTCGTCCAGCAGCCGGTGATCGCCGGCAACGTCGGCGAGGAAGCGGCGGATCTGGTGCGCGGTGTCGTCGTCCACGTCGGCGAGCTGCGCGATCACCTCGTCGGTGGGCGTGGTCCGCAGCGCCGCGGCGCGCTTGATCAGGTTCCACACTGCCCCGGCCTGTCCCGCGATCCGCAGTCGTCCCCGGCTGGCGAGAATGCTCCCGAACCAGAGTGCAGGCACCGCGGCCCAGGTGGTCCGGCCGAGGCGGCGCGCGAGCGGGGTTCCGTAGAAGGGGGCGGAAACGGTGATGACCGAAGCGACGCGGCGGATCATCTCCGCGCGCTCCGGCACCCCGCTGTAGAGCGGATGCGCGAGAAGGCGCACGTCGACGCCGCCAGTGGAATGCCCGACCAGATGGAGACGCGTGGCGCCCGCTCCAATCAGCTCCGTCACCTTCGCGTGCAGCGAGCGGACGCGGTCCGCGACCGACGCCGCGGGCGGCGGCTGGTGGACGACGAATCGCAGCGGACGCAGATGGGCCCGCAGGAGCGCGTCCTCGACGCGCGCGAAGTACTCGATCAGCGGCCGGTCCGGATGCCCGAAACTGCCGAACCCGAAGAACCCCGGCACGAACACCACCAGCTCTGCCATCGGGAGATGCTTCGCCTGCCCGAGTGCAGCCGTCCAGTGCCGTAGGTATGCTTACACCGTGCTGCAGGATCCCATCGCGCCCATGCTCGCGAAACTCGCGGGCGCTCTCCCCGAGGGCAACGGCTGGATCTTCGAGCCGAAGTGGGACGGATTTCGCGCGCTGGCGTTCCGCGACGGCGATCACCTCCTGCTGCAGAGCCGGGACCTGAAGCCGCTCAACCGATACTTCCCGGAGCTGGAGGAGCCGCTGCTGAGCCAGGTTCCGCGGCGCTGCGTGCTCGACGGGGAAATCGTGATTGCCGGCCCGAATGGGCTCGATTTCGACGCCTTGCTCCTTCGCATTCATCCGGCCGCTTCCCGGATCAAGCTGCTCGCTTCGCAGACGCCGGCCTCCTACGTCGCCTTCGATCTGCTCGCTCTGGACGACGAGGACCTTCGGCAGGCGCCGCAAGAGGAGCGCCGGCGCCGCCTCGAGCGCGTGCTCGCAGGCGTCAGGCCGCCGCTGTACCTGACGCCTGCGACGCGAGACCGGGCCGTGGCGCAGGACTGGTTCTCGCGGTTCGAAGGCGCCGGATTCGACGGCGTGGTCGCGAAGCGCGTCGAGGAGATCTACCAGCCCGACAAGCGGGTGATGCTGAAGGTCAAGCATCAGCGCACCGCGGACTGCGTCGTAGCGGGCTTCCGGTGGCACAAGAACGGCCCGGGGACGATGATCGGCTCGCTCCTGCTCGGTCTCTATGACGACGGGGGCAAGCTCCATCACGTGGGCGTCACTTCCTCGTTCACCGCGGCGAAGCGCAAGGATCTGGTCGGCGAGCTCGCGCCGCTGCGCGAAGGGGCGGCGGATGCGCATCCCTGGCGGGAGTGGGCGCAGTGGACGGGCGATCAACGCATGCCCGGCGCCTCCTCGCGCTGGAACCGTGGCAAGGATCTCTCCTGGGAACCGCTGCGAATCGAGCGCGTCTGCGAGGTGGCGTACGATCACCTGCAGGGCGATCGGTTCCGCCACGCGACGACTTTCCTGCGCTGGCGGCCTGACAAGCCGCCTTCGGAATGCCGCTACGACCAGCTCGAGGAGACCGCTCCCGCTGAGCTGCGGCAGATCTTCGGCGCACCGGGTCTCAGGGAATGAACGCGAAGGCTGATCAAGTGGCCTGTGCCCAGGACACATCACTCGGACTGTTCGCCGGTGCAGTTGGCCACTATGCTCCGGCGCGTGCCTGCCCGGAAGGAGCTCCTCCAGATCGAAGGGCGGGAAGTTCCGATCTCGAATCCGGACAAGGTGTTCTTTCCACAGCGCGGCTACACGAAGCTCGATCTGGTCCGCTACTACCTCGCGGTCGCGGAGGGCGCGCTCCGCGGCGCTGGCGGACGGCCCATGGCGCTCAAGCGCTACGTGCACGGAGCCGAGGGCGAGTTCTTCTTCCAGAAGCGGGCGCCGGAGTCGCGGCCGCTCTGGATCGAGGTGGTGGAGCTGAAGTTCCCTTCCGGCCGGACGGCCCGCGAAGTGGTGCTGCGGGACGCCGCGCAGCTGGTCTGGATCATCAACCTCGGCTGCCTCGATCTCCATCCGCACCCGGTGCGCGCCGAGGACCTCGACCATCCCGACGAGCTGCGCGTCGATCTGGATCCCGTCCCCGGCGTTCCTTGGGCGCAGGTGCGAGAGGTCGCGCTGCTCGCGCGCGAGGTGCTCCAGGAGCACGGACTCACCGGCTGGCCGAAGACGTCGGGCTCGCGCGGGATCCACGTCAACGTCCGGATCGCGCCGCGCTGGACCTTCCAGGAGGTGCGCGCCGCCGCGCTCGCGCTGGCGCGCGAGGTGGAACGACGGGCGCCGGCGCTCGCCACCAGCAAGTGGTGGAAGGAGGAACGTCACGGCGTCTTCCTCGACTACAACCAGAACGCGAAGGATCGGACGGTGGCGTCGGCGTACTCGGTCCGGCCCACGCCAGACGCGCGCGTCAGCACACCGCTCTCCTGGGAGGAAGTGCCGTCGGTCGAGCCCGAGGCGTTCACGCTGAAGACGGTTCCAGAGCGGTTCGCGCGCATCGGGGACCCGCACGCGGGCATCGACGCGCAGCCGGGCTCGCTGGAATCGCTGCTCGAGCTTTCGGTGCGCCAGAAGTCGGAAGGCCAGGGCGATGCGCCCTGGCCTCCACACTTCGCCAAGCAGGAGGACGAGCCTCCGCGGGTTCAGCCTTCGAAGCGCAAGACCAGGAAGCCATTGAGTTGATCCGACTCTTCTTGCCGAAAATTGCTCATCGCTTGTTCCGATGAGAAACCATCGAAGTGATGATGGCAGCTCGCGATACGAGTGAAGCGCGAATTTGGTGGGCGCAGCGACGTTTATCGTTCTCCGCAGCAATCTTTGCCGGCTTCGCAATCACCGTGGTGCTCTGGGAGCTGCTCACGCCGTCGTGGGCTGGCGATCACATTGGCCTCTCTTTCGGGGCGGTTTCATTCTATGCCGTCGGCGGCCTGATCTGGGTTGGAGCCGCGAACGTCGTGTACTTCGGAGGTCGCCTCGGAGAGCGATTCGTCAGCGCGG
>Ga0209473_1000595_pt1 | contig 21135 bp, 19 predicted proteins | sample GraSoiAngelo_133_FD_185890 | JGI IMG/M metagenome (GOLD analysis project Ga0209473, IMG submission 185890) | Grasslands soil microbial communities from the Angelo Coastal Reserve, California, USA - 14_0929_05_20cm (SPAdes) (version 2) | ecosystem: Environmental > Terrestrial > Soil > Grasslands ...
GTTCAGCACGTCCTGCGAGCTCTTGGCCTTTGATTGAATCAGCGCGTCCTGAATTGGATCGATGGTCCGCTGTAACTTCTTGCCTGCGTCACGGACGGTCTTGCCGTGGTCGTCTCTCGGCAAGCGCTTGTCGAGATCCTCCATTTGCCTCTTTACACTGTTCATCTGGTTAATGGCTTGGTCGACCTTACTGACTTGATCGCGAATCTGGAGTAGCAAATCGAATTGCTTTTGCAGATCGGCCTGCGTGACCTGCAGCCGCGGGTTGGACTTGAGCTCGAGAGGTTGCGTGTAGCTCTTGCCGTGGACGGTCAGTCGAGCCTGGTAATTCCCCGGAACTGCCATGGGACCAGAATTGCTTCCGCCCCACAGAATCGCGCCGGGAACTTTGGTGGAGTCCTCGTAACGCAGGTTCCACACGAATCGGTTAAGTCCAGCATTGCCCGTCGGATTCGGCTGAGCCTGGCGAGAAAATCCTTCTCCGGCCTCCTCGCTCTGAGCTTCAGTCACCGTAGGCTGCTTCGCCGGGTAAGTGCGAATTACTTTTCCGCCGGCATCGAGGATCTCAACGGTGACATGCTCCTCTCTCGGCTTGGGCGCGGGCACTTCGCGCGTGGCCTCCTGCTTCTGGGCCTCCACTTTTGCTCCGGCCGGAGCGTTTGTTTGTGGCGTTCCAGGCTCTTTGGCGGCGGTTGCCTCTTGCGTAGCCGTCGGCGTTGCTTCCGATGAAGATGGTTGTCCCGCCCTGGCTTCGTCAGACTCTTCCGGGCCTAGTGCTGTCTTAAGCGTGTAGTAAATGATCGCGCCGTTTGGTGGGTTCTGTCCGATTGCGCCACCACGTCCTCCGCCGCCACCGCCGAAGACTCCGCCTGAGTAGCGATACGCAGTGAACGGCTTATAAAAGTTCACATCGGCATTTGGCAGGTCAGCCTTGTAGTCGCGAAGCGGCGTGATATCGTCGAGCACCCAGAAAGCGCGGCCATGCGTGGCGACCACAAGATCGCGGTTCGTGACTGCCAGATCGCGCATCGAGCTCATCGGCAGGTTGCGCTGCAGAGACCGCCAGTGAGCGCCGTCATCGAACGAGACGTATACACCGATCTCAGTTGCAGCATACAGCAATCCTTCCCGTTTCGGATCCTCGCGGATGGCTCGCACCGTGGCTCCTGCCGGCAGATCGCCATTGGCTCGCTTCCACGTCTTTCCGAAGTCGGTAGTCTTGAATGCGTAAGGCGCCCAGTCGTCCGATTCATGACGATCGACCGACACGTACGCCGTTCCGGCATTGAAATGCCCAGCTTCAATCAGACTGATGCGGCTGTAGTGCAGAATTGGTCCGCCGCCGGAATCGGGAAGATCTTTCGGACTTACATTCGCCCAGTTCTTTCCTCCGTCGGTTGTGATGTGAACCAGACCATCGTCGCTTCCCGCCCAGATTGCTCCTGCCTGCAATGGAGACTCGGCAATCGTAAATACGGTGCCATAGTACTCAGCGCTCGTGTTGTCCTGGGTGATAGGACCACCGGACGATTGCTGCGTGCGCTTGTCGTTACGGGTGAGGTCGGGACTGATCTCCTGCCAGTGATAGCCACGATCGCTTGTCTTCAGCACGACCTGAGCGCCGTGGTAAATCACGTTGGGATCGTGGGGAGAGATCACGATTGGCGCCGTCCACTGGAAGCGATACTTGAGATCCACGTCACCATGGCCCATGGGATTCAGCGGCCAGGCATTCATCTCGCGCTCGATGCCTAGTTCCTTATTAAATTCCGTGATGCTGCCGTCATAGCAGCCTGCATACACGATATTGGCATCTTTTGGATAGGGAGCGATGTATCCACTTTCGCATCCGCCAACTGGGTTCCAGTCAGTACGGTCAATCCCAAAATGGTTCGTGGCGCTGGCGATGCCGACCGACGTGTTGTCCTGCTGTGCGCCGTAGATTCGATAGGGAGACTGATTGTCGACTATTACATGATAGAACTGCGCCGTTGGCTGGTTGTCCTGCGAAGTCCAGTGCAGGCCGCCATCCGTGCTGATATCGGCTCCGCCGTCGTTTGAGTTAATCAGACGCTTGGGATTTGTAGGATCGATCCATAATCCATGGTTGTCGCCGTGCGGAGTGGAGAGCGCCGTGAAAATCTTACCGCCATCAATCGAGCGATACGATCCAGTATTGAGAATGTACACAACGTCGGGGTTCTTTGGATCCGTGAAGAGATGTGTGTAATACCAGGCGCGCTGGCGAAAGCGATGATCGTCGTTAACCAGGCGCCAGTGCTCGCCACCATCGTCAGATCGATAGAGTCCGCCTTTGTCATTTTCGATCAACGCGTACACGCGATTCGGCTCTGCTGAGACAGCAACGCCAATTCTGCCAATGACTCCCGTGGGAAACCCGTTGCCGTTGATCTGCTGCCATGTAGTGCCGCCATCGGCTGAGCGATAGAGACCGCTTCCTGGGCCGCCGCTCACCATGGAGTAAGGAGTCCGGTACGCCTGCCACAGCGCGGCAAAAAGAATGTTGGGGTTTGAGGGATCGAAGACTACGTCGATCGCTCCGGTCTGATCGTCCTTATAAAGAACCTTCTGCCAAGTCTTGCCGCCATCAGTCGAGCGAAAGACCCCTCGTTCCGTGTTGTGTCCATAAGCATGACCGAGAGCCGCAACGAAAACGATATCGGGATTTTTTGGGTGAACGGCGAGGCGGCCGATGTGGCGAGTGTCCTCCAGACCGATCGCGTGCCATGTCTTGCCCGCATCAGTGCTCTTGTACATGCCATTGCCTTGCAGGATGTTGTTGCGGATGCAGGCTTCTCCAGTGCCGACATAGATCACATTTGGGTCCGATTCAGCTACCGCGATCGCTCCTATGGACGAAAACTTTTCCTTGTCCGACATGGGAATCCAATTCAGTCCGCCGTCGGTCGTCTTCCATACGCCACCACCCACTCCGCCAAAGTAGTAGGTATTAGGCTCGCCCACTACGCCAGAAACCGCGAGCACGCGTCCGCCCCGAAACGGGCCGACCAACCGCCACGTGAGCCCCTTGAATAACGGGTCCTCCTCCTTCCTCCCCTGTTCCATAGGAGAGGAGGGAGCAGCCGACACCGACGGTGCAGGAGCATTCTTCTTTTTCGAAGACTTTTGAGCGGTGAGGAAGGAAGTCAGGAGAACTAGAAGGCAAGAAATAAGGCACAACTGGCGTAGAACGAGGCTCATCAGCATGGCTCCGAGCAATGAATTGAAACGGAATATGCTAAGGCTTCGCCGGGAAAAGGGAAAGGGCGGTGGTATTGTGGGAGAATTTGAGGCCCATCATCCTCGTAGAGATGTCCCCGCGGCGGACTGCGCTCCACCATGATGCCGTTATTGCAAGGTCGTGTGAGAATCCAGCGGCAGACGCAACGTAGCCTGGCAGCCGCGCACGTCTTTACGATTTTCGAGCGCTAAGGTGCCGCCATGTGCTTCGGCGATCTGCCGGCTCAGCACCAAGCCAATGCCGCTACCGCCTGATTTGGTGGTGAAGAAAGGCACGAACAGATTATTGCTGTTTAAGAGTCCGGGCCCTTGGTCACGAATAAAGACCTCGATGGCGGTTCCATTCAGCGCCCAGCCAATTTGCACCGAACCCGGAGTTCGGATCGAAGGATCGAGAGAAGCATCGACCGCGTTTCTGACTACGTTAATAAGCAACTGCTCGAGCTGATCGGGATCGCCATCGACTGTGATCTCGTCTCCTGCCACTACTTCAACCGGCAATCTAGCTTCGACTCCGGCGGCATGGCGCACCAGTGATCCAATTTGAACTTTGCTGAAGGTCGGAGCAGGAAGTCGCGCAAGCTTCGTATATGCCTGCATGAATCGGCTCAGCGCATCGGCTCGGCTCTCGATTACTTCAAGACCGCGCTCCACATCCTGATTCCAATCCTCCGGCCGATTGGAACGCGACGCCAGCGAGCGCAATGTGCCTGCGATGGACTTGATAGGCGCAAGCGAGTTGTTCAGCTCATGCCCGAGTACGCGGATCAACCGTTGCCAAGCTTGCCGTTCTTCTTCACGCAGAGCACGGCTGAGATCAGAGATCAGCAGCAGTTGGTGGGGCACGCCGCGTTCGCGAAACGAAGTTTGCTGAATCGCCCAGCGACCTTCCCGTCCTGGGAAGCTCATACGCACAGTGCGCCCACCGGCCTGGGCCAGAAGGCTGTCGAGTTTCAAGTCATGAGCGCTGCGCCCAACCATGCGTTCCTGAGTTATGCCCATGAGTTGCTCGCCGGCGCGGTTTACGATGCGGAGGCGCTGCTGCGGATCGAAAGTAAAGACCGCCACATCGATCTCCATCAACACCTTCTTCAGCAGCGCGACCGCCTCCATCGACCCCAGACGTTGGCCCTGAAGCGTATCCGAAAGGGCATTGATCTCAAGAACCAGTTCGCCAAGAGCATCGTTGCGACTGGCACGCCGCGCACGGAAGGAAAAGTCTTCTTCTCGCAGTGCGGCGACCATGTTGGAAAGCGTTTGTAATGGGCGGATCACCTGGCCGCGCAAGGCGAAAGCGCCAATCAGCCAGGCGAGTACAAGGAAGAACGTGAGAGTCCACTGCGTCTGGGAAGAAAAGCTGCCGAGCCACAGCATCAGCTCGCAAACGCTCAGAGGAAACAGACCTGCGAGAAGCGCGTAGAGCACAAACCGCCTCTCGAAGCTCATCTTTTTTTTCTTTTTGCGCTGAGAAGATGTCGCTACGGTATGCCCGAAGATGTCGAGCTCAGAGGCCATATTTCTGGATGCGGCGATAGAGCGCGCTCCGGCTCAATCCCAGCGCTTCGGCGGCGTGACTGATGTTTCCGGAGTAGCGCGAAAGCATCTTCCGAATGAGCAGCGATTCTACTTCTTCCAGACTCATCTCTTCGATCGAGCTTGTGCTCTCGCGCTTATCGCTCAATCCCAGATCGCTTGGACGTATCGATTCGCCCTGGGATAGCAGAACTGCGCGCTCAAGCGAGTGATCGAGTTCGCGCACATTCCCAGGCCAGAAGTACTCAAGCATTTTCTGCATCGCAGCAGGATCGAAACGAAACACCTGCTTGCGGTATCGCTGCGCGTACGCCTTGAGGAAGTGCTGTGCCAGAAGAGGAATGTCCTCGCGGCGCTCACGCAGAGGCGGCAGATGGATTTCGATGGTGTTGAGCCGGAAAAGCAAGTCGGCGCGGAAATTTCCCTTCGTGCTCTCGACCTTTAAGTCGGCATTCGTTGCTGAGAGCACGCGGGCATCGACGTTCTTGGTTTTCGACGAGCCGACTCGCTCTATCTCACCGGTTTCGAGGACGCGCAGCAGCTTGGCCTGCTGCTTGAGAGGCACGTTCGCGATTTCATCCAGGAAAATAGTGCCCTTGTCTGCTAGTTCGAAGCGGCCAATACGGTCGGTGCGCGCATCGGTGAAGGCGCCCTTCACGTGTCCGAAAAGTTCGCTTTCGAATGTTCCTTCAGGCAGACCGCCGGTATTGACGGTCACCATCGGCCGCGAAGAACGTCCAGACAGCATGTGCAAAGTACGCGCAACGACTTCCTTGCCGGTGCCGTGCTCGCCGGTGATGAGCACGTTGGCGTCGCTCGGACCGATACGCGCTACCAACTCCAGCACCGGCTGCATGACCTTCGACTCAGCAATGAAAGTAGGCCGGCCTTGCGCCTGCAGCAGGCGATTCTCTGCCTCGAGGTGTTGTGCCCGCTTCAACGCATGGCTGAGTTCGACCTGGGTACGCAGAATGCTTACGAGTCGCTCGTTTTCCCAGGGTTTCTGGATAAAATCGCGAGCGCCGCGGCGCATGGCTTCCACGGCGATGTTAACGCTGCCCCAAGCGGTCATGACGATCACCGGCAGCGTGCTGTCCAGCGCCTGGATTTTCGAGAGCAGCGCTAGGCCTTCTTCGCCCGAGGTTGTGTCGCGACTGTAGTTCAGGTCGATCAGCAAGATGTCGAATTCTTCGGAGGCGAGTTCCTCCATTACCGCTTCAGGGGAAGCGACGGTATCGATGCGATAGCCTTCGCCTTTCAGTAGGAGGCGAAGCGCCTCGCGCACGTCGGCTTGATCGTCTGCGACGAGGATTCGCGGAACCGGGGGGGCGCTCGTCTTTGTGATCTCACGCGGTTCCACGCTGCTGATGGGCATTACTCCTCCAAAGATTCAATCCCTATTCCACTGACTAGCACATTGAGACCTGTCAGTCCGATGTGCCTTACATCTTCCAGGCGCCCTCGGCCGGCACACAGCTTCAGCCACCAACAATGCGCCCAAGCACGAGAAATTAGTGTTGCAGCCCTCCGACCAGGGCGCCGGAACCACGTAAGCAAAGTCCCTGCCTACTCCTGCGCGTTCGCCGGCGTGATTCCTGTCATGTGCGGCAGCGCATGTACGTTGCCGGTTTCTGCGTCGTCGATGCTGATGCCGTTATTTACAAGCGTAGCACCGATAGCACGATCGAGTTCCACGCGAGCCTTGGCATAAGCCGTCGTCGCTGTCACCAGATTCGATTCGGCCACTGCGAGATCACGGCCTATTTGCAATACCTGCAGGCTGGTGGAAGCTCCGAGTGCCAACTTCTTTTGCTCGATATCCAGCGTGCGCTGCGCGACGTCCCCTCCCTTTCGCGCCGAGACCACGCGGGCGCGGTACTGCATTACCGCAAACTGTGCGTTGCGGACCTCGATGCCCACCTGATTCTGAAGCTGCTGCAGGTGAAGCTCTGCCTGTCCATATTCCAATTCGGAGCGGACCTGGTCGGCTTGCGCAACTCGATTGCGCAGTGGAATGTTAAGCGAGAATCCGACCGAGTAATCCGGGGAGCTGCCATTGAAAGTGCGTGAAAAGACATCGCCAAAGCCGGTCACCGGCAGCCCAGCGTTGGATGACAGGTTCGGATTTGGAACGCCGGCCAGGCCGGACCCGCCATAGAACGCCACAAAGTCAAGAGACGGCAGCAGGTTGTTCTTCGCCGCCTTGCGCGATATCTGGCGGTTCGTCATGTCGATTCGCGATTCCGCCAGCTCAGGACGATGTGAAAGCGCCTCGCTGATCAAGTCCTGTGTGGGCACTACTGGTTCGTTTTCGGGAACTACGATCGTGTCAGTCGGAACTATGGCCGCGGATGCTACTTCGGCATCGCTCAGGTTGCGCGTGATCGCGTTCTTCATCAGAAGTTCCTGCAGTTGAAGATTGGTTTGCGAGATGATCAGATCCTGATTACTGGAGTCGACAACGGCTTCATCGCGAGTAACTTCGATTGGCGCGATGGCCAAAAGCTCCACCTGCTTCTTGTCATCTTCAAGTGTTTTCTGAGCCAGAGATAGCGAACGCTGCTTCACCTTCACGTCTTCCACGGCATTCACCAAATCCCAGTAGATATTTTGGATCTGCGTGGTGGTGGCGATCACCTGATTGCGAAATGCGATATCCGTAACTTCACGATTATTTCTTGCAATGCGCAGGAAGCGCAGGTTCGGTCCGAGTCCGAACCCGGAGAGCAGACGCTGCGTAAGGGTGAAGCGGAAAGTTGAATTGAGCGCAGGCACCAGCTCAGTGAAGCGTCCATTGGTGGTTTGGCGACTGTTCTGCATTCCGAAATCAAATGCAGTCCCCGTCGGGAATGCCTGCTGAAAACTTAAATTGGCATTCGCGGTGTTCTGTTGCACAGAGGGGACGCCGAAGGTTACTTGATTTGCAATCGGGAAGACCCCGTGTTCGACATTGAAGTTCGTCGTGATCTGCGGATCGTAGGAGCTCACTGGTGCGCCCGCTCCGATTGTGGATTGCACCAGTCCGCCAGCGCCGCTTCCGGCGCCACCTGCACCGCCTGAGGTCCCGCCAGCGCCTGCGCCAGGAGCACCGCTGCCGAATCCGCCAATACCACCGCCAGGTGTGCCTTGCACCAGACCACTGGCTACTCCGCGAACACTCGCTCCCGCTTTGGTACGCAGGACGTCGGTATCGGCAATATCGAGGTTATAGCGAGCAATTGCCAAGTCGAGGTTGTTCTCGAGGGCCAGCGCAACGGCGTCGTTGAGTGAGAGCACGAGCTTGCCATCTTTGATCAGCTGATTAATGCGGGCGGAATTCGAGAGACGCGGCGAGCGCAGAGTACGCCCCTCGTATGGCGCCAGCATGTTGGGGAAGGACTTGCGAGACTTCGAGAAGTCGATCTTGCCCATAACCTCTGAGTCGGTCGGCCGCTGCGACGGCGTGGCCGCAGGTTGTGCCGATGCTGCGCTAGGTGCACTTTGATCGTTCTGCTGCGCGGTGGCGGCCAGTTGCGCCGCACGGTTGTCCTGCGCTGCCGCACTCCCTAGAGTAACTGCGGCAAGGCACAACGACGCGAAAACTCTAAGCTGCGATTGAAGAAAACACCTATACATCGGCTTCAAGGCTCCTTTTCGTCCTTGGATCAACTCTGATTTGTCGAGAAACTCTTATGTCGCCAAGGCGTGCCCGGCTTCCACTGGACGCGCCGTGTCTCCTACGATCCATCCATCAAGCAGCTTGATCGTGCGATTCCCGTAAGCCGCGTTCCCCTCGGAGTGAGTTACTTGGATGATCGTCGTTCCAGCCTCGTTGAGCTGCCGGAAGAGCTCCATGATTTCCTTCGCTTGGTCGCTATGAAGATTGCCCGTCGGTTCGTCGGCAAGGATCAATTTGGGCTTGTTGATCACCGCGCGAGCGACGCCGACCAATTGCTGCTGTCCGCCCGACAACTGATTGGGATAGAGATCTTTTTTCCCGACGATGTTGAAGCGATCCAGCGTGTCGCACACCATGCTGGTGCGCTCAGATTTCTTGATATCTTTGTAAGAAAGCGGAAGATCGAGATTCTCGGCCACCGTGAGATTGTCGAGCAGGTGGTAGCTCTGGAAGACGAAGCCAATGTTTTTCTTGTTCAGCTCCGAACGCTGCTTGCGGTTCATTTTGTGTACGGCTTCGCCAGCAAAGTAGTATTCCCCCGTCCATTGATCGTCGAGCATCCCAAGGATGCTCATGAGCGTGGTTTTGCCCGCGCCCGAGGGGCCCATGATGGTCACAAACTCGCCTTGCCCTACGTCGAGGTTGATCCGCCGCAACAGCCAGATCGTTCCTGCCGGCGACTTGATCGTTTTCTCTATACCGCGTAACTCAATCATTTTTCGGATCCTGAAACCTTGCCTTCAGGAGAGAAATGGCACGTCCGATTCCGAAACGAAGCAACAGGCAACAGGATGATTCGGCAGTGCTTAAGGCCTAAATAGTGACGTGCAGCAAACCCTGCGTGTTCGAGGCCGCGAAGAGGTGTCCGAAAATGAACAGTGGCAAGGGCGGAAGGATGTCTTACGGAGCGCCTGGGCGTACTCGGCGCCCGGTACGGTTAGGTCCGGCAAAACCGTACGGTAACTCCTAAATGCTCTGGAACGCCGGACGTGGGTGCCGGGCACTCCGTTCTGATGGGAGTCTCACAGAATTACAGAAGCTTGAGCGACGTGACCTTCAACGTATCACCCTTGAGATCGCCGCTTACATCAACACGCAGATGCGCGTTCTTGTCGGACTTCTTGAGAGCATCGACAACAAGAGAGTTCCCCTTCGAATCGAACTTCAGGAATTTATGGTCGCTGGTCATGATCCCAAAGCCGCTCTTCTGGCACTGAAGCGCACATTCGCGAGTGTGCGCGTCCGGATCTTTGGCGGCGATCCTTGCGCAGGAGACATCAAGCACGGGAGCATCGTTAAATGTTTCGGCAGCAGCCACGGCTACGAAACTGGCCATGATGGCGGTCACCAATAAGAATTTATGCATTAAGTATTCTCCGTTTCCAGATTTATGCAGTAGCTCTCAAAGTTGGACTAGATTCTCGCACCGCGATTGTATCCTCTCGCAGTGCCGAAAGCTGCGATAAGGCGAACGCAGCCACCGCCAACCCGAGATCGCGCATCGCCAGATCGAAGAACATGCCGGTTGTCACAAGATTGATGGAGATACCGAGCAACCAGAGCATCACGACGTAGTTGCCAACTTTCATGTGCCGGCTAAGAACGAGGCTCCCGGCGATGATCTCAATCACTCCGACGGCGTGCATGATGTCGTATTGCTCACGCGCACGACTTTCGTAGCCAACGGGCTCAGGTACATTCCCCAATCGACGATTTTGTTGAAGAACGTCGAGTCCAACGATGATCGGCCCCGCCCCCAGACCAATTCGTAGCGCCCACCAAGCGGCACTTAATCTGTTATCAAACTTCGTTTCATCCACTTGCTTCCTACTCCGAATTGAGCGAAAAGGAGGCCAACGGTTACAGCTCGGCCAGCGGTTTGCATCTAGAGCTCTGAAATCCTGTAACCTAATCTCCTCGCGAGACTCTATTTGAGTGATGGCGTTTCCTGCAATTCTTGAACAGACGAAGATGGAGGCTTGGAGCGACCAGGAAATCGTCTCCCGCGTTCTGGCCGGTGAGACTGCGCTCTATGAGCTGATCATGCGGCGCTACAACCAGCGCCTATACCGTGCAGTGAGGGCCATCCTGCGCGACGAGAATGAGACCGAAGACGTTATGCAGGATGCCTACGTTCGCGCTTATCAGCACTTGAACCAGTTTGCCGGACGTTCGCAGTTTTCTACATGGCTTACGAGGATCGCCGTCCACGAGGCGTTCGCCCGTCTGCGCCAACGTGGACACATGACTCAACTTGACGAAGTTTCTCTGGAGGCGGATACGAGCATACTTTACTCCAAATCCGAAAATCCCGAACAGTACGCCTCTAAGGCGGAACTCGGAAAGCTGCTGGAGGAAGCGATCCTGAACCTGCCGGAGCAGTTTCGCTCGGTCGTTATGCTCCGAGACGTCGAGGAGATGTGCACAGCCGAAACTGCGGATGCCCTGGAGATTTCGCAGGAGAACGTGAAGACTCGCCTGCATCGCGGACATGCTCTACTGCGTAAGGAACTGCTTGCCCGCGTGTCGTCGAATGCGAGCAGCGCATTTCCCTTCATGGGAGAGCGATGTGATCGTGTTGTTGTGAGCGTGCTGCAGCGAATCAACGCGCTGTGAGCGCATGTAGTGGCGGCGGGAGCCGCTGGGTCAGTCCGTCCAATTCAGCATCACGTCTCCAGCCCGGCGCACGCCTACGCAGCGGCAACCGCCACCGGTACTGCCAATCGTGCACTCGCGAGCTAAGGAAAGAACTCCCGAAACTTCGCCAGGATGCTGTTAGCGAGGCGCTCCCGATTGAACTTCGTCAGCAATTCATGGCCAGCGCCTTCGATCGGCAAGAGTTCAGTCTGGCCTGGAATTAGACCCAACGCCGACTTCATCTCTTGAATCGATCCAAATGGATCCCGCGTTCCATGTACGAACAGCGCTCGTGTGTACAACTTGGGAAAGTGCGCAGTTCGCAGTTGTTCCGGCTTGCGCGGCGGATGCAGCGGATAAGAGAGCAACAAAAGACCATCCAGCAACGAAGGCTGATGAGCGCAAAGCGTAGTTGCCATACGTCCGCCGTAAGAGTGTCCGGCGAGAAAGATGCGGCTGTTGATCTGCTCGCGCAATACCTGAACCGCACGCTGAAGTCCTGCTTGATCCCTCTCAGCGCTGGCCATCGGCGGCCCATGTGGACGCGCCTGGCGAAAGGGGAGATCGCACCGGAGAACCATCAGGCCCGTGGTGCAGAGCGCATCAGCGAGTGCCACCAGCAATGGTGAATTGCAATTCCCTCCCGCGCTGTGAGTGAGCACCAGACCAGCATCAATGCGTTCCTTTGGCTGATGGAGGAAGCCACGGACAGCTGGTTGGTTCGGCGACTGATCCAGAAACGGCTCTGGCATAGACCTATAGCTTCGCATGAGTACGTCTTTTGTTTCTAGAACAACGGACGACGCAAATATTTTTCCCATCAGTCGTAAGCTCTTGAGCAGATTAAACCGAAAAAGTCGTAGAACAACGGATGAACCTTGCCTTTTCTTTATCACTTGCGCCATCATGCAGAGGTGCGTGCGAATTCCAGTTTGGGAATTGCTTTGGCGAGGAGGCAAAAACCGTCGGCAAATCGACGGTTCATTTTGCAGGCCTTTGACCTCGATGATTCCCGAGCAATCCCCGGAGGCGCCGGGGATTTCGGGGGATTATCCCCGAAATGCTGGGGATCCGGCCGGGGATTGATCCCCGAACTTCCGGGGATATGTCGGGGATCTCGTCCCCTAACTTCTTTAAATTTAGGGATCACAAAAAAAACGAACTTTTAGTAGAGACGCAGCATGCTGTGTCTCTACTACTCAGAGGGCCAGTTCTTCCTGAGTCCACCGGGGTCCCGCGGGCGAGGTCTCGGCGCAGAGGTCGATGACGAGCTTCTCAAGCACTAGCCGTTTGCTGGGAGGATTGGAGCGCAGAGCCAGATCAGCGCGGGCGAGCAGTCGCAGCGCAGCCATGAGTTCCCGGCGTGACTTGTAGCGGCGAGCTTGGCGAATTATGTCCTCGGCAGCAAAGGGAGGCACGCGGAAGCCTTGCCATAGCGCCTGCCAGATCGCGCGCGAATCGCGGACGTTCTTCTCCAGGATTACGAGCATCTGGCGGAAGGTACGCGCCAGCATGTATATGTGTCCAATCGCCGCCTCTTCTCCTTCTTCGCCGGCGAGGAGCGCATCCAGCACGGAGAGCGCGCGAACACGGTCCTTGGAGGAGATCGCGTCGGTGAGTTCGTAAAGGGAACGCTGCTTGGCGGCGAGCACCATGGTTTCCACGTCGCCGATGCTGATTCGTTTCTTCTGCCCAACGAACAGGATCAGCTTCTCGAGTTCGTTGCTGACCAGCATCATGTCAGCGCCGAGCGCATCGACCAGCTCTCGCGCGGCTTCAGCATCTGCTTTCACTCCCTCTTTCGCCGCGTGTTCAATCACCCAGCGCATGCCATCGCTTTCGTCAACGCGCGACAGCTCGATTATCGTGCAGTACTCTCCCAGAGTTTCGCGGATGCGCTCGTAGCGTTCCTTGTCCTGCATCTCCATCCGGCGGGCATCGGCGGAAATGCTGATGTGGTCGGCGACAAAAATCAGCACTGCCGCGGGATTGGGGTTGCGGCAATACTCCTCGATTGCGGCGAACTCCTCGTGATGTGATCCACGCCCATAAAGGGCTTTCACGCTGCGAATGAAGAAGACCTGAAACGGCGCCATCAGCGAAGGCGTGCGCGCCAAGTCGAGGATTTCGGCAAGGCTGGTTTGCGTGAGATCGAGATCGTGGAGGCTGAAGTCACGAAGTTCGGGCGTAACCAGATGCTGAAGCAGAGCGGCGCGGCATCGGTCGCGAAAGAACACTTCGTCGCCAACGAGTACATAGGCTGCCTTCAAATTGCGCGCCGAGACCTCCGAAACGAAGCGCTCTGTGACAGTAAAGCTGCGGCCTGACATCAGAAGCCCTCCAGGATTTCGGCGACCAGGGTGCGCGCAAAATCGCGCGAGAGACGGTCGACCGCGGGAGGGCTTTCGTCGAAGAAGCTGGTGACCTCACGAGTCACCTGGTACTGCTCGCGAAACTGGTAGTTGGGATTCTCGAAGAGCGTTTTGCCGTGCTTGTCGACGAGCTTGACGCTCATGTTGATTTGAACAATAGCGCTCGATTGTCTCCCAGTTTGGGAATCGTACGTAAGAGGGTAGATGTTCGTAGTGACGACTGTGCCGTGAAGCACGGCATCCGAAGTGCCATCATCTTTCGTTTCGATTTTGTAAGGACTACGACTCGTGAATTCGCGAACCACAGCTTCGGTCAATACTTGCTCGGCGCGATAACTGCTTGTTTTGTTGATGAAAATGGGTACGGCGATGATGTCGATACCGGACGGGAGTTTGACTTGCGAGTGGCTCGACGAGTGATAGCCGCAGGCGCTAAGGAAGAAGGACATGAGGAGTAGAGCACCAATAAAGCTCACTCCACTGAATACTGTCATCCCTGGCGCGCGCTTTTCGCGCCCGGGCTCTGCTGTTTTGTGAGTTGGGCCATGCGCAAAAGATGATAGAGACGCAGCATGCTGCGTCTCCACCAAGCTGTTCGGTGCTTCTAGCGCTGCGTGCAGCCCAGAACTCGTCGCAAAGACGCAATATGCTGCATCTTTACCAAGTTTCACTGTACCTTCCCCAAAGGTCGCATCGTGCTCAACGTCGCCGCGCATTCCACCGCGCTGATCGCAGCAATCTTCAAGTTGTCAGCCGCCGCCCAAATCCAGAACCCATTCGCATTGCGGGCGTCCCGGCGCACGGATACAAGTACGTTTCCTTGTCCGGCTGCGTTTACGTTGCTGGGCCCATCTTCTGCTGGATCGACGATCGTCACGTGCTCCCCAGCCAACGCCGTGGCGAGTGCCGACGCCTTGATCTCGCCGTCAAACTGAATGTAGACGGAAAACGTGTGTGCGTGGAAGGTAGGAGCCTGCACCAGCATCAGCGAAGGTACCGGCACGCTCTTGCCGACAATGGCCTCGAAGTGCGCGGCAATGCGAGCTTCGATGTTCTTGAGAGAAATCGAAGAGCCTTCTCCGAAGCGGCCAAGCATGTTGAAGGCAACCTGCTCGTCGAAGACTTCCTTTGGTAACGTCGTGAAGGAGAGCAGGTTCACGGTTTGCTGGTGCAGCTCATCCATGCCGCGTTTGCCTTGTTCGGAGACCGGCTCGAAGACCGTTGCAGCCACTGTTTGAATGCTGCCTGCGCTCCGCGCTCGCAGCAGCAGCAAAGCCAGAACGCTGGCCGCGGGATGCGCAATCACGACCGCCGTCGTGGTCAGATCCTCATGTCCCGGTTCTCGACCCGATTCACGTTCCAGTTCCTTTTCGATCCACGGTGAACGAGCTGAGACGTTGCGTTCCCCGTAGAGAGCATACGAGAGATCAAGAACCGTGGCGCCTGCCTGAAGTGCGCTCTGCCAATGCCTGCCAGTGAACGCGGCATCTGAGGCAAAAAAAGCGAAGTCGACATTGCGAAAATGCTCCGGATCAGCCGGCTGGATAAACGTCGCCTCATCGCCGATCTGATCGAGTTGTCCCAGAGACTCATCATCATCGAGCAGCTTTACGTCGGCAACGGGGAAGTTCATCTCGTCGAGAACTTCCTTCAGCTCGCGGCCTTTCAGAGTGGCAGCACCGACAATCGCCACACGGAATACATGAGGGACAATGGCGGGACGGTTCATGCCAGATCGACCCCGGATTCAGGTTCGTAGCTCGGAGCGGTAGGGGGCCTTCGCTTCACAGCATAGGCGAAGCGGGCGATGATTCCCGAAACGAGATACAAGAGTCCGAGAGCGAAGAGAACGTACTCCGAGTAATACCAAAGGAGAGCCAGAAAACCGCAGATGACCAGAAAAACCCAGAACGGCTGCCGTGTGCGCAAGTCGATACCCTTGGGACTCCAGAAGCGCCAGGTACTGACCATCAAGTATGAGATCAGCACAAGGAAGACTAGCCACAGCAAGGTCTCCCACCAGCGGTCGATCGGAGCGCCATCACCAAAATGCACCGTCGCGGCGATCATCGCGGCGCCAGCCGGAATCGGCATTCCGACAAAGTATTTGCGGCCGGGCCGTCCAGGATTCTTGGGCTGAGGGTTTTTGCTGATGTTAAAGCGTGCCAGTCGGCTCGCTCCGGCAATCACGAAGAGGAAGGTCACGATTGCGCCGGCCTGGATGATCTTGTGGCGCAGATCGGGCTGCCACAGTTCAGGAATCTGATGGCATCCCCAAATCCAGGCCAAAATGGCGGGAGCGACTCCGAAAGTGATGACGTCCGCAAGCGAGTCCAGTTCACGGCCGAAGTCACTGGTCGTGTTCGTCATGCGCGCGATGCGGCCGTCGAGTCCATCAAAGAGCACGGCAAAACCTATCGCTTTGGCCGCGTTATCGAAGTGGAATGGCGCGCTGGCCGAACCTTGAATCGCTTGTGAGATTGCGTAATAGCCTGCGGCGATGTTTCCGGCGGTAAAGATTGACGGGAGTACGTACATGCCCCGACGCATGCGATGTGGCTGCTGCGGATCGTCTGCCCGTCGAAATGGCCTGCCCAGATTCATCACACCGCTTCCGCCCGGCTCTGACCTGCGCGGAGCACTCCAAGGATAGACGAACCCCCGGCGACGTGGTCCCCCACTTTCACTTGAATGTCCACCGTGTCTTCCAGCACCACGTCCACCCGGGAACCGAACTTGATGAGTCCAACGCGCTGGCCGCGCTCGATCCGGTCGCCAGTTCGAGGATTAAAGATAATTCTGCGCGCAAGTAGCCCAGCGATCTGCTTGAAGACGACCGTCTGGTTATCTCCTTCGACCGTGACAACATTCTGCTCGTTCGTGTCTGACGATCCGGCAGACATCGCATTTCCGAACTTGCCTTTCTGGTAGGAGATGCCCGTGATAGTCCCGGTAATAGGAGATCGGTTCACGTGAACGTCAAATACATTCAGGAAAATGCTGATCCTCTGCTTCCGACCGTCTTCCGGGGCTCCTGAGATCGAGGTGACTTTGCCATCAGCAGGAGAGACGATGATTCCAGGCCCGTCAGGAATGGCACGCTCCGGATCGCGAAAAAACCACAGGAAGAACCCACCCAGCAACAATGGCGGCAAGGCGAGCCAAGAATTGAGGAGACCCAGGAGCAAAGCGGCCACGAGTGCGCCCAGGCCGTAATAGAAGCCGTCACGGACCATAAGGGATTCAATGATTATATCGGGCGAGCGACTGCCAGCGGCGTAGCCTGCTACGTCTCCAGTACGCATTCAAGGCCGACCACACTGTTGTGGTTTCGCAGGCATCGCGCGGGAAACCCAGCAAAACTTGGAGTTCTGGAATTTTAGATTTAGAAGGACCCGAACACACCGATAGCCCTCGCGGCGAGAGAGCTGCTTTCGCGCCGCTCAGCAGCTAGACCTTAAGCCACCTGATGCAACTGACGCTGCTGCTGCTCGATGGATTCCATCTGGTCCTTAAGACGCAGCTTCAGCTTCTTCAGTCTGACTTCTTCCAGTTGTTCTTCTGTGGAGGGATACGGCTTGTGGGTGAGAACTTCGAGGCGTTGACAATAATGTGAGTGTTCCTCGGCCAGCCTACGAAACTCCTCGTGGCTGGCCAAAAGCTCTTCGCGGAGGGATGTTGCCATCCTTGAACCTCCTGGCCAGAACTGCCGACACATCATCTTGGATGTGCCTCAGGACATGAAAAGTAGCACAGTGCCTGAGCTGGTTCAACGATTTTTGCGGAATTATGAACGTACTGGCGAGCTCCCCTGCCGCATTACTGCCGGCCAAGTAAGTACTTGAACAATAAGGCATCTTCCACCCGATCGCGGTAGTAGTCAGGCCGCCGACCTTCCTGAATGAAACCGACCGAAAGCCCTAGCTTCTGTGCAGCCGTGTTCGATATCCGAATCTCCTGGCGGATTTCGGTTGCACCAGCCTTTCGGGCTAGATTGATAAGCGCGGCCATCAGAGCGCGCCCGATTCCGCTCCTGCGCGAATCCGGAGCGACAGCCACATTTTCGAGTTCCCATTCCGGAATTCCAGTATAAACAACCGCGAAGCCGAGAATTTTGGAGTCCTTCTCGGCGATTAGGACCAGACGATCAGGTTGGGCAATAGCCGCCGTGTAGTCGGTTGGCTTCCACTGAGAAGCAGCAGGACAGGCGCGCTGGACTGAAAGGATGAACGGTATTGCGGATGCTTTCGCTGGAATGATCTTTACGGTTTCGAGGGTATCGAAGCGTGTATCGCAAAGCGAGTTAGTTTGGCTCTTGCCGACACGTACAGCGGAACTCTGAACTCCTGTTTGCTTTGTATTCGGCTGTTCCGATTCTGAAGGGGCACAGCATTCGGGGTGCAGAGCCGTGCCGCAGGAACTCGCCCCCCACTCCGGCTTTAGCCGCTGCGGGGGTTCGTCGAGCTCAAAGCCGGAATGAGCGGAAGAGTACGGATACTCTGACGCCACACCACAGAGTTTTCTTCTAATCGGATTCAGATAGATGTACTGAATGTGATTATCGCAATCAACGGCATCCCGAATTCGATGATCGGTGAAACTGTTCTGCCAAATCGGGAATTTCCAATGAAATTTCAATCTCGCTTTTCGAGAAAAGCCCCCTTTTAGATATTGAACTGTTCGTTCGAGAGTTGTTGAAGGCGTAAGCAGAATGTGGAAGTGTTCAGGCATGACGACGAACGCATGCAATTTGAAGATGCCTGTTTGCCGATAGTGATACAGCGTCTCGATAAACAGCCGCGCCCACCGTTCATTCTGGAAGTACATCCGTCGCTGGAACGTTTGTGAACCAACCGAGTAAGTGGTCGGCATGGCTGGGAAAGGTTCGCGAGTGGGTTTCATTAACTGATCTCTCAGGAGACTGAATAGAATCGGGAACAAAGATAAGCTCAAAGGAATCGATTTTGAAGGGGTATGGCTTCGCTTCGCTGAAGCCGTGCCCCTTCAAAGATCCTTGCAGACTGACCTGGCGAACTTGTGCCCCGGAACTAAGGCGAGTGGGTTGTGATTCGGAGTACGAAGCATTTACTTCCTCATCTTTTGCATGTACTCAGCTTCCGACCGGCGAATGTAGTTAGCATCCAGCACGAGGACATCGATTGTTTCTCCACCAAGCAGTTTGGAATATCCAATCCTCGCTGCTACCTCGGTGCTGCAGTAAGTCGCTAATATTGCTTGGTCAAACTTCGCCGCGATGTTCGTCTCGGCAGCCAGCACGCGCAGATTATGCGATCTCGCCAGGGCAAGAGCTTCGTCCAACGACAGCAGCATCTCTTCGCGAGTTCCGTTCCAAACTGCGACGTAGAGCTCACCTCGCCCAGCATCAAGCACGGCCATCGCCCCCATTTCAATGCCTGTCACTTCAAGCAACAACTCCAAAGAAGTCACAGCAGCGATAGGAATTGTTAACGCCTCAGCCAATGCCTTAACGGCCGTGAGCCCCACGCGCAAGCCAGTGAATGAACCGGGGCCCGTGACGGCCACCAACCCTTGAAGCTGCTGGGGAGTTAATTGGTACCGGCGCAAAATATCGGAGATCTGCGGAACGAGTTCTGCCGAAAATGTCCCACCTTGAATCGATGCCGATTCGATGATTTCGACCTGCCCGCCTGCGCCGCGCGCCAGGGTAACCCCGCCTTGCCTTCCCGAAGTATCGAGAGCGAGCAGCAGCATGTCAGACCGCAGAGATGGGATCCTGGCAGAGCTCGAGCAATACGCCTCCACTAGCAGAGGGATGCACGAAGATGTAAAGGTGTCCGCCGGCGCCGATTTTGATTTCGTCCGAGATGAGGCGGACACCTTTGCGTTTCAGGTCTTCGAAGGTTGCCGAGATGTCGTTCACGTGGATGGCGACGTGATGCAATCCCTCACCACGCTTGGCGATGAATTTACTAATTACCGAGTCTTCGGAGGTTCCTTGAAGAAGTTCCAGCCGGCTTTCGCCCGCGGGCACCATCGCTGCGCGTACTTTTTCGTCCTCGATAACTTCCTCGCTAACAACCTTCATGCCAAGCTTCTCGTAAAACTTGCGAGCCTCTGCAATACTCTTCACCGCGATGCCCAGATGATCGACCTTAAACATGCTTTGCTCCAAAGTTCGTGACCAGCTCCTCTACTAAGGAATAAGGATCCCGCTTGTGCTCAGCGATCTCCCGGGCGTATTGATTCAGATGCTCGGGATCGAGCTGCTCGCGGATCATGCGATCGAGCAGCGCTTTGCGCAGCATCTCAACCAAGCGCTCCCGCCAGTTGCTGACCTTTTTGCGCAGCATCAGGTCTTTTCTTTTGAGGTACTGGCGATATGATGCGATCGCCTTCACCAAATCGGGGACGCCGTTCCCGTCGCTGGCGACGGTTTTCACAATCGGAGGCGTCCAATCATCGTGGCGGATGTCAAGCGTCTGCATGGCGCGGATCTCTCGCTCCACGCGCTCCGCGCCTTCACGATCGCTCTTGTTAATCACAAAGATGTCGGCGATCTCCATAATTCCCGCTTTGATTGTCTGAACGTCGTCTCCCATCCCGGGAACAAGAATGACCACGGTGACATCGGCCAGCCGGACGATATCAATTTCGTCCTGGCCTACGCCGACAGTCTCGATAAAGACGATTTCTTTCCCGGCAGCGTCGAGCAGAGTTGCGACATCGGCAGTCGCAGGAGCAAGCCCGCCGAGAAATCCGCGGGTGGCCATGCTGCGGATGTAGATAGCGTTGTCGGCATGATGCGCCTGCATGCGAATGCGGTCGCCGAGAATGGCTCCCCCGGTGTAAGGGCTCGTTGGATCGACAGCAATAATGCCGATGGTTTTTTCCTGCTTTCGGTACTCGCGAGCAAGCTGATCGACCAGCGTGCTCTTGCCCGAACCAGGCGATCCGGTCAACCCGATTACGGTGGCGTTTCCGCTGTACGGAAACAGCGCCTTCATCAACTGCGAAGCCTGTGCCGAATCGTTCTCAATCGCGGTGATCGCGCGCGCGAGCGCGCGAACATCGCCGGAACGAACGTGGCCGACGAAGGTCGTTAGGGATGGTGCGCGTTGGTTCAGAGTTTCAGCAGGAGAGAGCATTGAAGGAACAAACAAGTGTATAAGAGCGCGCTCGGCTAAAGAGTCTCATGAAACCTTGTCCATTCCGAGCCTCTTAGCCTGAGGCCCTTTTGAATACTTTGTAAGGGCGAGTCATGCATTGTGCACTGGCCGAAAGCGACAGCCGAATGCCCTTTTAGCCCGCATCACTTACACCTGAGTATGGAGCTGGTAACCCCAAGGCTCGGCGGTGCTGACGCATGAGCAACTGCTGGTGCGTTCTAATTTCCAAATCGGAACGAGGGAACGCGGTGCACAGAAGGATGAATCCGGCAGCTCGATCCTCACGGAAATAGGCAACTGCGTCGCTTGCATCAAAGTCGCCTGGTTCGAGTAGTCGTCCTGCGCAGGTGAGGCACCGCCCCTGATGACAGATCGAAGGTAGTTCAACTCCTACGGCGTGAGCCGCATCCCAGATGTGCTGATCTTCTCGGACCAGCAATTCGCGAAATGAGCCGTCGCGTAAGTGGAGACTCACGCGATGATGCTCTGAACCCATTTAGATCGAGGCTATCGGATTGATCGTGTG
>Ga0209473_1000596_pt1 | contig 21127 bp, 24 predicted proteins | sample GraSoiAngelo_133_FD_185890 | JGI IMG/M metagenome (GOLD analysis project Ga0209473, IMG submission 185890) | Grasslands soil microbial communities from the Angelo Coastal Reserve, California, USA - 14_0929_05_20cm (SPAdes) (version 2) | ecosystem: Environmental > Terrestrial > Soil > Grasslands ...
ATGGCCGAGAAATCGTTGGTTTCGTGTCCGCCACGCATCGCCAGTCGATAGATTTCTTTGGTTACGTTCGTTAGGGGTAAAGCCACACCGCTTTCGTAAGCACTGACTGAAGCAAGATGCATATCCTTTTGCATCCAGCGCAATGGAAATTCAGCTTCGTAATTTCCGCCTTCGATTTTTTCGCGCTTCAACGCGAGAAACGGCGCGACCGTCGGCGTACTAAGCAGCGAATCAAACAGCATCTTCTGCGAAAGCCCCAGTCCCTGGCCGAGCTCCATTGCTTCGGCGAACGCGGCCATTCCCGTGCCTAACAAAAGATTGACCACCATTTTCATGGAGGTGCCCATCCCCTGGCCGCCGACATGAACAATTTTGTTGCCCATGCACAAGAGTAACGGGCGAATTGCGTCCACGTCGGCGGCGTCACCCCCAACCCAAAAAGTAAGTTTCCCATCGACGGCAAGAGGCGCGGAACCCGTTACGGGTGCGTCGATAAAACGGATCTGGCCGGCCGCGGCTGCTGCCGCCATCCTCTTCGAGAACGAAGGGTTAACCGAACTGCAATCAATCCAAATCGTGTTCGGCCTGAGATGACTTAGAAATCCCTTCGTGCTCAGTGCTGCTTGTTCCACTGCGTCGGGATGCGCCAACATGGTGAACAAGACGTCCACCTGGTCCGCCAGTTTGGGCGGCGAATCAGCGAGCGCCGCACCTCTGTCGAGCAACGGCTCCGCTTTATCACGCGTGCGATTGAACACGACCAGGGAGTAGTCGTGCTTCTGCAGGTTCGCCGCCATGCGACTACCCATGATTCCCAAGCCAATGAATCCAATTTTCATTCTAATTGTATCCGGTTGCGGTGACCACGTCCGTTGATTGCGCTTTGCCTAAACGACATTTTGTCATGGATTGGAAATTTGGCCGATGGTGCTGCTATTCATGATCGGTCTCAATTGGGAAAGGATCGTCTCCTTGCTCGCGGTCCCGAAGATCCCAATCCTGACTTCGTCATCGAGGAAATACAGCACTGTCGGAACGCATCGAATGCCGTACCACAGCCCGAGATTCGGGTTCCGATCGAGTTTGACGGTGGCGAGCTTCAGATCCTCGACAAACTCAGTGGCAATTTCGTCCATCGCTCCGTCGAACATGACAGAAGGAAGACTCCATCCAGTGGCAAACTCGACCAGCACGGGTTGGCTGGATTTCAAAACTTCGGTCTCGAAGTTCGCTTCATTGATTTCAATGATCGGTCTCATGTTGGCGGGGTGCTTTTGTTTCTATCGCTTGATCGGCCAATTAAGCTGCGACCAGGTTGCGTTCGCCGGATTGGAAAAGACCGATCAGCTCCGCCAGGCGCCGCTCGTAGGAATCGCACGTGGGACAGTCACCGTTGGGCTCGACCCACTCGGGGTGCTGGAGCCGCAAGTCTTCATGAATCTGCTGCTGCAGCTCGCGGTAGGAATGAATTTGATGAGACATGATAATTTTCTCGGTGAAGGTTTAAATCAGATCGCGTTTCGTTTTAATACTTCAGGGTATCCTTTGCTGTCACCCTGCCGCTATTGCGCGTGCGTGGGATTTTGCATTACTACTCCAGGGGTGACGGATGCTCCCTCGTACGAGGTAACCGGCTACTCAGACGTTTTTCGATTTGCGGAGGCGGTCTTCAATTAGCCGTTTGAAGTTGCGCAGATATTTATCGACTCGATTTGAAACAGCGCCGCCGAAGCTCGAGGTCAGCTTCATGGTCACGCGCGTGCCTTGATCAGAAAGCGATGCGAAGGAAACGACTCCAGCGGCAAGGTGATCGTGCGCATGACCGTTGGAAATAGTTCGCCAAGCCAGCCTCCGCTCTGAAACACGCAGCATGATCTCAAGCGTCGCGTCATATTGCTTTCCGTTGAAAGCCAGGGATGCGACAAAATGGTTCGCGTCCAATTTCCGAACCCGTTTGATCACAGTGATAAATTCTGGGTAATCCTCAAACACCAGCCAGCGCTTGTAGACCATTGCAACTGGCGCCTTGACTACGATTGTTCCCTCCGCGGCGTCGATCGTCCGCGGTTTGGCCCCCTTATTTGGCATCGATTCGTTAGGCGTAGGAGCGCGCGTATTCATATTTCGAAAACGTGCGATTCCAGCCGTCGGTGAAATTGAAGATCGACATGTTGAATACGAGCATGGGGTCGTGCCTGCGTGCGCGTCGTCGAAAGACCTTGCGTAGCGTGTTCTTAAGATTGTTTTCACGTTGTTTGGTTTTCATTGATTTCGTATTTCTCCAAGCTAACGGGCATGTGGTCCGTCACCACGTTACAGTGGCGGGATTTTAGAGTGCCTCTTTCGAGGGAGGAAAGAAAAGTGGCGTGTCGAGCGCTGGATCGTTAGACTTTCAAGGGGTTGATCGCCTAACGTAGACTTTTGGAGTCAAGAGAATGTCGAAGTCAGATCTTGGTTTGCGACGAGTTGCGCCAGCCGTTTGGTGGTACGGTCTCTCTATTTTATCCGTGGCGATCTGCACCGCGGTTACCTTTCCGCTGCAGGATTTCGGCGTGCGAGTCTCCCTCTTTTTTCCGGCTGTGCTGCTAGCGACGTGGTTTGGCGGCACGGGACCAGGACTGTTCGCTGTCTTACTGTCGACATTGTCGATCAACTTCTTCTTCACCGAACCGTTCTTCGCATTTGAATTTAGCGTGCGTGACGTCCCTACCACGGTCGCGTTTCTCTTCTCGGCGCTGGTAATTAGTTCGTGGAGTTCCGCTCGCAAACGTAATGAAAATCGCCTGCGCAAGAGCGAGTCCGAGCTGCGGCAAGCACGGAATGAGCTCGAAGCTAAAGTTGAAGAACGAACCGCGAAACTGTCGCGCGCGAACGAAGAATTGCACAGAGAGATCATTGAACGCGAAAACGCGGAACAGAAGCTTCGGCATAGCGAAGCATTTTTAACCGAGGGACAGAGAATCAGCCACACCGGGAGCTGGAGCTGGAATGTTTCCAGTGGAAAGGTTGCCTGGTCGGAGGAGCATTTCCGGATCTTTGGCTTTGATCCCGACAAGACCGACCCATCTTTCCAGTTATTTCTGGAGAAAGTTCATCCGGAAGATCGATCATTTATTGAGCGAAGTCTCAATGAAGCAGTTCGTCAGAGAACCGGTTTTGACATTGAATTCCGAATCGCGCTTGCGGACGGATCTATTAAGTACGTCCAGGAAGTCGGCCGACCCGGCCTCGGGCCCTCTGGCGAAGTCGATAGTTATACCGGTACCACGGTAGACATCAGCGAGCGCAAGCGGGGAGAGGCCTTGTTCGCTGGTGAAAAGCGTCTTCTCGAGATGATCGCCACCGGTGCTGCGCTCGAGCACATCCTGAATGTTCTGTGTCAGATTATCGAAGAGTACCGTTCCGGCACGCTCGCTTCTGTTTTGTTGCTTCGTCCCGATGGCGTTCATCTGGAGTCCATCGCGGGGCCGAGTCTCCCCAAAGGATGGAGGCAGGAGATGGAAAAGCTGCCTATTGGACCGTGTGCCGGCTCTTGCGGGACGGCGGCCTATCGCGGATCAGCGGTCATAGTTTCTGATATCGCGACTGATCCGCTTTGGGACGTGCCGGAGCATCGTGCTGCCGCATTAAGTCACGGGCTCCGAGCCTCCTGGTCGAATCCAATATTGTCGTCGGAAGGAAAAGTCCTGGGAACTTTTTGCATCTATGAGCGCGAAACACGAAGCCCGAATCCGCACGACCTCGAGGTTATCGAGAAGGCGACCTATCTGGCACGAGTTGCGATTGAACGCGATCGTGCAGAGACGGATTTGCGGACAAGCGAGGAAAAATATCGAGATTTAATCAATGCGTCGCCAGATGCAATCTGCGTCATTGATGCAGACGGCAAATGTTTGTTAGTAAACCCGGCAGGAGTCGAACTGGCAGGAGGTCCGGAAAGTGAACTGATCGGCAGTTCAATTGCCGAGACTTATCTCCCAGAAGAACGCCACTTGTTTAAGGATCGGGTCGATAAATTGAAAGCGAAAGGATCTTTCCGGTTCGAACGAAAATTCCTGCGAAAAAACGGCGAGGTAATTCCGGTGGAAGTTTCCTTATCGGCGCTGCGTGGCCGATATTATCAGGCGATCATCAGGGACATCAGCCAGCGCAAGCGGCGCGAAGCGCTCCTGGCCGGAGAGAATCGAGTTCTTGAGATGGTAGCCAAAGGCGATTCCCTCCCTGACATACTCGATAGCTTGTGTCGACTGGTGGAAGAGCAATCCCCCGATGTTCTCGCTTCCATCTTGTTAATGGATCCGAAAGGCAAGCAGTTGCGGCACGGCGGCGCGCCGAATCTTCCGAAAACTTACACGGAAGCGATCGACGGAGCTTTCATCGGACCAGCTGTAGGCTCATGCGGAACGGCGGCTTACCGGGGCGAACAGGTGATTGTGGCCGACATCGCGACCGATCCGCTGTGGGCTGGTTTTCGCGATCTGGCCTTGTCGAATTCTCTCCGTGCCTGTTGGTCGACGCCCATTTTTTCCTCCGAAGGCAAAGTGATCGGGACCTTTGCCATGTACTATCGGGAGCCACGCAGCCCGAGTCCGCATGAGCAGGATACGATCAAACACATTACGCATCTCGCGGGCATCGCCATCCAACGTAAGCTGGCGGAAGCGGCCCGGCGCGAAAGCGAAGCCTATCTGGCGGAAGCGCAACGCCTCAGCCACACCGGAAGTTGGGCATGGGCGCCCGCCACCGGCGAAATCAGGTACTGGTCGGAGGAAACATATCGCGTGCTTGGTTTCGATCTCGATGCAGGACCGCCGCGAATCGAAAGATTCTTTGAACGTCTTTATGTGGAAGACCAAGTCCGGGTCAGGGAATTATTCGAAAGCGCGGCTCGAGAGAAGGCGGACTTCGAAACCGACTACCGAATTGTTCATCCGGCTGGCGCCATCAAAAACATCCACGCGGTCGGTCATCCAGTTTGCGATGAGACCGGTCAACTTGCGGAATTCGTCGGCACCGTAATCGATATAACTGAAAGTAAACGCTCTGAGGAGGCGCTGCGCGCTTCCGAGCAAGTGGCGCGCGGACAAGTAGAGGCGCTAGCACAGAGTTTAGATGTTTTGGCGACCGCGCCGGACCCGGAAAAGTTTATTGGGCAAATGTTAAGTACCATTGGCCGCCTTCTGAAGGCGCAAAGCGTGACGTTGTGGTTATTCGATGAATCGGCTGACTCACTCGTTTTGCGCTCAATGGTGGATGGCGGAAAATTGGTCGGGCCGGACCCGGAGCATCCTTTCGCGAAGGACCCGCTGTTTTGGAAACAGAACGCACTAATTCAGGAACTGCTTTTCACGGCCGGTCCGGTGGTTTGCGACGAGTGGGAGACCGATCCGCGCGTGAACGGCGAGTGGGCCGACTATTTGAAGCGAAGAGGAACAAAACGGTTTTTGGCAGTTCCGATTTTGGTGAGTGGACAGGTGAGGGGTTATATTGGGATCCGCCATATCGATCGCGGATCGTATCGGCCGGAGGAGATTGAATTAACTCAGGCGCTCGCGCATCAAGTCATGCTTGCGCTTCAACTCAATGAGTTTGCCGAGCAAAGCCAGCGGGCGGCGGTCTTCGAAGAGCGAAATCGAATGGCGCGGGATATTCACGACACGCTCGCGCAAGGTTTTACCGGGGTGATTGTGCAATTGGAAGCAGCCGAGGATGCGATCGCGTGCGGTTCCCGCGAGGACGCAGACAAGCACTTGCACCGCGCCGGCGAATTGGCCCGGCGCAGTCTGAGCGAAGCGCGCCGGTCAGTTCACGCGTTGCGCCCGCAGGCATTGCAGGAACAGAATTTTTGGGGCGCACTCAAAGGTACTATTAAGAACACGACCGCCGGGACAGCGCTTCACACAACGTTTGAAGCGAAAGGCAAATTGCCGGAGCTTCCTCAACCCTGGCAGGAAAATCTACTGCATATCGGACAAGAAGCTTTGACCAATACCCTCAAGTACGCTCACGCTCGCAACTTCAAAACGCGACTAACCTACAAGGCAAAAAAACTTCGTCTGGAGCTGCGTGACGACGGCGATGGATTCAAGGCCAAAGATCGACATGACGGGGTAGGCCTTCGCGGAATGCGCGAGCGGGTCGAACAAATGGGCGGCGAATTGGAAATCACCAGCTCACGCGGCAAGGGCACGAAGATCACTGTGCTGCTACCATGCAACGGAGAATCGATGTCATGAGATCCAAAAAGAAAACAAAAGCAGTTTCTGAGAAGGCTCCAAGAAGAACACAGTCTCCCGCGAAGAAAGCGTCGAAGACCGGAGATACAAAACGCCCTCACATTAGTGTGCTTATTGCTGATGATCACAGCGTCGTCCGCGAAGGCTTGGTTTCACTCATCACTCGGAAAGCAGACATGACCGTAATCGGCGAGGCGGGCAATGGACGCGAAGCGGTCGACCTTTGGAAGCAGCATCACCCCGATGTGACGCTGCTCGATTTGCGTATGCCTGAGCTCGATGGCGTTGGCGCGCTAAAGGAAATTCGTTGCGGAGATGAGAAAGCGCGGATCATCGTCCTAACAACGTTCGACGGCGATGAAGATATCTACCGCGCCATTCAAGCCGGCGCGAAGGGTTACCTGCTCAAGGACGCACCGCGCGAAGCGCTAATGGATTGCATTCGCCGAGTGCACGCCGGCGAAACTTGCGTGCCAGTGCATCTCGCGGCCAAACTCGCGCAACGCGTCAGCGGAGAAGCCTTGAGCGAACGCGAGATCGATGTGCTCAAACTAATGGCCCAGGGCAAAAGTAATAAGGAGATCGGCTCGGCTCTCTTTATTAGTGAGGGCACAGTGAAATCGCACGTCAAAGCCATCTTCGCTAAGATGAACGTCATTAGCCGAACAGAAGCGGTCGCTAACGCAACACGTCGCGGTCTGATTCAGCTTTAACGCAAAAAAGACCTTCGTTTCCTCGTGTTTGATTCGTCCGAAGATTTTAACGGAAGATAACGAAGAAAACGAAGGGTTCTTAGGCAAGAAACGGTTCGAGACTGGGTGCTTGGCGCATGTAGCGGGCTGCGTCCAAGGAGGATTCAAAAAGAAACGTCGCTATCTTCGTTTTCTTCTGTTCGATTTGCTCCCGGGAGGATCATCCGGGAGATGCCGTTCTTGAGGACAGGCTCATGGAAGTTGATGAGCAATCCAATCGGGATATCCAACAGCTTCATATAACTGAAAAGCTGCGCTTTGCTGAATGGATGCAAAGCTTCGACAGCTTTTAATTCCAGGAGCAAGCAGCTCTCCACCATGATGTCAAAACGCAATGGTTGATCGAAGACGAGCCCTTTATATTCGATCTGAACCAATTGCTGTGTGATCGAAGGGATTGAGCGCAGCTCTAGCTCACGCAGCATACATCGCTCGTAAATCGTGACTCAGGCATTGCAACAAGTCTCGCTCGAGCACGGTGTCCCGGTGATTCATACGGTGCTGAGTTTGAAAGACGAAGAACAGGCCCGGAAGCGATGTCTCGAAGATGAAATGAATCGCGGCACGGCGGCCGGGCGCACGGCCTTCGAAATGGCGAACCTCCTCGCGGAGCTGCGCAAGTAACATGGGCAAACGTCGCGCCGCGCGCCGGGCCGCGCTCCAATATCATTTCTGGCGCGATCTCCACCATGGCGCCGGGCCGGAAACGATCGAATAGCTCTGCCCGGCGAAAAATAACGTCCGGCTCTTTGCCCGGCCGCTCCGCGAGGCGGCGGCACCTTCCACTACACGCCAGCAGAATCAGAAGTGAGAGTGGCCGTTACTTTCAACGCTTCTGGTAAATATGGACCCGGCCGTGACTGAATATTTTCGAGAACTGCGGTAAGCGATCAAAGAATTGGTCCTCTGGCGAGATTACGAGAAAAAATCTGACGCGGAACTCATCCAGTACCGGGGAGGTGGGCGGCAGGGACACTCTTACTTGATCAAGGAAGGGTGAGTCGATCGTGATCCGGTCCGAAGCGACGGCCGTAAACCAGACATGGGCGTAGCGATTGTACTGATCGACAAAACGTCGCTCTGGGTCGAACCGCGACCACAATGCGAACTGCGGATAAGGATGGGTTCCATTGAGCGCGGGCAATCCCAGAAGGCGCGGATAATCTGCGTAAAACATCGTGCCAAACGTGACCCAGCGGGCTTTCTGGTCGCGGGCGGACAGGGCGCGCATCCTGACGGCGAGTGAATTTCTGTAGAGAAAGACAGAGCCACCGCGCACGAGCGGATTAAACCAACAAGTTGCACCGATCGAAATGACAGCGATCGCGAAGATGCTTCCTTCTTTAAAACGTTCCTGAAGCAGGCCGTACGCGAGGATGGTAAGTGCGGCTGCGGATAAGACGAGTTCCCAAAAGGCAAGGCTCTTGACGTTTTCGGCGACCGACCTCGCCATGATGAGGAGAAAAACTCCCCAACCTCCAATGATGACGAGCAGGACGACATCTGCTGGTTTCTTTGTCTGCGGCGAAGCAGTGGCCGCGCAGAGCAGGACGGCATTGGCCACTCCAAGCGCAACCATGCTGCGGTTCGGTGGCACTTTGCTCATTAACGTGACGGCGCTGAGCCAAGAAGGGAAACCAACCACAGCAAACAGCATCAGAGCACAACAAAAAAGCAGGGTGCTCCCGACCAGCCAATCGACTTGCCGACAACTCCACATCCGATAAGCCGCCCATGCTGCGAGGACCGGAAAGAAAAAGAAAAACGAGCCGTACTCGGTGATGTTCGTGCCAGGCAGGTTTTCGGGTATGAAGAACTGGAGGAAAAAGTTGTTCGCGAAGACACGCCAGCAGGGATAATCGCCACCTGTGACGAAGCGTTGGCCTGGAAACACGGTGTGGTTGATGATTTGCAGAATCGGCCATCCCTGCGCCACGAATGTCCCTACCACCACTGCGGCCAAGCCAAGGCCGCAGGCCAGGCAAATGAGGCGGTGTCTCCATTGGCCGCGCGCGCGCAGCTCGGCATGGTGACGGAGCAGGAAACCTGCGCTGAGAAAGATCAGCAAATATCCGAGGGCAAGCTGTGAGGGAGGATAAAAATTCAACGCGAGTCCGGCCACGCTCCAGGCGAGGATTAACGCACCGGCCACCCGCTGCCGTCGCGAGCGAGTGAAGAGAACGTGTACCAGGGCGACGAAGACGAGCGCCGCGAAAATTGTGATCTCAGCGTATTCCGCACTCTTGAACTGGAAGAAAGGCGAGTAGGCGATAAGAAGCGCACCAGAGAGCGCCACGAAGAAACGGCCACCGCTAACCAGAAAAAAACAGAGGAAATAACTGTAGAACAATCCCAGGATCAGGAACCACCAATGCCAGGCGAGGCCCAGGTCTCTCCCGAAAAAGTACCCCCACAAATGTGGCCGAAACAGCGTCACATAATGACGAACAGGCGTTTTGATCGGGCTCGCGATCATGTCCGCTCCCAGGCCAATGTTTTCGTTAAACACCGCAAAGGCAGGGTCGTGCTCGCGCTGTGCAAAGATGGTGCACAACGCCGCGGCCCAATCGTCCGCGCGAATCTCGCGTGGATGCCCGAGCAGGACCTCATTGGCCGGCGAGCCATCAAGTTGGGCGTGCCATTGCGGCAGCGAAAAACCATGCAAGCGCAACGCAAGGCAGAAGACAAAAAGAAGGAGTAGGATAAGCACGAGACCACGATGGCGACCGTCGAAGTGAATCAGAGGAACTGGTTCATCACTCATGCCGGTTGATGTGCGTGCCGCCATGAAACGTTGACTGCCTCCGAATTGCAATGGAAAGCCGTGTCGTTTTGCGATCGCGATAACAAGCGCCGGCCGTGCGGCAAGCGCCATGATGAAACTTCGTTAGGCCAACGCCGCCGGCAGCGTCGGCGTCACGCGCAAGCGGATATGCACCGCTTGAACATTCGTCGCCGGAGCGAAAGGCGGGAGATGCAACTGCGGATCGACGCCAGTGACCTCGATGCGGAAAGGATCGAGCGAGCGAAGGCGGCAATCGCCTAACAATCCAATCGACTCGAAGGCCGCTGCACTTTCCGCTCCATAAACCAGCCGGCCAAGCCCGTCCTGGACCTCTATCCGATCGTGTGTTGGAGATCACCGTGCGCGGAGCACCCAGCTCCGAGCGGAATTCAATCACCGTCAACTATGACGGTTTGATCGATGACGTCGCGGTCGACGACGTTGTTCTCCTCGATAACGGGCTCATGCAGGTGCGCGTGCTGGCGAAAGAGGACAACCGGATTCGCACCGTTGTCCTGACTGCGGGCACACTCGGTTCGCGCCGGCACATCAATCTCCCCGGTGTCCATGTGAATTTGCCCGCGCTGACCGAAAAGGATCTGGCCGACGTGGCCCTCGGAGTCGAGCTGGGCGTCGATTTCGTTGCGCTCAGTTTCGCGCGCAAAAAGGAAGACCTCGAAGAGTTGCGGCAGGTCCTGCAAAAATCCGGGAGCACCGCGCAGGTCGTGGCGAAAATTGAAAGCCAAAGCGCCGTGCGCGAGATCGACGACATGATCGCCGCGGCCGACATCATCCTGATCGCGCGCGGCGATCTCGGGATCGAATGTCCGATGGAAGAGTTGCCGATCATTCAACGCCGGATCGTCAAACGTTGTCTCCGGTTGGGCAAACCGGTCGTCGTCGGTCGATCCGATGATCGTGCTCCGCGCCGAATGACCGCGACGATGGCGAACCAAATTCATGATCCGAGTACGAGATGTTTTAAGTCGATCTTTGCAAAGGGCCTTTAGTCAATTGCGAAAGTCTTCGAATTGTGACCAATATGCTAGTTGTCATTAAGGAGGGAGCGAAATCATTTGTAAGGAGAGAGCGTATGAAAATTGAAAATTTGGAATCCATAGCGAGAAAGTTGGTCGCCCCGGGCAAGGGGATCCTGGCAGCGGATGAAAGCTCAGGGACGATCGAGAAGCGATTAAAGAGCATCAGCGTTCCGTCGACCGAAGAGAACCGGCGGGCATATCGTGAAATTTTATTTACCACAGCCGGGGCGGGCGAATTTATCAGCGGCGTGATTCTCTTCGACGAGACGATTCGACAGAAGACTCGCGACGGTCGCACTTTTGTTGAAGCGCTGGAAGAGCAGGGGATCATCCCTGGGATCAAGGTCGATAAAGGTGCCAAGGCAATGGCGAATTTCCCGGGTGAAAAAGTCACCGAGGGTCTAGACGGACTGCGTGAGCGGCTGGCGGAGTACCGGCAATTGGGAGCGCGATTCGCCAAATGGCGCGCCGTGATCAGCATCGGTGACAAAATTCCTACGCACAGATGCATTGCGACAAACGCCGAATTGTTGGCGCGCTACGCGGCGCTTTGTCAGGAAGCGGATTTGGTGCCGATCGTCGAACCGGAAGTGCTCATGGATGGCGCACATACGATTGACAGGCATTTCGAAGTCACGCAGCAAACACTGGAATGCGTTTTCAATGCTTTGTTCGCGCATCGGGTCGTGCTGGAAGGAATGCTGCTGAAACCGAATATGGTTCTTTCAGGAAAAGATTGTCCGCAGCAAGCCTCGGTGCAGGAAGTGGCGGACGCCACTGTGCGCTGCATGAAGCGTGTCGTTCCCGCCGCTGTCCCCGGTCTTGTCTTTCTCTCAGGCGGGCAGAGTGATCTGCAAGCCACCGAACATCTCAACGCGATGAATCGTCTGAGTGGGCTGCCGTGGGAACTGAGTTTTTCCTTCGGACGCGCCTTGCAAGCTCCCGTGCTGAAAGCTTGGAAAGGTAATTCGGCGAACGTGGCCGAAGCGCAACAGGCGTTCCACCATCGCTCTTGGTGCAACAGCAAAGCCCGCTTCGGTAAATACACCGAAGACATGGAAACCTCGAAGGCGGCCGCGTGAGGGCCGGCGGTAATCGCATAAACCTGGCACTGCGATTAACTCGCCAGAGCACCTGGACAATCCCCTAACGCGTCTCTCTACCTCTAAAGAGGGAGCCGGTACCACCTCGTAAGTGGTATGACAAAACCCCGCGGACGGTAATTGGCCGAGTTCTCATGATCATCGATATCGTGAGGTGACAAAAACAAACCAAAGGAGATGTCGGTGACTGATCAACAAATGCTGGGTCGCGAAGCGAAAACTCAACCAGACGAAGCGAGCCGTCCTCCGCTCCCTCCGTTCTCTCGGGAAACCGCCATTCAGAAGGTTCGCTTGGCCGAAGATGGATGGAATTCCCGTGATCCGGAAAAGGTCGCATTCGCTTACACGATCGATTCGCGCTGGCGAAATCGGGCTGAGTTTCCGAGTGGACGACAGGAAATCATCGAATTCTTGAAACGCAAATGGGCGAAAGAGCTGGACTACCGGTTAATCAAGGAGCTCTGGGTTTACACCGGAAATCGTATTGCCGTGCGCTTCGCCTACGAATGGCACGATGACTCTGGGAATTGGTTTCGCTCATATGGAAATGAGAACTGGGAGTTTGATGACCACGGACTGATGCGTTTTCGCCACGCATCCATCAACGACCTTCCAATCAAAGAGTCGGAGAGAAAATATCATTGGCCACTCGGCCGCCGTCCGGATGCGCATCCTGGCTTAAGCGAACTCGGTTTATAGCTGTACCGAAGAAAACAGATCAACCAAGAGGTAATTGGTTTCTATCCGAGATAAGGCGTGGCAGACAGCAATAACCTTAACAAAAGAGGAAGAACCAGATATGTCGGAAGAAAACAAGAAGGTCGCTATAGCTTTCTAATCTTCAGGTTGGAAGACGGCAAGGTTGTGGAGCATTGGGACGTTATCCAGCCGATTCCAAAAGCCGCTGCGAACAACAACACGATGTTGTAACAATTGGCGATGGGCAGCCGGCAGCAATAGACGATTAACAAGGAAGAAGAAAGCGTTCCTCCTCCTTCTTGCCGGGCAATTCTTTCCAGCCTCTCTATCTCCAAAGAGGGGGCGAGCATTATCTCGTAAGGGGTATCACAAAATCCGCCTGACGCGCCGTGGCCGCGAGGTGCCGATCACCCATATCATCGGATATGAAAATGAACACGCCTGCGGGCAGCTCTGGCGAAATTGGTTCTTACGTCCAACTCCAGCACCAAATTCACGACGTCCTGCGAGAGCAGCACCCCGAATGGATTGAGCAAAACGGGGATTGCCCCATCTGCGAGTCGTATGAGTCGCGCTTCGCAGAATTAATTAACCTTTTTCAATCGAACGAACGCAAGTCGGCAGCCTGATCAAACCACAAGAGAGGCCGATCGGGCCGTACCTATATTATATATAATGAGCACGACTGCTACAAGGCCCCGGACTGAGTCAAATAGTCACAGGTCCGTCCTTAGCCTTGGTACGCAGGCTCCGGTTTTTACGTTGCGATCCGCACCGGACCAATCGGTGTCGCTAAATGAATTCCGCGGACGACCTGTGGTGCTGGCGTTTTACCCCGCCGACTGGAGCCCCGTCTGCGGCGATCAGATGGCGCTCTACAACGAGGTTTTGGGTGAGTTCCGGCAGTTCCAAGCTGAGCTAATTGGCATCTCCGTCGACGGCGCATGGTGTCACGCTGCTTTTGCCAGGGAGAATAAGTTGCGCTTTCCGCTTTTGGCCGATTTTGAACCGAAGGAGCGGTGGCGCGCGCCTATGGCGTTTACAACGAAAAAGACGGCGTTTGCGAACGCGCCCTATTCGTGATTGATCCCGAAGGAATCATTCATTGGAGCTATGTCTCGCCGATCGGCGTCAATCCCGGAGCAAACGGAATTCTATCCGCGCTCGAAGATCTTAAGGCAAAAAGCGAAACGACCGGTGCAGCAAAATGATCAAATTGCTGACGCTACCTGATCCCGGACACGACCATGTTTCTGGGTCCACTAATGGATCGAGCAAATTGTTGGAATACGGAGATTATGAATGCCCGTTCTGCGCTGACACCCAACCGATCGTCAAAGAGATTCAGAGACGATTGGGCGATGATTTGCTTTTCGCCTTTCGCCACTTTCCTCTGATAAATATTCATCCGCATTCCGAGCACGCGGCCGAGGCAGCAGAAGCAGCCGGCGCCCAGGAAAACTTTTGGGGCATGCACAATCTCCTTTTCGAAAATCAGCGCGCGCTTGAAGACGAGGATCTCGTAGCATACGCGGGCGAGCTTGGCCTCGATGGGACGCGATTAATTGGAGAAGTCACTTCGAGCGTTTACGCCCTCCGGATCCGAGAGGATTTCAAGAGCGGCGTGCGAGGTGGCGTGAACGGAACACCGACGTTGTTTATCAACGGCGAGCGCTACGACGGTGCGCGTGATCTAAAACATCTGCTTGACGCTCTGACTACCAAGTAGTGGAAGATTAAAAATTCCGACTTACAAAAAACGAAAGGAAAATATCAATTTACAAATCAAACTACGTCCTGAGTCGCCACAGTTAGCTACGCGAGTAGAACGAGGGATGTGTCGGTTCCTCTGCATAGTATTATTGCTGTTAACCTCTTGCACGCTTTCAGCGCAGAACGAGGAGCATCGCGTTCGGAATATTGTTCTAGTCCACGGTGCCTGGGCAGATGGCTCCGGCTGGAAAGGCGTTTACGACATTCTGGTTAAGGATGGCTACAACGTCAGCATCGTCCAAGAGCCGGAGACGTCCTTTAAAGAAGATGTGGCCGCGACGAAGCGCGTCCTCGCTCAACAGGATGGACCATGCATTCTTGTCGCTCATAGCTATGGGGGAGCCGTAATTACTGAAGCCGGGACGGATCCATCAGTTGCCGGATTAGTGTACGTCGCGGCCCACATGCCGGATGCGGGCGAGAATGAGGCTGACGACGGAAAGCGTTTCCCCAGCGACCTCAGCAAATCTACGGCGATAAAGAAGACGGCTGACGGTTTCACTTACCTCGACCCCGCGCAGTTTCATGAGTACTTCGCAGCTGACCTATCTGCTGAGCAGGCCGCTTTCATGGCGCGATCGCAGGTACTCAACGCAGCTGACAATTTCAAAGCAGTCATCACCACGGCTGCGTGGAGAAGCAAACCGAGCTGGATGTTAGTAGCGACAAAAGACAGAACCATCAATCCGGACCTCGAACGCTGGTACGCCGAGCGAGCGGAGAGTCACAAGGTCGAAGTCTCGGGTGCGAGTCACTCGGTCTACGTTTCCAGGCCGAAGGAGGTGGCAGCCCTGATCGAAGAAGCTGCATCCACGCTCGGTAAACACCCTGGTAACAAGAGGTAAACAAGAAAGGCGACGCTGGAGTTCCCATGAAACGTGAGCCCGGCGACGGCACCAACAATTGTTGGCATGACGGGGAGGACAAATGAAGAAGACTAGCATTGTTATTTTGGGAGGTGGATTTGCCGGACTAAGCGCGGCGACGTACCTGGACAAAACGCTGGCTCGGCGTGCCGACGCCGAAGTGACGCTGATCAACCGTCATGTGAAGTTTGTCGAAGCCGAGGTGCAGGCAATTGACCTGTCCGCGCGGCGTGTTCGCTGCCTGGGTGGATTAGCCCGGCTCGAGCTTGAGTTCGAGTTCGATCATCTACTCCTCACGCTCGGCTCCGAGACCAACTTCTTCGGTCTTCCGGGCGTCAGCGAGTGGGCCGTGACCATGAAAAGCATGTTTGACGCAGCAATGCTGCGCAATCGTGTCCTAGCCTTGTTAGAAGAGGCAACTCTGCAGAGCGATTCGTCGGCGCGCCGACGGTTGTTAACTTTTGTGACGGCGGGCGGTGGTTTTGCAGGAGTCGAAATCATCGGCGCGATCAACGACTTCGTGCGGGAAATTGTGCGCTACTATCCAGACTTAAGCGAAGAACTGGTTCGAGTCGTCGTCGTTCATCCGGGTGATTTTCTGCTGCCGGAACTGGGCGAGAGTTGGGCAATTACGCCGAAAGAAAATTGCGTGAAAGGAAGGTGGAAGTGATCAAAGGGGTGCGCGTGGCGAGCTACGATGGGTCGCTCGTTACAATGACCGATGGCAAATCTATCCCGGCTTCGACGCTCATCTGGCCGGCAGGCGTGAAACCGAGTCCGGTCATCGCGCCTTTACCCGGCCAAAAAGAGCGAGGCCGCCTCCTGGTAAATGAATTCCTGGGTGTCCCCGGAGTAACCGGATTATGGGCGGTGGGTGATTGCGCTGCGGTGCCGGATTCAAAGACGGGAAGGTTTCATCCGCCCACGGCCCAGCATGGTTTACGCGAAGGCTTGGTCGTAGCGAAGAACATCGAAGCCGCGATTCTCGGCCGCCCGCTAAACCCTTTCGTCTTTACGACATTGGGACAACTGGCGACCATCGGGCGGCGCACCGGAGTAGCGATGGTATTCGGGATAAAATTTTCGGGCTTTGTCGCGTGGGTGCTTTGGCGGACGGTGTACCTGATGAAACTGCCGCGCTTGCCGAAGAAGCTGCGGGTGATGGTAGGTTGGACCCTCGATCTTTTCTTCGCCAGAGACATCGAGCAGATGCTCACCTTGCGCGATGTCGAAGCTCCTAAGTGACTTGGCGGGTCGAATTCGCGCGCGCGCGACGCAACAGGCTGCGCCGGCTTCTATGCGTGAAGTTGCGGTTCACGATCAACTCAAATGAACGCGAATCTAGATACGGCCATGAAGCGCTTCTTTTTGGCGGTGTCTGTCTCTTGCTCGTTTTTTAGTGGGAAAGTGGGTGCAGGGAAGCATCACTGACGCTCGCTGGCGTCCGGCAAAACAGTGGGGGCCAATAAATGACATAGTGAGTTCTAACTCCGCAACCATGAAGGGAACCGGATGTTAGCGCTAATCAGTCCCGAAGCTCTTCCAGCTCTACGTATAGCCGGAACGATTTTCCTTATTGTCAATTCTACTTCGATCGAGTCAGACGAATCTGCCTCGAACGAGGGAGTTTAAAATCCCACTCTCGGGCCATGGCAGTGCAATTGACAGACCAATAGTATTTAACTGTAATGGTAACTCCGATCGTAATCATTTGCGCGTTGACCGTCTTGCTCTTCGGCTTCGAGTCGAACTCGCGTGACGAATCAAATCGATTCCAGCGTTGACTGGATTAAAGTGCATGGACAGCGACCCTGTCTTCGCACGCACCTTTACGGCAAGAAGCTCACGTTGGAGCGCCCAAGTGAAAAGCAAGGAGAAACCCCATGGCTAGAAAACGAGTAGCGGATGTGTTGGTTGACACGCGCGTCGCGGCAGGCGTGAAGCGAGTGGACGGACTCGTCGGGGACTCACTCAACGGCGTGACCGATTCCATTCGTCCGTCAGCCTTCACCAAAGACGCGTAGCCGCAGCTCTACTCGCAATTTCCCTTCCTCCCGGCCGGATTCCAGCACTGGCAAGACAAGTTGTGGATCGATTCCCGTGATCCGCAGGCGTAGATATTCCGGGTGCGGCAGGCGCTCGGCATCCCCCTGCACTGAGACGACGTTAAACTCGTCCGCGCTTGCCGCTGAAAAATACTCCCGTGTCGCCGCGCTCACGCTCAGCCTTGCAATTTCGACGAAAGCGAGGGTGCGCATGAAATCGATCCGCAAAGGACAGGCGCGGGCGTGGTCCGGCAGGTTGATCCGCACCTCCCGCCAGTCGCCCTGCTCGACGCCCCCCACAACCGACGCCTCTTCCCGAAGCACACCATCCGAAGAGAAAAAGACCTGGATCAGGGTCTCGTCCCTTTGAGGCAGTGGGTGCAGCCGGCGTCGCGCCGCAGCGAAAAGCCGGCGCCGGATTCTTTCGCCTAACGACTCTGGGCGCTTCCGCGCAATCAGGATCGACTCGTGCCATTTATTGCTCTCGTCGTTGTATTTCGCCAGCTCCTCCCAGTGAGTGTGCGCGTGCAGCACTTCCAGCGCGGAGTAGCGCGCGAGCGCGCGAAAGCCGTCTGCAAAAATCCGCCAGCAATCGAGCGAGAAGCGGTGCTCGGGGCCGCTCGCCGGCGCGATGATGCAGCAGAGGCCACCGGGCTTCAGAACGCGAGTAATTTCAAGAATGGTTTCCCAAAAGAACTCCGTATGTTCAAAGGTCTGACCGGAGACGAGCACGTCAACGCTGTCCGATTGCAATTCGCGCCAGTGGTAGGCCTCGCGCAAGACCAGGTCGACATTCTTGCCTGGGGCAAGGTCGACGCCGAGATAATGCCACGGTTTTCTCGCGAAAATGGGGCGATACGAGCCGTTGTAATCGCAACTGCCCAGGTCGACAATCGTGAGCGGCTCGTCCTGGCGCGCCGCGAGATAGTCGTGGCAAAACTCCGCCATTCGATCATAGGAACTCGCGTGCATCGCTTCGCTGCTATGTTCGTTAGACCGGCTTCTGGATCAGGCCGGCGCCGCAGAAATCCTGGTAGATCATTTGGGGCGTTTCCATCGCGAGCACTTTTCGGTTCAACGAAATCACCTCGATCTCGGGATGCGCCTCACGCCACTCCCGGAGGGCGCGGTGAACGCCACCTTGCTGGGTGACATCAAAGCTGGCGGCAAACTCACTCGTGTCATGCAGCACAATCAAACCACCTGGCGCCAAGACCGGGTACCAGGCCTCGAGTTCGTCGAGCGGCTGCTTATGTTTATGCGAGCTGTCGAGGAAGATCAACTCCGGCGCACCGCCCAAATAGTCCCGGGCAAGTTGCGGTGAAGCGGGATCAAGCGAACTCCGCAGCTCCACTTTGACGACGGAGTTGAGGCCGGCTCGCTCGAGCCATGCGCGGGCAAAACGGTAAAGGAACTCATCGATTTCAAAGCTGAGAAGGCCATTCTGCGCGTGCATCTGCCGCAGCGAAAAGCCAAGGAGCAAAGCGGAATAACCAGCGTGCGTGCCTAGCTGCACAATGTGTTGAATCCCGCTGCCCATGATCAATCCGTGAAGGACGGACATGATCGGACGCACTCGCCGATCAAATTCTGGCGAGTCGTTGCCTCAAACCAGTCCTGGAGAAGTTGCCATTCCTGATCGGTCAGGTTCGCATAGATCGGCGGGACATAACTGCTCCGGGGCAACCGATGCCACCACAAGCGCGGCTCCTTGGAAGCAGACAAAGCCAGGGAACGATCCAGCGTCTCAGGAGCGGTCATGACCGGGCAACTTCAAGCTCCCCCGTCGTTGCGCAAGCGGAGATTGCCCCTCGATTGCGAGGGCGAAATCAGGGTCCAAGCGATTTCCGCGAAATCACTCGGCCGATCATGCCGCTGGTCACAACCTTTGCCCCGGGGACGGGTACGGGGTTTTATAGCAGCGATTGCGCCAGACCGCGCCGGCTCGCTTTGAGGCGTTTAAATTCCGCTAATCGACGACTTCTCTAGCGACATTCCCGCAGCACCTCGGACCACCGTTCGACCACCGCGCGATAATCGCCACCGGTAAATCGCTTCAACTCAGGCCAGGTGGATTCAATATGGTCTCGCTGATACGGCTTCGGTCCGTGGAAATGGATAATCTTTGCTTCGGCGCATTTTCCCCAATACGGCTTCCAATTCAGCTCCGGCCGCAGCCTGTCCCAGAGAGGGCCATTGCTATCGCGGTAGAACCAGCGATAGGCGGCTTCGTCCCAGGATTCCTTTTCGAGTGCTGCCAGATTCCTCGCGATGTATTCGCGAAATTCCGGCAGGCTTTCACGCAAGCGTTTCGTGTTCATGAGCATCACGCCCGTATTCATATTTACGTAATCGTCCAGCACTCCTTCTGGAGCGACTGCGAAATACTGACATGGGTTCGCCTCCAATTCGGGGACGACCTCCGCCACAAATATCACGTCGCAGTCCGTATAGAGCACGCGCTCGGCGCCGTCCAAACTTGCCACGATCTCCGGCACTTCCACGCGGGAAAAAGCGCCGGAAAGCGCTGCCTCGAAATGCGGATTCCCTTTTTTTCGGCCTAACTCCGCCAGAGCATCGCGAAACAAACTGCGGTGCCGAATGATCCGAACGTCGTGCTTTCTCAACCAGACGGTGAAATCATTGTCGCTGCCGTCATAAATGAAGTAGGGGACGAGTGAGGTAAATTTTCTCGCCGTGTGGACCGCCACCATGAGCATCTCCGCATATTGCCGAAAGGCGGTCGAATCCTCAGTGAGAGCAAAAAACCATAGCATCACCAGACTAGAGTGGGCTTCTTATCGGAACTCAAGAGACTCGACCGCCTCCGGAACCAGATGTCGTTATATATTCCAGGATCTTCCTTGCTGTGGACGTGTGCTTGCGATGTCTACCGCCGCTATCGTTACGTGTTTGAGGCGTTCAAATTCCGCTAGTCAGATCGTATGACTACCCAATCTCGGGCCCGCGTCCTGTTTTTCGCTCACGAGACGACCTGGAGCGGGGCTCCCATTCAGCTTTTTCACCTGCTCAGCTGGCTCAAACGCAAAGGCTGGGAAATCGCGGTCGCGGCGCCGAAACCGAATACTGCGGAATCGGGCCCAATCTCCGGCGAATTGCAACGAATCGGCGTGGAAGTTTTCCCAGTAATCGACTTATCAGCTCCACCGGATTTGGCAGAACTTGGAGCGCTCTGCGCGCGATTCGACGTCGTGGTGGTCAACACTCTGGTGATGTGGGCGCCAATCCGCGAGGCTAACGAACAAAGGGTTCCGGCAATCTGGTACATTCACGAAAGCCTCGTAGCCCATCACCTGATCACGCACATTCCGGAAATCAAACCTGCGCTTGGCCTGGCCGATATTCTCGTTATGCCAACGCGGCGGACGGCCCAGCTCTACGCGACCTGGACCGATCGACCGATCGAAGTGGTACCGTATGGAATCCCTTCGGCAAAGGCGACACCGGGAAAACCGGCAAAGGATTCGGAACTCATCCGGTTCCTCCTTCTCGGGACCTATGAGCCGCGGAAAGGGCAGGACCTTTACCTTCAGGCCATCGATCAGCTCAGCACCACGGCGAAATCACGCGCGGTTTTTCAAATGGCGGGGCGGATTTTGGATCGCCCCTTTTATGAGCGACTCGCGCAACAGGCCGGACAGATGCCGAACGTCGAGCTACGGGATGCGCTCGATCACAGCAAAGCGCTCGAGGCGAGTGCGGCTGCCGATGTTCTTGTCTGTGCATCCCGCGATGAAACGATGCCAATCGCGATTCTGGAAGCAATGAGCCTGGGAAAAGCGATCATCACGACGAACGTCGGCGGCG
>Ga0209473_1000600_pt1 | contig 21053 bp, 19 predicted proteins | sample GraSoiAngelo_133_FD_185890 | JGI IMG/M metagenome (GOLD analysis project Ga0209473, IMG submission 185890) | Grasslands soil microbial communities from the Angelo Coastal Reserve, California, USA - 14_0929_05_20cm (SPAdes) (version 2) | ecosystem: Environmental > Terrestrial > Soil > Grasslands ...
CTCAGCCCGGGGACACGACAACGACACGCGTGTGAGTTCTCTCCTCCGCGCCCTGAGAGGGCGCGCTCGGCCGGGCGTGCGCCCTTACAGGGCGCACACAACGCCGAGCCCGGGCTCTCAGCCCGGGAGACATCGAAGGGCTGACCCAAGCCGTAGCGCCAGAACACGCTAGCCCGTAGCGCCCTACCGCCCTCCCCCGAACGGGCCGATATTCCCCTCGTCTCACGCGGAGCTTTCCCCCATGAAGACCCAGGGTTCCAATACAGACGTCGTGTTCCTATCCGGCGTGCGCACCGGCTTCGGCGGCTTCGGCGGCACGCTCAAAGACATATCGGCGACCGAGCTCGGCGCCGTGGCGGCGAAGCACGCCCTGGAGCGCTCGGGCGTGCCCGCCGGCGACATCGGCCATACCGTGTTCGGCAACGCCCTGCAAACGTCGGCCGACGCGATCTACTGCGCCCGGCACGTGGGGCTCAAGGCGGGCCTGCCGATCGAGGTCCCGGCGCTTACCGTGAATCGGCTGTGCGGGTCCGGGTTCGAGGCGATCGCCCAAGGCGCCCAGCTCATCATGCTCGGCGAGGCGCAGGCCGTCCTGGCCGGCGGCACGGAGTCGATGAGCCAGGCGCCGCACGTGGTGCGCGGCGCGCGCTGGGGTTTGCGGCTCGGCCCGGCGCCCTTAGAGGACCTCCTGTGGGAAGCGCTCAAGGACCCGCAATGCGGACTTTCCATGGCCGAGACGGCCGAGGGGCTCGCCGAGCAGTACAAGCTCACCCGGAAGGAAGTGGACGAGGTCGCACTCGGGTCGCAGCAGCGCGCCAAGCGCGCCTGGGACGAGTGCGTCTTCCAGGATGAAGTGGTACCTGTGCCGGTGAAGGGCAAGAAGGGAGAGCCGACCGAGTATCGCGCCGACGAGCACATGAGGCCCAACACGACGCTCGAGGTGCTGCTCTCCCTCAAGCCGTACTTCAAAAAAGATGGGCTCGTCACCGCAGGCAACGCGTCGGGGATCGTGGACGGCGCCGCCGCGACGGTGATCGCGAGCGACGCGTACGCCAAGGCGCACGGCCTGAAACCGCTGGGCCGGATCGTGGCTTGGGCCGTGGCGGGGGTGGAGCCCAAGTTCATGGGCATCGGCCCGGCGCCCGCGGCGCGCAAGGCGCTCCAGAAGGCGGGGATGAAGCTCGAGCAGATGGACCTGGTGGAGGTGAACGAGGCGTTCGCTCCGCAGTATCTGGCCGTCGAGAAGGAGCTGGGGCTCGACCGTGCGAAGACGAACGTGCACGGCGGCGCCATTGCCATCGGCCACCCGCTGGCCGCGACCGGCACACGCATCACGATCCACCTGCTGCACGCGCTGCGACGGGGCAAGCAGCGCTTCGGCCTCGGCTCCGCCTGCATCGGCGGCGGGCAGGGCGCCGCGGTGATCGTGGAAGCCTTCCCCGCCTGAAGGAGAACGCCCGTGGACATGGTGATCACCGCCGTGCTCGGCGTGCTGGCCCTGTATCTCTTCGGCGGCCTCAAGGTGCTGCGGGAGTACGAACGGGCCGTGTACTTTTTCCTCGGCCGCTCGTGGGGCGCCAAGGGGCCGGGCTTGATCTACGTCCCACCCCTGTTCGCGAAGACGCAACAGGTGTCGCTCAGGGTCGTGGCGCTCGACATCCCCCCGCAAGACGTCATCACCCGCGACAACATCTCGATCAAGGTGAACGCGGTCCTGTACATGCGCGTGAAGGAGCCAGTCAAAGCGGTGATCGGCGTGGAGAACTATCTCTATGCCACGAGCCAGCTCGCTCAGACCACGTTACGCTCCGTGCTGGGCGAGACCGAAATGGACGAGCTGCTGATGAACCGGGAGAAGATCAACGCCATTCTGAAGAACATCATCGACAAGCGCACCGAAGAGTGGGGAGTCGAAGTATCGGCGGTCGAAGTGAAGGACGTGGACTTGCCGCCCGAGATGAAGCGCGCGATGGCGCGGCAGGCGGAAGCCGAGCGGGAGCGCCGCGCCAAGATCATCAACGCGGAGGGCGAGCTCCAGGCGTCGGAGAAGCTGGCCCAGGCCGCCCACATCATCGGCAGCGAGCCGGCGGCCATCCAGCTGCGCTACCTGCAGACGGTCACGGAGATCGCGTCGGAAAACAACTCCACGACGATCTTCCCGCTGCCGCTCGAACTGTTCAGGGGATTCTTCGAGAGTGTGACCAAGCGGGTGGCCGCGCTCCCGGAGAAGACAGCGGGCGAGCCGCTGCCCGCGCCGCCGCGCAAGACCGAAGCCGGCGCCTAGCGATGGCGGGCGAGCTCATCAGCCGCGAGGCCCTGGAGCGCATCATTCAGCGTGCGGCCGAGCTGCAGGCGGGGGAGCACGACATCGGGGACGGCCTCACCGAAAGCGAGCTGCTCTCGCTCGGCCAGGACGTCGGCATTCCCGCGCGTCACCTGCGGCAGGCACTGCTCGAGGAGCGGACCCGCAGCCTCGAGCCCGCGCGGCGCGGCGTGATCGCCTGGATCGCGGGGCCGGAGCGCCTCTCGGCCCAGCGTGTCGTGCCCGGCGAGGCCCGCGACGTGGAGCGCTCCCTGGGCGTGTGGATGGAGCAATACGAGCTGCTCCAGATGAAGCGGCGCTACCCGGACCGCATCTCGTGGGATCCCAAGGTCGGCGCCTTTGCGTCGATCCAGCGCGCGCTCGGCGCGGGGGGACGTCGCTTCGCGCTCGCGCGGGCGGCGGAGGTCACCGGCCGGGTGACGCCGCTCGAGACGGGCTTCTGCCACGTGCAGCTCGTGGCAGACGTCTCCAATCTGCGACGGCAGCGGCTCGGCATCGCCGGCGCGCTGTTCGGTCTGGGCGCCGCCGCAACGGGCACCTTCCTCGCGATGGCCGTGCTCACCCCATTCGCCTGGGCGCCGGCGGTCGCCCTCGGAGCAGCGGCGGTCGCGGCGCTCGGCGCCCAGCGGCGCCAGTACGAGCAGGTCCAGATCGGCATCGAGCAGGTGCTCGACCGCCTGGAGCGCGGAGAGATCCGGCCCGAGCACGCTCTGCCCGGATCGCGCGTCAACGCGTTCGTGCGCCTCGCCGACGAGATCCGATCACTCATCAGCCCCGGGGCACCCCCCCGCGGCTAGCCGGCAACGCCAATCCGGAGCGCCATGACCGACATCAAACGGGTGGGGGTATTGGGGTGCGGCCTCATGGGCGGCGGCATCGCCCAGGTAGCCGCCACCGCCGGCTACGACACGGTCGTGCGCGACGTGTCGCAGCAAGTCTGGGACAAAGCCCGCGCGGGGATCGAGAAATCGCTCGGCAAGTTCGTGGAGAAGGGCAAGCTTCCCGCGCCCGACCGCGATGCGGCCTTGAAGCGCCTGCGGTTCACCACGACCACCGCCGAATTGAAGGGCTGCGACATCGTCCTCGAGGCGGTCACCGAGGACCTGGACCTGAAGAATGCCCTGTGGAAGGAGCTCGACGGCCTGTGCCCTCCGGCCACGATCTTCGCGTCCAATACGTCCAGTCTTACGATCGCGGCGATGGCAGCCGCCACCCGCCGGGCCGACCGTTTCGTCGGCCTGCACTTCTTCAATCCCGTGCCCCTGATGCCCCTGGTCGAGGTCGTGCGCACCGTCACGACGTCGGAAGAGACCTTCCGGCGCAGCTTCGCGTTCGCCAAGTCGCTCGGAAAAGAGCCCGTGGCGGCGAAGGACAACTCGGGGTTCATCGTCAACCTGCTGCTCGTCCCCTATCTGCTCGACGCCATTCGGGCAGTGGAGCGCGGGGTCGGGAGCGTGCCCGACATCGACAAGGCGATGCAGCTCGGCTGCAGCTACCCGATGGGCCCACTCACCCTGCTCGATTTCGTGGGGCTCGACACGACGTACAAGATCGCCGAGATCATGTTCACGGAGTACCGCGAGCAGCGCTACGCGCCGCCGCCGCTGCTGAAGCGCATGGTGCTGGCGGGGATGAACGGCCGCAAGAGCGGCAGGGGCTTCTACGACTATTCCGTCGACCCCCCCAAAGTAGTCGACCTCGGCATCTGACCCGAGCCCTGAGCTCTAGTCCCTAGTCCCTATCCAAGGACGCGCATGTTCGGCTACGACTGGCCCCGCTTCCACGCGGCGGTGAACGACCTGCCGGCCGCGCTGCTGTTCGTGACCGTGCTGTTCGACATCGGCGCCTGGCTCACGAAGCGCGAATCCCTCAAGGCCGCGGCGCTGTGGACGCTATGGGCCGGCGTGATCGGCGGGTGGATCGCGGTAATCGCCGGTCTCCAAGCCGAAGACGTGATCGAGCATGGCGAGGCGATCCACGAGCTGATGGAGACGCACGAGACGCTCGCGCTCACCACCATGGGCATCTTCACCGTCGTCCTGGGGTGGAAGCTGTTTCGCCGCGCCCGCCTCACCCCTCCCGAGGAAGCCGGGCTACGGCTGCTCAGCGTGGCGGGGCTCGTGACCGTGGTGTGGACGGGCGTGATCGGCGGCAAGATGGTGTTCGAGCACGCAGCCGGCGTCCCCACGCGAATGATGAAGGCCGAGATCGAGAACCGCGCGGCGGGGCACGATCACGAGGGGGGGGAGGAGGAGCACGAGCACGCGGACTCGGGGAAGGCGCATAAGCACTAATGCGATTGCGGATTGCGGATTGTGGATTGCGGATTCGAAAGATGAGCGTCCGGACGCGCTGCGACCTTCCCTTTCCAATCCGCAATCCGAAATCCGCAATCCGCAATTGTGTGCTCCTGCTCGCCGCCTGCACGCCCGTCACCACGCGACCCGACTTCAAGCCCGACCCGCGCGCGTTGGTCGTGATGCTCAATGCCCGCCCGGAGCGCGTCGCCGTGGCGCTCGACAGTCTGCTCCCCGCCGACAGCCTCGCGGTGGTCAGGTTCAACGTGCGGGACGGGTACGTCGAGACCAGCTGGTTCGACCCCGCGCGGCACCGCTCCTACCGCCACCAGCGCGACATCGCCGATCTGCCCGGGACGGTGAAGATCCGCTGTTGGGCCGACCCCTGGGTCCCCGGGCAGACGCGGCTCACCGTCGAGCCCGTGTACCGGCCGCGCGTCGATCCGTCGCGCACCGAGCGGGATCTTGAAGTGATCGCGCCACCCGAGCACGGCGGCTACAAGGTGGCGCAGGAGCTGATCGAGAAGTTGAAGCAGAAGTTCGGCACGCCGCAGTCGGCGCGGTGACGATCGCTACGACGCGACCCAGCTCTTCACCCACCGCTCCATCAGGTCGAGGTCGAGCATCGCGTCCCGGCACGGTCCGTTGGGAAGGCGCATCGTCAGACCGAGCACGGGGAGCTTGCCGGCCACATCGCGCAGTCCCGTCGTCATGTCGCGCTCGCACGCCACGGCCACGACCGCGCGCGGCCGCCGCTCCCGGATCACGCGTCGCGCCAGCTGGCCCCGGGTGGCCACGAACACCGGCACCTCGTAGCGGCCAGCGATCGTCAGCACGCCGTCCAGCGCTTCCTTGGACAAGCAACGGGGGATGAGCACCAAGAGCTCACCCTTCCCCACCGTCCTGTGACGGCGTTCGGCCAGGGCGTTGTACACGTCGATGCCCGCGTGCTCGACCCAGTCCCGCTTCCCGAAGGCCCTGGCCACGTACGACGTGACGCTCATCAGGTGGAGGTACGGGCCCCGTTCGAGCCAGGCCTCGGGGAGGAGCCAGACCCGTCCATAAAAGGATAGCAGCAGCACGCCGAACCACAGCCAACCGAGGCCGGTCGCCGCGCCGAGCGCGAGCCACAGCACCCGGGGGATGCCTGCCCATACGTCGGCGAGGCGTGGAGCGAGGAGGAATAACAGGGCCGCAGCCGCCGCGGTCAGGGCCGCGATGGTCACAGCCGCGAACCGGAAGAACAGACCGGGTGGCGCCGAGAAGTCCCCGTCTCCGGGAAGCGGCTGGCCGTCCCACTCGTCCCACTCGTGCCCGAGTCGGCGGTCGGTCTCGATGCGGATGAGCTGGGCGCGCGCCGGCGCCGCTTCGACGGTCATGCGGGTCAAGCATCACCCGGCGTCATGGTCGTGTCAAGCGTGAAATGCGCGCGGTGCGCCGTACGCGGTAGCTTTCGGGAACAACCGCGCACCGCGTACCGCGCACGCTCTTGGAACCGAAGCCCCACCTGCTCACCGATCTCCGCACCCGCGCCGCCTACTCCGAAGGCGCGGGGATCTATCGGATCGTGCCCGCCGCGGTCGCCGTCCCGCGCGGCGTCGAGGAGCTGCAACGGCTGGTGCGCTGGGCGGCCGACAGCGGCACGCACCTCGTGCCGCGCGGAGCCGGGAGCGGGATGGCGGGCGGGAGCGTGGGACGCGACGTCGTGGTGGACCTGAGTCAGGGATTCCGTTGGACCGCCCCCGACTGGTCGCGACGCACGGTCTGGGCCGGTGCCTCCATCACCTGGGCGGACGTGACGGAGGCGGCGCGCCCATTCGGCCTGCGGCTCCCGCCCGACCCCTCCTCCGGAGGGTTCGCGACGTCGGGCGGGATGGCGGCTACCAACGCCGCCGGCCCGCGCTCGGTGCGGTGCGGCAGCGTGCGACGGTGGGTGGAGGCGATTGAGATCATCGACGCGGCTGGCGCGCCACGACGCGTGACGCGGGGAGCGGGGAGCGGGGAGCGGTACCCGTTATCGCCGGACCAGCGGCGGCTCGTCGCCGCCCGCTTCCCGAAGACTCGCAAGAACTCGGCGGGCTATGCCCTGGACCGCTATGCCGAATCGGGCGATGAGCTCGATCTGCTGATCGGGTCGGAGGGAACGCTGGCATTCGTCACGGCGGTCCAGTGGCGGCTCGAGCCTATCCCGGCCGACGTGGCCGGTGTGGCGCTGGGGTTCCGCGCGCTGGAACAGCTCACGGAGGCGGTGCCGTACCTCGTGGCCCTCAACCCGTCGGCCGTCGAGCTGCTCGATCGGACCCTGCTCGATCTCGTTCGCCCGGAGGCCGTCGGCCTGCCCGAGGGCCCGGAGATGGAGGGCCTGCTGCTGGTCGAATTCGAGCGCGAGACGCAGGCCGCGGCGCGTGGCGTGGTGGGCGACGCCGTCCGGGGCCTCGCGGCGAGCACGGCGCATGTGGCCACCGCCGTGGACCGGGCCGGCCTCGAGCGCTTGTGGGCGGTGCGCCGGCTCGCGAGTCCCGCCCTGGCCCGGCTCCCTGAAACGCGGCGCTCGCTCCAGGTCGTCGAGGATGGTTGCGTGCCGCTCGAGCGGCTGGGCGACTACGTCGCGGGGATCCGGGCGGCCGCAATGCGGCACGAGATCCCGATCGCGGTCTTCGGCCACGCGGGCGATGGCCACGTCCACGTCAACACGCTTCCCGACGTGACCCGCCCCGGCTGGAGCGACGGGCTGGCGGCGCTGTATTGGGACGCCGTCGAGCTGCTGCTCGGTCTCGGGGGCACGCCGAGCGGCGAGCACGGCGTGGGCCGGTTGCGGGCGGGACTGCTGGAGCGCTTCTACGGGCCCGAGGTGGCGGCGCTGTTCCGCGAGGTCAAGCGGGCCTACGATGCCGACTCGACCATCAATCCCGGTGTTATTATCCCCACGGCCGACTGGGCGCCGCTCGCCGACCTGAAAGTGGGACCGGCCGCGGCCCCGATACCGGATGACATCGCCGCCCGGCTGCGCGAGATCGAACGAACCGCCGGCTGGGCCACGCCGAAGCTGGAGCTGGCCCGATTCCCCGAGCCCCGAGCCCCGAGCTCCTAGCCCCTATGGAGATCTTCCGAGCCCCCCGCGTCACCCTCATCGCCCGCCCGGAGTTCCTCGAGCCTGCGCACCTGCGGGTGCAGTGGCAGGGGGATGCTTCGTCCGGCGAGCGGCTCGCCGAGTTCGCGGGGCGCGTCTGCTACATGAGCCAGCACAACCCGGCGAACCGGTCGACGGCCGAGTACCTCGAGAACATCAAGAAGCAGGGACATGGCTCCGTGCTCGAGCACGCCGTCTACGTGCTCCTGATCGAGGGGATTTCGCGCTCCTGCTCGCACGAGCTGGTGCGCCACCGAGCGGGTTTCGGGTATTCCCAGCTGTCGCAGCGCTACGTGGACGAATCGCACGCGGCATTCGTCATGCCGCCGGCGATCCTCGGCGACGCGCAGCTCGAGGCCGAGTGGCAGGCGGAAGTCGCGGATGCGCAGGCCGCGTACGTGCGCGCCGTCGAGGCGCTGATGCAACGCTACGAGTGGGTGACCGATAAGGTTCACCGCCGGAAGATGGCGCGCGAGGCGGCACGGAGCGTGCTGCCGAACGCGACCGAGGTGAAGATCGTGGTGTCGGGGAACGCGCGCGCGTGGCGCACCATGCTCGAGCTGCGATGCGGCGAAGGCGCGGAGCTCGAGATCCGGCGCATGGCCGTCGCGTGTCTGCGCGAGCTGCAGCGCGAAGCGCCCGCGCTGTTCTCCGACTTCGAGATCTACGTCGCCGGTGATCGACAGGAGGCGGCGCGCGTCGCGTATCACAAGGTGTGACGCGCGACGTCCGAAAAAAAATTCCGAATTGCCTATTGCGCATCGCTCCGGCTTTCCTTATTGTCATACTCGACAACGCGTTTTCGTTTTCCAGACCGCACGACCCGCGGCCTTTTTTGTAGGAGGTCACCCGAGACCACATGCGCATCGGTCTCGCATACAACGAAAAACCGGAGCTCGCGTCTACCGAAGACCCCGACAGTAGCAACGACGCGTACGCCGAGTGGGACGATCCCACCACCATCACCGCGGTGGAGCAGGCTCTCGGTCTCTTCGGCAGCGTCATCCGCCTCGAAGCCGATCAGTTCCTCCCACAGAAGCTCGCGCTGTCCCGCCCGGACCTGGTGTTCAACATGGCGGAAGGGTTCCGCGGCCAAAGTCGCGAGGCGCTGGTCCCGGCGATCTGCGAGTACCTGAGCATCCCCTACACCGGCTCCGATCCGCTCACCCTTGCGCTCTCGCTGCACAAGGGCCGCACCAAGGAGACGCTCGCGTTCCGTGGCGTTCCCACCGCCCCGTTCGCGTGCCTCGAGACGCCGGACGACCTGGACCGGCTGGCGCTGCCGTTTCCGGTGTTCGTGAAGCCGATCGCCGAGGGATCCGGCAAGGGCGTGTTCAGCAACAACTTATGCGACGGCCCGAGGGCGCTCGCGGAGCGCGTCCGGTTCCTGACCGAGCGCTACGCGGAGCCCGTGCTGGTCGAGACGTACCTCCCGGGTCCGGAGTTCACGGTCGCGATTCTCGGAAACGGCCCCGAGGCGTACTGCCTGCCGGTGGTCGGGTTCGACTTCTCTACGCTGCCACCGGGCGCGCCCCCCGTGTACGGCTACGAAGCCAAATGGGTGTGGGACCGGCCCGAAGCGCCGCTGGCGATCTTCCAGTGCCCGGCGCGCGTAGCGGGCGGAATGTATCGTGAGATCGAGCGCACGGCGCTCGATGCCTATCACGCGCTCGGCTGCCGCGACTGGTGTCGGGTCGACGTCCGGATCGACCGGTTCGGCGTCCCCAACATCCTCGAGCTCAACCCGCTGCCGGGCGTCATCCCCGACCCTGCCATGAATTCCTGCTTTCCCAAGGCGGCCCGCGCCGCGGGGTTCGGCTACGACGAGCTGATCCAGGAAGTGGTACGGATCGCCTGGCGGCGGCTCACGGGGCGGGACGTGCCGGTGCGCGCCGTGGTCGGGGCGCAGCATGCGGCGCCCCGGCACGCGGCGGCAGCGTCCGCGTGAAGCTCGTCATCCTCTATGACCCCGGCGCCGAGGACTGGACGCCGGAGGACATCCGCGGCGTGATGAAGGCCGTGGACGAGATCGGCGCGATCTTCGGCGCTATGGGCGCCGGTCACGAGGTCCGCAAGGTTCCGGTGCGACACGACATGCGCTGGTTCCAGGTGGCCCGCCGCGCCGACCTGGTGTTCAACCTGTGCGAAGGCGTGCACGGCAAGAGCGAATGGGAAGAGCACGTCGTGGGGACCCTCGAGTTCGCCGGCGTCCCGCTCACGGGGGCGAGCCTGTGGACCATTGCGGCGTGTCGTCGCAAGCCCATCGTCAACGCGCTGCTCGCGCAGGCGGGCCTCGCGATCCCGCGCTGGACCGTCGCGCAGGGCAAGATCGAGGACGACTTTCCGCTTCCCGCCATCGTCAAGCCGGCTGCGGAGGACGCGAGCGCTGGGCTGGACCGGGGCTCGGTGGTGAGCGATCGCAAGACGCTGCGTGCCCGCGTGGCCGCGATGACCGAGCAGTTCGAAGAGGTCCTGGTCCAGGAGTATGTCGCCGGGCGCGAGTTCAACGTGGGGTTCGTGGGCACGCGCGTGCTGCCCATCTCCGAGATCGACTTCAGCCGCATGCCCGAAGGGGCGTGGCCGATCCTCACCTACGCGGGGAAGTGGGACGCCGGGTCGCCCGACGATCTGGGGAGCGTGCCCGTCTGCCCGGCGAACATCCCCCAGAAGCTCGCCGACCGGTTGGTCCGGGTCGCGGAGGCCGCGTGGCGGGTAATGCAGGGGAAGGGGTACGGTCGCGTGGACCTGCGGCTCGACGACCAGGGCCGCGTCTGGATCCTCGACGTCAACCCCAACCCCGACCTGAACGACGACGCCGGCCTGTCGCGCATGGCCAAGGCCGCCGGGTGGGACTACGCCGAGCTGGTACGGCGCATCGCCGAGGTGGGGTTGCGCGACGCGCAGGGGGCCAAGGCGGCGCGTGAGCTGCTCGCTCCGTCCCGTCGGCCGCGCCCAACGCGCACGACTTGAGCAGCTCACCGCGGCCACCGGCCTGTTCCGGCCGGACGAGGTCGCCATCGCGGTGGAGCTGCTCGACGACGCCCTCGACGGCGACGAGGAGTATCACTTTCTCGGCGCGTTCGCCGGCGAAGAGCTCGTGGGCTACGCCTGCTGGGGCCCCACGCCCGGGACGACCGGGACCTACGACCTCTACTGGATCGTCGTCGATCCCGCGTGGCAAGGCAAGCGGGTCGGCACCCAGCTGTTGGCGTCCGTCGAGGCCCAGCTCGCGACGTATCACGGGCGACTCATCGTCGTCGAGACGTCATCCCGCGCCGACTACGGGCCCACGCGCGCCTTCTACGAGCGACGCGGCTACGCTCGCGCAGCGCTGATCCCCGGCTACTACGCGGCCGGTGACGATCTGGTGATCTATCTCAAGGACCTGACGCATGGAGTCGTGGCAAGAGCTACTGCGTAAAAAGAGCCTCGCCTCGCTCGACGCGCTCGTGGCGAAATTCGGACCGGAGCAGTTCCCGGACCTCGAGCGGCTGCGGCAGGCCGCGCTCAACTTCGAGTTCCGCATCTCGCCGGCGATGGTCGACCTGATCCGATCCCCCGGCGACGCGATCTGGCGGCAGTACGTGCCGGACTTGCAGGAGCTCGACGTGCGCGACGGCCTGGTCGATTCGCTGGCCGAAGACGCGCATTCACCCGTGCCCAACATCACCCACCGCTATCCCGATCGGGCCCTGTTTCTCGTCTCGCCGGTGTGCGCGTCGTATTGCCGGTTCTGCACGCGGCGCCGCAAGGTGGGCGACCCCGAGAAGATCTCGATGCGCGAGCTCGAGTCGGCCTTCCGCTATCTCGAAGCCCATACGGAGATCCGCGACGTGATCATGTCGGGCGGCGACCCGTTGCTGCTCTCCGATCGCCGGATCGACGAGCTGTGCCGGCGCCTGCGGGCGATCCCCCATCTCGAGATCCTCCGCATCGGAAGCCGCGTGCCGTGCCACCTTCCGGAGCGCATCACCCCGGAGCTGTGCGGCATCCTGCAGCGCTACCATCCCCTCTACATCAACACGCACTTCAACCACCCCGACGAGCTCACGCCGGCCGCGGTCGCGGCCCTCGGCCGGCTCGCCGACGCCGGCATCCCGCTCGGCTGCCAGACCGTCCTCCTCAAGGGCGTGAACGACGACCCCGCGGTCATGAAACTGCTGATGCAGAAGCTGCTCGCCGCCCGGGTGCGGCCCTACTACATCTACATGTGCGACCAGGTCGCCGGCGCCGAGCACTTTCGCACCACCGTCGAAAAGGGGCTCGAGATCATCCGCGCGCTGCGCGGGTGGACGTCGGGCCTCGCCGTGCCCCACTTCGTGATCGACGCCCCCGGCGGCGGCGGCAAGATCCCCCTCTTGCCCGAATACGTCGAGTCGCTCAGCGACGACGCCGTCGTGCTACGAAACTACGCCGGCCAGCGCTTCGTGTACCGGCAACCCGCCCGCGAGGAGCCGATCCTGGTCGGTTAAACCGCTGCTCTGTGGCCGTGACGCCACACCCCAGCGCTCGCACGAGGCGGGCGACGGCGCCACATTTCTTGCTGCAACGAAGGTCGGAGCCCCGCGTGCCCTCCTTCTCCGTCCGTCTCGCCGTCGCCGCGACATTGTGCTCCTGCGGCCTGATGAGGCCGGCGAGCGCCCAGCGGCTGGACGCTGGGGCGCCGCCGCCCCCCGCTCCCTTGAGCGGCTCCACGGCCGAAGCCTACGAGCCCGTGTTCGAGGCGTTGCGCAGGCTCGCGCCACGGGCCGACAGCGTCGCCACGGTCCACAACCTCACGCTGCAGCGCGATGCCATCCAGTTCCACTTCGCCGAGGGCCGGCTCTACCTGCTGACGCCGGTGGCGGGCCGCACGGTGGGCGCGGTGTTCGTGGGTCGGGGCGCGGTCTCGTTCGTGCCACCGCTGGCGGTCGAGCGCGCCCAGCTCAGCCACGTGCTCCGCGACTCCGTTTTGAATACGGAGATCTCCGCCGCCGTCCTCGTTTTCACCGACTCCACGCTGTGGGAGCTCACACGCGAGCTCAGCTTCGGCTCCGCGGCGGCGACGCGTCCGGAGCCGTGGGCGACGCGCTCGGACGCCTGCTCGAGGGACGGTCGCACGAGTCGGAGAGCTCCACCTTGATGAGCGGGCTCTTGAACGGCTACGTGAATGGCTTCTTCTATGGGCATGTCAAGCGCGCCCATGGCGAAGACCTCATGTTCCAGGTCGACCCCGAGCAGCCGGAGCAGATCGAGCTGCTCCGGGGCGGCAAGCTGGACGGGCAGAAGGTCCAGATCGTATCGCAGTTCCCGCGCGTCGAGGATCTCCAGGATAGCGTGCTCGTGGGCGTCGAGCGGCCGGATCCGTTGAAGCTCGAGCGTTACCAGGTCGAAACAACCCTGGGAAAGGATCTGGAGTTCTCAGCGAAGGCTTCGATCCGTGTGACCGCACGGCGCGACGGCGTTCGCTGGGCCCCGTTCCTCTTGTACGAGGAGCTGAAGGTCGACTCGGTGCTCGACGAGACGGGGTCGGCGGACAGCTTCTTCCGGGCCAAGCATAGTCCGGAGCTGTGGGTGCGGTTCGCGAGGCCGCTGGTTGCCGGCGAGGCGCGATCGCTCCGCGTCGTCTACCATGGCGACCTCATCACATACGGATCGCTCATGGAGCAAATCGAGCGTAGGTGGACCGACTCGCTCCCACGCCGGTGGCGCGACTCGCTGCGTCGGGCGCTGCCGCCGGCCATGGACCGCTGGTTCTTCCTGAAGTCAGCCAGTCTCTGGTTCCCGCGTTACGGTGCGCCGACGTACGGATCGGGACAGGCGGCGGACATGGACCTGACCTTCCACACGCCGGCCCACTACCTGTTGGCGAGCAGTGGTCGTCTGGTCGAGTCGCGCGTCGATGGCGACGTGCGGACGACGCACTGGGTCACGGAGCGGCCGGCGTTTGTGGCGTCGTTCAACGTGGGGCCGTTCAGCGAGTTCCAGATCACCGATCCCCGCATCCCGCCCGTGACCGTGCAGCTCAACCGGGACGCCCACAACCACCTGCGCAACCTGCTGCTGGGACAGCGCGATCCCGAGCAGGCCGTGGGCGCGGACGTGGCGAACAGCCTTGCGTTCTTCACCCGCGTGTTTGGCCCGCCGTTGTTCCAGCGGTATTACGCCACCGAGATCCCCTACGGACACGGGCAGGCGTTCCAGGGGCTGATCCACCTCTCCTGGTGGACGTTCCAGTCGATCCGGGAGAACGGCGACGAGGAAATCTTCCGCGCGCACGAGATGGCGCACCAGTGGTGGGGCATTGGGGTGGAGCCCGCGACGTATCGGGACGCATGGCTCTCCGAAGGCTTCGCGGACTTCGCCGGACTCTGGTACATGCAGCTCGTGCTCAACGACAACGAGAAGTTCTTCAAGCACCTGAAGGATTGGCGTCGCGACATCCGGGCCAGGCGGGGCGATGCGCTGCCGACCGGGCTGGGCTCGCGCGTGGCCGAGGTCGAGCCACGCGACTACCAGGTGACGGTCTACGAGAAGGGCGCGTGGGTGATCCAGATGCTGCGGAACCTGATGCTCGATTTCCGCACCATGAAGGAGGACGCCTTCTCGGCCATGATGCAGGACTTCTACGGGCAGTACCGCGGCCGCCGGGCGACCACGCATGATTTCCAGCGCGTGGTCGAGCAGCATCTCAACCTGCCGATGGACTGGTTCTTCGACGAGTGGGTGAATGGCACGGCGATTCCGACTTACATCCTGTCGTGGCATGCCGAGCCGGCGGCCGACCACCGGTACGCCTTGCACATCCGCATCCGCCAGGAGGACGTGCCCAAAGACTTCATCATGCCGGTGCCGCTGGAGATCGAGATGGGCGACGGGGCGCGCGCCTACGTGCGCGTGAACGTGCGCGGGCCGGTGACCGAAGCGACGCTCCCGCTGCCGGCGGAGCCGACGCAGCTGGAGCTCAACCCCCTGGAGTCGGTGCTCGCGGAGGTGAAGACGGAAGGCTGGGAGTGACGGGCCCGATGGGCTCGGATTCGACCAGCAGCCCGGTGCGCAATGCGAACCGCACCAGCTCCGGCCGCCGCGTGAGCCCGAGGCGATCTTTTAGGCGCGCACGGTACTCGTCCACCGTTTTCGGACTGAGCGACAGCTTCAGGCCGATTTCCTTCGAGCTGTGCCCGAGGGCGAGCAAGGCAAGGACTTCGCGCTCCCGCCGGCTCAACCGCTCCGCCGCCGCCATTTCGTCCTCGACCTGCCCCGTCTTGCGATAGCGCTGCAGCACGACCAGACGGGCGGCGTCCTCGTCCAGGAAGAGCCGGTCGCCCGCCACGGTGCGGATCGCGCGCGCCAGCTGCTCCACCGACGCGTCCTTCCGTAAGAAGCCGCTGGCGCCCGCTTCGAGCGCGTCGCACAACTGCTGCTCCTGGGGCAACGCGGTGATCACCAGGACCTTGGTCCCCAGTCCCAGCATAGTGATGCGTCGCGTGGCGTCGAGGCCGCCTTCCCCGGGCATGGCGAGATCCATCAAGACCACGTGGGGACGCGCCGCCGCGGTCAGGGCGACCGCCTCGCCGCCCGTCTCGGCCTCGCCGACGACGACGAAGCCCGGCTGCTTTTCCAAGAGCGCCCGCAGGCCGGCACGCACGACGGCGTGATCGTCTGCCAGGACGATGCGGATCTCTTGCCGAGCGCTGCCGCCGACGTCGAACACGGAGCACCTCACTGCGAGTGTGCGGCTCCGCACTGATAGCAAGAATTACACCCCGCGGGAAGGGGCCGCCTCCACGACGACAATGCGGCGTGTGTTGCGTCGACGCTACGGCAACTGCCAGATCTCCATTCGATTCCCCGGCAGCGACGGGATCAACAGCCGATTTCGCTTCGCGTCGTAGCCGATATCGGCGGGTCCGGCGATCCCGCCGATCAGTTTCACCTCCTGGCCCGTCTCGTAGCTCGACACGCTCGAATCGGCCCAGCTCGACACGAGAATCCTGCCACCTTCCACGACGACGCCGTCGAATCCACCCGGGCCCTTCGCGACCACGCTCGGCGCCTTGTCGCCGGGCTTCCAGCCGAGCACGTAGCGTCCGCCGAACTCCACGATGATGAAGCGCTTGCCCACGGGATCGACGGCGATACCGTTGGGACGACCGAGCGTGTCGCCGCGGATGGCCTGAGTCACCGCGCGGTCGGGGCCCACGCGGAACACCCGATCCGGACCCGGATGCAGCACGTTGCCGACGTCGTCGAACCGGATGCCCGTATCGGTGATGTAGAGCGCGCCGCTCAAGCCGACCACGATGTCGTTCAAGAACACCGCCCCGAGCTTGCTCAGGCTCACCGTGTCGATCGCGGCACCCGTCTTCGCATCGAACGCCCGTACGACGTCGATGTCGGCGACCCACAGCGTGTCGCCCTCGAGGGCGAGACCCTTCGGCGCGTTGAGGGTGACGCCGCTCCGCCCGCCCTCGATGAACTTGAGGTTCTCGACCGCCCCGTCCGGCCGTACGCGGCTGATGAAGCCGTTATTGTCTTTCGCCATCGGGCTGCCGTTGATGTTGGAGACGAAGTAGATGTCCTGCGTGCTGTCGTGCAGCACCGATTCCGGCGCCAGGAAGCCCTGCACCGTGGCGACCTTGGTCGCGGTCGGCGCCGGCGCCGGCACTGGAGCCGGAGCCGGTGGCGGCGCCGCGGCCGGGGACGGCGCCGCGGTATCGGCGCGCGACGCGGTCGTGTCGGACGCGGGCGGGGCCTTGTCGGGCCGTACGCAGGCAATGCCCAGGGCGCCCAGCGCGGCATAGAGGATTGTCCCTCTCATGGGTGATCTTCCTCCTCGGCGATTGCCTTGATGTGCCGCAGCACCCGCTCGTGGATCGCCGCAACGAGACGGCCGGTGGGCAGCGTCCAATAGGTCTGCGGGAACAGCGACACCACGTACTGGGTCCGCCCTTCGAGACGGGTACGGCCGCCGGGCAGCGGGGTCAGTCGGAACTCCCCGTGAGTCGCCCGGAAGTACCCGTCGAGGTGCGGCGGGTTCACGTCGCGATACGGGCTCCACTCGCGCATGGGCGGCGGCTGCGTCGTGATGTCGAATCCCAGCCGGCGACCCTCCTCCCAAACCGTGACCGGCTCGACGAAGCTGCCGGTCGTGAAGTCGCAGTAGCGGGTCGCCCCCACGCCGGATCCGACGATGCGCGCCGCCATCGGGGCCGCGACGCCCGCGCGGAACGGCCACTCGCGGGGCGGCGCCAGCTGCGGAAAGCTAATGACGTGACGCCACACGACCGCCGGCGGGGCGTCGACCTCGATCACGGTCACGACCTCGTGGGAGGGCGCCCGCTGCCGCGGGCTCACCAGCACCACGAGCGGCGCGAGCAGCGCTCCGGCGAGGAGCGACCGCCCCGCGCCGCGCAGCGCCACCGCTCTTCCGAGGACGGCCCCGGGGAGGGCGAGTAACGCCGCGAGCGGCAATGCCAGCGCGATGCAGAGCGCGCCTTCGAGGGCAAACACCAGCATGGCCCCGCCCGCGAGCGCGACCGCCAGCACCGCCACCTCGAGCGTGTGGCGCGCGCTCTGGGCCTGGCGCGCGTTGAATACATAGGCGCTGATGTAGCCGATGGTGAAGGGGGTGCCGAGGAACAGCCCGGCGGAGTAGAGGCGCCGCAGATAGACCCCGATCAGCACAGACGGGATCGTGATCGCGAGCGCGGCGGCAACGCCCAGCAGCCCTGCGCGGAGCCTGCGGTCGGCGGCCGCGTGCTGCAGCGCCCCGCCGGCGGGGCCGGGGGGGCCGGCGGGCCCGGCGCGCGACGGCTGAGCCGCGAGCCACAGCATAGTCGGGTAGTTGACGAGGGGCACGAAGAACAGCAGACACCACCACGGCGAGCGTCCGGCGTCCACCGCCCGCCGCAGCGTCAGGCTCACGCCGATCCACAGGAACGGCAGGGTCCATACGACCAGCGCAGGGGCGAGCCAGTCTGGCGCGCCGCGCAGCAGCTGCTGGCGCAGCGTCCAGACGGGGTTCAAGTAGCCGAGCGGAGTCCACCAGCGGCCGACGAATGCCCACACGAGGCTCGCGTCCACCGTGTACTTGAGCAGCATCAGGGCGGCGCCGCTTTGCAGGTACGCGCGCCGATCGACGGGATCGCGGGAGGAGAACCACAGGCGCAGCCAGCGCCTCAAGACGCCTTCGCCTCCTCGAGCTCTTTCTTGCGCACCTCCGCGACCTTCTGCGCCGCATCAGGCGGCACTTCCTGGTACACGTGAAACTTCGAGCGATACGTGCCACGGCCATGCGTGATCGAGTGCAGCGTGGTGGCGTAGCGGTCGAGCTCGGCTTCGGGCACGAGCGCCTTGATCTTCACCTGCCGCCCGTCGGGCTCGGTGCCGAGGATCTGCCCGCGCCGCGACGACAGATCGCCCATCACGGCGCCCTGATACTCGTCCGGGGTCCACACCTCAAGCTCGAGGATCGGCTCGAGCAACACCGGCTTGCAGTTGGGGCTCACGTTCCGGAACGCCAGGATGCCCGCCATCTTGAACGACATTTCGTTCGAGTCCACATCGTGGTAGGACCCGTCGTACACCTCCACCTTGAAGTCCACGACGGGATAGCCAGCCACCGGCCCGCGCGCCGCCGCCTCCTGGACGCCACGCTCCACCGCCGGGATGTACTGGCGCGGGATCACGCCGCCCACGATCTCGTCCACGAACTGGAATCCCGACCCGCGCGGCAGCGGGGCGATGCGGATCCAGCAGTCGCCGTACTGGCCGCGGCCACCGGTCTGCTTCTTGTGCTTCCCCTGGCCTTCCGCGCGGGCCCGGAACGTTTCGCGGTACGCGATCTTGGGGCGCCCGATCTGGGCGTGCACGCCGAATTTGCGCGCCAGCCGCCCCACGATGATCTCGAGGTGCCGCTCCCCCAGCCCGCGGATCAGCGTTTGCCCCAGTTCGCCCGAGTACTCGTGCTGGAACGTGGGGTCTTCTTCGTGCAGCTTGTGCAGGCCGTTCGACAGCTTCTCCTCCTCCCCCCGCTGCTTTACGTCGATTGCTTCCGTGATCACCGGCTCGGGGAACGGGATCTTGGGCAGCACGATGGCGTGCTCCCGGGTGGAGAGCGTGTCGTTGGTGTGGGTGTCCCGCAGCTTGGCCACGGCGCCGACGTCGCCGGCGCGCAGCTCGGCGATCTCGAATCGCTCCTTGCCCTGCGTGACGCACAGGTGGTTCAGCTTCTCCACCGCCTCGCGGGGGGCGTTGTACACGTCCTGGCCGTTCCGGACCGTGCCGGAGTACACGCGAAAGAACGTTACGTCGCCTACGTGTGGCTCCGAGATCGTCTTGAACACCTGCGCCACGAACGGGCCGGTATCCTCCGACTCGAGTGTCACCCGCTCGGCGCTCCCCCATTTCTGAGCCTCCACCGGCGGCCGCTCGTGGGGCGCCGGCAGGAGCTCCACCATCTTCGTCAGCAGCGCTCGCATGCCGTACGTGAGCTCGGCGGCGCCGCAAAACAGCGGGAACAGCTCGCCCTTCGCCATGCCGGCCTTCATCGCCGCGATCGCTTCGTCCCGCCCGATCTCTTGGCCCCCGAGGTAGCGCTCCAGCAGCGTGTCATCCGTCTCCGCGATCCGCTCGATCAGCTCCTTGGAGTAGCGCTCGAACCGGGCCTGGTACTCGGGCGGCACGTCCCCTTCCTCGTACTCGCCGACCTTCGTCCCCTTCTTGTACATGTGGCACTTCTTGGAGAAGAGATTGATGATCCCGTGGAAGGCCGGGCCTTCTCCCACCGGGATCTCCACCGGGATCACCTTCGGCGTGAGCCGCTCCTTGACCTGCGCGTAGACGCGCTCGAAGTCGGCGTGCTCCTTGTCCATCAGGGAGACGAAGAAGAGTCGGGGGATGCCCCGGGCCTCGCAGTAGTCCCACACCTTCTCGGTGCCCACCTCCACGCCGCCGGTGGCGGAGAGCACCACCACCGCCCCGTCGGCTGCGTGGACGCCCGCCAGGGCCTCGCCCGTGAAGTCGAGGTATCCCGGTGTGTCGATGAGGTTGAGCTTGCTGTCGAGCCACTCCGCCACGGCGAGGGCGAGATTGATCGAGTACTTGCGTTCGATTTCGTCGGGCGTGTAATCGGTGAGGGCGGTGCCGTCTTTCACGGACCCGTGACGCTTGCTCGTGCCGGCCACGAACGCGAGGGCATCGACCAGGGACGTCTTGCCGCTCGCGCCGTGGCCGACGACCGCGACGTTGCGGATCTCCGGCGTCTTGTACACGCGCATTGCGCAACCAACTCCGGCAGGGGGTGAGGAGAATATGAACGTCACAGGTCCTAGACGGCTAGCCAGACGCCACAAATAGACGCCTAGACGCCGAGACGCCCAGCGGCGGTGAGGGTTTAGGAGGAGGTAGGCCTACCTGCATGCTCACGCCTACAACCCGCTAGGCGTCTGGGCGTCTAGGCGCCTGTCTCGGCGTCTGGGCGTCTAGGCGTCTGCCTGACCGTCTAGCCGTCTGCCTTCACTGCCTGAGGTTCGACTGCGGGCACCCGAAGACACGCGAAGCCCCCCAGCGCCATCACCCCTCCCGCCACCAGAAACGCCGCCGGCCGCGACACATCGTAGACCTCTCCCATCACGAGCGGCCCGAGCAGGCGGCCCAGGGCTGCGAGCGCCTGCGCCGCGCCGAGCACCGTCCCCTGCTCCGTGGGATCGGCGAACACGGAGACCAGCCCCGTGGCGGCGGGCCCGAAGATGCTGTTCGAGAAGGCGAGCGCCGCCGTCCAGGCGTACAGCGCGGCGCTGGAGTGGAGCGCCGGAACCAGCGCGATCGTCGCCGCCATACCGAACCCGCCCACGATCAGGAGCCGGCGATCGCCAAACCGGTGTGCGAGCTTCCCGAACCCGTATCCCTGCACGATCGCCGCGGTCACGCCGATCACCGTGAAGAACCACCCGAGCTGCTGCTCGCGCCAGCCGAAGGTCACGTTCGCCCACAGCGGGATCGCGACCGTGTAGCCCGAGAATGCGAAGGGCGCGAGCGCCCAGGCGATCATGAGCGGCGCGAGCCGCGGGTTTCGCAGCGCGTCGCCGATGTGCGAGAAGTCCCACAGCGCGCGCTCGCTGCGGTGCTCCGCCTCGAGCGATTCGGGAAGCACCAGGTACGCGGACACGAAATTGGCGAGCGACAGCACCGCCGCCACGAGGCCAGGGGCCGCTGGCCCGAGGTAATGCGCCGAGAGACCACCCAGCGCCGGACCGATGATGAAGCCGAGTCCGAAGGCGGCGCCGATCATGCCCATTCCGCGCGACCGCTCGGCCGGCGT
>Ga0209473_1000601_pt1 | contig 21043 bp, 13 predicted proteins | sample GraSoiAngelo_133_FD_185890 | JGI IMG/M metagenome (GOLD analysis project Ga0209473, IMG submission 185890) | Grasslands soil microbial communities from the Angelo Coastal Reserve, California, USA - 14_0929_05_20cm (SPAdes) (version 2) | ecosystem: Environmental > Terrestrial > Soil > Grasslands ...
CCGGCGTGTTTGCAGATCGGCACGGCCATGCAACCAATCGGGCCGGCTCCGGTGATGAGCACGTCTTCGCCGACGAGATCGAACGAGAGGGCGGTGTGCACCGCGTTGCCTAGGGGATCGAAACAGGAAAGGACATCGAGCGAGATCGACGAATCAGCGTGCCAGCAATTTGATTGCGGCATCGCGACGAACTCCGCCCATGCACCCGGGCGATTTACGCCGACACCTTGCGTATTCGGGCAAAGATGACGCCGCCCAGCCAGACAATTGCGGCAATGCCCGCACGTGATGTGACCTTCGCCGACGACAAGATCGCCGTGCGCGAAACCTTTCACGTGCTCACCGACAAGATCGACAACGCCGACAAATTCGTGGCCGATGGTCATCGGCACGGGGATCGTTTTTTGCGCCCAGGCGTCCCAATTATATATGTGTACGTCGGTCCCGCAGATAGACGTCTTCGTCACGCGGATGAGCACATCGTCTGTACCGACGTTGGGAACCGGAACCTCCTCGAGCCATAGCCCCGGCTCGGCTCGGCTTTTCACGACCGCCTGCATTGTTTTCTGCACGAGAAAGAAATTAGGCGAATCATGAACGCAGGAAAGAAGGAAAAGCTTGATTCGAGCCTCTTCGGCCGGGGCGACTGTACGGCACGCGATGGCATCTGCGTTCTGCAGCAATTTCGTCTGCGTTCGCGTGCGTAATCTGTGGACAAAGTTCTTGTCTGTCGAGATGATGCGAATGCATGCCCGCGACGCTTGAGCAAGCCGAGCCGAACACCGTTACGCCACGCTCGGTTTTCATTTTACGCTTCGTCACGACGATCGTCCTTTGGTCCATCGCGCTCCTCATCGCGTTCTCTGGATTCGAAGTCTTATTTTGGCTGTTGATCAGCGCGTTCGGGCTGATTGCACTCCTGGAATTTTACCGGATGCTCGATCACAAGGGTCTCCCGAATTTCAAGATCACAGGAATGATCTGCGGCGCCGTCATGCTCGGCGGCAGTTTTTATTACTTCTCCAAGATTGGGCCAGCGGGTTCCTACGACTTCGAAGTTGCGGTGTTGCTTTTTTTCTTGCTGACGGTTTTCGCGCGGCAAATGTTCGCGCGCCTACGCCATGACGAACCGTTGCAAACGATGGCTTACACCTTGTTCGGTCTGCTCTACGTGCTTTGGCTTTTTAATTTCATCACGAAGATCGTCTATCTGACGCCCCGCTCCAGCAATGGGCTGCTGACGGGCCAATTCTATGTCTTGTATCTGATCGCAGTCACAAAATTCAGCGACATGGGTGCATACCTGACCGGTAGCGCGGTTGGCCGTCATCTCATGGTTCCGCAGATCAGCGCGAAGAAAACGTGGGAAGGGTTTTTCGGCGCGCTCGGTTTTGCGCTGTTTTGCAGTTTAATGCTGTTCAAATTAATGCCTGGCCATTTACCGGGGCTCACCTGGACACATGCGACGATACTTGGATTGCTCCTTGGGTTCGCAGCGGTCGTCGGTGATTTGGCCGAATCGATTATCAAACGCAGCACGGACGTGAAGGATTCGGGGAATCTCCTGCCGGGGATCGGCGGTGCGCTCGATCTGGTGGACAGTCTTCTTTTCACCGCACCGCTTTTGTTTTTCTATCTCCGGCTGGTCATTCATGTTCCGTAAAGAGCTTCTGCCAGAATTAACAGAATGATCAAAATGGAAGAGGCGACGAAACCGTACGATCTATGCGGTCAAGTAATCGGTGCCGCCATGAACGTGCATTCAACTCTCGGGCCGGGGTTCCTCGAGTCGGTTTATCAAAATGCACTGATTTTGAAACTACGAAAAAGCGGATTCAAGGCTGAAGCAGAAAGAGCAATCACCGTCCAGTACGACGGACAAATCGTCGGTGCATTTACGGCAGATTTGTTGGTAAACGACTCGCTAATCGTTGAGCTGAAAGCGAGCCAATCGCTCGCGAAAGCGCACGAAGTTCAACTTGTAAACTATCTCGTCGCAACCCGAATCGACGAGGGTTACTCGTGAACTTTGGGGCAGAGCGTTTAGAGTACAAGAAAAAAAGTTTCGACTCCCGAAGAAAGAGCAGGTCTCTTTCTGATTTGCTCGAGTCATTTTGTTAAATTTTGTTCATTCTATCGAGAAATGAAACGTAAGCGTGTCGTTATTCTGGGCGCCACCGGGTCAATCGGCGAAAGCGCGCTGAAGGTCGCGCGCGACATTCCGGAGCGGATGGAGATCGTGGGACTCGCGGCGAACAGCAACGCGCAGAAGCTAGCCGAAGCCGCGAATGAGATTCGGCCGGAGTCAGTTTGTCTGGTGGATGAAACAAACATCGACATCTTGCGCAAAGCGCTCAATTACCAGCCGCGGATTTTTGCGAGCGAGGAAGGACTCCGCGAGATCGCTTGCCTAACAAATGCAGAGATGGTGCTGGTTGCAATTGTCGGCACTGGCGGATTGCGACCAGCGCTCGCCGCGATTGAAGCGGGCAAAGATCTCGCCGTGGCGAGCAAGGAAATTCTCGTGATGGCGGGCGAGATTGTGATGCGCGAAGCCCGTGAAAACGGCGTTCATGTATTGCCGGTGGACAGCGAACACAACGCGATTTTTCAGTGTCTCGATGGTCGTTCATCGGAAGTTCGCCGAATCATTTTGACGGCGTCCGGCGGACCGTTTCGCGAAACGCCCGCGAACGAATTTATCAATCTTACGGCAGAGCAGGCGCTGAAACACCCGACTTGGAATATGGGTCCAAAAATCACTATCGATTCGGCGACGCTGTTTAACAAAGGGCTGGAGATGATCGAGGCGCACTGGCTGTTCGGAGTCGAGATGAAGCACGTCGAAGTCGTGATACATCCACAGAGCATCGTACATTCAATGGTCGAGTTCGCAGACGGCTCGACGCTGGCGCAACTGAGTTATTCGGACATGTGTTTCCCGATTCAATATGCAGTGACGTGGCCCGACCGAGTCCCAAATACATTGCCGCCGCTCGACTTCGGAAAATTATCGAAACTAGAATTCTTCACGCCGCGCTATGATGATTTTCCCGCACTCAATCTGGCGCGCCGTGCGGGTGAAACCGGCGGCACTTTGCCTGCAGTGATGAACGCGGCGAATGAAATCGCGGTTGCGGCATTCTTGGATCGACAAGTGCCTTTCACCCGCATCTGGCAGACCGTTCAAGAAGTGATGGACCAGCACACGAGCGTTGCGCACCCCGATCTCGATGAGATATTGCGGGCCGACCAGTGGGCGCGCGCGGAAGCAGCGAAGACGTTAGAGGGCTAAAAGCCTTACAAAAGAAAAAGCGTGGAATCGTTAAAACGTTTGAACGAATCGCGCGTGGAAGCACTCACTACACCAATCACAATTTGTAATGTTCATCGACATCGCGCGCGTCATTCTCATCCTCCTCGAAGTCCTCGTCCTTTTTAATCTGCTCATCGTTGTGCATGAGCTCGGCCATTTTCTGGCAGCGCGGTGGCGCGGACTGTATATCGAGAAATTCGGTGTCTGGTTCGGCAAACCGCTCTGGAAAAAGACGATCAACGGCGTGCAATACTCTCTGGGCTCGCTCCCTTTTGGTGGATTTGTTGCGCTGCCGCAACTCGCGCCGATGGACATTATCGAGGGTAAGGCGGATGTGGACCGCGCAAAGCTGGCGCCTATCTCCGCTCTCGATAAAATTATCGTGGCCGTGGCCGGCCCCCTCTTTAGCCTGCTTCTCGCGCTTTTTTTTGCCGGTGTTGTGTGGGTGGTCGGCCATCCAGTGGGCGAATCTGATTCCACCACCGTTATCGGGTACGTCTTGCCGGACTCGCCAGCGCAGAAGGCTGGACTCCAACCCGGCGACAAAATTCTCGAAGTGGACGGGAAACCTGTCAGGCGTTTTCTCGGAATGAATGACAGCGTGAGCTGGGATGTGGTGCGAAGTGAGGGCGACAAGATTGCAGTGAAATTCCAGCGCAATGGCAACGTGCAGACAGTTTGGGTGGAACCATACAAGGCCGAGACACGGGGGTGGCGCCGAAAAAGTGTGCGTCAACTTCTGATCTATCCGGCGGAGACACCGATCATCGACAAAGTGGAGCCAAACACGCCTGCGGCGGCCGCCGGGTTGCGCCCGCGCGACATCATTCTCGGGTTCGATCAGACGCCGATCTACAACCCGGTCGCCTTACTCGAATACATCAGCAAACATCCCAAGGACCAGCTTGTTCTTCACGTGGAGCGAGGTGGAGCGAGCTTTGACGTTCCGGTAAGACCGACGCTTCTGCCGACTGACGGTGAAATGAAGCCGCGTATTGGAATTCAATGGGATACCACCGGGAAAATATCGATTGGTCATCCCAATCCGATCGAACAGGTTTACAATAGCGTGACCAGTACGCTGAAGACGATTGGCGCGGTTGCCTCGCCGAAGTCGGACGTAAAGCTGCAGCACCTGAGCGGGCCAATAGGCATCGGCAATCTGCTTTATCGGCTTTTCGGAAGTGAGTACGGTTGGCGGCTCGCGCTCTGGTTTAGTGTGATCCTGAACGTGAACCTCGCGATCATAAATATGGTGCCCCTTCCGGTCCTCGATGGTGGGCACGTCATGCTGGCAATGATAGAAGGAGTTCGGCGTCAACCGCTGAATATTCGGCTGCTTGAAATTATTAACACGGGCTGTGCAATGTTGATCATCGGCTACATGCTTTATATCACGTTCTTCGATGTCCAGGATTTGCCGTTCATAAAAAACACGCTCGACAAGCTGGAAGTGCAGCCAACTCCGAAAGCTGTGCAGCAGCCGTAGCCAAGAGGGGGCGCGTTGCGCGTTTGGCCGCGATTCCATAGATTAGGCGTCTTGTGAATTACTGCGCTGATCCTTTTCATTATCACCGTCGCATTACCCGCGAGGTGATGGTCGGCAGCGTCGGGGTGGGCGGGGCGAATCCGATCCGGGTCCAGTCGATGATCACGTGCGACACGATGGACACGGAGATGTCCATCCAACAAACGATCGAGTTGGTGGCGGTCGGTTGCGAAATTGTGCGGATCACCGCGCCGACGGTGAAAGACGCGCGCAACCTCGAGCACATCGTCAAAGGCTTACGTGAGCGTGGCTGTGATGCGCCCATCGTGGCCGATATTCATTTCAAACCCGAAGCTGCCATGGAAGCTGCTAAATGGGTCGACAAAGTGCGCATCAATCCCGGCAACTACGCGGACTCAAAGAAATTTGTCATCCGTGAATACACCGAGGAGCAATATGCCGCGGAGCTGGGCCGAATTCGCGAGCGCTTCGCGCCGCTGGTCGATCTTTGCAAGAAGCGTGGAATCGCGATGCGCATCGGGACGAATCACGGCTCGCTCAGCGATCGGATCTTGAACCGATACGGCGACACGCCACTCGGAATGGTAGAGAGCGCGCTCGAGTTCGCGCGGATCGCGCGTGACCTCGACTATCACGCGTTCGTCTTTTCGATGAAATCGAGCAACCCGAAAGTGATGATCGCGGCGTATCGATTACTCGTCGCGCGGTTAGACGAAGAAGGCCCGGATTGGAATTATCCGATTCATCTCGGCGTGACGGAAGCAGGGGAGGGCGAGGACGCGCGCATCAAAAGCGCGATTGGGATTGGTTCGCTGCTCGCGGATGGAATCGGCGATACGATTCGTGTTTCGCTGACGGAGGACAGCATTCAGGAGATTCCGGTGGCGAAGGCGCTGGTCGCGATGACTTCTGCCGTAGTGGCGGGCGTGTCGCCCGCAAAGGGAGCAGCCGGCACGGCTCTCGCTACAGATGAAGATGTCGATCTTTCCTTCGACCCATTTTCATATCAGCGGCGGGCGAGCGACACGATCGCTGTAGCCGGGATCGGTGATCCCGGCGAAAGAGTCAAGCTGGGAGGAGAGGAACTGATTCGTGTAGTCGTTAGGCAAGCGAACTTCGAAAAGATCGCGCACAAGATCGACAAGATGGGTGATTACAAGCCGGAGATCGTCTACGAGAACGCAAACGTTGTCGAAGTCGATCCGCGCGATGAGAAGTCAATTGCGCAGCTAAACGAAAGCGAGGAAGCCCGACTCGTGACGGTGAAAGATCAGGTCGATCTTCCGATGATCGCCGCATTTCGACTCTTGGCAGAGAAGTTGCAGGAGCGGCATCCGATCCTCTTGAAGGACGAACTAAAAAAGGAGAAGGGGGAAAAAGATTTTCTCGAGAGGTTACTCATTGCATCGACCAATATCGGTTCGCTGCTTTGCGATGGGATCGGGGACGCAATTCTCGTGCAGGGAGAGGAAGCGCCGGGGCAAGCCCTGCGGTTAAGTTACAATATTTTGCAAGCGGCCGGCTCGCGGATTTTCAAGACGGATTATGTCGCGTGTCCTTCGTGCGGGCGGACCTTGTTCAATTTGCAGACCACCACGGCGAAAATCAAAACGGCGACATCGCATTTAAAGGGCGTTAAGATTGCGATCATGGGCTGCATTGTGAACGGCCCCGGCGAAATGGCCGACGCCGATTTTGGTTATGTCGGCGGGGCGCCGGGCAAGGTGAATCTCTACGTCGGAAAAACTGCGGTTAAATTCAATATTCCAGAAGTGGAAGCGGTGGATCGATTGCAAGATTTGATTCGCGAGCACGGCAAATGGGTTGAGCCCGCGCCAGCAGACACCGTTCTAGTCTGAAAGAGCGATTTCCGACACAGCCGATCTACGGCGGCGCGTCGAAATAGGTAGAGAGGTTATGAAAGAGAGATTACTGATGCTCCTTCGCCGTTTTGTTCTGTTTGCGCGCAATGTCAGTGCCAATCGCGAACGCGATATTAAGGGCGGTTCTCAACCCCAATTTAAATGGTCATACGTAAAGACGAAATTACAAGTTCTCATCCGACGTTTTGGTCCGTCTGAGCGGAATGTTGGCGCCATTCGCGAACGCCGTAATAAAGCCGATCCCCAACTCAAATTTAAATGGCCATACGTAATGAGCTCTTCAATTCCAACACTCGGGCCAACTGCCCAGGGCTCATGGGTTTGGCACCGTCATCACAAACATTCACATCACGGCTTCTACCGAAGTCGCCGTTAAATGCCGTCTGAAGAATCTATCAGCTAAACCGTGCGTTAAGGTTCGCTCTGCCTTCACGGCGTTATCTGTTCCATTGTTGCGGACAACTCTCGTGCGCATTTGACGCGCGAGAGCCGCGCCACCATATTCGGCGCTTCTCCCCCTCGGAAGAGCGTCTCTCATGGATAAGATCCGCAACATCGCCATTATTGCGCACGTCGATCACGGCAAGACGACGCTGGTCGATCAACTACTACGACAATCAGGCACGTTCCGTTCCAATCAAAAGATCGAGGAACGGGTAATGGATTCGATGGATCTCGAGCGTGAGAAAGGAATTACGATTCGCGCAAAGAACGCGGCCTTTCAATGGAACGGCTACCGAATTAACATCGTCGATACGCCCGGTCACGCAGATTTTGGAGGCGAAGTCGAGCGGATCATGAAAATGGTGGACGGCGTGCTGCTTGTCGTCGATGCGCACGACGGGCCGCAGGCGCAGACGCGCTTTGTTTTGCGCAAGGCGTTGGAGAACAAACTCAAGCCGGTGGTTGTCATTAATAAGATCGACAGAGAAAACGCACGACCGCATCGAGTCGTCGACATGGTTTTCGATCTTTTTGTCGAACTGAAAGCGAGCGATGAGCAGCTCGATTTCCCGATTATTTATGCGAGCGCCAAAAACGGTTACGCCATGCGCGAACTACATGACAGCAGCGACGACATGACACCGCTTTTTGAAGCAATCGTGCGCCATGTCCCGCCGCCGAAGGTTTCCACGGAGCTATTTTTTCAAATGCTCGTGTCGAATCTGGATTATAGCGATTATCTCGGAAGAATTGCGCTCGGGCGTATCGTCAGCGGTCGGGTCGCGGTCGGCGATTCGATCGTCTGCATTCATCGCGATGGTTGCCGGGAACGTGCTGCTGTCACGGCGCTTTTTACATATGCGGGATTGGAGCAGATGGAAATAAAGCACGCGACCGCCGGCGACATCGTTGGCCTCACTGGTTTCGAGGAAGTTTACATCGGCGAAACTCTTACTGACCGCGAAGAACGTGCGCCGCTTCAGTTCGTGGATATCGATCCTCCGACGATTCGCATGCACATTCTGGTCAACGATTCGCCGTTTGCCGGTCGCGACGGAAAATTTGTTACGGCGCGGCATCTTCGCGAGCGACTTATTCGCGAAACGCGCGGTAATGTCTCACTTCAGGTCAACGACACGGAAACGGCCGGCGCATTTGAGATCAATGCGCGTGGCGAAATGCAAATCGCGATCCTGGTCGAGCAGATGCGACGCGAAGGCTACGAAGTGATGGTCTCTCGTCCCGAGGTCATTTTCCATCGCGCCGAAAATGGCAATCTGCTCGAGCCGCTCGAAAATCTATATGTCGATCTACCGAACGAGAATCTCGGTGACATTTTGCAATCCATCGCCAATCGCAAAGGCGACATTGTGAGCATGGATCATCACGCGACGCGCGTATCAATCGAGGCGATTATTCCGACCCGCGGTCTGATCGGGTTCGAAACCGATCTGGTGAATTTGACGCGTGGCGAAGGATTGATGAGTCATTTGTTTCGCGAATATGCGCCGTTCAAAGGCGAAATCGGAGGACGCGGTCGTGGTGTGATGGTGTCGATGGAATCGGGAATTAGTACCGCCTACGCACTCAATAATATTCAAGAGCGCGGGCGGCTTTTTATTGGTCCGCAGGAAGACGTTTATGTGGGAATGATCGTGGGCGAAAACGCGCGACCAGAAGATTTGCCGGTCAATCCGTGCAAGGCAAAGCATCTCACAAACATGCGGAGCCAGGGCGAAGGCAAAGGGATTCAACTCGAAGCGCCGCTCTGCATGAGTCTCGAGCGCGCGATCGAGTACATCGACATTGATGAGTACGTGGAAGCGACTCCGAGATCGCTGCGGCTCCGTAAGCGGATTCTCGACGCGACCGCACGGAAGCGCGCTGCCGCAGCAGCGGCGTAGCTTAGTTCTAGCAAAAAGGCGGCGCGACTAACCTCAACTCGCGAAGGCTTTCGGAGTCAATCGCCCTTGGTCTGTTGTCACGGATAGTCCGGAGGCGGTTCGGGTGAACCGCCCCTACCAAAGATAAAAAAGCGGCGTTTGAGAAACGGTTCCGGGCAACACAGTATTTAATGAAGCGCTGTATCGAAATTCTTCGTTGACACCGGGAGCCCAGGATTGCCCGTGCGACCCACTACTGAAGCCGTAAAAAATTTTTACAAAAAGCGAAAAAAAGCTTGACACTTTTTGCGCCAGTCTCTCAAACTACGCGTTCCACGTCGTTCATCTAATATTCCACCCTAACTAGCAGCTAAAATATATGAAAACTCCTCGTCGTTGGTTTACTCGAAATTATCTTCTCTCACAGCTGCGGATCGCGAGTGCAGTCACGCTAATGTCCGCGGCTGCCGCAATGGCCCTCGTCGCCGGCGGCGACGCGCTCGGACTCGCAACCGGCAGCGCCCAAGAGGACCGGGCGGCTACAGCCAAGATCTCCGGCGAACCGGGCTCAATATCGATAAACTCCCGCACTAAACCGGGCGATGGCGCGGTACGGGGCTACAACAAACCGGCCGAAGGCCCGATTGGCGGTTACGAGGCGTACAAATCCGCGGCGCGGACCTATCCGGCCAACGTGATCCCGCCGTCGATGGTGGAGAACGCCAAGAACACGTTCAACAAGATCGCCGCGCAGGGCGACCCGAAGAACAATAACTTCTGGCTGTCGTATGGGCCGCTTCAGAACTCCATCCAGCCCGGTGTGCTGTCGTTCTCGGGGGCCACGAACACGACGGCGAGTCGTGACACGGCGCTAGTCATCGCTCCGACGTGCGTGCCCGGTAACTGCCGCCTCTGGGTTGGCACCGCCGGCGGCGGCGTTTGGCGGACGGACGACGCCCTAGCGGCAAATCCGAGCTGGACATGGCTGACCGGCGTCCTCGCTCTCAACTCCGTCGGCGCTCTCGTCGCAGATCCCAACGACTCTAGCGGGAACACCCTCTACGTCGGGACGGGCGAGGGAAACCGGTGTTCCTCCGGGTGCGAAGCCGGCGTCGGTATATACAAGACCACGGATGGCGGCAATTCTTGGACGAAGCTGCCGGACGCCTGTGTCAGCAATACGACCTACTCTTGTGCGAACTCGGGCGACGCCTTCCTGGGCCGCGGGATTAACCAGGTCGTCGTCGATCCGACCAACTCGCAGCACCTCTTCGTCGGCTCCGCGCTCGCGGTGCGGGGACTCTCGCATGTAATCGGTGAGGCTGGCGAGACGCAGCGATTCGAGCCCGGCGCGAACCCTGTCGGCGTGTACGAGTCGACAGACGGTGGTAAGACATTCACCGAGGTGTGGAACGGTGATGGCTCGACCTTCGGCGTTACCGACGTTGGTTTGGATCCGCTCGATCCCACTACGGTCTACGCGTCGGCGTTCGACCACGGCGTCTGGCGGCGATCTCCATCACTCGACGGCACATCGTCTCCTACAGCATTCGAGCAGGTCTTCGCGCCGCAGTTCCCAGGTGGCGGCGTCGACCGGACGATGTTTGCGCTCACCGTCAAGAACAGCATGACGCGGATTTACCTGCTTGACGGCACAGCTAACAACGACCCCCTCGGGGGGGCCAGTCCGACGGCCGGGAACTTCTGGCGGACGGACAACGCCGGCAAGACGGCCGCTGCCCTGCTTGCGTCGCAGGCCGCGGGATCGACCGTGCCTGCCACTCCAGGCAATCCGTTCCCAGCCTTCTACAACGGTTGGCAGGTGTTGACCGCGAAGGTGACGTCGAGCCCGTACTACGCGAGCAACAACACGTGCACCGGTCAATGCTGGTATGACGAAGAGATCTACACGCCGACCGGTCTGCCTGACACCGTGTACCTTCTCGGTTCGTACAACTACGGCGAGATCCCCTGCAACACGAAGGGCGTCGGCTGCGGGAACGGTCGGTCGAACGGGCGCGCGGTGATGTACTCGACAACAGCCGGCGATCCGGATGCCTCCGCGCCCGGCACGGCCGTAAACCGGACGTTCACCGACCTCACTGACGACATGCAGGACCAGCCGGCGACCTGGTGCGGGTTGGGTGCCTCGGGAGAGGCGCTGTTCGGCGGCGTCTCGGCCACCTTCGCCTGCCTCTGGGCACCCGACAGCATCCATCCGGACCAGCACTCAATCGTCGTGAACCCGTCGAATCCGACCCAGATCTTCGAAGGCTCGGACGGCGGCGTGATCCGCACCGATGGAACGTTCGGAGACCTCTCGTTCCGATGTAACGGCAGCTTTGGCGTCGGCGAGCGGCCTTTGCTTGGAACCGACAGCCGCAACAACTGCAAGCGGATGCTGTCGCAGGTGCCCAACCTGATCACGCACATCGACCGGAACCTCGACACGTTGCAATTCATCAACGTGGCGATCAACCCGTCGAACCCGGCTGAGGTCCAAGGCGGCACGCAGGACAACGGCACGTGGTCGAACAACAATCCAGTGGGCGACCGGAACAACTGGCCGCAGAACATTTATGGTGATGGAGGCAATTCCGGCTACGATGCCACCAACGCGACGTGGCGCTTCAACGAGTTCACGAGCGGGTTCAGTGACTCGAACTTCCGCAACGGCGACCCAGAGCGGTGGGTGATCACCTCCGCGCCAGTCGTCCGGAGCGAGGAGTCCGTGGGCTTCTATTGGCCGCAGATCGGCGATCCGAACCCGCCCACCGGGGCGCACCCGATCTTCTCAGGCGCCAAGCACGTCTGGCGGACCTGGGCCTTCGGCGCGGGCGTTGCCGGGCACGTCCCACAGGACACGACGCCGGCCATCGCCAACTACGAGGCGAACTGCCCCGAGTTTACTACGTTTGGAGACACGTTGGGTTGTGGTGACTACCGGCCGCTCGGCGGTCCGTTCTGCGAGGGACCCGACTACGGCGGAGCCGGCTGCTCAGACACAGCCGGTGACCTGACCGGCAGTGTCTACGGCTCCGACAGGGCGGGTGGAGCGATCTCCTGGATTGCGCGTAACAAGGCCGACCATGGAACACTCTGGGCGACAACCTCGGCTGGCCGCGTCTTCGTGACGCACAACGCCGATGCCAGCGATCCGGCGACTGTCTCCTGGCACCGCATCGATAACGCGACTTCCCCGACGAGGTTCCCAAGCTCGATTTATTCGGATCCGAGCAACGTGAACCACGCATGGGTTACGTACTCCGGCTATAATGCCGTGACACCCAGCACTCCAGGGCACATCTTCAACGTCACCGAAGGTGCCGGCCCCGGCTCCGGCACATTCACAAACCTGAACGTGGAGGCCGGCACGGCAACTTTCCCGACACCGACCGGCACCGGTGATCTTCCAGTGAACGACGTCGTCCGCGATGACGCAAAGGGGATGCTCTATGTCGCGACGGACTTCGGCGTTCTCCGTGGCGATTTGGATGGCACGGGCGGCTGGCACGTGACGAAGGGCCTGCCGCGCTTCGAGATCACACACCTCGAGATCCAGCCGTCGGCCCGAGTTCCGACCTGCGTCGGAGTCGGAAAGAAGGGGTGTCAGACTCTGATTTACGCAGCGACGCACTCGCAGGGCATATGGCAGTTACCTCTAGGCGCTCCGGCGCAGTAACAGCCGCTTGTTGATTCTGGGAAGAGGGCCGCCCTTGCGCGGCCCTCTTTGCTTTGACGTGCTCGTTGAAAAACGGGCGAGGGTAGTGAAAACTATCTCCTGATCTTTTGTCCGATGCTATCGATCTCCAACCCCGTGGCGGCTGCTTGCATTTTTTTAATACTGGTCGGCACTGCATCGATTAAAGCAGCGCCACCACAAGCTTTCATGGAGGGGCATTTGAAGGTTGTCGTGGTTAGGCCGGTTGAACCTGATAACATTCCGCAACCCGAAACCTATGCCGATTACCCCCTGATCATCTTGAGTCAGGACGGGAAAAGAGAGATTGCGCGGTTGACTACAGACAAGTCTGGAAACTACCGCGTCGCGCTGCCACCTGGCGCTTACATTCTCACCGTGCAAGAACGCCCAGCAGAAGAACGCGCAGCAGAACGCATCCACGCGAACCCGCAACCATTCACGGTTGTCTCGAACCAAACTGTTCGCGTCGATATGACTATCTTCATAGGACCTGCTAAGGGCCAAGCTTTCGCGTACTCGGGTTAGGTTAGTTTGAAAATCGGGTGGGCTAGTGAAAAGCTATCCCGCCCATTTTTTTTGTGATCATGTTGTCGTCTCTCAAGTATCTGATCTCCTGTCTTTCTTTGGTGCTAGCCGGTATTTCGTCGATCCGCGCTGAGGCACCGCGTTTCCTAGAGGGACATTTGAAGATCGTTCCCGCGTTTGTTAGGCCAAGCCTTCTAGCTGGCGAGCGGTCGAGGTAGCCGGTCTGCGGTCCGCAAGATCGACATCTTCTCGTGCACCCTGCATTACAAGCCGCTTGGCGGACTTTTGCGATTGGTGAGCGCGTACGCTTTTGGAGGATGTCACGATTGGTTACGTGAAACCCAGCCTGAAGATTACGAAAATGTAATATAAAAAGATACAACCGACACGCGGTAGCACCGCGAAGGTATCCTAGCGCAATCTATGAAGCTGCCTGACCTTTTCAGTGTCATTTCGGCAAACTTGAAATCCGGCCCGAAAAGTAACAACGGCGTTACTTTTCCGGTGTTGCGTTCCAAGACTCACTCACTCTTAACTGAACTTTTATCTCTGTGGCTTGCAAATCCATTAAAAACTCAACCCAAACTCCAAGTATATGAAAACTCACCGTCTTAATCGTCTTCCATCACTTCTGCGCATCGCAGGTGCCGTTACGCTAATGTCCGCAGCGGCGGCGATGGCTTTCGTCGCTGCGAAACAATCCGCTAGCCACGCAAAACCATCCCTCAGCGACCTCAGGGTGCTCCATCGACGAGATGCCTTCGAAACATCCCAAGGACTGAATCGGAGTCGGAGTGGGGAACCGGAATCGAGCCGGATCCATAATGGTCGTGCCCAGGAACACTACGATAACCGGGCTTATCCGAGGAAATGGATCGACGCTGCCCAGCAGGTTGCCGCTGCGAACGCGGCCAACGCGATCGCTGCTTTGTCGCCCGCCCTGGCAACGGCATGGACGGAGCTCGGACCGAGCGGCGTCCCCGCGGATGCTCTCGTCGCTGGCGAATCCACCGCCGCGACAGCTGGCACGATCTACTCCGGGCGCACAACGGCGATCGCGGTGGCTCCGAACTGTACTGCGGCCACTTGCACCGTCTTCATCGGAGCAGCGGGCGGCGGTGTGTGGAAAACGACTAATGCTCTCGCGGCTACTCCGACGTGGACTCCGTCGAGCAGCGGAATTCCTTCGAATGCCATAGGTTCGATCGTGTTCGACGCGACGGGGAACATCTACGTGGGAACGGGTGAGCCGAACGGGTCCGGTGACTCCGAGGCCGGCGTTGGGCTCTACAAGTCGACTAATGGCGGCAGTTCGTGGTCGTTGGTCGCTGGCAGCACTGCAAATACGGCACCCTGCGCTTCCAATGCTGCCTCGTTCACCTGTCCAGTTGCGACGGGACGGTCGATCGGTGCGATCGCGGTCGATCCAGCTAACGCCAGCCATATCTTTATCGGCACCGACGTTGCGCGCCACGGTTCTTCCTCGGTCAATGGCGGTCGCTTCACGCCGCCAGGCTCAGCACTGGTCGGACTCTACGAGTCGTCGGATGGTGGGAACAGTTTCGCGCCAGCGAAGATCCTAACACAAGACAGCGTCAACCCGGCTAGTGTGAACGGAGGGGACTTCTTCCGCGGCGGCTGCTCGGACATCGAGCTGTACCGGCCCGCCACCGCGACCGAGACGCAGGTCTACGCCGCATTTTTCGACTACGGCGTCTTCCGGCGCTCGATGACACTGGATGGCGACAGCGTCTTTCACCAAATCTTCCAATCGGCGGGCAACGGCACGGTTGCAAACTCATTGGCTTCGCGGACCGAGTTCTCGCTCGCGCCGATCACGACTGGCCCGAATCCCCGGCCCCTGCGCATCTACGTCGGCGATGCCGGAAGCGGACCGGCGGACTTCTATACGGTTGCCAACGCCAACGTGACCGCAGCAACCCTGGTCGGCGGGAACAACGGCGGCTGGACGAAGCGATCCAGTTCGACGAACGGCGATCCCGGCTTCGCCTCATACAACTACTGCGAGGGGCAGTGCTCGTACGACATGCCGGTGTTCTCCCCTCCCGGCGCGCCGGACATCGTCTACATCGGTGGCGCCATGAATTACGACGAGGCTTTCGGGACTCCGCCCACCCCCAAGCGGTCAAACGGCCGAGCGGTACAGCGGTCGGAAGATGCTGGCGTCAACTTCACGGACATGACGATCGATACCAATGGAGTGAGTCTGCATCCGGATCAGCACGCGATCGCGGCGACTCCGTTCAATCCGGACATCGTCTTTATCGCCGATGACGGAGGCATCTGGAGGCTGAACGGCATGTTCTCCAATCAATCGGGTCAGTGTGCGTCGCGCAGTCTCACTGGTACCGACCTGACCGAGTGCCAAGCCTGGCTGTCAAAGGTGCCGACAACGATCGGGACGATGAACAACGGACTGGGAACGCTTCAATACCAGAGCTTGTCGTTCAACCCGAACGCGACCAATGACATCATGGGCGGGACGCAGGACAATGGCACGCACGCTTTCAACTCCGGCAGCTGGTTCGTAACTGTATTCGGCGACGGCGGTCAGTCCGGCATTGATGTCGGCAATCCAAACGTCGGGATGCACACGTACTTTAGCGCTCCAGGGCTCTCGCAGATCGACGTGAACTTTCGAGGCAGAGCCCAGACAACCTTTAGTGAGGAAGGTTGGAACTGGATCGGGGACCCACCCAGTTTGAGCGGCGAGAACATGTCGTTTTACATCCCAGTGATCACGGATCCGAAAGTGAGCGGCACATGGTTCTTGGGCGCGCAGCACGTTTGGCGAACGCAGGACAACGGCGGTAACCAAACTTTTCTCGAGGCGCACTGTGCCGAGTTCCCACTTCTTCCGGGCGGCTTTTCCCAAGGCGACTTGATCTTCACTGGTGCCTGCGGAGACTGGGCGCCGATTGGGAAGGACCTGTCCGGCACCTCCTTCGGGAAAGACAAAGCGCCCGGCCAGTATATCGTCGCAACAGAACGGGCACCGAGCGACAACAGCACGCTTTGGGTGGGGCTTAGGCGCGGACGCGTGTTCGTCTCGTCAAATGCCGATAAACCAGGCGGGCAGGTTATCTTTTTCCGCATCGACACTTCGGCACAGCCGACGCGCTTCGTGAGCGGGATTGCCGTAGACCCGACAAACCCGAACCACGCGTTCATCTCGTTCTCGGGCTACAATGCGTATGCGACGGCGACGGGTACGGCGACAGGGCACGTGTTCGAAGTGACCTACGATCCAGTCGGCCACAAGGCGACTTGGATGAACATCGACAAGAACCTTGGCGACGAGCCGATCACCGACATCGCCTACGACTCGGTCACGGGCAATCTCTTCATCTCAACCGATTTCGGCGTGGACATCCTGCCGTCGGGGGGAAGCACGTGGGTTCCGGCCGCAAGCGGTCTGCCGCCGGTCGCTGTATACGGCCTGACGCTTGACTCGACGCATCGGCTCCTGTATGCGGCCACACACGGCCGCGGCGCCTGGAGCTTGGGCCTCTAATTAAGTAGTGTGACTTGTCCTGGGCGGGATAGCTGAAAAAGCTGTCCCGCCCGGTCCTTTTGCGGGATCGGCTTCGCCCTACGAGCGAGGGGACGTGTTGCTCGGCGGTTGAAAAAGGCGGCCAGAACACTCGCGCGTCCGCGCCGAACCCGTTTGCGACCCTAATTCTTTCGAGTGGGAAAGTGACAATTCATTTGAAAGAATTAGAGTAAGCAGCTGCTGTTATGTCATCGTTCGTCAAGTACCTAATTGGCGCGGCTACCTGTTTGATTCTGGCGGGTACCGCAGCGAGTGATGCGGTCCCCCCAGGTTTCCTGGAGGGAAACCTGAAGGTTGTTTCGCCCAGAGCGGTCGAACCTTCCGATGCAATGCCGCGACCAGCGTTTGGCACCAATGCCAAATATCCGCTGATCATCTTGAGTCAGGACGGGGAAAAAGAGATCGCCCGCGTCACCCCGGACGAGAGTGGACATTATCGCGTCGCGTTACCGCCTGGCGCTTATGTTCTCGACGTGCAGGACCGCGTCGCCAAGCGCGTCCGCGCGAAGCCGCAACCTTTCACGGTTGTCTCGAATCAAACGGTTCGTGTTGATATGAGCATCTTCACTGGCCTGGGTAGGATTCGTCCATAACGCCGTTTTTCATTCGCACCGGCGCTGATCACGGTCAACGCAGTGACTTATGGCGCTGCTGCCGGTGATTTTGTTCTGGACGTGCAAGGACGAGCACTCAAACGTGTCCGCGCGAAACCGCAACCGTTCGGGCATGATTGACACATCGGACCGGCTGCGATTCAATTAGCGACGTTAGTTCGCTTCTTAACGCCGCCTTTCATAGCGCAGTGGCGGCGGCAATTCATCAGCGAGAACAAGAATTTTGTTGTATCGAAAGTTTGTTGACCTTGCTGCCACGAACGGTTCTTATCCCATGCGGTTTTTTTTGATGAAGCGATATCTTCCTTTCGTTATTGTTGCGGCGGTCGCGCTAGCTACGCTTGTGAGCGGCGCGATGCTCTATCGCGCCAAGCGGCTTCCTGCTCTGACAATTCCCGAAAATTCAATGGCGCCCGGAGCGGGCGGCGCTGAATCGGGTCATGTCCGCGGACGCGCCGATGCGTCTGTGACAATTATCGAATTTGGAGACTTCCAGTGTCCGCCTTGTGCGAATCTCTCTGAGCCGATTAACCAGCTCGAGCGCGATTACGGTGCACGTCTGCGTTTTGTCTTTCGTCACTTCCCACTCCCCAACCATCAGCACGCGCGCGAAGCAGCACTGGCATCCGAAGCCGCGAGTTTGCAAGGCCGTTTTTGGGAGATGCACGACCTGCTCTATCGAGAGCAATCCGTTTGGAGCAAAGCCCCAGACGTGCGGACACTGTTCAACGCTTATGCCGGAATGCTTGGGTTGAACATCGATCGATTCAAAAAAGATATGGAGAGCGAGCAAGCCAAAGCGCGGGTTGAGTCTGACGAGCAGCAAGCGACCACACATGGTGTGAGGACTACGCCCACCATTTTCATTAACAATCACCAGGTGTCCCCTGCCTACCTGAACCCGGCGGGTCTCCGTGGGAGCATTGATGCAGCCCTAGGAGCGCGCACGCCCGCGTCATCGACGCAATGAACACATCGCGATTTCGGATTATTCTTTACACGTTGGCGGCGATCATTTCGCTAGCAGGTCTGGCGGATGCAACTTACCTGACGGTGCAGGGGTTGACTGGCGAGACGCTGGTCTGCGGCGGCTCGCCAGATTGCTTTCGTGTGCTCGGCAGTTCGTATGCGCGGGTAGCTGGAATACCGGTGGCAGCCTTCGGCACACTCGCTTACTTCGGCGTGTTCAGCTTTGCGACGTTCGCCGCTTTCGGATATGCGCGCGCGAGAGCATTTCTCACGCTAACCGTAGGAACGATGTTCCTCGCCACTCTTTGGCTGCTGTATGTGCAAGCGTTCGTCCTGCACGCGTTCTGCCGCTACTGTTTATTCTCGGCCGCGCTCGTCTTCGGGCTCTCGGCGATAGCCGTTCTCGTTCCTTCTTCGCGCTGAAGTCCCATAATTGACAAACCAAGCTTTTCTCTTTAAATAGTCGCGGTAATTCTCGGTCGTCAGCCCATTCTCTCGCGAGGCGCGCTGTTCGGAATCCAGAGCTTTTTAAGTCAGGCAACTTTCAGGTCAAGAATATAACTCCGCATTATGGCGGGACACAGTAAATGGTCGAAGGTCAAGCGTTTCAAAGGCGCAATCGACGCGAAACGCGGAAAGATCTTCAGCAAACTGTCCAAGGAAATAACCATTGCCGCTAAAACCGGTGGTGGCGACCCTACCGGGAACCCGCGTCTGCGCAGCGCGATCCAGGCGGCGCGCACGCAAAGCATGCCAAACGATAACATCGAGCGGGCGATTAAACGGGGAACTGGCGAAGGGAACGAAGCTGCGCGGTTCGATGAAATTATTTACGAGGGTTATGCGGCAGGCGGTGTAGCGGTCATTGTCGAAGCCGCGACAGACAATAAGAACCGAACAGCCGCGGAAATTCGCAGCATCTTCGTCAAAAATAATGGCAACCTTGCTTCGACCGGAAGTGTTTCATACATGTTCCACAAAAAGGGCCAAATTACCGTCCCGCGGTCGAGCATCAATGAAGACCAGATTCTGGAACTGGCGCTGGATGCCGGAGCGGAGGAGTTGACAACCGAGGAAGATCAGTATGTTATTACGACTTCCCACGATCAGCTCTACGCCGTAGCTGAGGCGCTCAAAAATGGGGCCGTAACCACCGATGGGCAAAAGTTTACGTTCATTCCCGATACGACTGTTCCGGTCGCCGACGAAAGCGTCGCACAGCAGGTTCTGCGCTTGTGTGATGCGCTCGAAGACGACGATGACGTGCAAAACGTCTATTCAAATCTAGATATTCCCGACGAATTACTGGCCAGGTTGCCGGCCTAAAAAATTTATTGCTGCAGGAAATTTCCAAACGCCGCTCGCTGCGGCAAGCGAAGAACTCCATCTAAATTATGAACGAAGACAACGAAAATCAGCCTGCGCCGCTGGAAGCTGAGTCCGCTTCAACGGAGCAACGCCAGCATCGTCCACGACGGCGTTATCCACGACGGCGTTATCGCGACCGGAGTAATCGCTCCGGAAACGAGAACTTCAATGATTCCTACAATGACACACCGAATTCTTCGCCGGCGACGGCCGACCCTGCTACCGGGAGCGTGAGTGTTGAAACGTTGGATCGACAATCGCCTGAACCTGGCGAGAGCGCCGTTGAAAACGGCGAGCAAGTTCAGCGCGAGCCGGAATTCGGCGAAGGTATCATTGAAATTTCGGGCAAAGGTTTTGGATTCTTGCGCGACCCGAAGCGCAACTTCGTGCAGACACCACAGGATATTTTTGTAACGCCTGAAATCGTTCGCCGTTTTGGTTTGCGGGACGGCATGTGGATTTACGGCGAAACGCGCCGCGGCAATCGCGGTCCGCAATTGACCAAACTACTCACCATCAATGGGGAGGAGCCGCCGAAATATCAAGGCCTGCGACCGTTTGAGGAGTTGACGACGATTAACCCAAACAAGCGGATCAAGCTTGAGACGGCGCCGGATCGATACACGACCCGGATTATGGATTTGATGACTCCCCTTGGCATGGGTCAGCGGGGATTAATTGTTGCGCCGCCCCGGACTGGTAAGACGACACTGCTGCATCACATCGCTGAGGCAGTCACGAAAAATCACAAAGAAGTGCATGTGATTATTTTGCTTGTCGATGAAAGGCCGGAGGAGGTCACCGATTTCCGGCGTTCGCATCCGACGGCCGAACTGATGGCGAGCTCGAACGATAGCGATATCAAAAGCCACACTCGCATCGCGCAACTTGCCATCGAGCGCGCGAAACGGCTCGTCGAAGCCGGAAAGCATGTATTTATCCTGCTTGATTCAATTACGCGCACAGCGCGCGCATTTAATAATGCGATGGGCGGGGGCGGTCGCACCATGAGTGGCGGTATCGACGCGCGCGCGATGGAAATTCCGCGCAAAATTTTCGCGGCCGCGCGTAACACTGAAGAAGCCGGCTCACTCACCATTGTCGCCACAGCGTTAATTGAAACGGGTAGCCGCATGGACGAGCTGATCTTTCAGGAATTCAAAGGCACCGGAAACATGGAAATGGTGCTCGATCGAAAAATCAGCGACCAGCGGATTTATCCGGCGGTCGATATTTTCCTCTCTGGCACGCGGC
>Ga0209473_1000602_pt1 | contig 20974 bp, 24 predicted proteins | sample GraSoiAngelo_133_FD_185890 | JGI IMG/M metagenome (GOLD analysis project Ga0209473, IMG submission 185890) | Grasslands soil microbial communities from the Angelo Coastal Reserve, California, USA - 14_0929_05_20cm (SPAdes) (version 2) | ecosystem: Environmental > Terrestrial > Soil > Grasslands ...
CATCGTCGATGGAATGAGCAGGGTCCAGATCGGTCCGGGCGCCACAGCATTGGCGCGAATTCCCTTTGCTGTCAGCATCTGGGCGAGGCCGCCGGTAAAGTTCTGGATCGCTCCCTTGGTGGTCGCATAGGCGAGCAGAATGGGATTTGGCATGACCGAGTTAACGAAGGCGGTATTGATGATGGCGCTGCTTGGCTTCATGTGAGGCACGGCGGCCTTCGTCAAATAGAACATCGCGTGGATGTTGGTCTCGAAAGTCCCCTGCCATTCCACATCGGTCATGTCGTCAATGTCCTTGAGCGTTGCCTGCCGGGCCGCGTTATTGACCAGGACGTCGATGCCGCCGAATTCGTCGACCGCTGGAACGCCGCTTAACGCGCCGGCAGTTTCCGATCTATCCAACTCGGACTAAGGCGGATCGGCGCGCTCGCCATCGAGACCTTGCTTGGCCCTACATGCCGAAACTAACGGCCATACCTACGATGCAAAGCGCCATAGCCGAGGTGGATAACCAGCCCAGCCAATAGAGCCATCCCTCGATTACTAGCTCACCCATCACCTTCTGCCTGCGCACCAGGAGCATAAGCATTGCCATAACAGGTGCGGCGAGGACGCCGTTGATGACGGCGCTCCAATAGAGGGCTTTGATAGGGTCGAGGGCTGTGAAGTTGAGCGCGATACCCAGGCCACCGGAGAGAGCCAGAACAGCGTAGAAGGCAATGGCATGTTTGGGTTTGCGCGCCAGTCCGACAGGCCATTTCTTGCCCTCGCCGATCGCATACGCAGTTGAACCTGCTAACACTGGAATAGCTAGAAGGCCGGTTCCGACGATCCCAAGCGCAAAGACCAATTCAGCAAATGCACCTGCGACCGGCTTCAGCGCCTGAGCGGCCTGAGCTGACGATTGAATATCTGTAATGCCTTTTGCGTGGAGCGTAGCGGCGGTCGTCATGATGATCGCAATCGCGATCAGGTTCGAGAACGCCATCCCGATTAATGTGTCTAGCCGGATGCGACGAAACTCGACTTCGTGATCGGAGCTATCCTGTTTCAGCGGTTTCTTGTTTCTGTCAATCCGCTGCTCTTCGGCTTCCTGCGACGACTGCCAGATGAAAAGATAGGGAGAGATCGTTGTGCCAAGTACCGCGACGAGGGTCGTGAGAAAGGCAGCGTTCCAGGTAATCGTCGGAATGATGAGACCCTGGATCGCCTCTCTCCACGGCACCTGCACAACGGCAAGCGCAATGACATACGCGAAAAGGCAAAGCGTCAGCCATTTCAAAATGGTGACGTAGCGGTTGTAGTCGAAGAAGATCTGGGCCAGCACCGACAGCGTGCCCAAGAGGACAACATGTAATATTACGGGTCCGCCGATCAGAAGCTTTGTGGCATCGGCCATGGCGCCGAGGTCGGCCGCAATGTTGATCGTATTGGCAATAGAAAGCAGAACGATCAGGAACCAGATTGTCGGCGAAGGAAAATTTCGGCACACATTACCTGCGACGCCGTGTCCGGTAATCCGTCCAATGCGTCCCGAGATTTCCTGGATGGCGACCATCAAGGGGTAACTCAGTAGCATAGTCCAGCCAATACCAAATCCGAGCTGTGCGCCCGCCTGACTATAAGTGCCGATGCCGGATGGATCGTCGTCGGATGCGCCGGTAATGAGTCCGGGCCCTAGCCGCGCCAAAACTCCCTTTCTGCCGTTGTTATTGCCCGTGTTGTCAGCCGTCGTTTTCATTGCAGCCCTCGCGCAATGAAGCGATCGGCTCGGCTCCCCGGTTTAAAGCCGGCAGGCTCACGTCGACGAATTCCGACGACATAGCTCCTTCGTGGTCCGAGCCTTTTCAAACCGTTTTGCTTGCCCCAAGCAAAAGGCCCGCCGAAGCGGGCCTCGAAATCGTCCGTCGCATTCACTTGCCGTTCTCGCATGGTCTCGGCCACCTGACTATGCAGCTTCAGCGTTGATCGCGGATACTGCGATCTTGCTCAGCGTATCGTCCGTCTTCTTTTCTTCGGCGAGCGTTTGATCCAACAGCTTCACGGCCTCGTTCATGTTGAGCTTTGCGGCCCAGGACTTTAGCGTGCCATAACGTGAGATTTCGTAATGCTCGACGGCCTGTGCCGCAGCGAGCAATCCCGCATCAAGCGCCGGCGCATCCTTGTATCCGTCCATGATCTCCTCTCCCTCGTCGAGAGTGCCCTCGATCGCATCGCAGTTCTTGCCGCGAGCGGGCTTTCCTAGAAGATCGAATATCTTTTCCAGCCGTTCGATGTGGCCTTCGGTTTCGTCGTGGTGCTTCTCGAACGCGTTTCGAAGCTGATCGGAGCTGGCGACCTTCGCCATTTTGGGGAGGGACTTGTAGATTTGTTTTTCGGCGTAATAGATATCTTTAAGCGTGTCGAGAAAGAGAGCGCTGAGGTTCTTTTCGGACATGAGGAGATCTCCAGGCGGGCGTGACTTGTATCGTTTTCACAATCCGGGGAGATGAACTTGGTTCCTAATCCAAGTGCAACGGAGCCTGGGCGTGCCATCGACGCCCGAAGAAATTGCACGGCTGTGTGCACTTTGTAACAGTTAGGCGATCCGAAAGGTTCTGTTTTTCTTTTAGATGGAGACACGCCATGGCACGGAAGGAAAAGAAAAAGCGCACGTACTCGAAGAGTTCGGGCAGCGACGTAAAGAACGAGATGCGCCGCTAGAAGAAGGGGAAGGCGAAGAGCGGACGCGGCGGCAAGGGCGGCAAAGTGAAGAGCCGAAAGCAGGCGATCGCAATCGGCCTTTCGAAGGCCCGTAAGAAAGGCAAAAAGGTCCCGAAGAAGAAATCGTAAGGCATTTATCAAAGGACATTGTTATCAAAGGACATTGTGGGCGTTGCTGAAAACTGCAACGGGTTTGGCAACGCAACAGGCCGCCTCAGTCGAGAGCGTTGGGATAGGAGGACAAAAAGACCGACGACCTGAAACCCCGCTGCCCCCAACACCGACAAAGGCACTGTCGAAGAGTCTACGCTTGGACTGTCGCCGGATCCCTCCGCGAGGGTCGCGGCGACTTGTCACCGCCGAAGTTCTAGATCCGGCCCATCAACAAAAGAATGATCAGGATAATGACGACAAGGCCTAGCCCGCCGCCACCGTAATAGCCTGTTCCGTAAAACGGGCCACCGCCGATGCCACTGAACCCGCCCAGAAGGGCGATGATTAGGATAATCAGTATGATTGTGCCAATGCTCATCTTTGTCTGCCTTTAATGGTGCCAAAACAGAGCCAAGAGAAAAATGATTGGCAGCGGTACGCCCAGCAGCCAAAGTAACGCGCCTCTTCCGAAACCCATTTTGTGTCTCCCTCGTTGCAAAGAGGAAAGACGCTTTCAACGACCGTTGGTTCCCTCCGAGCAATAGAGTCCGGTTTTCTTGGCCCTGCGGCAAATGCATTTCTATTCAACGACCTCATGTGTGTTTGCGGCGCGATTGACCGCTCTCGCTCCTGCCCAAGGATCGGCAAGAGAGCGGCCATATCACATATTTCGTCGACAGTGTTCGGCGCGATCGCTGTTTCGCTGACGCTCGGTGCCGTGCAATTCGCATCCGGCTCGACAGCTTTGCCGAAACGTCGGTCCTGATCCGCATCCCAGTGGTCCCGGAATCCCGCAACATCCCACCGGTCCGGTTCTGACCAAGCCGGGCGTTCGCTAGCTGATGGTCGCCCTTTAGCCCGTGGTCTCTACCTTGACCGAGGTCGCCAAACTGCTGCAGCCCGGCCGCTGCGTGACCTGATTTTCGAGAGAAGGCGAGAGAGCCTACTCCGCCGGCGCCCGATCGGCAGCATGGCTGCGGTTGGCCATCAACCCCAGCGCCAAGCCGCCGACCGCGAGCAGCGGGATCAGCTTCTTGATGCCGATCGTGCGGACGAGCTGGAGACCGGCCGCCACCACCATCGGGTCGGCCAGCACGGTTTGGGTCGCGGATTTGGCGGCAGCCTTGGCGCGCAGCTCGATCTGGCGCTTGCGTACCATGTAGCTGCCGGCCGCGATCAGCGTGACCACGAAGAAGATGGCGGCGCCGGTGAAGCACGCTTCGACCGGGCCGTATTTTTCGAACACCAGGATAAAGGCCGCGGCGCACAGGAATGCGGTGGCGATGAACAAGGCGATCGCCGCAGCCGCTGCCAGCGACGTCAGCCGCAGCGTCGCGCCGGCGGACTCCTTGAAATCATCGACGATGCGCTGAAACATCCCTACGCCTCGATTTGAAGAGGGCATCGACGAACGTCACCGCGGTCCACCTGCGCCGCCATTCATACCAGAGACCAGATGCTCTCGAGATTGTCGTCATGGCTGCTTCTCAGACGCTAGCGGCGCCAGGTCACGCCGATCAGGAAGCCCAGGCCCAGCGCAAGCCCGACGGTTGCGAGCGGACGCTGCGTAATGACGTCCTCCAGCGTCTCTTCGATCGAATAGGCGGCATCCTGCGTCCTTTTCCAGGCGGTCATAGGTCGCTTCGTCCGTGACGTTTCGCATTCCGGCTTCGCCATTTGTCATCGCCATTGAAAAACTCCCGAACACTGACTTTCCTCTAGCGCGCAAACGCCCGGCTGCGGGGTAAGTTTCGTCCATCAGTCGGCCGGAAGCTGCGGCGAATTCTCCGGCAACAGATGTTCTTTAAGGATCAGCGCCACGATCAGAAGCGGCGACGACAGGAAGCCGCCCATCGGTCCCCACAGCCAGGTCCAGAACGCAAGCGCGAGGAATACTGCGAGCGCATTCAACGCAAGGCGCCTTCCGATGATGGTGGGCGTGACGAAATGACCTTCCAAAAAGACGATCCCGGAAAAGGCCAGCGCCGCCATCAAGCCGCCGCTGATGGTCGGGAAGGCGATCACGCCGACCACCACCAGGATCACGAACATCGCAACCGGTCCGATGATCGGAAAGAAATTCAAGGTGGCGGCGAGTGCGCCGAGCCCCGCCGGGTTGGGCATGTGCGTGATGGCGCAGACGATGCCGGTCGCGATGCCGACGCCGATATTGATCATCGTGACCGTGAGCAGATAGTTGCCGAGGTGCACCTCGATTTCGTTGAGGATCCGCAACATCCGCAGCCGCGCATCGTGATCGGCGAAGTTCATGATCAGCGCGCGGCGCAGGTCTGGCCAGCTTGCGATGAACAGCACCAGCGTCGCGAAGAACAGCAGGAATTCCGTGAAGGTCGGCGACAGGAATTCGAGCGTCGGCTGCACCCACTCGAATTTCGGGATCTGAAACGACGGCATTGTGTCGTGGATGCCGACCATGCCCTTCAGTCCCTGCCACAGCGCGAGCGGGCGATCGAGTACATGCAGCTTGTCCTTTAGCTGGGCGGCGAGCTCCGGCAGCCGCGTGCTCCATTCCATCAGCGGCGACGAGATCAGGCCGACGATGAAAGCCGCGGCGGCGCCGCCGGCGGCGACAATCAGCACGGCCGCTGCCGGGCGGGGAATCCTGTGGCGGGCGAGAAAGCTCGCGGCCGGCGCCAGCATAGTGCCGACCACGAACGCCATCACCACGGGGAGAAAGAACGCCTTGGCCAAGTAGAGCACCGCGACGAGGGCGATGATAAGCAGGCCGACCTGCGCGACGGCGACGACTTCCGCGCGGCGGATGACCGGCGGCTGTTCGCTTTTGCTTTCATGTAGCGGCCCGCCTTCGGGCGCGGTGGAAAGCAGACCTTCACTGGGAAGCACGCGCACGATGGTTCTCCCCCGCGGCGGAGCAAATGCAGCCAGTGCCGCGAAGTCACCCCGCCGGCCGAACTCTTCGGCGATAACTTAGAGCGCTAACTTGGGCGCTTCGCGATAGTTCCGTCGCAGAGACGTAAAGCAGGTTGCCTCCCCCAAGGCTTTTCGACGCGTGGCACCAACACTCTCACATCCGCCGGATCATTGTCGCTCGCCGCCGGCGACGGAGCCGACGTCGCCATCGTGGTCAACGTAAGGTCTCATGAGGTGAGCGGTCTCCGCAGGAACCATCACGCCTTCCAGAACTTCTCACCCTATCGCGCGGCGATGTTTGCTCGGGAGAGCAAACAGCAGGCGGCCTCGGTTTCACTCCCTTGGACCGAGGCCGTTCGGCCTTTGGCGGAATCCAGGCCCGGCAGTCAGAGGGCGAGATCGAGTTTTTGCATGGAGCCGATTGAGAACGCGGTTCACCTATGCGTGGACATGCAGCGAATCTTTGCGAGCGGTGGAATCTGGGAAACACCCTGGATGATGCGGGTTCTTCCCGTCATCATCAGCATAACGGCGCGGTACCCCGAACGGACGATTTTCACCCGTTTTATTACGCCGAATTCGCCGGAGGAGGCGTGGGGTCGCTGGAAGTCATATTTTGAGCATTGGAAGATCGCGACCCGGCAATCGATTGGCGGAACGCAGCTTGACCTAGTGCCCGAACTAGTCCGCTTCACTCCTCCGGCAACAATCATCAACAAGCCCGCCTACTCAGCCTTCTTCCGTTCGCCACTCGCGAGAATTTTGCATGAAAAAGGGATAGCAACGGTCGTCATTTCCGGCGCAGAGACCGACGTATGCGTTCTGGCGACCGTACTTGATGCTGTCGACTTCGGCTTACGCGTAGTCCTGGTCGATGACGCCCTGTGCAGTTCTTCCGACGAAGGTCATGATGCATTGATGACCATGTATCGCTTGCGATTTCACGAGCAGATTGATTTGATCAAATCTGCTGAGCTTGCGGAAGTTTGGAAGCACGAATACGCAATGCGCTAGAACCTGAAATGACGGCTCCAGCTAACTCTCCGCAATCGGCGCCTCACCCCCCACAGAGATATAGCGACCACCAGCCAGCCGATCGCGGCTATGCAAAGCGATCCAACCGCGGATGCCGGCGCGAGCCACCACACGCACACGCCGAAGACGCCAAGCGCCATGCTGCCCCAGCCGGCCCCAGCCGCATCCAGCGCAGCTGCTTGCTGACCCCTGCGGGCTCCTTGCAAGCCCTTTTCTTCCTTGCGCTTGCGCTCATGCTTTTCAACCAGGGTGGCGCTGGCGCAGAAGATCGCGGGAAACGCCAGGAACAAGCCTCCCGTCGCTGGCCCGTAGCGTTGGGCAATAGCGCCGGTAAGAGCGGTAGTTAGCCCGCCAAGTCCGAAGCGGACGGCGTGCTCGTACCATTTGCTTTGCTTGAGTGCCGACCATTTAATGCGAACGATCATCTACCAATCCAGCAGCGCGTATTTAAGGCCGAAGGCGACAACGAACCAGGCAACCGCTGTCAGCGCGGTTGCCGTGAGCGCCGTGGTTCGAAACCGCGTCAAGATTTGGCAGACCAGGAGGCTGTAGGCAGCAAGCGCCGCCGAACCAATGACCATCGATCGACCTTCGATCGCGGCATATTGGCCGCCTTGCTTCAAGAGCGCGAGGGTAAGCGTTGCCAAGCCGACAGAGGGCGCTGCGCCGAAGAGGCCTGCGAAACTTTTTGGACGCAAGATGTCACCGAGCAACGCAAACGCCGAAACGACGATCCCGCCGGCTAGAAAGCGAATGACGTACTCCAAAACCGTTCCTTTTCCGGGCTTGTTCTTGCAGAAACTTCTTTAGATTTGGCGCGGTTCCTCTAAGGCCTAGGCGGCCAGCGGAAAAGTCCTGGTTCTAAAGGAGCAACTCCGACGCTGCATGCACGTCAACTGGGAAGAGGTCGGATCGTTGCGAAAAGCCTCGGCAATGGACAACCAGTCGCACCGGTCTGAAGGAACTCTGCGCGGGGTCGCTCCTTAATAAGCTGCAGCTAAGCTGGCTGGCCAAACGCCCAACATGATTGACGACCTCTGGTACAAAAACGGCGTCATCTATTGCCTCTCTGTGGGCACGTATATGGACGCCAATGGCGATGGCATCGGTGATTTCAAAGGACTGTTGCGTCGGTTGGATTATTTGCAGGGCCTTGGCATTACCACGATCTGGCTGATGCCGTTCCAGCCGTCACCGGGTAAGGACGACGGTTACGATATCTCCGACTATTATGGCGTCGATCGGCGGTATGGCACGCTCGGCGATTTTGTGGAATTCACCCATGGCTGCCGGCAACGTGGCATCCGTGTCATCATCGATCTCGTCGTCAACCACACTTCGGACGCGCATCCATGGTTTCGTGAAGCGCGAAGCTCGAAGGACTCGCCATACCGCGATTGGTATGTGTGGGCCGACAAGAAGCCTGCCAGCGCGAACAAAGGCATGGTATTCCCTGGGGCGCAAAAGTCCACTTGGACGCACGACAAGGAAGCCAAGGCTTGGTACTTCCATCGCTTCTACGACTTCCAGCCCGACCTCAATACGTCGAATCCACGCGTTCAGGCCGAGATCCTCAAGATCATGGGGTTCTGGATTCAGCTCGGCGTATCCGGCTTCCGTATGGATGCCGTCCCATTCGTGATCGCCACCAAGGGCGCCAAGGTCAGAGCGCCGGTCGAGCAATACGAGATGTTGCGATCGTTCCGGGAATTCCTGCAATGGCGGCAAGGCAACGCCATCATCCTGGCGGAAGCCAATGTGCTGCCTGAAACCGACATGGAGTATTTCGGCAACGACGGCGATCGCATGCATATGATGTTCAATTTTCACGTCAACCAGCATTTGTTTTATGCAATGGCGTCTGCCGACTCGCGCCCGCTCGCCAAAGCGCTTGTGGCGACGAAGCCACGGCCTGCCACAGCGCAATGGGGCCTTTTCCTGCGCAACCACGACGAACTCGACCTAGGCAGGCTAACCGAGGCACAGCGCGATGTCGTGTTCAGAGCCTTCGGTCCCGATAGGGACATGCAGCTCTACGACAGGGGCATCCGGCGCCGGCTCGCCCCGATGCTCGGTGGCGACCGGCGGCGCCTCGAACTCGCATACAGCTTGATGTGCACGCTGCCGGGGACACCCGTGATCCGTTATGGCGATGAGATCGGGATGGGCGACAATCTCGATCTGCCCGAGCGCAACTGCGCCCGCACGCCAATGCAATGGTCGACCGAACCGCATGCCGGATTCACGGAAAGCAACAAGCCATGCTCGCCCGTCATGGACAATGGCCCCTATGGGTACGAGCACGTCAATGTCGCCAAGCAGCGCCGCGACCCCAATTCAATGCTGAACTGGACCGAGCGCATCGTCCGCATGCGCAAGGAAGTCCCCGAGGTCGGCTGGGGCGACTTCGAAGTGATCGCGACGCGCGATCCGGCGGTTTTGATCATCCGCTATGACTGGCGCAACAATTCGGTATTGTTTGTACACAATCTCGATGAAAAGCCGCGGGAAATCTCGTTTTCAGCCGGTCTTTCGAACCACGCAAGCAAGCTGCTGGTCAACCTACTGACGGAAGACCACAGCCAGGCCAACGAGCGCCGCAAACATACGCTCGTCCTTGAACCCTATGGATATCGCTGGTATCGCGTTGGAGGTCTCGACTACCTGCTCAAGCGCAGCGATATCGACGCCGACGCCGCAGGCAAAACCAGTCATCCGGCGTGAGCCCCGACGATCACGCCTTCGTTGCCGCGCAAGTCCAGCGCTCCCGTTATCTTTTCGCCCTCACGGTCCAAAGACGTCGAAAGCAGAATTTCGCCGTTGAGGTCCGCGCTATTCGATGTGAGCGAAATGGGCTCCGCCCCGAGGTTCAGCGCGATCACAACCGCCTTCCCCTCGCTCTGCCGTCGGTAGAGCAACAGTTCTCCCTGCGCCGCGATCGGCACGTAATCGCCCGACATTAATTGCGGCAATTTCTTCCTGAGGGCGATCAGTGCCTTGTAGAGACTGAGGATCGATCGCTCATCCGCCTCGAGATTGACAACGTTCTCGTGAGCAAAATCATCCGCGACTGGCAGCCACGGCTTCGAAGTCGAAAAGCCAGCGAAAGCGGTCGCGTCCCATTGCATCGGCGTCCGACACCCGTCGCGACCCACACCGATCCCCGGGACGTTCTTTTCGAAGGGGTCCCGGACCTGATCGGGCGCAATCGCCACTTGATGCATCCCGATTTCGTCGCCGTAATAGAGTGTCGGCGTTCCCCTCAAGCTCAGCAACAGCATGGCGGCGATGCGAGCCTGATCCGGTCCCACCCGGCTTGCCACCCGCGGACGGTCGTGATTGCCCAGCACCCAGTTCGGCCACGCACTCGCAGGCAGCGCTCCCTCGTATTCATGAATGATCGTCTCGATCGCCCGCGCGTTCCAGGGCGCCGACAGCAGCGCAAAATTGAACGGCAGGTGCGCCTCGGCAAAATCCTTGCCGTAATAGGAAACCAGTCGTTCGAGCGGAAGATAGATTTCTCCGATCAACACACGGGAATCGAATTCATCGATCACCCGTCGCATCTCCACGATCACGTCGTGGACCTCAGACTGATCGGCGGTATGGAGCGGCAGAATCCTCTGATGCGGAGGCTGACCCGCGCGAAAATCAGGATTCGGAGGATTGTCGCGAAACTCCGCATCCTTGATCAAGTGCCAGACCACATCGACCCGGAAACCGTCGACACCTTTGCTAAGCCAAAAGCGCATCACGTCATGGATGGTTCGGCGCACCACTGGATTGCGCCAATTCAGATCCGGCTGCTGGGCGAGGAAAGCATGATAATAATATTGCCGGGTTGTCGCGTCGTATTCCCAGGCGCTGCCGCCGAATTCCGACAGCCAGTTGTTCGGCGGATGGCCGTCCGCCCCCGGCTCACGCCAAATGTACCAGTCGCGCTTCGGATTGCTGCGCGAACCCCGGCTTTCGATGAACCAGGGATGCTGATCGGACGTATGGTTAGGCACCAGATCAAGGATCATTTTGAGCGCTTTGGTGGGCGGCTTTTATAAGCGCGTCGAAATCCTCCATCGTGCCGAACAGCGGATCGACTCCGGTATAATCTGAGATGTCATAACCGAAATCGGCCATCGGAGAAGCGAACACCGGCGATAGCCAGACTGCGTCAACGCCGAGCGCCAGCAAGTAGGGCAATCGCTCGATAATCCCTGGGATATCGCCGACCCCGTCGGCATTCGAATCCTGAAATGAACGCGGATAGATTTGATAAAAAATGCCGTGCCGCCACCAGGATTTGACGCTCTTAGCCATATCAAATTCTCTTTGTTTGTTTGTGGCAAGGTCGAAAGCGCTTGAAGGTTCGACGCGCTTTCCCGCCGGGCGGCATTTCCGAGATCACCGGTGGCAGGCAAGCTCCCACCGGTGGCTACGCCCAAGGGTCTGGCTCGAATTACTGCTGTCCCTTCAAAAATGCGGCCACCACTCGAAGCAGTCACGCCGCGGGGAATCCCGCAGTCGCTCGCGAATCCCGCGCGGCAATTAGTGGCTTCCGACCGTTTTGCCTGCCGTCAAATCGTTGGCCATATCGAGGTGATGACGCAACGTCGGAAGCGTCTTGTCCGCCCAATCCTTCAGCTTCGGATTGTCGCCGCCTTTGGCGTAGCGCTCGAATAACGATACCGCTTCCTTGTGGCCGCTCTGTTGATCGCTGTCATAGCGCGAACTGAAGTCTGCTCCCTTAAGCGATTTCAGCTTGTCGATTTCGCTTTGGTGGGAGCTGTCCGGCCCGCTCGGCAATTCCGCTGTCACGTTGCCGCTGGGAATCATCGACTTCAAATCATCTGATGTCTTTTGGTGATCCTTGATCATGGTTGCGGCAAAGGATTTCTCCGCCGCATTGCCGCGCTCCTGCGCCAGCAGACTGGATTGGATTTCGAACATGTCGCTGGTGGCGGCCTCCATCACGAAGTCAACGGTCGTCGGCGTTATGCCCAGGGTAGAATTCACTCCGGTCTTTTCTCCGATCGACTGAGCCAGTGCGGGCGTCGCCAGAAGAACAAGCGCAACGCCAGAAGCAAGGTGTTTCATAGTTGGAACCCTTCCTGTTTCAGTAAGCATCTAAATCAATTGGCGATGTTTCCAATCGTTCCTCGCGCTGTAAGGGCTCTCTACGAGCCGATGAATTCCGCAATTTGTTTCCTCAGACGTTTCCTCGGGCGCCGAACCGGGCTCTCTTCACGCGCCGAACAGGGCCTTCCGTACAGCCATCGAAGTTCGATTGTTTTACAGCAACGCACCTATATCAACTGCATCGAACCATTTCCCGAATGAACCGCGCACAGCCTCGGTCGGCGCGATCTATGGATATCTGAACTCGAAGGCGCGACCGCGTCAGCGCGGCCGAGCACCCAGTGTGGAATGGTAAGGCTGAATGCCTTCCACCGTTGGACGTTCTGGCAGACCACGTTTGCAAACTGGTTTTCTGTGAGCGCGGCGGAACCGGAGCTAATCTCGTTGATTAGCTCTCGAGAATTAATTTCAGGGAGTGTGCACAATGGACAAGGATCGGATTGCCGGCTCGACAAAAGATTTCGCCGGTAAGGTCGAGAGCACCCTCGGCGATATCGCCGGTGACGCAAAAACCCAGACCGCGGGACGCGCCGGTGAGGCCGCAGGTACGGTACAGAATCTGTACGGCCAGGCCAAGGATGCGACTCGAGACGCTACGGACGCCGCCGCCAGCTACGCCAAAGACGCTTATGCGAACAGCGGCGATGCTTTCCGTGACGGCTCGCAAGCGATCGCGAAGCAGGTGCAGGACAATCCACTCAGTTCGCTATTGATCGCGGGCGGCATCGGCTTTGTGTTGGCGCTATTGATGGCGCGCCCGCCGCGCCGCCCGCCGCCGCGCTGGCGGTATTACGGCTGAGCTGCCGAAGCACCGGCGGTGGCTTTTTGCCTACGGTAGTTCTCGTGCAGGAATCAGCATGCTCGATGGCTTCTTGCCACGGTGAAAAGGCGGGAACCAAGTTACAGCATCAGGCTTGTTTCTCGGTGTCGTTGCGTTGGAGGTGCGTGTGCCGAAAGCTGGCTTAACGGTGTCTGTCGTGCCTTACGGCGCCGATCAGACGGTCTACCTCATAGTCGATAGCTTGGGTTCGCAAAGTAGCGTCTGCCGCGAAACCGAGGTTGAGCGGACGGACCTCGAAACCATCATCGCTGATCTCATGTCGGGGCAATTCAACGACCCGATCCGCATCGTCGCTTTCAACACCCTAGAGCACTGGGCCGAGGACGTCTCTGAAGAGGTCGCCGACGAAATCCTGGCCCGCTGTGATATCGAAGACATCGCGATGCCTGAGTATATCAGGGACTTCGTCGCGAGCCACACCAGCCGGGCTCGACAGCTTAGCCTTCGCCTCGTGTGATGCGCCATCAAAGCAACAAACCCGCGATCGGGATCAAGGCCCCCACCCCCGATCAAAGCCGCTAACTAGGGGCATGTCAGCGGCAACATTGTCTACTTCGAAAACCGGAGTTGTGGCCGTTGCGGCCACCGGCTGGCATTCATGCCCGAACGAGTGGCCCTTTCCTGAAACCATAGGCGATCAGTGGCAACCTCTGGAGGTGTATGTGCACTAGTGTACACAATTGATTGCTCTCCTGGCGAGGACACTCGCTCCGGGAAATTAGCACACCGAGATTGGAACAAGTTCCGGCTCTGAAACGTCTAGCGTCACTGCTTGCTACCCAAGTTTTCCTGCGCGCTGGGGCCTTTTTGAACGAACACTAACAGACGAGTAGTTTCCCGGCCTGCCCGCCGGCACTTTCTCCGCCTGATGTCAGGCCCGAGGTGGCGGTCCGGGCTAGCGATCCCCACACCGGGTCCGTTTTGTTTTGGGCACTCGCGGAAGGGCTAGCTGGCGAAAGGTCTCGAAGCGTATTGTGCGGCCCGACGCGTTGGCGGGCCAACCCGGGAGGGCGTTATGTCTCTAGTGCAGCCTGAGCAAGCCAAACGGCCGGCAGAGCAGCTCGATGCAGCCCCATGCCGAACGCTCGATCCATCTGTCTTACGTTCTATGCTCTCCACGGCTGAGTTGCGTCGGCGGCCCTCGCGTGCTCCCGACTATGAAGCCGAGAACAAGGCCTTAATCGCCCTGACACGGTCGATGGCCTCATCGCCTGAAGGAATCTTGCAGAAGCTGGCGGATACCGCACTAACCCTGTGCCGTGCACACTCCGCCGGGCTCAGCCTGTTGGAGGACAGCGACCAGAAGAACGACTTTCACTGGCGCGCGATCGCCGGACAGTGGGCTTCTCACATTGACGGAGGAACACCGCGCAACTTCGGCCCGTGCGGCACGGTCCTTGACCAAAACATCGCGATGGTATGCTCACACCCGGAACTCGACTTCCCCTATTGGACATCCATCACGCCTGTCCTTGAGGAAGGGTTGCTGATACCCTTCCACATCAAGGGTGAGGCGGTCGGCACAATCTGGGTCGTCGCACACGACGCGAGCCGCCGCTTCGATGCGGAAGACCTGCGCGTGATGACCAACCTAGGCACCTTCGCGGCGGCAGCTTATCAGACGTGGTTGTCCCTAAATGCGACGCAGCGAATTGCCTCCATTGTCGAGTCCTCTGATGATGCAATCGTCAGCAAGGACCTCAACGGCGTAATCGTCACTTGGAACAAGGGCGCGGAACGAATCTTCGGCTATGCGGCCGAGGAAGTGGTAGGTAAGCCGATCACGATCTTGATTCCGCCGGATCGACAAGAGGAGGAGCCCGCGATCCTCGAACGTATCCGACGTGGTGAGCCCGTCGAGCACTATGAAACAGTTCGTATGCGCAAGCACGGAAGCCTGATCGATATTTCGCTGACCGTTTCGCCCATCAAGAATGCGGGAGGCAAAATCATCGGTGCGTCGAAAATCGCCCGCGACATTACTGAGCGTAAGCGCAGCGAGGCGCAAATCACCGTTCTCGCTCGCGAGGCCGAACACCGAGCCAAAAACGTGTTGGCAACCGTGCAGGCGACTGTGAACCTTTCCAACTCCGACACACCCGAAGGTCTCAAGGACACCATAACGGGGCGCATCCAGGCGCTCGCGAACGTCCACAAGTTGTTCGTGGAATCTCGCTGGACCGGAGCCGAGCTTCACAAGCTGATCAAGGAGGAGCTTGCCGCCTACTGTCGAGACGAGGAGGGTCGCGCGCGCATCGATGGTCCTGACATCGTGATGCGGCCGGACATTGCACAGACCGTTGCGGTTGCCCTGCACGAGCTTGCGACCAACGCGGCGAAATACGGGGCTCTGTCAGCAGCCGAAGGACATGTTCAGGTCGAGTGGTCGTGCGCGTCAGACGGACGCCTCGTTCTTCGCTGGACCGAGGCGGGTGGCCCGCCGGTCAAGCCACCTACACGTCAGGGCTTCGGCACGCGCGTGATGGACAGCATCATTCGAGGCCAACTGAAGGGCGAGATTCGCTTCGACTGGCACACCGAAGGTCTCGTGTGCGAAATCGTCGTTCCGATGTGAGGTTGAGCGCCCGCCACCCAAGACCTTAATTCCCGCGATATCAATGAGCGACCTACTTTGGAGGCCGGCCACGCCTAGCGAAGGAAAGCCCACGCGTATCAGCAGCCTTACGCAGCAGGCCCGCTTTCTTCAAAGCTTCGATTTTGTCTGGCCCGGGGCCATTGATCGGGCCGCCTCCAATGCTTCAGCGGCCTCAGCGTCCCCAGTCACGATCGTTTCTTGGGGGCTCATTTGGCATCGCCAGGCATCCGGTCCCGCACAAACGAATAGCGCCTCGACGTCCGAACCGCAGCCACTTCGTTTCCAGCACCCCGTGATGGACGATTGAGGAGAAGGTGCTCACGTTTCCACAATTCCCCCAACCTCGACGCACGCTTCGGATCATTGTCCTGAATCATCGCGCAATTTGGGCAGGCGCTGATCATCTGTGGGCCTGCTAACTTGAACTTCAGCAAAACTATTTCGAACCGCTGGTGACAGTTGGGACAGTCATCATGAGATAAGTCGCCAATACTCATTGACCCATCCGAAGAGCGAAAAATACCAGCTCTTTTTTGCACGCAGCACAAAAACCATGTTCATCGCGCTAAGTTCCCAATTCCTGGGTCGAAACTGATCTTCACCGAGGGGCAACGGAGGCCGGAGGCTCTCGGGGCCCCTGACAAGGTGAGGGTCCCGGCGTGGCATACCGAGGCCGTCCTTGGGGACGTTCCGGTGCGCTGAAGGATTCGATCCAGGCGGGATCTCTACGCCCGAGACGGCTGCGAGTGTTCGTGCGGGGTGCGTCACCGCCGCTTTGTCTCTCCGCGGATGACCGTTTGAATAGTCTGAATAGCCGCTATCGTAACTCAGGTATTGAACGACGAGCTAGTAGCGCGCTGGCAACGAGGCCGTTGAGAGCGATCCAGCCAATAACAGTTGTGCTCAGCACTGACATAGGGTGGCTCGTAGCAAAGTGCGCGATCCGCGCTTCGCGTCAAAATGGACGAACCCTGCTAGCTCCGTGAATTGGGCCTAAAGTTTTTAGCGATCGCTAACGCGCCGCGCTCGTCCGTTTCCAAGAAAATCTTTTGTGCGAGCATGACATCGCCTGCGACTATGCAAGCTTTCGGGATAAAACACCAACCAGTGCGAACGCCGCCAACGTCGTCGATCTCAACGATGTTCATCGCGGCGCCATGGTGGATTCGGTACCGCTTGCCGCTGTCGCAACCGGTGACGTCAAAAAAGCCGTTCGCGTTATATTGAGCCAGCTGTTCGGGCGACAGCCATTCCTTCAAAAGCTCGAGCCCGCGCGCTTCCGTCGCGCTTGGGCCAGCCGACTGAAACTTCTCCCACAAGCCTCGCAGCCAGCGAGCCGCCGATGAAAGTTGCACAAACGCCGATGAAAGTTGCACAAACATGGAGGCGAAGCTAACCGCCTACGAGGCGCGGAATAAACAATGTCTCTTCCGCCTTTGGATCAAACGTCCGCGTCACTGTTACTTCCCCGGAAGCGATCCGTGCCGCCGCGGTAAAGCCTCGGCCGGTCAACTTTTTGAAACGTTCTTCGGCCCTCAGGATCGCCTGGTATCGGTCTGGTCGAAATTGTGTCGGGTATCTCCCGTGTGATCCATCACGATTTGGGTTGCCATCAATCGCTGCCGCCGCCCGGCTACTCCCTTGTGTTACGTTTTGAACAATTCAGGATTTGCCGCAACATACTCGGCCCAGAGCTCCTGCATTATGCGTTTCACTTCATATCGTCAGGAACATCTCATATCGCCTTTCGTTGTCGGCACGGGCAACGCAAAAACGTGAGGAGATATTCAATGACTAATCGCTTTCTGATCTCGGTTGCGGCGCTGTCGTTAGTCGCGGGAACCGGATTCGCAAATGCGCAGGGAACGGGAAGTGGCCATGAAGGCGCCGCAATGCAGCAGAACTCGCCCTCCGCCGGGGGATCGGCTTCCGGCACCGCTTCTGAACGGGCCGGCAGCTCGGCTCAAAACCGCGAATCTCCATCAGACATGAAGTCGACGCAGTCGGAAAAGAAATCGTCGACGGTTGGCCAGAGCCAACGCAGCGAGGAAAACGCCCCGGGCCAGAAGTCAAAGGGCATGAGCTCTGAGAGCGAGACCAAGGGCGCCAAGGGCATGAGCTCTGAGAACGAGACCAAGGGCGGCAAGGACATGAAGGCCGAGGGTCGCGAAGGCCGGAAGGACAACATGAAGGCCGAGGGCCGCGAGGGCCGCAAGGATCAGAACGCCGTCCAGAATCGCGAGGGCCGTGACCGCGATCAGAACGCCGCCCAGAACCGCGAAGGCCGCGATCGGGATCAGAACGCCCAGAGCCGCGAGGGCCGCGACAAGGATCAGAACGTCCAGACCCGCGACCGCAACGGCAACATGAACGCGGAAACCAAGTCGCAGACCACGACGACGACGGGTCAGGCCGGCGCCGCTGCCAAGCTCTCGACCGAGCAGCGTACCAAGATCACCACCGTGATCAGGAATGAGCACGCTGCGCCGGTCAACAATGTCGACTTCGACATCACGGTCGGGACCCGCGTTCCGCGCGAGCGTGTGAGCCTGCGCCCGCTCCCATCTGAGGTCGTGAGCATCTATCCGGAGTGGCGCGGATATGAATTCATCCTGGTCCGCGATCAGATCCTGGTGGTGGATCCGAAGACATTCGAAATCGTCGCGATCCTCGAGGCCTAACGCCGACTGAAGCAAAACGTAAAGGGCGGGCAAAGATGCCCGCCCTGGCCAATTCACCGGGGCCATTTTTTGAACCTAAGCCCCCGCCCAGGCGATGAGGCAAGCTCCTGCGGTCGCTCTCTCGAAGGCACTTGCGTATTGGCTCCGCCCGCGCGTTAACCAACAAGCTCCCGCCTTCCGCGACAAGAGAGATTTTGTTCGGCCCCATGCGCGGGGTATGACCATGGACGGAACGAATAGTACTGGTGTGGATTTTCAAAGCCGCGTTTCACTGGAACAACCGCCATGATCATCGACGCCCGCCATCGCGATAAGACCGGCGAGATTATCCGCAAGCATGGCAATACACTGGTCAGCGTCCTGCGAAGGATTTATGGCGAGGCATTCGCGCTGGGCGAGCCGGAATCGGCCAAGCTTGGTGATGTGCTTGCCAGGCTTCACGAAACATCCTTGACCCAGCTTTGTTCAGGACCACGCCTCTGGCCACCTCGACGAAAAAATCCGAAAGGCTGCCCTCGCCTAGTTCGCTCGGCGGACATCGACCAGAGTCAAATCCGAGTTTCGCGTGAAATGGCTAGTTTACGGCTTCGCTTCCTAGTTGGAGCGCAATGAGCGGATTTAATCGCATGGTCACGCTCAATGGATTTGAGGTGAGCGAGAGCGCTTACAGTCAAGCGGCGCTCGTCACGCTCCCCCTTATCCACCATAGCGTGAATATGCCGAGTGAGACTTTTTCGCGCTTGTAGAAGAACCGACTGGTCTCGCTCCTGTAGCTCTTGATAGACGCTGAGGGCCCGCTCGATGGCGGCGGGAGCGCCAACATCTTTCAGTGAAGAAGGTCTGACTACGCTGATGGTTCCTAATGCCGAGGCCAACCAGCAGCGGTTCGGAGATTCCCCGTTCCCAACCTGTGGGATTGTTTGCCTAGGGCGCAGTAGCCGCGCTTCAATCGCGCATGCTCGCACTTTCCCGTCGCCGCGGCTGCGAAGCCCGCCAGGAATCCTTGGCTGGCAGCCAGATGCTGGAAACTTTGCGCGATTCGCCGTTGATTTGTGGCGTCATTGGAGGAGAGCAGAAAATGGACTGGAATCGAGTTGAAGGAAATTGGAAGCAAGTCAGAGGCAAGATCAAAGAGGAGTGGGGCAAGCTTACGGATGACGATCTCGATGCGATCGCCGGCAAGCAGGAGCAGCCTGATGGCAAGCTCCAGCAGCGGTATGGCTACCATAAAGATCAGGCAAGGAAGGAAATGAACGATTGGTACAATCGGCAGGCTTGGTGATTCCACTTCAAAAAAAGCCCCGCGCGAGCGGGGCTTTTTTGTTGGCTGTCGGGGGCATGATTCAAAGTCGGCCCATTAAATGCGGCGGCCAGGAACAAGGAAGTCGGTCCAAGCGTTGCCGAATTCTAAAAGCCGGAGGATGCGTGATGGATTGGAACCAAGTGGAAGGGAATTGGAAAGAGGTCAAGGGCAAGGTCAAACAGAAGTGGGCCAAGCTGACGGATGATGACTTGGCTGACATCAATGGGCAGCGCGACCAGCTCGAAGGTCGACTGCAAAAGCGCTATGGCTACGCAAAGGACCAAGCCCGCAAGGACGTGGATGATTGGTTTTCGACGCTGCCGTGAGTTCGAAATTTCTGGCAAACTCAAAACGCTTAGTGCGCTTAATCCGCGTCGCCACCAGCGAGGCGGATTTTTTGCTGCACTCGCGCCGACACCGACCTCGACCGTGACGGAGTCCGTCGTGGGATTGCTGCAACGCGGGTCTCGCGCGAAGCCAGCGGAAGTGAAGGCGCAGCGCTGTCACGTCGGCGAATTCGCTGGAGGAACTTTCGCCACGTTCCAACATTTTTCCCGTCATCAAATTCAAGATGCTGGGAGGAATTATGGAACAGGCGATGCACCCCGCTGGGGCAGTAGATGATGTTGTTGAACCACCTTTGGCGGGGATTTCCTGGGCGGCCGTTGTGGCCGGCGCTATTGCGTCTTGCGCGTTGACACTGGTCTTGCTGTCGCTTGGAGCCGGGCTCGGATTTTCCGTGGTATCGCCGTGGTCCAATTCCGGTGTTTCGGCAACAACCTTCGAAATCGGCACCGGACTTTATTTCATCGTGATGGCGATGATCTCGTCGGCCATGGGCGGCTACCTGGCGGGACGACTGCGCAACCGCTGGAGCGGCGTTCAGTCTACAGAGGTTCTTTTCCGGGATACCGCGCATGGTTTCCTGGCATGGGCATTGGCTTCAGTGCTCGGCGCGGTCCTTCTCGCCTCTCCCGCCACCTCGTTAATTGGCGGCGCAACCTCGGGCGCGATGCAGGCGGCCGGCTCGTCGCAGGCAACGGGTCCGATGGATGGTTATGTCGATACTCTCCTGCGGCCCGGCAATCCAACCGCGGAGAACACCTCCAACACCGCCAACGCCAGTAAGGCTGAAATGCACCAGGAACTAACTCGCCTGCTCACAGCCGATTTTCGCAACGGCGGAGAACCCTCGGCAGCCGATGGCAGCTATGTCGGCAAAGTGGTCGCCGCCCGGACCGGCCTCAGCCAGGCCGACGCGGACAAGCGGGCTAGCGATGTGATCGCTCAAGTCAAGACCGATCTTGATAAAGCCCGCAAAGCCGCGATGCACCTGGCGATCTGGTTGACGCTTTCGCTTTTCATCGGAGCTTTTTCGGCTGCGCTGGCAGCGACCGAAGGCGGAGGCCTTCGTGACGGAACCTGGGGCAAAAGAGGATGGCGTCGTTAGTAATCGCGAAAATGAAAGGAACGTCATATGCCGATTCTTCTGTGGCTACTTGGAATACCGATCCCGCTGATCATTTTGATCATGCTGCTTCAGCACTGACTGACCTGGTCGGTTCACTAAGCAACATTTCACCTGCCAACTCGAACCTCACTGGAGGAAAGCAATGAAATCCAAGTATCTCGCAGCA
>Ga0209473_1000604_pt1 | contig 20928 bp, 19 predicted proteins | sample GraSoiAngelo_133_FD_185890 | JGI IMG/M metagenome (GOLD analysis project Ga0209473, IMG submission 185890) | Grasslands soil microbial communities from the Angelo Coastal Reserve, California, USA - 14_0929_05_20cm (SPAdes) (version 2) | ecosystem: Environmental > Terrestrial > Soil > Grasslands ...
CATAGTCCTTCATCTTCAAGAAGGTGAAGCCCCGGTAGTATCGGGCGCGCCCCGCGGCCGCGGGCGAAAACCGCTCGATGGCCTTGTTGAGATCCTGCATGGCAGCATCGTATCGGCTGCGGCTGATGTAGATCCACGCGCGGTTCATCAGCACAACCGGCGCATCGGCCTCAATATCGAGGGCCGTATTGTAATCCGTCAGCGCAAGATCGGGCTCCTTCAGTCGCCGCAGGAATCCACGCTGCGTATAGGCTGCCACCAACTGAGGATTGGGGGCCAATCCGCTGTCGATCAGTCGCGTGCATGCTTCCACCAGCGGCCCAAGATCGACCGCGTTAGAGAAGCACGTCATCACGTCGTTGTGCAGCTTTTCCGGCCAGTTGGCGAGGATGGGAGAACGCCTTGTCGGTTGCGGTGGCGCATTCGGTACGGGCCTTCCCCAAGGCGCGCTCGATGAGGTCACGCCGCCGGGCTTGTCGACACAGATCCAGCCAGAGATCAACAAAGCCAGCGATGCCGGCCAAACATGCCACCACAGCCGGTACCACCGGTCGAAGCTCCAAAGGGCGCTGTGCTGTGCGGCGAGGCGCGACGTCCATTGCATCGTCAGCTGTCCCGAATAGCGGCTTCAATATCGGCCAAATGAAATTCCGCAAGGTTGGCCTCGGCGTCTTGCGATGTGCGCAGCGCATGAGCCTCGCGAACCTTCTCAAGCAGGGTACGCATCGAGCGCGCGTTGCCCCATTGCGGGTCGTTGCGTTGCTGCTCGATCCACGGCGACAGCTTTTGCTCGAAACCGATCGGCAACAGATACTGCTGTTCGGTGGCCATGGAGCGGAAGATTTCGCAGAGCTCGGATACTTGATAAGGCGGGAAGTCGATGGTCTTCGTGAACCTGCTCGCAAGCCCGGGATTGCTCGCGATGAAGCGGTGCATCTCGGTTGGATAGCCCGCGACGATGACGATGAGGCGATCGCGATGGTCTTCCATATATTTGAGCAGCGTTTCGATCGCCTCGCGGCCGAAATCGCCTTTCCATTCGGACGCCGCCAGGCTGTAGGCTTCATCGATGAACAGCACGCCATCGAGCGCGGATCGACATACGTCGAGCGTCTTCATCGCGGTTTGACCGACATAGCCGCCGACAAGCTGGCTTCTGTCGGCCTCGATCAGATGACCTTTGCGCAGCACGCCGAGGGAACGATAGATGTCACCGAGCGCGCGGGCCACCACGGTTTTTCCGACGCCCGGCGGACCAGTGAAAACCATATGCCGGCTTGTCGCGGAGACCGACAGGTTTTGTTCGCGCCGCCGGCGCTCGACTTCGAGGCTGGCAAGTAGTTTGTTGATTTCGGATTTGACGGGGCCGAGCCCGACCATGGAATCGATATCATCGAGCGCATCATCCGCCGTGCGCGAAACAAGCTCGGTTTTGCCGGTCGAAGCATTGGTCGAAAGCCGGCGACCATAGGTATAGCCGCTGCCGACCGGTACCAATCCCAACGCGATGGGATCGGTACCAATCCGCGCGGCGACATAACCGATGCCCGCCGCCGCAAGGATCGTAACCGCGACGCCAAAAAATCGGAGCGGGGTCATCGCAGCGAAAAAGCCCGTCATCCAGGTCAAAAAGCCGACCTGCGGACTAAACAGCAGGGCGCTTACTCCCGCCGAGACCACGCCAATGAAAATGAAGGCGAGGATAAATCGACCCGTCAGAAAGCTCTGCATTTCAACTTCTCACGACTTTGCTTTTCAGGACCTGCAACCTTTCAGGACTTGCATGGCGGACGCGGTCGCCAGATCACCTTGACCGTTGTGGAGCCGTTGACCGGTTCCATTCGCGCGGTTGGATAGAGCGACACGACAAGGCCCTTGGCGTCGCCATCGGCCGATAACAAGTCCACGCCGCCGGTTTCCGGCAGAGGGCTCGGGATAGCGATCCGCTGCGGCGTGTCTGTGACGTGAAACACGGGCGATTGATATTTGCTGGTCCGAAAGCTCACCATTCCGCCCGCCGGGTTTCCGGGCGTGGCAACGGTGATGAATCCGAAGGGAACTCGGCACTCGCGCTGGTCGGAGCGCGCGGTCGCTTGCGCGCCTGCGTTCAGGCTAGCAATCGCGTCGGGGAGTTGCTCCGGAGATAGCATCGCGACCACCGGCGCATCGGACGCCTCCCGGGGGCTGAGGAACCAGCCGCCGACGGCGCCGAGCATGATGATTCCAGTGAGCAAAAGGGCGAGCGTTGGCAAGGCTGCCTTGCCAGGGCGGCCGGGAAAAAAATCAGACCGCTGATCGCCGTCAGCGCTGTTTTGCATCATTGTTTCGCAAGAATGCCGATCGAGACTGCCGGCCTGTCGAGGCCTTTCAGGCTATATGATCGCCGCTTGTTGATCGACAATACCACCGCCAGCCAGATTTTGTTCAGCCAATATGGTTATGGGCTGTTGAATGGAGCGCGCGCGATAGTCCTTCAGAGCCCGCCCATCTTGCAGACGATCTTCCACTCTTCGGCCGTCACCGGCTGAACCGACAGCCGCGAATATTTCACCAGCGCCATGTCGGCGAGCTTCTTGTCGGCCTTGATCGCGGCCATCGTGACGGGTGTCTTCAGCGGCTTGTCCGCCTTGATGTCGACGCAGACGAACTTGCCAGTCTTGTCGCTCGGATCGGGATAGGCCTCGCGGATGATTTCGGCGATGCCGACGATCTCCTTCCCTTCGTTGGAATGATAGAAGAAGGCCCGGTCGCCCTTCCTCATGTTCACCAGATTTTGTCTCGCGGTGAAATTGCGCACGCCGGTCCAGGCCTCGCCCTTGGCGCCCTTCGCGACTTGCCGGTCCCACGACCAGCTCGAAGGTTCCGATTTCACCAGCCAGTAGTTCATGACAATCACCATCCCACTTGTCTTGAGCAGCCATTATCAAGCCTCGGAGGCAGCCAGCGTCAAGCGTGAATACGTCGCTGATTATAGGCGATTGAACTCCATCGGCAGGATTCTGCCCGCAGCGAAATCCAGGAATGCGCGAACCCTGGGCGCGAGCAGGCGGGCGCTTGGATACACTAGTTGTACCGGCACGGGAGAGAGTTCGTAGGCCCCGAGTACGCGGACCAACGATCCTTCCTTAAGCTCCCCAGCCACCTGATAGGACAGGATGCGCGCTAGTCCGATTCCTTCCCGCGCCAGTCCGATCGCGGCTTCCGCCCGATTAACTTCCACGTGGCTTGATACCTTGATCTTCTGCTGTTTCATGTCCTTCCCCTGGAAGGTCCAGGCGGCGGCGTTAGCTTGATTGATGAAGGATACCGCGCGGTGCCGGACGAGATCCTCCGGCTTCCGCGGCGTGCCCTGGTTTCTAAGGTAATCGGGACTCGCCACGACGACGCGGCGCACATGTCCCACACGCTTGCTCATCAACGATGAATTTTTCAGATGGCCGATGCGGAGAGCGACATCGATCCTTTCATCGACGAGATCGACGGGACGATCTTCCAGGGATAAACGCAGCGTGATGTTCGGGTGAGCGTCAACGAATTCGTGGACCAGGGGAGCCATATGCCGGCTGCCAAAAAGCATGGGGGCGGATAATCGGATGTGGCCGCGCAGCGTCCCCGCGTCGCCGACTGCATAATTGATCGCCTCGTCGTAGTCAGCCAGTAGGTGCCGCGCGTGCTCCGCAAGCCGTGCACCGCTGTCGGTGAGGGACAGTTTTCGCGTGGTCCGTTGCAGCAGGCGGGAGCCGAGGCGCTGCTCCATCTCGCTCACGATTCGCGTGGCGGACGAAGGCGAGCGTGCGAATTGGCGGCCGCCGGCGGCAAAGCTTCCAGTGTCCACGATTGCCAGGAAGAGACGCAATTCGTCGAGTCGGTCCATCGGCAGTCTCCCAAACGACATTCTTCTGAGAATCGGAATTATCTCTGCCGGAATGAACGCATTGTACCAACACGCAATCATGTGATCCTGGTTTATCGGATCCCAATTCGAGGAAGGAATCATGTCAGTGAATCGCCGAGAGGTAGCGGCGCTGGTCGCAGCCGGGCTAGCTGCGGCCACGCAAGCCGGTCAGGTGTACGCAGCCGACCGCACTCGATTCAAAGCGATCGCTTTCGACGGCTTTCCGGTGATTGATCCGCGCCCGGTGTTTGCGAGGGCGGAAGAGATGTTTCCCGGCAAGGGCCCGGAGCTGAGCAATGCCTGGCGTATCAGGCAGTTCGAGTACACCTGGCTCCGCACGCTCGGCGGCAGCTATGCCGACTTCTGGCGCGTCACCCAGGATGCGCTTGTGTTCGCTGCCAGGTCGCTGAAGCTCGAGCTGTCATCCGACCAGCGCGACCGGCTGATGCAAGCCTATCTGGAACTCAAGGCTTGGCCGGATGTCCTGCCGGCCTTGAAGCAGTTTCGTGAAGCTGGCATCCGCATGGCCCTCCTTTCCAACCTCACCAACGCGATGCTGGATGCAGTCATCAGGAATTCCGGGCTTGAGGGCTTCTTCGAGGACCATCTCAGCACGGACAAGGTCCGTGCCTTCAAACCGGACCGGCGCGCCTATCAGATGGGCGTCGACGCCTTCAAGCTGAAGAAGGAGGAGATCGTCTTTGCCGCGTTCGGCGGCTGGGATGCAGCGGGCGCGAAATGGTTCGGCTACCCGACCTTCTGGGTCAATCGCGGGAACGTGCCTGGTGAGGAGTTAGGGGTCGTTCCCGACGGCGTCGGCCCAGGGCTGGGCGATCTCGTGAAATTCGTGATCGCAAGTTGACCGCCCTTTGCGATCATCCCTCCGCCTTGAAGGGGCGCGTCAGCAGACCCTCGATCGCGGCATCGATCGTTACCGTTCCGCTTAATATCGCCGCCACCGCCTTTGACACCGGCATATCGACGTTTTGCGAAGCCGCCAGTTCAATCAGCACGGGGGCGGTGAACTCGCCTTCGGCGAGTTTTTCGTGGGGCCGCGGCTCCCCGCGCCCGAGTGCAACGCCAAGCGCGAAATTGCGCGATTGCGGACCGGAGCAGGTCAGGATCAGGTCGCCCAATCCCGAGAGGCCCACCAGGGTCTCAGCGCGGGCGCCGCATGCGCGTCCAAACCGCGCGAGTTCAGAGAAACCGCGTGTGGTCAGTGCCGCTTGCGCGGACGCGCCCAGTTTCCGGCCGACGACGATGCCGGCGGCGATCGCCAGCACGTTTTTTGCCGCTCCCCCGATCTCGACGCCGCGGACGTCGGAGGTGTGGTAGGGCCGGAAGGTCGGGGATCCCAGCGCCTGCACCAGATGGCTAGCCAGTTCTTCATCCTTTGCCGCCAGCGTCACCGCCGTCGGAAGCCCGTACGCGACGTCGTCGGCGAAGCTCGGCCCGGAGAGGATCGCCGGGATCGCTGCGGGCGCGGCTTGCGCAATCACCTCGGTCATGAATTGATGGGAGCCGCGCTCGATGCCCTTGGCGCAGGCGATCACGGGTTTCGCCTTGCCGATGTAAGGCGCCAATGCGGTCACGGCGTCACGCAGACTCTGCGCGGGCGTGGTGACGAGTAGGATATCTGCGCTCGCGGCGAGCGCGATGTCGTTGGTCACCGCGATCGCAGAGCTCAATTGCACGCCGGGCAATTTGGGATTTTCGCGCGTCGCCTTCATCTGCGCCGCGCTCATGGAGCTGCGCGCATAGAGCGTGACGTCGCGCCCCGCGCGCGCGGCGACGCCCGCCAACGCCGTGCCCCAGGCGCCCGCGCCGATGATTGCAACCGAGTTGAACGAGCGCATCGGCTGGACTCAGTCGTACTCCCTCGCCCCGCTCTTGCGGGGAGAGGGTTGGGGTGAGGGGCTGCATCCGAAAATTCCGGAGACTAAGTGTGCGCGGTCAGTCCCCCTCACCCGGCGCTTCGCGCCGACCTCTCCCCGCAGGCGGGGAGAGGTTAGACGACGCTCGCGTCGCGATTGCTTGCTCATGGCGAAATCCTAAAATCCCGCCCGCGTATTGGCAAAGCCTGCCGGCGCGGTGGCGTTGGCGTCGAGCAGCCAGCGGGCGCGGGGCGGCGCGTCCATCGCATCAACCAACCCGAGCGTAAGCCGCTCCGCGCCGGCCCAGGCGATCATCGCGCCGTTGTCGGTGCAAAGCGCCGGCGGCGGAATGATCAGCGTGGTCTCGGCTTTTGCCGCGACATCCTGCAATGCGCCGCGGATCGCCTGATTGGCGGCGACGCCGCCGGCCGCGACCAGCGCACGCGGCGCGCCGAACTGCTCGTGAAACAATTTGAGGCCGACGCTCAAGCGGTCGGCGGTGGATTCCAGCACCGCCGCCTGAAAGCCCGCGCAGAGATCGCTGACATCCCTTGCTTGCAGCGGCGCCAGCCGGCTCGCCTCGTAACGCACCGCGGTCTTCAATCCCGACAGCGAAAAATTGGCATCGGCGCGACCGAGCATCGGCCGCGGAAACGCAAAGCGCGCGGGGTCGCCGCCGGATGCGGCGCGTTCGACTTCCGGGCCGCCCGGATAAGGCAGCCCAAGCATCTTCGCCACCTTGTCAAAGGCTTCGCCCATGGCGTCGTCGACGGTGGTGCCGAGCCGGACATAGTTGCCGACGCCGATCACGGCGACGATCTGGGTGTGGCCGCCGGACGCAAGAAACAGGCAATAGGGAAACGCCAGCGCGCAGCTCAGCCGCGGCGTCAGCGCATGCGCCTCGAGATGGTTCACCGCGATCAGGGGGGTGTTATGCACCATCGCGATCGCCTTTGCGGTCGTCAGACCCACGATGACGCCGCCGATCAGACCGGGGCCGGCGGCGGCGGCCACCGCCGACAACTGCGCGAAGCCCGTGCCGGCATCCTTCATGGCGCGACCCACGATGGTATCGAGCAAGTCGACATGGGCGCGGGCCGCGATCTCCGGTACTACGCCGCCGAAGCGAACGTGCTCTTCGGTCTGCGAGTGCACCACGTTGGACAAAATCCGCCCGGACCCGTCGCCCTGGCGCTCGACCACGGCGGCTGCGGTCTCATCGCAGGTGGTCTCGATCCCCAGCACCAGAATTGGCTTGTCGTTTTCCAATGTGAGCCTTTTTTAATCTCTTGCGCTATCGGTGAAATCAGCGTTTTTCCTTCTCTCCGGTAGCATCATGAGGTCTTAAAGTGCAATCGCCCGTTGGTGCGGAACCCCTGTCGGTGGAAGCGTGAAACATGGCTGTTCTCGTCACCCGCCCGCATCCCGATAGCGAGATCAGCGCCGAGGCCCTGCGCGGGCGGGGGTTTGAGGTTCTGTTGGCGCCGATGCTGCGGTTTGAGCCGGTGGCATTCCTGGACGACGCAGAAGTCGACTACGGCGCCGTCATCGCCACGTCAGCCAATGCACTGCGTGCAATCGAGCCGCAGCTTGCGGCGAGCCGGCTCACCAAGCTGCCGCTGTTTGCAGTCGGCGAGCGCACCGCATCGCTCGCGCGCAAAGCGGGCTTCAGCAACGTGATCGCAGCCCAGGGCGATGCCGCGGGCCTGCGCGATCTTGTGCTCGAATGCGTGCGGGCGAGGGCGTTAAAGAAAGCGAGCGTGCTGCTCTATCTCGCCGGCGCGGATCTTTCGCGCGATCTCGCCGGCGAACTGGGCGAACGCGGCTTTTCCGTCGTCACGCAAACGACATACCGGATGATCCCGGTAGCCTCCCTGCCCCGCGCGGTCTGTGATGCCTTCGCCGGCAACGCGGTCGAGGCGGTGTTGCATTATTCCCGGCGCAGCGCGCGCGCGTTCCTGGAGGCGGTGCGCGCCGACGGCGTCGAGATTTCGGCGCTGGCGATCCCGCATTGCTGCATCTCACCCGCGGTCGCCACGATTTTAAGGGATGCCGGTGCGAACCAGGTCATGGTGGCGGCGTCGCCGGATGAAAAAGCCTTGTTTGAGGCGCTAGTGCGTGCTTTGCGGTCCGGATTGGCGTAAGACGACGCGCCGAATCTGGTAATCCCAGCGCTTATCAACCAGGGAACCTCGCGATGGTCGATGACGGACCGGAAGACGATGGATCGCCGCCGGATCCCGGCCGCGCCAAGCGCGCCCCGCCCACCATTGATCTTAAGGCAACCGAAGTATCCGGCGAGACCAGGAGCGCGCCCGCCGATGCACCGGTGGAACCAGCGCCGCAAGATTCGCACTATCAAGGCTCGCGCAATCAAGACTCGCGCTATCAAGGCTCGCCCCATGGAGGATCGTCCGAGGGAGCAACATCCGGAGGAGAATCTTCGGAGAGGCCGTCGGCGGCAGCCTCGGCGCGTTCGCCCTCTATTTCTCCGTGGGTGGTCGCGCCGATGTCCGGTGCGGTCGCAGCAGCGCTGGTGATCACGGTCGGCTGGATGCTCGGCTGGCCACAGGTTCAGGTTGCGCCCGCGGTGCCGCAAGTCAATGCGTCCGCCATCGACGACCTCGCGGCGCGCGTGCGCGGCCTCGAATCCAAGGTCGGCAGACCGGGGACAGATTCCGCCGCTGCCGCACGCATCGACGCACTGGAAAAATCGCTGACCGCGTTGCGCGGCGATCTCGCCGGCCTTCGCACCCAATCGGAGAAGCTGGCGGCCGACATCGGCAACGCGAAATCGGCGCCCGGCGAATCCGGCGCTGCGATCGATCTCACTGCGCTCAACGAGCGTATCAGCCAGATCGAGCGCTTAAGCCGCACCCAGAGCGCCGAGATCGCGCGCGAAGGCGAGAAGATCGCCGAAGCCAAGCCTTTGGACGACGTGCCGCTGCGCCGCGTCGTCGCAGCAGCGTTGCTCGACGTCGCGGTTCAGCAGGGCCATCCCTTCCCGGCGGTATTGGCGGCAGCAAAATCGCTGGCGCCAAATCCGGATGCGCTGAAGCCGCTCGATAGTTTTGCGGCAACCGGCGTGCCGAACCCGCCATTGCTGAGCCGCGAATTGTTGACGCTGGTGCCGAAACTGTCGCCGCCGCCGGCGGAAAATTCGACCGCCGGCTCTGGCATTGTCGATCGCCTGCAGGCCGGCGCGTCGCGGCTGGTTCGCATCGAGCGCACCGATGCGACGGGCAATGACCGCAGCGCCATTGTCGGCCGCCTCACCCAGGCAGCGCTGCGCAACGATCTTGCCGATGCGCGGCGGGAGTTGAACGCGCTCTCGCAAGCCGACCGCGCGCCCGCGCAAGCCTGGCTCGACAAGGCCGATGCGCGGGATGCTGCGCTGGCAGCCTCTCGTCAGTTCGCGGCCGATGCCACGACCGCGCTCGCCAAGCCAAATCAATAGAATTTGGCAATAGGATATCGATGATCCGGATTGTTCTGTTCCTGGTGTTGATCGCGCTCGCCGCCGCGGGCGCGGCCTGGGTGGCCGATCAGACCGGCGACGTCACGCTGTCATGGGGTGGCTGGCGGGTTGCGACCACGCTGCCGGTGTTCGCGCTTATATTGGGCATCGTCGTCGTCGCGGCGATGTTTGCGTGGTCGATCCTGGCCACGCTGTGGCGCGCGCCGGCGCGGATCCGGCACTCCCGGCGCGAACGCCGCCATGCGCGCGGCCGCCATGCCATCACCCAAGGCTTGCTCGCGATCGGCCATGGCGATGCGGCCGCCGCCCGCCAGCACGCCGACGCGGCGCGGAGGCATGCGGGCGGCGATCCGCTGGCGATGCTGCTGCATGCGCAATCGGCGCAGCTCGACGGCGACCGCGAAGGCGCGCAGCGCGCCTTCCGCGCCATGGCCGAACGCGAAGATACAAGGCTACTCGGCCTGCGCGGCCTGTTCATCGAGGCCCAGCGCGCCGACGATCCGGTCGCCGCCGTCATGATCGCCGAAGAGGCGCTGAAGCTCGCACCGTCATCGTCCTGGGCATCGCACGCGGTGCTTGGATTCTGCTGCGCCAAGGGCGACTGGAGCGGCGCGCTGAGCATACTGGACAACAACCAGTCGGCGGGCCTGATCGACAAGGCGACCTATCGCCGTCAACGCGGCGTGCTGTTAACGGCGCGCGCGCTGGAACTGGAGAAGGTCGACCGCGATCTGTCGCGCGAGAGCGCGAAGGAGGCGGTGAAGCTTGCGCCGACCCTGGTGCCGGCTGCGGTGCTGGCCGCCAAGTATGAGAGCGAGGCGCATCAGGTGCGGCGCGCGATGCGAATCGTCGAAGCGGCATGGCTGAAGCAACCGCATCCCGATCTCGCGGATGCCTATGCGCATGTGAGGTTAGGTGATTCCGCCCGCCAGCGGCTGGTGCGCCTCGAGACGCTCGCTGCCAAAGCGCCCGGTCATATCGAGGGCGCGCTGGCGGTGGCGCGCGCCGCGATCGATGCCGCGGAATTCGCTCGCGCCCGCGCCGCGCTGGCGCCGTTTGTCGAGCGGCCGACGCAGCGCGTCGCGATGCTGATGGCGGAGATCGAACGCGCCGAACATGGCGACAGCGGGCGGGCGCGGGCCTGGACTTTGCGCGCGGTTCGCGCGCTGCACGATCCGGTCTGGACTGCGGATGGCTATGTTTCCGATCGGTGGCGACCGGTGTCGCCGGTGTCCGGCCGGCTCGACGCATTTCAATGGCAGACGCCGGTGGCGGCATTGCCATCGGACAAAGGGGCCACGATCGAATCGTCTCCGTTCGAGGAAGCAATGCTGGCGGCCCCAGCGCCGCGGCGTACCGAAAGTGCCGCCGAAAGTCAGGCCCCGCCGCCGCACGAGCCGTCGGGCGAGCTGACGCCGCCACCGGCGGCGCAAGACAATGCTCCGCCCGCGGCAACCGCCGAGCCAGCGCCGGCACCGTCCGCCAAGCCGGCATCGCCGCCATCCGAATCGCCGCAAGTCGCGGCAGCGCCGTTGTTCCGTGCCCGCGCCGATCTCGGCAAAGCGAATGCTGCGCCGGTCCCGGCCGTGATCCCGATTATCCGGCCACCTGATGATCCAGGAATCGACGAGGAAGAGCCAAGCGATGAATTTGCGGAACAAATCGGATCGCCGAAAGCGCAAGCCGGCGGCTGGCGCGGCTTCCTGTCCCGCTGGGGCGGCGGGTGACCCCGTCATTTGGGGCCAGTCTACCTTGCCAATCCGGGTCGTGCCCGGTATCAGGTGCGCGCGCCCACACCAGCGCGTTTTCAAGCGCAGTGGGTACCGGTTCGCGTCAAGAAAACGCGTCAAATACAGGCCGTGATGCCGCAATAGCTCAGCTGGTAGAGCACGTCATTCGTAATGACGGGGTCGGGGGTTCGAATCCCTCTTGCGGCACCATTTTCAAAAAACCTTTTCGCGCAAACTCGGGTAAAGTGTCTGCCGCCCCGGGCGCGCAACATTTTGCAGCACGTGGCGAACACGCTGCTGCACATAATCATGGGCGAGCGGCCGCATGTGGGATGACCGCTACGGGAGGAGGATGTGACCGACACTCCGGATGCGCATCCGTTTTCGCCCTGCTGCAAGGACCTCGCGACCGCGCTGTCGTTTCCGGCCGGACGTCACTTCTTTATCGAAGACGGCAAGCTGAAACTCCTGGTCGCCAGGACGCCGTTGCAGGGCGGCGGCGAGGCCGAGCTTGAAAACGCGGTGCGCTATTGCCCGTTTTGCGGCAAGCCGACCGAAGGTCAATTTACGAAGGCGCTTGCCTGATGGTGTCGAACGGCTCCGCGTGATCCACCTCACATAACCGCCCGCCCAATTCCCTTAAATCCCCTGCGAGGCCTAATTGATCCAGCCAACAAGGGGAGACTTCACATGCGCAAGTTCATTCTGATCGCAGCAATGATTCTGGTGTCCGCGACGGCCGAGGCCGAACAGTCGCGCAGCTTGATAACGGCGTCAGCCGAGCCCACAGCCTCGGAGACACCCAAGACCGCCCAAGCGGCGACGCCTGCCGCCACGACCGAGACCCCGAAATTCGTCGAACGTCCCGCCGCGGTCGACGCCACCACGCCGGCGGAGGCTGATAGCTGCAAGCCGACCCCGCGGACTGCCAAGATTGACACCAAGACCGATAAGCCCCGGCACAAGAAGTATTGGACCGAAGCGCGCATCGTCGGCGAACTGCATCGTCACGGCATTTATTGGTGAGCAAGCCCGCTAAGTCTCGTCATTGCGAGGAGCGTAGGCGACGAAGCAATCCAGCCTTGTTTTGCCGCTTCTGGATTGCTTCGCTCCGCTCGCAATGACGGCTATTGCGAAACCGTCTGCACGATGCTCGAGACCGGGCGCGAACTCACCGCCGGCAGCTTCAACTCCTTGGCCAGCGCCTCGTCATATTCGCTCAGCGTCTGCACCGGCATCTTGGCCTTGACCTGCACGACCTTGTAGCCGCCGGCCTTCAGCCGGCGCAGCAGCGTCGGCAAGGCTTCCGCAGTGTGTTTCTGGAAATCGTGCATCAGGATGATGCCCTTGCCGGCCTTGTCGAGCTTTCCCATCACCGTCTGCACGATCTTCTCAGGCGTGCTGGTCTTGCGGAAATCGAAGCTGTCGAGGTCGCAGGAGAACATCGCGATGTTGCGCGTGCCGAGATAGGCCATCGTCGATGGGTTGTGCTCCAACTGAGGAAAGCGGAAGAACGGCGCAGGGCTGGTGCCGAGCGCGAGCTTGACCGCGCTAAAGCCCTTCTCGACCTCGTCCTTGGCCTGCTGCTCGGTCATCTTCTTGGAATTCAGGTTGGCGTGCGACCAGGTGTGCGCGCCGACGGTGTGTCCGGCCGCCAACACCTGCCGCAGAATTTCCGGATGATAGGTCGCGTGCTTGCCGATCGAGAAAAACAGCGCCTTGGTGCATTCGTCATCGAGCGCTTTGAGCACGGCAGGCGTATTGCCCGGCCACGGACCGTCGTCGAAGGTCAAGACGACCTCCTTGTCGGTGAGGAAATCGATTTGCTTGAAATGCTCGAAGCCGAAACCCGGCCCGCCCGTCGTGTCGATCTCGACGACGCGGCTGACGCCGAGTGCATCCGGATTGACGCAGGTCGATTTTGGCTGGACTGGCACGGCCGCGGCGATGGCGGCAACAGGGGCGATGCCCGAGATCGAACCCGTGACCGCGACGTCATCCCTGGCGGCGAGCTTGGCCGCATCTCGCGGCAATGGCTCGGCCGGCTTGGCGGCGACGGTTTGAGGCGGGGCCGCGTCGGCCCGCGGCGCAGAGGTCCAGAACCACACTCCGGCGATGACAACCGCCGTGACAACACTGGCCAGCATCAGGCCCAACGCATTACGCATCGTTACTCTTTCCAAAAACGCAACTAAACCGACTTACGGGATGCGGCACCTTCGCACCGGGACATTCATGCAAAGGAAGTGTTAACGCCCCACCAACACGAATCGGTTTTGCGAAGGAATCTCGACAGATGCAGTCTTTGTGACGGACGTCACAGTTGGGCGGCGTTGGTGACGGTCATCACAGTCCTATCAGGTGTTTGGGCGCATCTAACTCCCATCAGAAACGGGCCCGCTTGAGCGAGGCCAATGGGAGCCTAAAATGACCGCATCCTTCACCCGCACTCTCCGTCAGGCCGGTTTGATCCTGGCCCTCGCCGCTTCGCTGTCCGCGCTGTCGTCGCGTCAGTGCTTTGCCTTCAGCGCCGAGGCCCAGCAGATGTGCACCAGCGACGCGTTCCGCCTGTGCAGCTCCGAAATCCCCAACATCCCGAAGATCACCGCCTGCATGGTGAAGCACCGTTCTGAGCTGAGCAGCGGCTGCCGTTCGGTCATGGACCGCGACCTGACCGCCCAGAGGAAGAAGGTCGCGACCACGGATTCCGAGTGAACAGTCTCTGGGCGATCGAGCGCGTTTTACGTTGCGAATGTGACGCCGACGGGCTCTCGCCCGCGTCGCATCGCTGCAACTCTCACACCCTCTCCCTGCTTGCTCCCTGCTTGCGGCGTGCTGAGCTGCGGACTAGAACGCGCCGGTCACATGGATTGCCGCATGTGTGCCAAAAAAAGGCGTAACAGATGATCAGGTTTCTCTTCGTCGTTCCGGTGCTCGTGCCGCTGCTTGTGACGGCTTTTGCCGCGCAGGCGCAACAGGGGCATGACGCCTGCGCCCGCGATGTCTCGCGCTTTTGCCGGGCGCACATACATGAAGACGACCAGGTCGTGCTGGCGTGCCTGAAGCAAAACCGCGCCCGGCTCTCCAAGGCCTGCGAAAAGGTCCTGACCGACCACGGCCAGTAGCAGCAAGCCGTCATTCCGGGGCGCTTCGGAGATGCGAACCCGGAATCTCGAAATTATTGAAAAGCTACGTGCTGCTGCCCGCCGCCGTCGCAACCACCGGCAGCACTTCGGTGGTGGCGCGGTCGGGCGTATCCTCCTTCCAGCGCACCGATCCGAACGGGCGCTCCAGCATCCGGCGGATCCGTACCGGATCGGGCCCGGTATGGAAGGCGATCGCTTGCAGATGCAGCGTGCGTTCGGATTGGGTGGCGCGGTTGCGCTGGCGCAGGTAATCGAGCCATGTCGGGCAATGATAGCGCTCGGTCCATAACTCGGGATCGGCGATGTCGCGCGCGATCGACCAGCCATAGGCGCCGTTGCGCTGGCGGGAAAGCTGCACATCCTGCATGACATTGTGGAAGGCGCGGGCGTTGTCCTGCGCTACGCGGTATTCGATCTCGACCACCAGCGGCCCGCTGCGGCCGGTCAGCGACAGCCGCACCTCGGGATCGGCGAGCACTTCGGCGTCTTCGTTGCGCGCGCCGACCCTGGGCATGCCGAGCCATAGCCCGAGCAGCGGCGAGGCCAGCATCAGGCCGGCGGAAACCAGAAGCGCTACTTCCACGCCGGCGATATTGGTCAGGTGTCCCCAGCCCCAGCTGCCGATCGCGATGCCGCCGGCGATCGAGGCCTGGAATGCCGCCAGTGAGCGGCCCGCGACCCAGCGCGGGGCTGAAAGCTGCACGCCGATGTTGAACAACGCGACCGCCAGCATCCACACCGCTCCCGCAATCACCAGGGCGGCGGCGGTGAGCACCGGCTCGCGGCTCACCGCTACCGCGGCGATGGCGCCGGCCATCGACAGCGCACAGGCGCGGACCGCCGCCTCGCCGGAAAGCCGCCGGCGAATCTCGCCGATGTTCAACGCGCCGATCACCGCGCCCATCCCGAACGCGCCGAGCATGATGCCGTAGGTCTGTGCGCCGCCATGCAGGAGATCACGCACCACCAGCGGCATCAGCGCCGAGACCGAGCCGCCGATCAGGCCGGTGACCAGCGTGCGCGCCAGCACGATCCGGATCGACGGCGAGTTGGCGATATAGCGCACGCCCGAGACGATGGCGCGGTTCAGACGCTCGCGCGGCAGGCGCGATGGCGCGCTGACGCGATTCCAGAGGAACAGCACGATGAGGAGCGGAATATAAAGTAGCGCGTTGGCCGCGAAGGCCGCGACCGCGCCCGCGGTAGCCACGACAATGCCGCCGATCGCCGGGCCGAAGCTGCGCGCGATGTTGTAGCTGATGCCGTTCAGCGCGACCGCCGACGGCAGGGTGTCGGCCGGCACTTGTTCTGAGACCGAGGATTGCCAGGCCGGTCCGAACAGCGCCATGCCGCTGCCGACCACGAAGCACAGCGCGAGCAGGGTATTGGGCGTGACGAGGCCGAACCACGCCAGCACCGACAGCGCGGTTGCGCCCGAGAGCGAGATCGACAGCGAAACCAGCGCCACGATGCGCCGGTCATACATGTCAGCGATGGCACCGGCCGGCATCGAGATCAGCATCACCGGCAGCATCAGCGCGGTCTGCACCAGCGCGACCTTGTCGGCATCCGATGTCATCTGCGTCATCGCCCAGGCGGCACCGACGGCCTGGATCAATAGGCCGAGATTGGAGAGCAGGCTCGCAAGCCAGATACGGCGGAACACGGGATGCCGCAGCGGCGCTGCCACGCCGTGGGCAGCGAACAGCTGATGTTTCGGCTGGTCCGTCATGGGGGATCCGTTTGAATCGTCACTGCAAGAGCCTGATTGTTCAGACATGCCCGCGAAAGTCCTGTCTTGTCCAGCGCTTACGTGAATATCGGTGATGCTACGGGGTTGGTAAGATGTCGAAAAATAAGGGGAGGGCGATCAGATGAGCCTGTCACGGCGAACGATCCTGAAGGGCGCAGGCACGTTACCTTTGGCGCTGGGGAACTTTGGTCGGAGCGCGATGGCCCAAACCGCGGCCGCGCCAATTGCAGGGACCGAAACCCCGCCCGTTCTGTTCGTGCACGGCAATGGCGACCATGCAGCGCTCTGGATCACGACACTGTGGCGGATGGAATCTAACGGAGTTCCACGCGACCGCATGTTCGCGATCGATTTCACCGATCCCTTGGCGCGCAGCGACGATAGCAAGCCGGAGCCGAACAAATCCTCCACTGAAGATCAGCGTCGCGAGCTTGGCGAAGCGATCAAGGAACTAAAGCGCCGCACCGGCGCCTCACGCGTGGCGTTGGTCGGCAATTCGCGCGGCGGCTATTCGATCCGCAGCTACATCAAGAATGGCGGGGCCGCGGACGTCAGCCATGCCGTGCTGTGCGGGGTACCCAACCACGGCGTCTTTGCGTGGGACGATAATCTCGGCAATGAGTTCAACGGCCGTGGTCCGTTCCTGCGCGGATTGAACGAGGGCGAGAGCGAGGTCACACCGGGGATCGCGTTTCTGACGCTTCGCAGCGAGGGCCTGGACAAATATGCGCAAGCCGATGGTCGCATCCTTGGCAAGCCGGGCATACCGACTGGGATCACCGCGGAAGGCCCGGCGCTGAAGGGCGCCACCAATCTCGTGCTCGGCGCGGTCGATCACCGCGAGACCGCGTTTCACCCGCGGGCATTCCGCGAGATCTATAAATTCATCGCCGGCCGCGAGCCGGACCGGCTTGCGATCACGCCGGAGGCACAGGTCAAGCTCAGCGGGCTCGTGACCGGCACGCCCGGCGGTGTTCAAACCAATCGTCCGGTGACGGGCGCCTCCGTGGAAGTGTATCGCGTCTCTCCGGATAGTGGCGAACGCATCGGCGGCGCCATCCATGCTTCGCAAACCGGCGCCGAGGGACGCTGGGGTCCGGCCAGGGTTGATCCTTCCTGGTATATCGAGATCGTGCTGACATCGCCGGGCTCGCCTACCACGCATGCATATCGCTCGCCGTTTCCACGCTCCTCGGATGTCGTCCACCTTCGGGCCGCCGGCCCGCTGCGACCGGCGGATGCGGGCGCTGGCGCGATTGTGATCATGTCGCGGCCGCGAGGATATTTCGGCATTCCCAGAGATGTGGTGCTGTTCGACGGCAAGGAGCCTGCGGATGTGAAGGCCGGCGTGCCGACCGATTCGGCGACGACGCTGCGGATTTCGGCCGCGGAGGTTGGACGTCAGGTGACCGGCCTGTTCAACGAGGAACGTATCGTCGCGCGAGCCTGGCCGGCTGCCGAAAACAGGATTGCGGTCGCGGAACTGACCTACTAGCTGTTTCGCAGCCCTCTAGATGTTTCCATCCCGTGGATCGCGAGGCCGCGAAGTGAGCACAGCCGAAACCTGCGATATTCCGGCCATGCGGCAGCCGCTGGTGCCGCCCAGCCCGCCGCGCGCGCCTGACAACATGACGGCCTTTGGCCGGATGGCGCTCATGCGTGACAGCGCGATCGCAACCTGGGGTCAGCGCGCCTACGAGGAGGACATCGTCAAGGGCCGCTTCTTCGGCCGCTCCAGCTTCATCGTCAATACGCCTGATGGCATCAGGCACGTGCTGATCGACAATTACGAGAACTATCGCCGCACGCCTGCGGGCTACCGGGTGCTGAAGCCGGTGCTCGGCGAGGGCCTTTTGATCGCGGAGGGCCGGGCCTGGAAACACCAGCGCAGGACGTTGTCGCCGGCCTTCACGCCGCGTGCCGTTGCGACGCTGATCCCGCATATGGTTGCGGTGACGGAGCAGACCATCGCGAAGATCAAGGCGGCGCGCAGCAACGGGCCAGTCGATCTGCGCGAGATGATGCAGCGCATGACGCTCGAGATCGCCGGCCGCACCATGTTCTCGTTCGAGATGGAGCGTCACGGCGCGACCCTGCGTGATTTCGTGATGGAATATGGCCGCAACCTGGCGCGCCCGCATTTGCTCGACCTGATGCTCCCGCTATCCTGGCCGAGCCCGCAGGATTTTGCGCGGGCGCGATTCCGCAAACGGTGGACGCGGTTCGTTGCCATGCTGATGGCGGAACGCCGCGCCGCCGGCAAGCATGACAGCGCCCCGCCGCGCGACCTGTTCGACCTGATGGGCGCGGCGCGCGATCCTGAAACGGGTAGCGCTTTCACCGACGCACAACTCGGCGACGAGGTGGCGACGATGATCCTTGCCGGTCACGAGACGACGGCCACCGCGCTGTTCTGGTCGCTTTATCTGCTGGCACTCGATCCCGTCACCCAGCAGCAAGTGGCAGTCGAAGCAAACGACGCCAGCGCCAACGGCGCGCTCGATATCGAGCGGCTGAAATTCACCCGCGCGGTGATCGATGAAACCATGCGGCTTTATCCGCCGGCTTTCCTGGTTGCCCGCGCGGCCATTGCGCCCGACATCGTGGCGGGGCTGCCGGTCAGGAAGAATGACGTGATCCTGATCGCGCCGTGGCTTCTGCACCGGCACGAAAAACTCTGGCGCGACCCTAACGCATTCATCCCACAGCGCTTCATGCCGGGCGCGCCGCCGCCGGATCGCTTCGCCTATCTGCCATTCGGGGTCGGGCCGCGGATCTGCATCGGCGCGCATTTTGCGCTGGTGGAAGCAACCCTGGCGCTGGCCAAGCTGGTCGGCGCGTTCCGCATCGAGCTGCTCGACAAGGAGCCGGTGGTACCAGTCGGCGTGGTGACCACCCAGCCGGACCACTCGCCGATGTTTGCCGTCACATCGCGTTGATGGCATTGTAGGGAGGCGCAACCGATACCATCTAGGCGGGGCATGATCTTTTCGGAAAACCGGCTTTCCGGACCATGCTGTAGGCGTTCGGCATGAGCGACATCCAGGCCCAGATTTCCGTATTGAAGCAGACCGCCGATCCCGTGGTGGCCGATGCCATCATGCGGCTGATCGATGAGGGCGAGGACCACGAGCTCAACCGCATCAATCTGTTGGAGTTTGCGAAGCGCTCCGGTCTTGACGAAGAGCGGGTGATTTCCGGTTTCCTGCACGCCGCGCGACTTGGCCTGTTCGATCTCACCTGGAACGTGCTTTGTCCCGGCTGCAGCGGCGTGCTGGATGCGCATGACACGCTGAAGTCGTTGCGCCCCGACGACTACCATTGCGGATTATGCTCCTGCGGCTATGAGCCTTCGGTCGACGAACAGGTCGAGGTTGCCTTCACCGTCAGTCCCAAGGTTCGGCGGATAGCCGCCCACGATCCCAACACGCTGTCGCTGTGGGAATATTACAAGCAGATCTTTTGGAGTTCAGGCATCGATCTCAACACGGACTCCTTTGCCGCACTGACTGAGGAGGTGACGCTCGATGCGCTCGAGCTGCCCGCCGGTGAAAAGGCGGTGCTGTCGCTGCAGCTTCCGCCGCAGTTCATCATCGTGTTCGAGCCGGTGACGCACTCTGCGCATTTCATCGATGTTCAGGGCGAACCGACCAAGGAACGCCAGCAGCTCTCGCTAATCTACAACAAAGCGCACCCGCCGACCGGGTCTATCACCTTGCGCCCGGGCCCGTTGCGCATTGCGCTCGACAACCAGGCCGGCGTGCGGACACTGCCTACCGTCTTCATCGCGGCAGGCGCGCTTCACGATCTGCTCGGCAGGCGCAGACCGTTCCTCACCGCCAAACGGATGCTGTCGAACCAGACCTTCCGCGACGTCTTCAAGGCCGACAATCTTCACTTCGATCAGCGGCTCAAGATCACGTCGCTGACCTTCCTGTTCACCGACCTCAAGGGCTCGACGGCGCTGTATGAGCGGGTCGGCGATCTCGCCGCATTCGATCTGGTGCGTGCGCATTTCCAGGCCCTATTGGAAATCATCGCATCCGAGAAAGGCGCCGTGGTGAAGACGATCGGCGATGCCGTGATGGCGACCTTCATCAAGCCGGAACACGCGATCGTTGCGGGGCTTCGGATGCGTGCCGCCATGGACACACTGAACAAGCAGCGCCGCAGCAACGATCTCGTGGTCAAGATCGGCATCCATGAAGGCCCATGCCTGGCCGTCATGCTCAACGAACGGCAGGATTATTTCGGCCAGACCGTCAATATCGCTGCGCGCGTGCAAAGCCTCTCGACGTCGCACGAGATCCACATCACCGGACCAGTGAACGATGCGCCGGAGGTCGCCGAAATCCTGGACAAGCAGGCGATCAAGCCGATCCAGAAGCAGGCGGCGCTGCGCGGCATTGCCGACAAGATGCTGGTCTACGAGATCCCTTGATTATTACCGTCATTCCGGAATGGGTGCGTGAGCACTATATCCGGAATCTCGAGATTCTCAGATGTGCAGCGGCACATCAGAGTTCGTTGCTCGCGCATCGCCCCGGAATGACGCGCTGGTTGCGTTAAGATTGCCGAAACGTAATGCAGTCGGCGAAACCGGACTGGATTGCGCCGATTGTTTTTCCAATCCATATATGGGCGATGGGCCGCCCTCCCGGCGGATCAAATTGAGCTCACTCGATTTCGGTAACAAACGATGCTGGATGGACTACGCCAATTCATAGCCGACGTTGTTTCCCCCCATGCTCCTGACCATCGCGCCTTCGACGACAGCGGATATCGGCTGGCGGCAACCGCGCTCCTGATCCACGTAATCTCGCTCGACGGCGAACCGTCCGATGCGGAGAGGCGCAAGCTTCACAGCCTGATCGAAAGCCGTTTTGGCTTGGATCCTGGCACCGCCGATCAATTGATCGCTTCGGCCACGCTGGTCGAGGGCGAGGCGGTGGACCTTTATCATTTCACCAGCGTCATCATGCGACAGGTCGACGAGGAGGGCAGGCTCCGCATCGTCGAGATGATGTGGGAACTGGTCTATACCGACGGTCA
>Ga0209473_1000607_pt1 | contig 20837 bp, 21 predicted proteins | sample GraSoiAngelo_133_FD_185890 | JGI IMG/M metagenome (GOLD analysis project Ga0209473, IMG submission 185890) | Grasslands soil microbial communities from the Angelo Coastal Reserve, California, USA - 14_0929_05_20cm (SPAdes) (version 2) | ecosystem: Environmental > Terrestrial > Soil > Grasslands ...
CTCGAACACGCGCCGCCCAACGATAAGCTTTACGGTAACCCCGTGTTCGGCCTCCAGGTCACCGGTAATTCGAATTCGATCCGGGCGTGGTGGGAACACCTGCGCAATGCCGGCGCAGTCGCGCGCGCGATGCTGGTCCAGGCGGCCGCGCAACAATGGCAAGTCGATCCGCCAAGCTGCACGACCGCCAACGGCGAGGTCATCCACAAGGAGAGCGGACGCAAGCTCGCCTATGGCGCGCTGGCAGCGAGCGCGAGTGGCCAGACGCCTCCGAAAGACGTCGCGCTCAAGGACCCCAAGGATTTCGTGCTGATCGGCCAGCCGCTAAAGCGCCTGGACACGCCTGACAAGGCCAACGGCAAGGCAGTCTACGGCATCGACGCGATCCTGCCGGACATGAAATTTGCAACCGTTGCGGCTTGCCCGGTATTCGGCGGCAAAGTCGGCAAGGTCGACGACAGCGCCGCCAGGAAGATCCCGGGCGTGCGGAAGATCGTCGTACTGGACGACATGGTCGCCGTGGTCGGCGATCACATGTGGGCGGCCAAGAAAGGCCTCGGTGCGCTCGTCATCGACTGGGATGAAGGTCCGAACGCGCGCCTAAGTTCGAAAGACATCTGGCAGGATTTGCGCGCGGCGAGCGAAAAGGACGGCGTAGTCGCGAAATCCGAAGGCGATATCGCCAAGGGCCTTGCGACCGGCGAGCGGCTGGACGCGTCCTACGAGCTTCCCTTTCTCGCGCACGCGCCGATGGAGCCGATCAACGCCACGGTTCGTCTGAAGTCCGACTCCTGCGAGATCTGGACCGGCACGCAGGTCCTGACCCGGGTGCAGTCGGAGGCGGCAAAAGCGGCGGGACTTCCGGTCGAGAAAGTGACCGTCAACAATCACCTGCTCGGCGGCGGCTTCGGCCGCAAGCTCGAGCCCGACATGGCGGTCGCGGCGGTCCGTATCGCCAAACAAGTGGACGGGCCGGTAAAGGTGGTATGGACCCGCGAAGAAGACATCCAGCACGACGTCTATCGCCCGGTCTACCGCGACACCATTGCCGCGACCTTGTCCGACGGCAAGATCGTCGGCTGGAAGTACAAGGTCGCGGGCTCGGCCATCCTCGCGCGCTGGCTGCCGCCGGCGTTCCAGAAGGGCATTGACATCGACGCCGTCGATAGCGCGGTCGACATGCCCTACGACATTCCGAATTTCCATGTCGAATATGTGCGCGCCGAGCCGCCGGCGGTGCCGACCGGATTCTGGCGCGGCGTCGGTCCGAACAACAATGTGTTCGCCATCGAAAGCTTCATGGACGAGCTCGCCCGCAAGGCGGGCAAGGATCCCGTCGAGTTTCGTCGCGGCATGCTGGGGAAAAACCCACGGCTATTGGCCGCGCTCAATCTGGTGGCGGAAAAATCCGGTTGGGGCCAGCCGCTCGCCGCGCGCGTCGGGCGCGGCGTCAGCATCCAGCCCTCGTTCGGCAGCTTCATCGCCACCGTCGTCGAAGCCGAAGTCGACGAACAGGGTGAGGTGCATCTGCATCACGTGACGTCCGCGGTCGATACCGGCATCGCCGTCAATCCCGACACGATCATGGCGCAGCTCGAAGGCGGCCTGATCTTCGGCCTGACGGCCGCGCTCTATGGCGAGATCACCATCGACAAAGGGCGGGTCCAGCAATCGAACTTCCATGACTACCGCATGCTCCGGATCGATCAGACGCCGAAGATCGAGGTTCACGTCATCAAGAGCGGCGAAGCGCCGGGCGGCATCGGCGAGACCGGCGTGACGGCGGGGCCGCCGGCGTTGCGCAACGCCATTTATGCTGCGACCGGCGTCGCCTTGCGGCGGCTGCCGATCGATCGATCCTTGATCGCGGGTAAGAAAGCATGAGCGCGGCCGCGCGTATTGTCCTCAGCGTTGCCGCGATCGTGGTGGTGGCGCTGGTCGCAGGCCTCTGGATCATCCGCGGTCCCGGTCCGCTTGCGTTCGCGGATGGTCCCAAAATAGCGCTGGCCGACTATCACGGCGCCAGTCCGACAGGTGTCCCCGCCTCGCTCGCGCAAGCGAGCCTGGTCGAACGCGGCGCTTATCTGGCGAAAGCGGCCGACTGCGAGGCCTGCCATACCGCGGCAGGCGGCAAATCCTACACCGGAGGCGTCGGATTCAAGCTGCCATTCGGCACGCTGTACTCGACCAACATCACGCCCGACAGGGAGACCGGGATCGGCAATTACAGCGATCAGGATTTCCTCAACGCCGTTCATCGCGGCATCCGCCACGATGGCGCGCGGCTCTATCCGGCGATGCCGTTTGCGTCCTACACCACCATGAGCGATGACGACGCGCTGGCGATCAAGGCCTATCTGTTCAGCCTGCCGCCGGTGCATGCGCCTGCGCCCGCCAATACGCTGACGTTTCCATTCAACCAGCGCTGGGCGATGATGTTCTGGTCGGCGCTGTTCAATCGCGATAGCCGGTTCGAGCCCGACATATCGAAGAGCCCGGAATGGAACCGCGGCGCCTATCTCGCGGAAGCGCTTGCCCATTGCGGCGAATGCCATACGCCGCGAAACTTGGCCTTTGCGCTGGACAATCGCCAGAAATTTGCCGGCGCGGTGACGGCGGGATGGCGCGCCTTCAACATTACCTCCGACAAGGCCACCGGCGTTGGCGCCTGGCGTGACGACGACCTCATCGCCTATCTCTCGAGCGGACACGCGGCCGGCCACGGCACCGCGTCAGGCCCGATGGCCGAAGCGGTCGATCACAGCTTCAGCCAAATGGCGAGCGAAGATATCCGCGCCATCGTCGCCTATCTGCGCAGCGTGCCGCCTGTCACTTCGACCGACCTGCCCGCAACGTTGGCACCGCCGGCGCCGGCTTCGCACAAGGACGGCGGCGCGCCCAACGCGCGCGGCAAGATGGTGTTCGAAGGCGCCTGCGTCAGTTGCCATGGCTGGACCGGCGAGAGCCCGGTCTCGCCGGTGGCGACGTTGACCGGCGCCTTGGCCGTGAATGATCCCGCCGCGACCAATGTCGCGCAGATCGTGATCTCCGGCACCCGGCGCAACACGGCGGCCGACGCGCTGTCGATGCCCGCGTTCGGCAACGCTTATTCCGACGACGAGATCGCCGCGGTCGCCAATTACGTCACCGCACGGTTCGGCGCCAAGGGATCGAAGCTCACCGCACAGGACGTGGCGGAGTTGCGCAAGCAGGTATCGCAGTAGCCGGTGACGGCGCAGGGCTACTTAGCGGCGCGGCAAATCGGGAGGCGCTTGTCATGCAATTGGCCTCACTGACCTTTAAATCGATCCGCGCGAGAGCGGTCGTGCTCAAGCTCAAGCGCCCAGTCGTAGCACGCATAGCCACCATCGCGGATTGGCCTCTGATCCTGATCGATCTGTTCACGGAAGAAGGTGTCGTCGGGCGCAGCTATCTCGAGCCTTACACCATCAAGACGATGCGCTACCTGATCCCTGCCTTGCAGGATTTCGGCGAGATGCTGAAGGGGCGGCGCATCGCCCCGGTCGAGCTTTACGATCTGGCGCGCAAGTCGCTGCATTTCGTCGGATACCAGGGCCAGTCCCTGATCGCGGTTTCCGGATTGGACATGGCGGCGTGGGACGCGCTCGCAAAAGCAGCCAACATGCCGCTTTGCGTCCTGCTCGGCGGCTCGGTCGGGCCCGTGAAGGCCTATAACAGCAATGGGCTGTGGCTGCAGCCGCCGCAAGTGCTGGCGGCGGACGCGCTCGCGCTGCGCGACGAAGGCGGATTCACCGCCCTGAAACTTCGGCTGGGTCGCGATCGCGCGCGCGACGACCTCGCCGCCATCGAGGCAGTCAGGACCGCTGTCGGCGGCGACATGGAATTGATGGCCGATTTCAACCAGGGCCTCGACTTCGCCGACGCGCTGCGGCGCTGCCACATGATCGACGATTTGGGCCTGGCGTGGATCGAAGAACCGATCGTCTATGACAATCTCGACGGCCATGCGCAACTCGCGGCGCAAGTGAAAACGCCGATCCAGATCGGCGAGAATTTCTATGGTCCGCGTGATCTCTATACCGCGCTACAGAGAAAAGCCTGCGACCTCGTGATGCCCGACTTCATGCGCATCGGCGGCGTCACGGGCTGGCTGCATGCCGCGGCGATCGCGGCGGCCGCGGGCATTCCAATGTCGACTCACCTTTATCCTGAAGTCGCGGCGCACGTCATGCGCGTCACCGAAACCGCGCATTGGCTGGAATGGCAGGATTGGGCCGACCCGATCCTGCAACGGCCCTATACCATTCGAGGCGGCATGCTGCATATTCCCGACGTGCCCGGCGTCGGCCTCGAATGGAATGAGGACGCGGTGACAACTCATCGGGCCGATCTGTAAGGCGGTCTAATTGACCCAGAACGTTGGCAGCGCCCGGCTCCTTGACTGAAGCCGGCTCCTTGGCGGAATCCGCATGGTGCTGTACAGTTTTGTCAGTCACAGGATCAGCATCATGCGACGCAAAGGCGCGAAGGAAGCGCGCAACCAGCTACCCGCGCTTCTCGACGCAGCCGAGAAAGGCCAATCGACGATCGTTACCAAATACGGCCGTCCAGTTGCGGCGCTAGTGCCCATCGAAGCATATGGCGCCGCGGTTCGCCAGCAGCCGCTGATGTCGGTCGCAGGATCTGGTCGCGGGTTATGGGGACCGATTAGTACCCGTACGCTGCGAAAGCTGCGTGACGAATGGAGCCGCTAGCTGGAATTCAGGAATCAGGCGAGGATGCGCTGGTTCGGCGGGAAACAAGTGATTGCCCAGCCGCCCAGCCCAACTTATTCCGCTCTACCTCACCAAAATGCCGGCTTCGCCGGCTCCAGCCGGCCGCCGATCCGCACCGGCGCGATCTTGAGCGCGAGCCCGGTCGCGTCGTCGGTCTCCACCGCAACGCCGCTCAGAGTCGCCACGCCGCCCGCCGGCTCGAATCGCCCTGATGGAATGCCCGTCGTGAAACGCCGCAGCGGCTCTTCCTTCTGCATGCCGATGATCGACAAGTAATCGCCGGTCATGCCGGCATCGGTCATGTAAGCGGTGCCGCCGGGAAGGATCTGATGGTCGGCGGTCGGCACATGGGTATGAGTGCCGACCACGAGGCTGGCGCGGCCGTCACAGAGGAAGCCGATGCCCTGCTTCTCGCTGGACGCCTCGCAATGGAAGTCGACGACGATGGCGTCGGCGGCCTGCCGAAGCGGGCAAGCTTCGAGCTCCTGGTTGATGATGGCAAAGGGATCGTCGAACGGCGTCATGAAGACGCGGCCGACCGCATTGACGACTAGCACACGCCTGCCGTTTTTGGCGTCGATCAACGCGCTGCCGCGGCCGGGCGCGCCTCTCGGAAAATTCGCCGGGCGGACGAGTTTTGGCGCGCGCTCGATGAACACCAGCGCTTCGCGCTGGTCCCAGGCGTGATTGCCGAGCGTGATGGCATCGCCGCCGGCGTCGAGCAATTCCTGATAAATCACCTCGGTGATCCCGAAACCGCCGGCCGAATTCTCGCCGTTGATAATGACGAATTCGAGCGACCAGTCGCGGATCATGCCGGGCAAATGCTCCGAGACGGCGGCCCGCCCTGCCCTGCCGACAACGTCGCCCACGAAAAGAATGCGCAAATCTAGCTCCGGAAATCGAACGCTTTGGTTTCCGTTAGCACAAAATCCAGCGCCACGTCGTGCGCCAACGCCGGCACTGCCTCGATTTCCTGTGCAGCGAAGGCAAGGCCGATCGCCGTGATCGCTTTGATCTTGCGCAAGTATGCCAGCGTGTAGTCGTAATGTCCGGCGCCATAGCCGATGCGATGCCCCAAGCGGTCGAATGCCGCCAGCGGGACCAGCATGATATCGGGGACGACCTCGGCGGCGGCGGGTGACGGCTCGAGAATGCCGAGCGGCCCGAGCAGCAACCGGTCGTCAGGCGAGAAGGCGCGGAACGCAAGCGATTTGCCGCGCGCCATCACCGCCGGCAGCGCGAGCGTGCCACCTTGGGCAGCAAGCTTGCGCAGCAACGGAAACGGATCGATCTCGCCGCGGATCGGCGAGTAACCGGACACGACGGCGCCGCGCGCGAATTCGATCGGCAGCCCGCGCGCGGCAATCGCCTGCGCCGCAGTGGCGCGCTGCTCGCCATTGAGCGCATCGCGTGCGGCGAGGGCCGCGATGCGGAGCTCGGCTTTCGATGGAGTTACAGGGATAACAGACATGCGATCAGGACGTGCTGCGTTATGTTTCGCTATCATCACCCGCGAAAGCGGATGATCCGGTATTCGGGAGCGCCAGCGACAGAGCCGCGAAGCCGCGGCGTACTAGGTGACCCGCTTTCGCGAGGTATGACGAGAAGCGTTGGACAGACACGCGCAATAAATCGGCGAAAAAGAGAAACAAAAGTGCGAAGCCGCAATAGCCGTTGAAGCACTCGATCCCGGAGTTCCCTACGAAAGTAGGTGGGCACCATATGTCCGGATCCACGGACCCGGCCAGGGACAGTTCCCTAAAGGATCGATAAGGCCCCGGGGATATATGGCTCCTGACGCGCAACACAGCTTCGCGACGACCAATGTAACCACGATAGGACCAAACCGCCAGCGTTAACGGAGCCCGATGGTTACCCGATTGCGACCCCGCCGCCGATGGTGCGGTTCAACACCTGCGTGGTCCGCTCGATTCGGTCGGCCGCGGCGTTGAGCGCGTTCGCAACGGCGGTCTGCGTCGCCTTGGCCCGATCGAGCGCTGCGACGCGCACGTCGCGCAGCGTATCGAGTTCTTCCTCGAGGCCGCGGATGCGCTGATCGGCATCGAGCAATTCATCGCACACGGTGAGTGCCGCCATCACGGTGAGCCGAGCATCGCCGATCTCGCCGAATTTGCCGCGCAGCGTTTCGACCCGCGCTTCGAGGCTTTCCGCGAGCCGCAACAGCCGCGCCTCCTGCCCTTCCTCGCAGGCCATCCGGTATTGCCGGCCGTTGATGGTGACGTTGATGTGGCTCATGAATCCTCTGAGTCCTGTTCGTCCTCTACATCCTCTTCCGCTAATGCGCTCTCCAAGCCTGGCGATTCCTCGCCGGCATCGAGCACCGCGCGGATGGTGCCAATCGCAGCATCGAGCCGATCTGCGATCTCGCGATTGGCGCGCTCCAGTCGTCGCGACTTCACCAGCGATCCATCGAGCTCGTCGGCCAGGCGCGACCGATCGGCGCCGAGCGCCTGGATCCGGCTTGCGAGTTCGTTCTCGTCACGATCGGCCTCGCGCCGCCGCTCAACCGCGCTCTCCAGCGCGTCAAGCGCCGCCATCAGCCGTCGCGTCGCGACATCGACCTCGGAGTAAGATGGTTCCGCATGGCCGACATTGTTGGCAGAACGATCGCTCATGCAGCTCGCCGCAAGCCTTCCGCAAAGCCTGCCGCCGGGCGCGAGAATCTGCCGGTTCGGCAAGCGTTTAGAAGACGAAATTTACGTGGCAAGCGAGGCCAGCGCAACGCCGCAACGAAGCTATGCACCGTGAAAGCAACTTTTGCTGTCCACGGCGCGTTTTGTTGGCTCGGACCTCCCTTGACCTCCCTTGGACTTCGGGAACCGAGGTGCTATCCACCCCTCACTCCGCATGGCCTTAACGCTCTTGGCCTCAAAGCCCCCTGCCGCCGTCGTTTGCAGCTGCGGCGAACTGCCACCAACCATCTCATTTCAGACGGATTTTCATCATGACGCAGGTCGATCATACCCGTATGGCCAATGCGATCCGTGGGCTCGCCATGGACGCCGTCGAGAAGGCGAAATCCGGCCATCCGGGCCTGCCGATGGGCGCCGCCGATATCGCGACCGTGTTGTTCACACAATTTTTGAAGTTCGACGCCGCGGCGCCGCAATGGCCGGACCGTGACCGTTTCGTGCTGTCGGCTGGCCACGGCTCGATGCTGCTCTATGCGTTGCTCTATCTCACCGGCAATGCCGAGATGACGCTCGATGAGATCAAGCGTTTCCGCCAAGTCGATTCGGCTACCCCGGGCCATCCGGAGAATTTCCGCACCAAAGGCGTCGAGACCACAACGGGTCCGCTCGGCCAGGGCATCGCGACATCGGTCGGGATGGCGGTGGCGGAGAAGATGCTGGCCGCCGAATTCGGCAAGAAGATCGTCAGCCACCACACCTACGTGCTCGCCTCCGACGGCGACCTGATGGAAGGCGTATCGCAGGAAGCGATCGCGTTGGCCGGGCACTGGAAGCTCAACAAGCTGATCGTGTTCTATGACGACAACGGCATCTCGATCGACGGGCCGACGTCGCTCGCCGACTCCGTCGACCAGGTCAAGCGGTTCAAGTCGGCGGGCTGGGCGGCCGAACTGATCGATGGCCAGGACCAGAACGCGATCGCAGCCGCGATCACGCGCGCGCAGAATTCCAACAAGCCGTCGCTGATCGCCTGCCGGACCACCATCGGCTATGGCGCGCCGACCAAGGCCGGCACCGCAAAGGCGCATGGCGAGGCGCTGGGCGCCGATGAGCTCAAGGCCGCCAAGGAAAAACTCGGCATTTCGCTTGAGCCGTTTTCGGTACCCGACGATGTCCTCAAAGCCTGGCGCGAAGCCGGCAGCCGCGGCGCAGCGGCGCGGAAGGAGTGGGAGGCGCGTTTGGCCGAGCTCGGTAGCCGCAAGCGCGCCGAATTCGAGCGCCGCCTGCGGCACGAGCGGCCGGCAACGCTTGCCAAGGCGTTACGGGCCCACAAGAAGTCGCTCCTGGAGAATCCGCTCAACGTCGCCACCCGCAAATCCTCGGAAGCTGCGATCGAGGCGATCGCAGCCGCGATGCCGATGGAGTTCCTCGCCGGCTCCGCCGATCTCACCGGCTCCAACAACAACAAGGCGAAATCGGCGACAGAATTCTCCGCCAAGACGCCGAAGGGCCGCTTCATCCATTACGGCGTCCGCGAGCACGGCATGGCGGCGGCCTTGAACGGCATCTTCCTGCACGGCGGTTTCGCGCCAAATGGCGCGACCTTTTTGGTGTTCACCGACTATGCGCGGCCGGCGATGCGGCTGGCGGCGCTGATGGGCAACGGCGTCGTCTATGTCATGACCCACGATTCGATCGGGCTCGGCGAGGACGGGCCGACCCACCAGCCGGTCGAGCATCTCTCGGCGCTGCGCGCCATCCCCAACATGCGCGTGTTGCGGCCCTGCGACGCGGTCGAAGTGGCGGAATGCTGGGAACTCGCGCTCAACCGCATTGACGGCCCGACGGTACTGGCGCTGACGCGCCAGAATTTGCCGCAATTGCGCACATCTGCTCCGAACGATAATCCTTGCGCGCAGGGCGGCTATGAGCTGATCGCAGCCCAGGGCGAGGCCAAGGTGTCGCTGTTTGCGTCCGGTTCCGAGGTCGAGATCGCGGTTGCAGCCCAGAAGCAACTGACCGAGCGCGGCATCGCGTCGCGGGTAGTCTCGGTGCCCTCGCTCGAATTGCTGCTGGCACAGAGCCCGGATTGCCAAAAGGCCATCATCGGCAATGCTCCGGTCAAGATCGCGATCGAGGCGGCGGTGCGCTGGGGCTGGGATGCCGTGATCGGCCACGATGGCGTCTTTATCGGCATGCATGGCTTCGGCGAAAGCGGCCCGGCCAAGGACCTTTTCAAGCACTTTGGAATTACAGCCGAGGCCGCCATTAACGCTGCGCTGAAGCGCTTGGGGTGACGGTTGAGATTGCCGGAAAAAGGGTTTACCTAAAAGTCATCTAATCCGTTTTCGTCCGGCCGAACCGGGCGATCCGCCGTCAGAGTCTCCGTGGGAAGCCCAAGCGCGCCCCGCGGGGACGGCAGCAGCTTTTAGAGGAGAAAACCAGTATGGCAGTCCGGATCGCGATCAACGGGTTTGGCCGTATCGGCCGCAACGTGCTGCGGGCGATCGCCGAGTCCGGCCGCAAGGACATCGAGGTGGTCGGGATCAACGATCTCGGCCCGGTCGAGACCAACGCCCATCTGTTGCGCTACGATTCCGTGCACGGCCGCTTCCCGGGAACCGTAACGGTCGAGGGCGATACGATCAGCCTCGGCAATGGCAAGATTAAAGTCTCCGCCGAACGCGATCCCACCAAACTGCCGTGGAAAGAGCTCGGCGTCGACATCGCGCTGGAATGCACCGGCATCTTCACCGCGAGGGAAAAGGCCTCCGCGCACCTGACCGCCGGTGCCAAGCGCGTGCTGGTCTCGGCTCCGGCCGATAACGCCGACGCCACCATCGTCTACGGCGTCAACCACGACACGCTGACCAAGGATCACCTGGTTGTCTCCAACGGCTCCTGCACGACCAACTGCCTCGCTCCTGTTGCGAAGGTCTTGAACGACACCGTCGGCATCGAGAGCGGATTCATGACCACGATCCATGCCTATACCGGCGACCAGCCGACGCTCGACACCCTGCACAAGGATCTCTATCGCGGCCGCGCGGCGGCGATGTCGATGATCCCGACCTCGACGGGTGCCGCCAAGGCGATCGGCCTGGTGCTGCCGGAATTGAAAGGCAAACTCGACGGCGTCGCGATTCGCGTGCCGGTGCCGAATGTTTCGGTGGTCGATCTCAAGATCGTCGCGACGCGCAAGACCACCAAGGAAGAAATCAACGAGGCGATGAAGCGCGCCAGCGAGCAGCAGCTCAAGGGTATCTTGGCCTACACCACCGCGCCCAACGTCTCGATCGACTTCAACCACGACCCGCATTCCTCGACCCTGCACATGGACCAGACCAAGGTGCAGAACGGAACGCTGGTGCGGGTGATGTCGTGGTACGACAATGAGTGGGGTTTCTCCAACCGCATGGCCGATACCGCGGTGGCGATGGGCAAGAAGCTCTGATTTTTGGCCTCATGGTTCGAGACGCGCGAAGAGGCGCGCTCCTCACCATGAGGGACAGACCTCATCCTGAGGGAGCCGAGCGGAGCAGGCGTCTCGAAGGATGGGCCGCACGAGAATCTCAGATGTCCAAAAAATTCCGCACCCTCGATGACGTCGACGTGAAAGGCAAGCGCGTGCTGCTGCGCGTCGACCTCAACGTGCCAACCGAAAATGGCCGCGTCACCGATGCCACGCGGCTTGAGCGCGTTGCGCCCACGATCACTGAAATCTCCAGCAAGGGCGGCAAGGTGATCTTGCTGGCGCATTTCGGCCGGCCCAAGGGGCGCGACCCCAAGGAATCGCTGAAACCGGTCGCCGCTGCGCTCGCGGGCGTCATCAACAAGCCGGTCGCCTTTGCCGATGATTGCATCGGCGATGTCGCGCGAGATGCCATCGCCGCGCTGAAAGACGGCGACATCCTCTGCCTGGAAAATACCCGCTTCCACAAACAGGAAGAAAAGAACGATCCCGCCTTCGTGGCGGAGCTCGCAAAGCTCGGCGACATCTGGGTCAACGACGCGTTCTCCGCGGCGCACCGGGCGCACGCTTCCACCGAAGGCCTCGGTCACAAATTGCCGGCCTATGCCGGACGCACCATGCAGGCCGAACTCGACGCGCTGGCCAAGGCACTGGATGCCCCCACCAAGCCCGTGATCGGGATCATCGGCGGCGCCAAGGTTTCCACCAAGATCGACTTGCTGCAAAATCTCGTCACCAAGGTCGACGCGCTGGTGATCGGCGGCGGCATGGCCAATACGTTCCTGCATGCGCAGGGCGTCCAGATCGGCAAGTCGCTCGCCGAGAAAGACCTGGCCGCGACCGCGCTGCGGATCGTCGAGAAAGCCTATGCGTCGAACTGCGCCATTATCCTGCCGGTCGATGCCGTGGTGGCGTTTCATTTTGCCGCCAACTCGCCGTCCCACGCCTATGGCCTCGACGCTATCCCCCCTGAAGGCATGATCCTCGACGTCGGCCCGCAATCGACCGCGCGCATTCATGCCGCGATCGACGACGCCGCGACGCTGGTCTGGAACGGCCCGCTCGGCGCCTTCGAGATGGCCCCATTCGACCGCGGCACCGTGGTGGCGGCCCGGCACGCGGCCGCGCGGACGAAAGCGAAAAAGCTGATTTCGGTCGCCGGCGGCGGCGATACGGTGGCGGCACTGAACCAGGCCGGCGTGGCTGGCGATTTTTCCTATGTTTCAACGGCCGGCGGCGCGTTTCTTGAATGGATGGAAGGCAAACCCCTGCCCGGGGTCGAGGTTCTCAGGGCGCACTGACGCATGCAACTTGAAGCGCGCCCGGTCCGGGCTTATGTTACATGTAACGTTTAGTGAAGGTTGCAGGCCATGGCCGATAGCGCAAAGCGCGTCCAGAAGCACCGGGACAAGATGAAGGCGGCGGGCCTGAAGCCGGTGACGATCTGGGTTCCGGATATCAACGCACCGGGGATGAAGGAGCAGATCGCGCGCGAAATCGAAATCATCAACAACAGCCCGGATGAGAAGCTGATCCTCGAGCAGTTATCGAACATCGAGATCGAAGGCTGGAAGTGAACCGAGGGGATCTCGTGACGGTCGCCTTGCCGGGCGCGTACGGCAAGCCCCGTCCGGCGGTCGTCGTCCAGGCAGACCGGTTTAATCAGCTTGGTTCGATAACTTTTCTACCCTTCACCTCCGACCTTCTTCCCGCGGAGATTTTCCGCATCATGATCAATCCAAGTGCGGAAAACGGATTGCGGGCGCCTTGCCAGATTATGGCTGATAAATGCAGCACGTTGCCGCTGGCAAAGATCGGCTATGTGTTCGGACGTCTCGGCGCCGCCGATCTCGGAAGGGTGGACCGGGCACTCGCCACATTCTTGGGATTCGTCTGAGAACCGACTAATTTGATTTGAAATCGTGACAGCCCGCTGTCACCCCACCCGCGGAGAACCGGATAGATGGCTCGCATCACGTTGCGGCAATTGCTCGACCACGCGGCGGAGCACGATTACGGCGTGCCGGCCTTCAACATCAACAATATGGAGCAGGCGCTCGCCATCATGGACGCGGCTTCCACCCTGGATGCCCCCGTCATCATCCAGGCCTCGCGCGGCGCCCGCTCCTACGCCAATGACGTCATGCTTCGCCACATGATGGACGCGGTGACCGAAATCTATCCACAGATCCCGGTCTGTGTGCATCTCGACCATGGCAACGAACCCGCCACCTGCATGACTGCGATCCAGGCCGGCTTCACCTCGGTGATGATGGACGGCTCGCTGAAGGCGGACGGCAAGTCGCCGGCTGACTGGAACTACAATGTCGGCGTTACCAAGACCGTCACCGACATGGCCCATCTCGGCGGCATCTCGGTCGAGGGCGAACTTGGCGTGTTGGGCTCGCTGGAAACCGGCATGGGCGACAAGGAAGACGGCCACGGCGCGGAGGGGAAACTCTCCCATGACCAACTCCTCACCAATCCCGATGAAGCCGTCAAGTTCGTCAAGGAGACCAAGGTCGACGCGCTGGCGATCGCGATGGGCACCTCGCACGGCGCCTACAAGTTCACCCGCAAGCCGGACGGCGACATCCTCGCCATGAATGTGATCGAGGAAATCCACCGCAAGCTGCCGAACACGCATCTGGTGATGCACGGCTCCTCCTCGGTGCCGCAGGACTTGCAGGACATCATCAACGCCAATGGCGGCAAGATGAAACCGACCTGGGGGGTGCCGGTTTCCGAGATCCAGCGCGGCATCAAGCACGGCGTCCGCAAGATCAACATCGATACCGACAACCGCATGGCGATGACCGGACAGATCCGCAAGGTGCTCAACGGCAATCCGGAGGAATTCGATCCGCGCAAATATTTGAAGCCGGCGATGGAGGCGATGGCCAAGCTGTGCAAACAGCGGCTGGAAGAATTCAATGCGGCAGGGCAGGCCAGCAAGATCAAGAAGGTGCTGACGACGGCCGAGATGGCCAAGCGTTACAGCAAGGGTGAACTCGATCCCAAAGTCGCATAACGGGCGTTAATACTCCGAGAAAACCGCCCGCCTCCTTGACCTGGATAGGCTCGGCAATTGCCCGAGAAGGGTCTATTTTGGTTGGCAAACCACGCAAAGCCGGAGGACGCCCATGAATCTCTCAGATCTCAACAAAGTTGCGCTCGCCATGGTCACGCCGGGCAAGGGCATCCTTGCCGCCGACGAATCCTCAGGCACCATCAAGAAGCGCTTTGACGCGATCAAGGTCGAATCAACCGAAGAGTCGCGCCGCGACTACCGCGAGATGCTGTTCCGCTCTTCCGAGGCGATGAGCAAATACATCTCCGGCGTCATCCTTTATGACGAGACCATTTGGCAGACGGCCCGCGACGGCACGCCGCTCATAAAACTGGTCGAAGCGTCGGGCGCGATCCCCGGCATCAAGGTCGACGAGGGAACGCAAGCCTTGCCGAACTGCCCGGGCGAACTGGTCACAGTGGGCCTCGACAAGCTCGCCGAGCGCTTGAAGAAATATTATGAGCGCGGCGCGCGGTTCGCGAAATGGCGCGCGGTGATCGACATCGGCCGCGGCGGCGACCGGAGCATCCCCTCGATGACGGCGATCCATGTCAATGCGCACGCGCTCGCGCGCTACGCGGCACTGTGCCAGGCCGCGCAGATCGTTCCGATTGTCGAGCCGGAAGTGCTGATGGATGGCGATCACGACATCGACCGCTGTTACGAGGTGACCCAGCTAGTGTTGAACAATACGTTTGCCGAATTGCGGATCCAGCGCGTCGCGCTGGAAGGCATGATCCTGAAACCCAACATGGCGATCGCGGGTAAGAAGAGCGCCAAGCAAGCATCCGTCGAGGAAGTCGCCGAGAAGACCGTCCGCTTGTTGAAGGCTTGCGTGCCCGCGGCAGTGCCGGGCATCGCCTTCCTCTCCGGAGGTCAGTCCGACGAAGACGCGACCGCGCATCTGAACGCGATGAACCGGACCGCCGGCCTGCCGTGGCGGCTGACCTTCTCCTACGGCCGCGCTTTGCAGGCGGCGCCGCAAAAAGCCTGGTCGGGCAAGCAGGAAAACGTCGCAGCCGGCCAGCGGGCGTTTATCCACCGCGCGCGGATGAACGCGCTTGCCACCAGGGGCGAGTGGGAGACCGGGCTGGAAAAGAAGGCGGCATAGATTGGCCACCAAATCTGCTGCGCCGCGCCCGATGCCGCGGCTCTATCTCGCAACCCCAGTCGTGGACGATCCGCAAGCCTTGATCGCAAGCCTTCCCGGCTTGCTCGCGGCGGCCGACGTCGCCGCAGTGCTGGTGCGCCTCAAGATGGCGGACCAGCGCAGCATGATCTCCCGCGTCAAGGCGTTGGCGGGCCCAATCCAGAACGCCGGCGCCGCGCTGCTGCTCGATGGCCAAGTCCTCGATGGTCATGTCGAACTGGTGGCGCGCTCGGGCGCCGATGGCGCGCACCTAACCGGCGTCGCGGCCCTTGAAGACGCCCTGGCGAATTTGAAGCCGGATCGCATCGCAGGCGTTGGCGGGCTCGCAACACGGCACGATTCGATGACCGCCGGCGAGCTGGGTGCGGATTACGTGCTGTTCGGCGAGCCCGACGCGAAGGGGCAGCGACCTTCGATGGAGGCGATCGCCGAGCGGCTGCAGTGGTGGGCCGAATTGTTCGAGCCGCCTTGCGTCGGTTTTGCGAGCTCGCGCGAGGAGGCCTGTGAGTTTGCCGCCGCAGGCGCGGATTTCGTGCTGGTCGGAGATTTCGTCTGGGCTGATCCGCGCGGGGCAGCGCCGGCACTGGCAGATGCCGAACAGGCGATCCGGCAAGGCTACGCCGCGGCATCAGGACAGAGCAAAGAACAAGTTAAGGCCGGACGGGAATTGCGCTGGGAATGAAGCTCCTCCATTCGATATCGATCCTGGCGAGCGTGTTGCTGCTCACCGCCAACGTCGTGGCGCAGACCTCGCTGACGCCACCGGGTGCCGAAAAGCCTGCAGAGGCCCCTGCCGAAAAGCCTGCGGAGAGCAAGCCGGCCGCCAAGAAGGAGCCGGCGAAAGCAAAACCGCCGATTGCCACCAAGAGGCCCGCAGCGCCAGTAGCCGCCTCCCACCGCGCCGACCGCGGCCATCGTCCCGGCGCCTGTGCCCGACGATCCCAATGCCGACGTGGTCTACGGCGCCTATCAACGTGGGCAGTACAAGACGGCGCTCGATCTGGCGACGCCGCGCGCGCAGGCCGGCGACATCAAGGCGATGACGATGCTTGGCGAGCTCTACGCCAATGGGATGGGCGTGAAGCGCGACTATGCGAAGGCGGTCGATTGGTATAAGCGCGCCTCCGACAATGGCGACCGCGAGGCCATGTTCGCGCTCGCGATGTTGCGCCTCGCCGGGCGCGGCGGCCCCCTCGACCGCGAGGCCGCCGTCAAGCTTCTGGCGTCGTCGGCCAAGCTCGGCGAGCCGAAGGCGGCCTACAATCTGGCGCTGCTCTATATCGACGGACAAACATTGCCGCAGGACCTCAAGCGTGCCGCGGAGTTGCTTCGGCTCGCCGCGGACGCCGGCAATCCGGAAGCGCAGTACGCGCTCGCCACTTTCTACAAGGAAGGCACGGGCGTCGAGAAGGACGTCGAAAAGTCGGTGCGGCTGTTACAGGCGGCTTCGCTCGCCGACAATGTCGACGCCGAGGTCGAATATGCCATCGCGCTCTTCAACGGCACCGGCACGCCGAAGAACCAGCCCGCCGCGGTCGCGCTGCTGCGGAAAGCAGCGAGACAAAACAGCCCGATTGCCCAGAACCGCCTCGCGCGCGTGCTGCTTTCCGGAATGGGCGCGCCGATGGACAAGGTCGAGGCGCTGAAATGGCATTTGGTTGCCAAAAACGCAGGCAAAGGCGATCCCGAGCTGGACGAGGCGCTTGCCCAACTAAGCCCGGAAGACCGCGCCAAAGCCGAGGCGGCGGCGCGCCGATGGCTCGGCACTAAATGATCCAGCTTGACCTGACGACGTCAGCAGGGCACCCAGTGCCGCGTCGATGACGGCATTGGGCCGTTTCTTGATTTCATAGCTTGAGCTCATGCTGTACTCCGCCGTCATCAATGTCATGGTCAAAGCCGCGCGCCGCGCCGGCCGCAATCTCAAGCGCGATCTCGGCGAGGTCGAGCATCTGCAGGTGTCGTTGAAAGGGCCCGCCAACTTCGTCTCGCTCGCCGACAAGCGCGCCGAGGAAATGCTCTATACCGATCTTGCGAAAGCGCGCCCGGGCTACGGCTTCATCGGCGAGGAAGGCGGCAACCGCGAGGGCGCCGACAAGACCCACACCTGGATCGTCGATCCCCTGGACGGCACCACCAACTTCCTGCACGGCATCCCGCAGTTTGCGATCTCGATCGGCCTGGCGCGCGAGGGCACGATCATCGCCGGCGTGATCTACAATCCCGCCAACGAGGAACTCTACATCGCCGAGCGCGGCAAAGGCGCATTCCTCAACGACCAGCGGCTGCGCGTTGCCGGCCGGCGCAAGCTTGGCGAATGCGTGATCGCCTGCGGCTTGCCTCATATCGGCCGCGGCGACCACGAATTGTCGCGCCTGGAGATGACGGAAATCCAGAACAAGGTAGCGGGGCTGCGTCGGTTCGGCGCGGCGTCACTGGACATGGCGTTCGTCGCCGCGGGTCGGCTCGACGGCTATTGGGAACGCAATCTACAATCTTGGGACATGGCGGCCGGTCAAATCATCGTGCGCGAGGCCGGCGGCATCGTTTCAGGCATCGAGGGCGACGACGATCCGCTTAAGACCGGCAATTTGATTTGCGGCAACGAGTTCGTGCACGCCGAGCTCGTGAGGATTCTAAAGCCACTGGGGAAGTGACGGCGCTTTCGCCGTCATCATCCGCGAAGGCGGATGATCCAGTACGCCACGGCGGGCGTGTTGAACTCGGGCGTAACGGAGTACTGGATGCCCGCCTTCGCGGGCATGACCGGTCGGGCGAGGGCAAACATTTGTAGAATACGACCTCACCAAACCCCGTTTCAGCCCAAGGTTCCGCTTCCCCGCCGCCCGAATTAGGGGCGACCCAGCTTTTTTCTCGGCTCCGCTGTGCCATAGTGCGGCATGGCCCAAAACTCGCGCAACGGATGACACCGGCAATGCCATCAGGCTCCTCTCCTCGCTCCACCATGGAGGTCGAACTGACCAAATTGTCTTCGCCCCGGATTTTCCTGGTGCGGATGCTGGTTTTCCTGGTGCTGTGCGCGCTGGTCACGGTCGTGCTCTACAAACAGATCGTCATCGCCTTCTTCGCCAATCCCGGGCTCAACGCGCTGATCGGCATGGTGCTGCTGGTCGGCATCATCCTGTCGTTCCGCCAGGTGATCCGGCTCTATCCGGAAGTCGCCTGGGTCAATAATTTCCGCATTGCCGATCCTGGGCTGGCGCTTGCCCGCCATCCCACGCTGCTGGCGCCGATGGCTGCGATCTTGGGTGGCGAGCGTAGCGGGCGGATGACGATCACACAGCAGACCATGCGGCACCTGTTGGATTCGATCGCGACCCGCCTTGACGAGGCGCGCGACATCTCACGCTACATGACGGGCTTATTGGTCTTCCTCGGCCTGCTCGGCACGTTCTGGGGCCTGATCGAAACGGTGGGCTCGGTCGGCAAGGTGATCGACGGCTTGAAGGTCGGCGGCGACGCCGGCGCGCTATTCGATACCCTGAAAGAAGGTCTCGCCGCGCCGCTCGGCGGCATGGGCATTTCGTTTTCGTCCTCGCTGTTCGGCCTTGCGGGCTCGCTGATCCTGGGCTTCCTCGACCTGCAATCGAGCCAGGCGCAAAACCGTTTCTATACCGATCTGGAAGACTGGCTCGCCTCCACCGTGCGCGAATATTCGACTGAAGGCGCCGGCGGTGGCCTCACGGGCGACCTGCAGCACGCCATGGAGCGCCTGCGCGCCGTGGTGGAAGAAGGTGGCGCCCACCGCAACACGACGACGGCAATGGCCAATCTCGCCGAGGCCATTCAGGGACTGGTGGCGCATATGCGCACCGAACAGCAGATGATCCGCGAATGGGCCGACGGCCAAGGCGAGCAGAACCTCGAGATCAAGCGCCTCTTGGAGCGGCTCGCGCGCCAGCCTGAGAAGAGTGAACGATAGCGTTTTCAAGCGAGGTGGGTTGCCGGTTCGCGTGAAGAAAACGCGTCAATTGAAGGAGTTCGTGCCCCGGACGCAGCGCAGCCTCCGGGACACGAGATAGCGGAGAATTCCAATGGCCCTCGCCCGTGCACGCCGCAGCGAATCCGGCTTCAATTACTGGCCGGGCTTCGTCGACGCGTTGTCGACGCTGGTGCTTTCGATCGTGTTCCTGCTGTCGGTGTTCTTGGTGGTGCAGTTCTTCCTGTCCCAGGAAGTCACCGGCAAGGACAAGGCGCTGGAGCAGCTCAACGCCAGGATCGCGCAGCTGAACGAGATGCTGTCCCTGGAAAAGCTCGGCAAGCTCAACCTCGACGACCAGCTCTCGCAGATGCGCGCGGGCCTCGCCTCCGCCGAATCCGAGCGCGACCGGGTCAAAGGCCTCTATGAAGGCCTTGCCGGTGCCGGCAATGACGCGGCTGGGAAAGCAGCCGAGCTGAACAAGGCGCTGGATTCCGAAAAGCAGGTGTCTTCGCGCGCGCTGGCGCAGATCGAGGTGTTGAACCAGCAGATCAGCGCGTTGCGCCGTCAGCTCGCAGCACTGGAGGAAGCGCTCGACGCATCGGAGAAACGCGACAAGGAATCGCAGGGGCGCATCGCCGATCTCGGCCAGCGCCTCAATGTCGCGCTGGCGCAGCGGGTGCAGGAATTGTCGCGCTATCGTTCGGAGTTTTTCGGACGGCTGCGCGCCATTCTCGGCAACCGCCCGGATATCCGCATCGTCGGCGACCGCTTCGTGTTCCAGTCCGAAGTGTTCTTCGATACCGGACAGGCGACGCTATTGCCCGAAGGCCGCGCCGAGCTCGACAAGCTCGCCAGCGCGCTGATCGATCTCGACAAGCAAATTCCAAGCGAGATTGCTTGGGTGCTGCGGGTCGACGGCCATACCGACGTGCGGCCGATCAACAGCCCGATCTTCAAGTCGAACTGGGAATTGTCGTCGGCCCGCGCGATCTCGGTGGTGCAATACCTGACTTCGCTCGGCGTGCCGGCACAGCGGTTGGTCGCCGCGGGCTTTGCCGAATTCCAGCCGCTCGATACCGGCAATACCGAAGACGCCTACAAGCGCAACCGCCGCATCGAGCTGAAGCTGACGGAACGTTAGGGGCGATGTCGTCCAACAATGTCCACCGATCGTCGTTGCCGGGCGTGACCCGGCAATCCATCGGACGAGACCCTAGCGAAGTAGATGGATGCCCGGATCAAGTCCGGGCATGACGATTGTGCTTGGATGACTGACGTTTTTCACCTCCGCCCGTATCGCACTGAGGACGAAGACGCGGCGATCGCGCTGTGGCAACACACCTGGCAACAGACCTATCCGGACATCGACTTCGCAGCGCGAGTGGCATGGTGGCGCGAGCGCTGGTGCAACGAACTCGTGCCGAATGCGACGATCACTGTCGCCGAACAAGCCGGTGCACTGGGCGGCTTCGTAACCATCGATCGCAAAGGCTACCTCGACCAACTGGTGGTCGCGCCCGATCATTGGGGTTCAAAGCTCGCCGAGCGGCTCGTCAATGAGGCCAAACGACTGTCGCCCGACGGCATCACGCTGTTAAAGCGGGATGAAGTTACTTTGAATCGATTAGGGATTCCCAAATCAAGGGGTTTCTGATTCACCGTGCTGGCTGGACTGGAGGCCAGCATGGATGGGTAAAGTTTTATCCCTTGATCTTCGGAAGCGGTTGGTTGCAGCGGTTATCACCGGCGGGTTGTCCTGCAATCAGGCAGCCAAGCAGTTCGGGGTTG
>Ga0209473_1000611_pt1 | contig 20800 bp, 18 predicted proteins | sample GraSoiAngelo_133_FD_185890 | JGI IMG/M metagenome (GOLD analysis project Ga0209473, IMG submission 185890) | Grasslands soil microbial communities from the Angelo Coastal Reserve, California, USA - 14_0929_05_20cm (SPAdes) (version 2) | ecosystem: Environmental > Terrestrial > Soil > Grasslands ...
TGATCGCCGAGTTCGACGCCAACGTGGAGTTTGCCAAACCGGTGACGCGGCCGCTGCGTTATATTTCGGCGGGTGATGTTTTGCCAGTGCTGGTGCAGGCGCTGACCGAGCCCGGCGGGGAACAGCAACAAGGCGCCGCCGGCGGAACTGGTGGGCCGCAACCTGGGGCAACGCCCCAGCGCACGACCAATCCCACTGTCACGAATCCATACAATGCCAGTCAAGGCAGCACTGCAACCGGCAGTGAACTCAATATTTCAGAAGAACTTTCTACTCAGCCTGTCGACACCGCGCCAAAGGCGGTCACGGTTGGCAATGCCAAGATCATCGCCGACCAGCGCGCCAACACCATCATCGTTTTGGGCAATCGCGAGGTGGTGGTGAAAGTCATAAAAATTCTCGACGAGATGGACGTGAAATCGCCGCAGGTCGCGCTCAGCACGGTTATCGGTGAGCTCACTTTGAACAATGACGAAGAATTCGGCGTAGATTGGTTTCTCAGATATAAAAACAAGGTTGTCGCGACGAGTCGGAATAATCCGCAAACCAGCGTGCCGATTCCATTCCCCGCCGGTAGTCCGGCTGCTAGTCCGGGCGGTTCACCCACGGTTGGAGGAATTCTTGATCCAGCAGGATTAGTTAATTTCGCCAGCATCCTGCAAAACATTGGAACCGGTACTAATGTTTATGTTGCTGCGGGAAATTACCTTAGCGCCATCGTCCATGCGATGGAATCAACCGGACGGTTTCGCGTGATTTCGCGCCCGATGGTTTTTACCAGCAACAACAAGAAGGCAATCATTGCAAACGGACAGGAGATTCCGGTCCCGGTAAACACTTTGAGCAACGTGAACAGCGGAGCGGTTGTCAACAATGTCGCCTCCGTCCAATCCAGCATCGAGTTTAAGAAGGTTGCGCTGCAGCTCGAGGTTGTGCCGCTTATCAACTCGGAGAAAGAGGTCTCCCTGGATATTTTACAGAAGATCGACAGTGTTGTTCCCAACAGCAATGTAAATATCGGCGGCAATTCGGTGCCGACGATCGCTACTCGCTACATTCGCACTAACGTTTCGGCACCAAACTGTTCAACAATTGTCCTGGGCGGATTAATTACTGACACCAGGAATACCAGCAAAAATGGGATTCCATATTTGAGTCGATTGCCAGTGGTAGGCCCACTTTTTCGTAGCACTACAAAAAATCGCGACCGCACCGAGCTGATCATTTTAATGCGTCCGGAAGTATCGTTGACCAAACTAGACTTGTATCGCCTTCGGCAAAGAAACGAGGATCGCACCCACTTCGGGCCCGAGTTGGAGCAAGATGATTGTCCAGACTGCCCGAAACGGGGTGATGGAAAGCAACTGCCGCCTCCGGATGTCCCATCTGCCAAAGATGTAGGAATGCACTGATGAAACGAGTCGGGATCTTTTTTATCGCGCTGTTTCTCGGCTGCCAAGGCGTTCGTGCGTTTATTTTGGATGAGGAAATCTTTTCCTCCCCTTCCACCGATTCGCTGGCGCCGTGCGATGGACATGGGCTGCTTCACCAAATGCCCACGGTGCGTGCCACTGATTTTGCCCCGCGCTATCACCCCCGTTGGGTCTATTATTTCAAGGCGAACGAACAATTGATGGTACAGCCGGCTTACGTTGCGGCATTGCAGAGGGACTTGCGTCGGCTCGGATACTATTGCGGCCCGATTGACGGCGTCTTTTCTGACGATGTCAGCGACGCCATCGCACGCCTGCAGAAAAATCACTCGATGCGGGTGAGTGGCACGCTCACCGACCCGGTGCGTCGAGCATTGCATTTGCCCTAACGAGAAATAGCGAATGAGCGCAGCGGTGAGCAAATCGATTGTCGATCTTTTGATCGCTGGTGGGGTCGAATCCCGCGAAGAAGCCGCCCAGCTTGCGCAGAATCTCAACGGCGGTTCCTGGACGACCCAGGTGCTCGATTCCGGCAAGGTGGACGAGCAACGATTTCTCGCTGCCATTGGAAATTTCTTCCGCGTCCCGGTTGTCACGCTCGACGCCAAGACAATTGATCGCCAAACCCTCTCAATTTTGCCCTCGCGATTTGTTTTTCAGCATCACATTTTGCCGATTGCAGAAAAAGACAATTCGGTTGTTCTCGCGACCTACGATCTTTTCAATTCCGCCGGCCGCCAGCTCGTGACGCAGCTTTTGAAGAAACCAGCGGAGTGGGTGCTAGTGCCGCGTGCCCAGTTGCTGCGGGTCATGAAAACGCTCTATGGCGTGGGCGCGGAAACGTTCGATGAAATTCTCAAAACCAATCGCGCTTTCGAACCATTGCAGGAGTCGGAGACCAGCACCGACCTCAACGCGGACGATCCGGAAGCCTCGGTCGTCAAATTCGTCAACCAAATCATCCGCGAAGCGATCATCGAACGGGCAACCGATATTCACGTCGAGCCGCTGGAGAACGATTTGCGCATTCGCTATCGAATCGACGGAATCCTGCACGAAGTCGCGGTGCCACCGCAATTGCGCCTGCTGCAATCGGCCATCATTTCGCGGTTGAAAGTGATGGCGCACATGGACATCGCCGAGCGGCGTCTTCCGCAGGATGGCCGAATTCAATTGCACGCCCACAATCATGAGATCGACGTTCGCGTTTCTACCATTCCGACGGTGAACGGGGAGTCCATCTCACTGCGTTTGCTCAGCCGCTCCGAGCAGCAGTTCGGGTTCGATCGGCTGGATCTGAGCGAGAAGCAGCAGCAAATGATTCGCAATCTACTGGCGCAACCGAACGGTATTATTCTCGTCACCGGCCCGACCGGCTGTGGCAAATCGACCTCGCTTTATTGTTTTCTCTCCAGCATTAACTCAGTGCAGCGCCGCATTATCACCATCGAGGAACCGGTCGAGTATCGTTTGCCGGGGGTTTCGCAGATTGATGTCAAACCTGAGATCGATCTGACCTTTGCCAAGGGGCTGCGCCACATTCTGCGACAGGACCCGAACGTCGTCATGGTCGGCGAGATTCGCGACATTGAAACCGCCGACATTTCGATTCGGGCAGCCATGACCGGGCACCTCGTGTTCAGCACGCTGCACACGAACGATGCGGTAGGCGGCATCACCCGTTTGCTCGATATGGATGTCGAGCCGTTTTTGCTGGCGAGCGTGGTCAAGGCGTTCATCGCGCAGCGCCTGGTGCGCACGATTTGTCCCGAATGCAAAACTCTGGCGGGTTATCCGGTGGAGTATCTTGGGGAGTTAGGGGTGACGTTCCCGCCCGATTTCAAATTCTATCGCGGCACCGGCTGCGATCATTGCCGGCAAACTGGCTATCAAGGGCGCGTTGCCATCTACGAGATCTGCCTCGTGACCGAGCCGCTGCGGCGATTGATTTTGCAAAAGCGGGACGGAAGCGAGTTAAAGCAATGCGCAATTGCGCAAGGCATGGAAACGCTGCGGCACGATGGCTGGCGACGGGTCGGACAGGGCATTACCACGATCGAAGAAGTGGTCCGCGTCACCCAAACCGACGAAGTGATGGCGGAGACGACACCGGAGGCGGAGCCGGTGGTGGCGAGGTAATTTTTTCTTTATCGCAGGGGAGCAGGCGCGACGGAATTGTGCGTCACCCTAACTTTAATCGCGTGTCATCCCGAGCCGCGCAGACGGCGAGGGACCTCACGAATACGGTGTTGATCACCCAAATTAATTTGTGCGATCTAAGAGTGTAGGTGAGGTCCCTCGCTGCGCTCGGGATGACAGATTGGAACGTGAAAGAGTTCTACGTTTACATGATGACCAATCGAAGCCGGATCGTGCTTTATACTGGCGTGACGAATGACTTAACACGCCGGGTTTGGGAGCATAAAAATCATGTAGTGAACGGTTTTACCGCTAAGTAGAAACTCGATCGCCTAGTTTACTACGAGCAGTTTTCCGACGCGATATCTGCGATAACGCGGGAAAAGGCGATCAAAGCCTGGCGGCGCGAAAAGAAAAATGATCTGGTGCGAAAGCTAAATCCAAAGTGGGAAGACCTCGCGAAAAAGTTATTTGGCAGAAATGTTTAAGAGCGCCGCCCGTCATCCCGAACCGCGCAGACGGTGAGGGACCTCACCAATACGTGTTGATCACGCAAGTTAGTTTGTGTGATCTATGAGTGTAGGCGAAGTCCCTCGCTTGCGCTCGGGATGGCAAGTATGTGGCGTCACGGCACCGCTGTGCTCGTTCCCGAAAACAGTTACTCCTCGCGCAAAGCCCGGATTTCGGCGGCATAATCGGGCGATTTGAAGATGGATGTGCCCGCTACGAGGATATTGGCTCCGTTTTCAATCGACACCCGTGCCGTCTTTGGATTAATTCCGCCGTCCACTTCGATATCCAGTGCGGGATTGTTTTTCGCCTTCCAATCGCGAGCACGGCGCACTTTTTCCATTTGATCTGCGCGAAATGGTTGGCCACCAAAACCTGGGTGCACCGTCATGACGAGAAGAAGATCGAGCTGGGCGAGATATGGCTCGAGCTGGGCAAACGGCGTGGCCGGATTCAGGGTCAGACCAGCCCGGCAGCCCCCGCCGCGAATTTGCTCCAAGGTTTTGGCAACATCGTGTTTCGATTCCGGTTCAACGTGGACTGTGATTGAGTTCGCTCCGGCGTCGATAAAACGGGGCAGGTAATGATCGGGATGCTGGATCATGAGATGGATGTCGAGCGGCAAAGTCGTGAGCTTGCGAACAGTCGCGACCATTCCCGATCCGAAGGAAATGTTATCGACGAAATGTCCGTCCATGATGTCGCAATGAATCCAATCGGCCCCGGCCTCCTCAACGCGGCGCACTTCATCGCCCAATCGGGAAAAATCGGCGGCCAGGATGGAGGGGGCGATCAGAATGCTTCGCATGGAGTGATTGAGTATTGGAGTATTGAGCAAGAATACATTACTCCATCACTCCATTACTCAACGCTGAGGCCGCCCGGAAGTTACTCACAGCTTTCCCTTGACGGGCGGCGCCGCTGTTCCAACATTCTACGCGTTTTCGGGCGTTGAAACGGCTGGGGAGCAGTGAACGTCAGGAGTTTGTTTTCCTGTACGGCTTTGGCTGGCTCGAAACTTGCAGCGCAATCAATTTCTAACTTCTCCTAAATTAAATGTTCGAAGGATTTTTTGGCTGGTTATCCAGCGATATCGGCATCGACCTTGGCACGGCCAACACCCTGGTTTACGTCAAGGACCAGGGAATTGTCTTGCGCGAGCCTTCAGTAGTGGCAGTGCAGGCAGGCACCAACAAAGTGCTGGCGGTGGGGGACGAAGCCAAGCGCATGCTCGGGCGAACGCCGGCGAACATCGTGGCGGTGCGGCCGTTAAAAGATGGCGTAATTGCAGATTTCGAAGTGACCGAGGCGATGCTCCGGCATTTCATTACCAAAGTGCACGGCCGGCGGATGCGGGCACGGCCGCGGGTCGTTATTGCGGTCCCATCCGGCATTACAGAGGTGGAAAAGCGCGCCGTCCGCGAATCGGCCACTCACGCCGGTGCGCGTGAGGTTTATTTGATCGAGGAACCGATGGCGGCAGCGATTGGTGTCGGCCTACCCGTGCAGGATCCGGCGGGAAATATGATCATCGATATCGGCGGAGGCACGACGGAAGTGGCGTTAATTTCTCTTTCCGGGATCGTTTTCAGCCGCAGCGTGCGCGTAGCCGGTGACGAACTGGACGAAGCAATCGTGCAATATATGAAGCGGGCTTACAATTTGATGGTGGGTGAGCGCACCGCGGAAGAAATCAAAATTAAAATCGGCTCGGCCTATCCCACCGACAAGGAAACAAGTGTCGAAGTGAAAGGGCGAGATCTGGTGGCGGGGCTGCCGAAAACTTTACAAATCACTTCGCAGGAAGTTCGAGAAGCATTGCTGGAACCGATTTCAACCATCGTCGATTCGGTCCGAATCACGCTGGAACGTTGCCCGCCAGAATTATCGGCCGACCTGGTCGATCGCGGGCTCGTCCTGGCCGGTGGTGGCGCGCTTTTGCGCGGTTTCGATAAACTTTTGAGCGAGGAAACTGGTTTGCCTGTCCATGTTGCGGAAGATCCGCTGAGCGCGGTCGCGGAAGGAACAGGCAAATGCCTCAATGAACTTAAATTTTTGCGCCAGGTTGCATCTGCCGATCGGCAGTGGCGCCAATAATTCCGGAGTTCAGACTTTCGGATCAATCGCTAAGTTCGACCTTCGAACTTTGGGCCTGAGATGAGTCGCACGAGCATTGTTGCGCTGGTGCTTTTCGTGGCAGGACTGGGGTATCTTCTGAATCTGGGCGTGGGCGGCACCCGCAAGTTGCAGTCGAGCGTTTATCAATATATCGCGCCATTTTTGAGTTCTGGCGCCGGTTTGCAAAAGCAAATCACTTCTGTGCGGAGCAACTTGAAATCGCTTGATGATCTGCAAGCGGAAAATAGTTCGTTGCGGGTAGAAAATCGCTCGCTCAAAGCGACGAATCAGGCTCTGCGCGACGTCGAGCATGAAGTCAATCGATTGCGCCACGCGCTGAACTATCGGGAGCGCGCCGTTTTCAAACTTGTGCCGGCCGAAGTCATCACGCGCGATTCCTCCACCTGGTGGCGGACCGTTACCATTAACCGCGGCAAACAAGATGGGATCGATAGCGATATGCCGGTTGTGACCGATGAAGGGCTGGTCGGCAAGACCACGACGGTCAGCGCAAATATCACGATTGTACTCCTGGTTTCGGATGAAAATTGCCGCGTCGCCGCTAACGTCGAAGGCACGCGCGAACAAGGCATCGTCACGGGCGAGCGTGTCACGGGTGGGGTTGCGCCATTGTTGAACTTAAATTTTCTGTCGAAACAGGCGAATTTGCAGCCTGGCCAGAAAGCCTATACCTCGGGGGTGGGTGGGGTGTTTCCGCCCGGACTGCTGATCGGGGCGGTCAAAGAATTTCGGGTTCGGGAGTTGGATGGGCAGGCACAGCTGACACCGGCCGTTGATTTAGCGAAAATGGAGGACGTGTTCGTGGTCGTTGGGCGCAAATGATTTTCTTTTGTGTTTTGATGGTTCTTGTCTTTGTCGCGCAGATCGCGGAATTTTTCATTCCGCCGCTGAATTGGATGTCAAACGCGCACGTTTATATCACTCCGGTGCTGGTTTTTTACGGAGCGATGGCACTACCATTGCCGCTCATGCTGGTGCTGGTTTTCTGGGCTGGTTTTTTGCTCGATGCGCTGACCGCGCAGGTGATCGGCGGACGTGTTGAAATTTCCTTTGGTTCGTCAATACTTCTCTACGCCGTTCTGGCGGGAATCATGCATGGGTTGCGGCCGCTTTTTGCGCGTGGGCGCTGGGAAGTTCATTGTATAATGAGCGGCGTTTGCACCTCGGCCCTGTTGCTCGGCCAATACCTGATGCTTTCGTTCCGGCGCGGCTCCATTTTTTTCTCACGTGAAGTCTGGTGGCAGATCGGCGGACCAGGTTTGCTGGCAATGATCATGGCGCCGCTCGTTTTTTGGGCGTTGCACTGGCTGGCACGCGCCACCGCCTATCCTTATCTGCCGCGGCGAGGACTCATATGAACAGGCCGCGAATTAGTCCGCTCCTGCGGATGCAATTTCTCGGGGTGCTAATGTTGCTTGGCTTGGGTGCGCTGGCTGCGCGTCTTTGGTGGGTGCAGGTGGCGCGCGGAGCGGAGTGGACCGCTCGGATTCGTGGCAGCTCCGAGGCAACGGTGCGCATTCCCTCGATTCGTGGTGAAATTCGCGACCGCAATGGCGCTTCCCTGGTGCAGAACCGGGCCAGTTACGAAGTCGATTTCTATCTGCCCGAAATGGTTAAGGGTTATCGGCAACGTTACGGACAACCGCCACTTACCATCTATCGAGGAAATGTAAGCGGGATGCCGAAGAATTTGAAGGAAGCGGACATCGTCAAAATTGTGAACGATGGAATTGTTCCGCGCTTGGACGACTTGGATTTGGCGCGCGATTACAACGCAGGCCAGTTACAAAAACATTATCGCACCAACACCGAAGTTCCCTACACCTACATAAAGGATATTGATTTTCCGACAATGGCGAAGTTCTCCGAGCACGACGTCGGATTGCCCGGAGTGGACATAGCGATCAAGCCGGTGCGCTCGTATGTTTATGGCGCGCTCGCGGCCCATCTCCTGGGCTACGTCGGGCCGCCGGATGACACCAACAAAGAGGAAGCGCGCAAGTTCACTTTTTACCAGAGCGATGTGGATGGGAAATCGAATGTCGAAAAAATATTCGACCAGTATTTGAGGGGCAAACCGGGCGTCCGTTATCTGCGACGCAACGCCAAGGGGACGATTGATGGGGTGCTGCGAGAAGATCCGCCGATGCAGGGCGCGAACGTTTACTTGACCATTGATGCCCGTATCCAGGCGATCGCTGAGGAAGCGATTCGCTCAGTCGCGCGCGGTGCGGCAGTGGTGGTCGATCCTAATAACGGCGACGTGCTGGCCATGGTTTCGGTGCCGTCGTTCGATCCCAATACTTTTATTCCCAGCATCAAGGCGAAAGATTGGGCCGCGTTGCAGAAGGATGAGGCCAGGCCGCTGGTCAACCGCGCGCTCAGCACCTTTCCGCCGGGCTCGACCTTCAAAATCGTGACCTCGCTGGCAGGCTTACGCCGGAAGCTATCCACCGCGCGTTTCAATTGCAGCGGCGGCGTATCTTACGGCGACCATTATTTCCGTTGCTGGATAGCAGAGAAAGGCGGCGCACACGGGACACTCGGATTGATCGACGCGATCAAGGTTTCATGCGACTCGTTTTTCTATCAATATGGAAATGCGGCTGGAATCGACGCGATTGATCAGACCGGTAACGCGCTTGGTCTGGGGAAGGAGACCGGGATTCATCTGACCGGCGAGCAACCGGGAATCATGCCAGGACCGGAGTGGATGGCGATCCATTATCCGCGGGAACGCTGGTCGCAGGCCTACACCGCTAACGTTTCGATCGGCCAGGGGTATGTCCTGGCCTCGCCGCTGCAGATGGCGATGGCCTACGCTACGGTGGCGAACGGCGGGGTGTCTTACTATCCACGTCTCGTTAGTAAGGTTTTGAATCAGGATGGCTCAATGGCATTGGATGAAAATGGCAAGCCGGTCGTTCCAGCTGAACCGAAAATTGACAGCGATCTGCGTCAGGATTTTTCGCCCGATCAAATCGAGCTGGTGCGGCGGGGACTTTGGAAAGTGGTAAACGAAGATGGCGGCACCGGTGGACGCGCGCGATTGAAGGGCGTAGAGGTCGCCGGCAAAACCGGAACGGCCCAGGCTTCGACCAACGGCAAGAAAGATACCATTGCCTGGTTCTGCTGCTTTGCTCCCTTCGATCACCCAAAATACGTTGTCGTGGCAATGGTTCAGGGCGGCGAGCATGGCGGATCGGTCGCTTGTCCGATCGCGACTCGCATTCTCGATCGCACCCTGGCGATGGATGCGGGAACTTTCGAGCCACAGGTGGCGTGGCTGGCGCCGGCCCATCATCCGAATCCGTTTGCCATGGTAAAAGATGTTACCTTTAAGGATGCCGAGCCAAACGCGAGTACAGATGAAGAGCATGGCGATGATTCGCAAACAGCCGACACCCAGATGGCGGCAGCAGGCGATGATCCCGATGTCGAACAAGCCCCGGACGCCCAGGGCCAGGTAAGTAAACGGCAAACGCGCGTCGCTCGCGCGCTTCCAGTGGCGACACCGCCGGAGAAGCGAGGATTTTTTCAGCGGTTATTTGGGGGTCATCGCAATCCGCCTGCGGCGATTCCCACCCCAGCTCCAACACCGTCGCGCCGGTCGCGCGGCTTTTGATTATGCAGATTTTATCGGGACGAAGCGCGCGCCGCCCTTCATCCGCAATTGAACAATTTATTTATGATCGACAAAGTTCGAAAACTTTTGGGAATTCCCCGCAAGACGGGGAACAAGCTGATTGTCAGCGTGGAGAAACTGGAGCGCCGGGTGGCGCTGCTGGAGAACGGACGACTCGAAGAATATAGCGTCGAGCGCAACACTTCGCGTAACATTGTTGGCTCGGTCTACAAAGGCAGAGTCAAAAATATCGAAATGGGGTTGAAGGCGATGTTTGTCGACATCGGCTTCGAGAAAAATGCTTTCCTCCATTTCTGGGATGCCATCCCAGCCGCGCTCGACAGTGGAATCGAAGAAATCGACCGCCCGAGTAAGCGCGGGCAGCGCAAAAGGATCACGGCAAAGGATATTCCGACTATTTATCCGGTTGGTTCCGATGTTATCGTGCAGGTGACGAAAGGGCCGATCGGAACCAAGGGTCCGCGCGTCACGACCAACCTGAGTTTCGCCGGGCGTTACCTTGTTCTCATGCCCTTCAGCGATCGGAGCGGCATCTCGCGCAAGATTGAAGATCCGAAGGAACGCGAACGCCTGAGAAAAATTTTGCGCGAGCTCGATATCCCGGACGGAATCGGCGTGATTATTCGCACCGTCGGTGAAGGCCAACGCGCCCGCTATTTTGTTCGCGATTTGCGCTTTCTCCTCGATCAATGGCGCAAGGTCGAGCAGGAAATTGCGAATCATCCGGCGCCACACCGCGTTTTCGAAGAGCCCGACCTGATCGAACGCACCGTGCGCGATTTCCTCACCGAGGAAATCGATGAGGTGGTGTGCGATGATCGAGCCGCGCTCGATCGAATGGGCACGCTCATCGGCGACATTTCCCGGCGCTCCCGCAACCGTCTGCATTATTACGATGGCGCAACGCCAATTTTTGAAACCTTCGGCGTGCAAAAACAAATCGATGATGCCTTTCATCGCCAGGTTTGGCTGAAGTGCGGCGGCTACATCGTGATTGATGAGACTGAAGCTCTGGTCGCGATCGACGTGAATACCGGCCGCAACAAGGGCGCTCGCGATGTGGACAAGACAATCCTGCAAACCAATCTGGAAGCGGCCGATGAAATCGCGCGCCAACTGCGGCTGCGCAACGTCGGCGGACTGATCATCGGCGATTTTATCGATATGAAGAGCCGCAAGGACCAGCAATTGGTTTACCAACTAATGCGCGAACGGTTGAAGCGCGACAAAGCCAAAACCCACGTCCTTCCCATTTCCGCGCTCGGTTTGATGGAGATGACCCGGCAGCGGGCGCAGGAAAGCCTGAGCGATTCGATCTTTGAGAACTGTCCCTATTGCCAGGGACGCGGCGTGGTCAAAACCTCGATGACGACGAGTGTGGAATTGCATCGCACCCTCAATACCGTGATGCGGAAGTATCAGGAAGAAGTGCACGAATTTCGCGTGATCTTGAATCCAGATGTGCTCAAACGGTTGAAAGAAGAAGACGAGGACCTTCTGATCGAGCTGGAACGCCGTTATGCCAGTAAGTTAATGTTCCGGGGCGATCCCACTTTTCACCACGAAAAATTTGCCATCACTGATGCCAGCAATGGCGCCGAATTGAAGGCATAGATATCGCGCCGTTTTGGCACATCCACTGCTTCGACGCAATACGTTATTGACAATCAGCCCATCCTGTTTCTGATTGTAAAGGGGAGAACCAAAAGGAGAAACATGCAAAAGCTTACCGTTACGATTTGTGCCTTCGCAACGATGATTACCGCCGCGTACGGCGGAACTGCAACTTACTCGGGCAAGGAAATGAAACAGGTCGAGCAGGTGCCGCCTTGCCCCGAGTGGTATCGGGATACGGAATGGAACGTGAGTTTGTGGGGGACCTACGTATTCACGGCAAATAACTGGCAAGATGACCGTTACTTTCAATCGGATCATGCCTGGGGCGGCGGCGTCGACGTCAAATATTTCTTCCATCGCTATTTTGGTGTCGGCTTGGAAGGTTGGGCGACGGAATCGACCCGGCAGCAGTTTGACGGATTCGACTTTAATGGGCAGCCAGTTTTCAGCGATGATGAGCGTGTTATTGGTGCTGTTAAGGGAACGCTGACCTTGCGCTATCCGATTCATTGCAGCCGTTTCTCACCGTACCTTTACGGCGGTGGCGGCGCGCTCTTCGGCGGCGAGGAGCACGATTCCTTCACCAACTTGTTTTCATCATCAACGAGCAAGGCCGTCTCGGTTGGTTTTCCCGCCACTCACACCGACGGTAAAACCCGAGGTTTCGGTCAGGTTGGCGCCGGTCTCGAGATTCGTCTCACCCCGCATATCGGCTGGATGAGTGATTTCAGCTGGAATGTGGTGAATGGCCCCGACAATAACTTTGGCATGGCGCGCAGCGGCGTCACCTTCGCGTTTTAGTTAAAGAACAACATTGTGAACGCCGACAGCGCCCTGTGCTGTCGGCGTTTCCTTTTCGCAAGGGCGGTGCACACGGCGCTACAGTTTTTAGCGCCAAAGGCCGCTGCAATCATTGTGAGCCTTGCAGCAGCTCCCTAGAAATTCGGACGACACCAAATGTCAGCGCTGAAAGCGCGATTCCATTCCGATGTGACGGCGTGACGGGGTCTTTTGGATCGCGCCTTGAGCACTCGGTCGCGGTTCGGCCCCAAGTTCTGCAAGCGGCGGGCAAGATGCCCACTCGCCCCACAGCCAAGATGGCTGTGCCACGCGTTCATTGTTTGCGGAAGCAGCCGCGAGGATGGAAAGTATAATCGTGGCTTTCGCACCGATACTGGACAATTTGCCGCTGGAAAAAAGCGAGACGGTTCGCTCGTTTTCAGCGCTGATTGCGCCCAAAACCAATGCCGAGCTTGATCGTCTGGCCGGGCGGGCACGCGCGCTCACCCGCCAGCATTTTGGCCGAACCATGCGGCTCTTTGCACCGCTTTATCTTTCCAATGAGTGCATCAACAATTGTCGTTACTGCGGATTTTCCCGCGAGAATCCAATTCTGCGCGTTACTCTTTCGGTCGACGAAGTGGTAAAGGAAGCGCGCCATCTGGCGGCTGCGGGTTTTCGACAACTCCTTCTCGTCGCCGGCGAACATCCAAAATTCGTTAGTCGCGATTATCTTGCCGAATGCATCCGCGCTTTGCGTGATGATTTTTCATCGATCTCGATCGAAGTCGCTCCGATGGAAACGGAGGAATACGTTCCGATTGTTGAAGCGGGCGCGGAAGGTCTTGTCGTTTACCAGGAAACATATGACCGCGCGATTTATGATCAGCTGCATCTGGCCGGACCAAAAAAGGATTTTGGCTGGCGCCTGGCATGTTCCGAGCGAGGCTACGACGCCGGTTTTCGTCGCATTGGAATTGGCGCGCTTTTTGGGCTGGCTCCGTGGCGCGAGGAAGCGATCGCGCTGGCCGCGCATCTCGAATATTTGCTTAAACGCTGCTGGAAATCTTCCCTCACCGTAAGTGTTCCGCGTCTTCGTCCAGCGGCCGGCGAATTTCGCCCGCATTTTCCGATGAGCGATCGCGATCTCGTTCACCTGGTCTGCGCTTTGCGCGTCACTTTCCCGCAGGTCGGGATTGTTCTGAGCACGCGTGAGCCGGCTGCGTTGCGCGATTTGCTCGTCAAGATCGGGATAACGATGATGAGCGCCGGCAGTCACACCGAGCCGGGCGGTTACACCGGTCAAGGCCGGGAGAAAGTCCATCGCTCCGTCCGCGGCCGGATTATGCCGCCGGAAATTTCGCCGAGCGAGCCGGACATCGCCACCAGTCAATTCGAGATTGGTGATCCGCGTTCGCCGCAGGAAATCGCCGCGATCTTGCGTCGTAACGGGATGGAACCGGTTTGGAAAGACTGGGACGCCGCGCTGATGGAGCGATGACAATTATCTTAAATGGTGAATCGCGTTCCGTCGCGGCCCTGACAACGATCGCCGCGCTGGTGCGCGAATTAAACCTGCTCCCCGCAACGCTGTTAATCGAGCACAACGGCCTGGCCTTGCATCGCGAAGAATGGAATTCACGCGCCGTTCGCGAGGGCGATAAAATCGAATTCATCCGAGTCGTCGCCGGCGGCTGAGTCCGCGGCGCCTCGCGCCGTGTTCCCCATCCTCCCAATCTTACTCTTATTCCTAATCGGGGATGGACTATGAATTGCTCTCGCGCCCTGCAAATCGTGAAGCGTCTTGGACTGCGGCAGCTCTCTGTCACAACCAAAACTCTTCCCTACACCTGGCAGTTCCGCTACCATTTCTGCCGTGACCGGCGCACCAAGTCGACGCCCGCTCGACCACAAGCGGCAGCCTCACAAAAATAACCGTCCAACACTTATAACAAGGCGATGCAGCCTACCGTTGGCCGCTCCAATGCGTTGCTTCACTTTATGACAACCCCTTCAGTGCAATCCACGCTCGCTTCCGCCAACGGTGGCTGATCTTGAGCTCGTTAGGCGAACAATGGAACCATAACACGGATTTATGTGGCAGAACACAGCGATCTCTATCGGAATACCTACAGCCAATTCAACGAGCATGTTCTTGAGATCATCCGAAAGGAAACTTTCGGCGTCGACATCGGCCAAAACAGCTGGCTAACGGTCGATGAATATGATCGTTTTGTTTCCTGGCTTAGGCTGATGCCTGAATCTCATTTGCTCGAGGTTGCCACAGGTTCCGGTGGTCCGGCTCTCTACCTGGCCAAGACAATTGGGTGCCGCGTCACTGGAGTGGATGCGAATAAGGAGGACGTGACCACGGCGTCGCGGATGGCGGGTAGTTCGAATCAGACTAGCCGAGTATGCTTCACGGTAGCGGATGCAAACGCCCGTTTACCCTTTGATGACAATAGCTTCGATGCGGTTCTCTGCATCGATGCAATGAATCATTTACCGGCTCGGTTAGATCAAACACAACACGGGCGCGCTCCAGCGCAACGAGCACAATTCGACTATGGCGCAGTGGACAGTGATTCGTCAGGCAATCGCCGGAAACCGCGACATTGCCGAGCTCGTGACCGCTGGCCTTAGCGGAGAGCGCGCCGCCCTGGATGCCGCCGATCAGCTGAGGCTGGAGCAGATGCTGGCCGAATACGCCTGGGCGGCTTTCCACATTTGGGACAGAACGCAACGCGGTATCTTTCCGAAGGGGACTTTCGAATCCACGGCTGGGCCACTCCTGTGCGGCTTGCTCAGGACGGCGCGTGGCGGGACCTGGTGGCGCAGCGCCGAACATACGGGTTTCATTCCGGGGTTCGTCTTGGACGTCGACGCCGTGCTCGCTAAGAACAGTGGAGTGTCCGTCGTGGTGAACGAGGATACACGTCATTCGTAGGAACTGTCTTGCTGCGTCGGGTTGGGGCGTTGACGGACGCTAGAAGCTGATCTTCAGAATGCGACCATCCGTACCCACCAGCCATCCGGCTTTGGGACTGGCAAAAGCTACCGCCCAGTAGCCGGTCACACCGGGCAACGCGAACCAGGTATTTCCCTCATCTGGAGTCCAGGCCGCGCCTCCGTCATTGGCCGTGATCACCACCGCTCGGCCGAGATGGTTTCCGGCACCGCCACCAGTTTGACCCACGTAGCTTAGGCCGAAAATGGCTCCGGTCACTGGAGGAGGGTTCGTAAGAGTCCACGTTTGACCGCCATCGCTCGATGTTGCGGTGTCTGCGCTATTGGGATTGCCGGGGTCCAAATCACCGCCGCCGACGATGCCATCGAACGGGTTCCGGAAATCGACGGTGAAGGCGCCGCCGCTAGGCGAGCTGAACAGGGGAGTGTTATATGCGTTCCAGGTGTTGCCTCCGTCTCTGGTGGCCAGGACCCTGGCAATCGTCGCGCCGCCCGTCGCAATCCAAGCGTTCCTCCCACCTTGTGTTGTGACGCAGGTACCACTCGATGCGAAGGAGAATTCGCCCGGCAATGCCGGCGGCATATTGGCACTGATATCCTGCCAGGTCTTTCCGTCGGTGGTGCGTAGGTCCGGGAACACTCCATTCACCGAGTCGCTATGAGCAATGCCCCGCAGCCGCGTCCAGAACGCGAAGCCGTCGTAGAAAGCGTTCGGATTCTGGTTCTCGAACTGTATCGTCCAGGTAGCCCCGCCGTCCACCGTCTTGTAAATGCGAAAATCTGTTGGATCCCCCGAAGTTCCAATGGACAGCAGATAAGCGACGCTAGCGCTGAAGGCCTGCACATCGCGGAATTGCAGCAATTCGGCCCCTGGCACCACGCCGGCTCTCCACGTCTGTCCGCCGTCGGTGGTAACAGTGAAGGTACCGGCGCGACCGGATGCCCAAACCACCTGTGGGTTCACCGGCCAGACCGCGATCAGACCGTTAGTGGTGCCGCTATTTTGCGGAGTTAGTCTTGGTTGATGAATGGGCGAGAGCTCCTGCGCACTCAGAATTGCGCAGGCGCACGCTGAAATCAGCAGGACAATCAATGATCGTTTCAACATGGCAATTTCTCCAAAAAGAAGTTTTGTGCCGTGAGCCTAGGCTGCGCTGTAAAAGGCGTCAAACAATGCTCCCGGTGATTATTACCGATTCAGTCGCCAGGCAGTCGAAGAGGTATTGCTGGCGGGCATGAACAACATCCGAACCGAGGTGGTTATGTTGCCGCCGCGCATTATCGGCTCAGGCATCAAGAATTAGATTTGCCTGTGACCAACCTTGGGCTCGGGGTGTCTGACGAGAGCGCGCAGCATTCAGCATTCCTTTGATTCGGCTTGCTTTGTGGGAGGAATCGGGCAAAAGCCGAGGTATGACTCCGTCTTGCACGGGCGGTAGCCTCGCAAGCAAGCAGATTAGAGGGAATTATTCCGCCGACTCTCGTTAGGCACAAGGGATATGAACCGATTAATTGTACTCGTTGCAATTTTGGCGCTGGTCGCAAGGTTCGCTTCGGCGCAACCTGGGTCATCAAACCTCGACACAGGAAAGGAATTGGTTGCCCAGCTGTATAAAGAACACTCTGGAAAGTCCGACCCGTTGCAGTACCCAGCCAGCAAGAAACGACTTCCAAACTACTTTTACAAACCACTCCTTGACCTCTATCTTAAAGACCAAGAGGCCTCAAAAGGCGAAGTGGGTAAGATCGACTTCGACCTCCTCTACGATGCTCAGGATTTTGAAATCTCGGATTTCAACCTGGTCGTGCTCCCTAATAAAAAAGGGTCAGGGTACGTGGCGGCCCGATTTAAGAATATGGGGGTCGACCAAGAGATCACCTTCGCACTGCAGCGAACGAAAATGGGATGGCGCATCGCTGACATTCAATACAAGGACGGGCGTTCGCTTTGGAAAATATTGAAGGGATAAGGCTTGTGCCTAACAACGCGCTGCAGCCGACGCCACCCCGCCGCTGCGCGTCGGTGTGGCGCGGCTGAGCTTCGTACGTTAGAACCTTAAGGCCTGCGATGAAAACCCAGGTGCTGTTTGTGCAAGGTGGTGGAAAGAACGCTCACGAAGAAGATCAGAAATTGGCTGCATCGCTGCAAGCGGCTCTCGGATCTGACTACAATGTGCTATTTCCAAGGATGCCTAAGGAGTCGGATCCTGAACTGGAGATGGAAAACAGATATCGCTCGAAGGATCGCCAGACTCGGCGTGGCTGATCTTGTTCTCGTTAGATCGCATTCACTCATCGTGAAGACACGCTTGCTCATTTTGGTCGCGTTGCTCGTCGTTCCATTGTTCTGCGCGACTTCGTACATCCGTGAGTTCATTGCGGTCGACAGCGCACTCGATAGTGGTGCATCATACGATTACGTCGCTGGCCGAGCGGACTACAGAACGAATCACGTATTCATTCCTTTTTCTCATCGCCATCGCACACTCATCGTTTCTTCGGGCGTTCTGCTGGCAGCCGCAGTTGTTTACGGCTCTTTCGCTATATCAGGAAGGTTGCGAAGCCGTGCGATCTAAGCCATTGCTGGAGCCAACTCCGAAAGCATTCGCGAGCAAGCCCGCTGGCCGGATATATGGGTGCAGGTTCAGGACATAGTATACATAAGAGGTTCAGGATATAGGTAACACTTTTGGGGTGGCGTGGTGAGGTAAAGCCTCGGCATGCCATGGAAGAAAAGTGAACCTATGGAAGAGCCAATCGAGTTTGGATTGAGAGCGGTGCGGAAGGAGAACTTCCGAGCGCTGTGCCGAGAGTATGGGATTACGGCACGAACCGGCTGTCAAGTGGCGGGAGCGATTCTTGCATCCGGGGCAGAGCAGGGATGGTGGAAGAGTCACGTCGGCCGCGGAGTAGCCCTGCAGCGTTGGAGGAAAGGGAAGTGTGTGAGATGGTGCGTTTAAAGGAGGCGCATCGGCACTGGGGCCACGCAAGATCAGAGCGCTCTATTTACGGCTGCACGGCGAAGCGGCGAGCGCGAGCAGTTTTAAACGGGTGCTGGAACGAGCGGGATTGACGGAACGGCGGAGGCGGCGGCGGCCGGCGGCGAAGGGAGGTCGACTCTACAGCGGGCAGCGCGGGCAGGCCCCTAACGAGGTGTGGACAGTGGATTTCAAAGGCTGGTGGTATAGTCAAGCAAGAGAACGCTGCGAACCGCTGACAGTGCGCGATGAATATACCCGCTACATTCTGGAACTGCGAGCAGTGGAGAACGCCCGCGCTGTCACGGTGCGCCGGGTGTTTGAGCGGCTCTTTGAGCATTACGGTTTGCCCCAGAGGATCCGGAGCGACAACGGCTCGCCTTTTGCCGCGGTCAATGCACTACTGGGAGTGAGCCGATTGTCGGCCTGGTGGGTAGCTCTGGGCATCGATTGGGAGCGGGGCCGACCGGGACATCCCCGGGATAACGGTGCGCACGAACGTTTGCACCGTGACATCAGTGTGGAAGTAGAAGGAGTCAGAGGGGCGCATCGCCAGGCCGCACTGGATCTGTGGCGAGAGCAATTTAACCATGAGCGGCCGCACGCGGCGCTTGGGATGCGTACTCCCAGCGAGCTCTACGTGGCTGCAAGACGCAAATATCAGGGCACGCCCCAAACATTGGAATATGGGGCAATGGGCAGTCGCAAGGTCAATGGCTGCGGCCAAATCCACTGGGAAAATGAATGCTATTTTCTAAGCAGAAGCTTGGCGGGCTGGAAGGTCGGGCTGCAGAGTTTAGGCCAAGCGGTCAAAGTCTGGTTTGGCCGGCTCTTGCTCGGCCAGATCGACCCTTCGAGCGCAAGTTTTTTGCGGGCGGATATCCGCCCGCAAAAAACACTGGAAAGGCATGAAAACAACCAACAAAATGTAACCTAAGTGTATACCATGTCCTGACTGCGCCCGCAGCTGAGTTATCAGTTATTCGTTATCTGTTATCAGGAAGATGCCTCGCTCTCGTCAGCGGTGAATGTTGTTCTCGCTAGGTATCTTGCTCTCTATGCGAGTTGCTGCCCTCTACGATATTCATGGGAACCTCCCAGCCCTGGAGGCCGCCCTTCAAGATATTCGTCAAGCGAATGTTGACCAGATTGTAGTAGGGGGCGATGTCGTTCCCGGACCCATGCCCCGCGAAACGCTTAGGCGTTTGCTGAACTTGGACCTGCCTACGCACTTCATTTACGGCAATGGCGAACGGGCGATATTGGCCCAAATCGCCGGGGCGCGAAGTGGATCGGTCACCTACTGGGGCACGACCTCAGCCGCGCGTCCCCCAGAAAGTATCATCGAAATCTATCGCTGGACTGCCGCACAGGTTCAGCCCGAATTCGAGCCGGTGCTCGCGCGTTGGCCTAAAACGCTCCAGCTTGAGATTGACGGCCTGGGCCAGGTGCTGTTCTGCCACAGTACGCCGCGCAGCGAAACGGAGGTCTTCACCCGGTTGACGGCTGAAGACCGCCTCTTGCCAATCTTTGAAGGACTCAACGCACCTGTGGTTATCTGTGGTCATACCCACATGCAGTTCGACCGAATGATCGGAAGAACTCGAGTGGTGAATGCTGGCAGTGTGGGGATGCCGTTTGGAGAACGGGCCGCGTATTGGCTCTTACTCGGACCCGATGTTCGACTGCGCCGGACACTTTACGATTTTACCCAAGCCGCGGAACGCATTCGGGGCACGGAGTATCCCCAGGCGGAGGACTTTGCCGTGCAGAGCGTGCTGACACCGCCCTCGGAAGAAAAAATGCTTGAAGCCTTTACGTCAGTTGAATTGACACCGTAAGGGCCGGTGTGAAACACACGACAACGTGACTACTCGCCACAGACCACGAGCCACGCTCGCCTCCCGCCCGCCTAAGGCGGGCGGCTTAGCTCCGTCTCGTTAGGCCAATGAGGCCGCTCGTGTTTTGGTAGCTGACCCCAACTGATTCTCGCGAATGATGGATCCCCCAATCAGAAGTGCTCCTGCTCGCGGAACCATTGAGTGCGCTTGCAGATCAGCACGATTTACTTCGTGACCGCCGCTGAATCGACTCAATCGAACGTTCTGAAAACCGGTGCGAGCCAGTGAAACCCTTGACCTGCTGCTCCTGCACTGGGGTTGCGATACGATCGTTAATTCCGCTGAGGAAAAACCCGCGTATGTTCAAGGAGTGTGTCTGGGCCAGGATCGCTCCAAGCCATTGCGCGCACTTCGCGCCGCCCGAGATGCCAGCAAACGCCACCGGCCATTGGGCCGACTTTGGCCAATCATGATGCACGACGTCCAGCCCGGCCGCCAGAAGCGCGAGTCTCCAATTTAGTGAGTCGTTCCGAGGGCGGACCGTTGCATCGGTGGCGAGCACCATCCAACCTTCCGCTGCGGCCGCGGCGCGATACCACGGCGCATCCGAAGGACCTGTGTGGCCGGGATCCTTGGTCGCGGTTACGATAAGAATTGGCCAAACTCGGCGAGGGTCGAAGTTCGGTGGCAGGAGCAAAAAGAGACGACCTGTGGTTGGAACGGGATTGCCGTCCTGCGTCGCATATTGTT
>Ga0209473_1000613_pt1 | contig 20769 bp, 16 predicted proteins | sample GraSoiAngelo_133_FD_185890 | JGI IMG/M metagenome (GOLD analysis project Ga0209473, IMG submission 185890) | Grasslands soil microbial communities from the Angelo Coastal Reserve, California, USA - 14_0929_05_20cm (SPAdes) (version 2) | ecosystem: Environmental > Terrestrial > Soil > Grasslands ...
CCAATTCCGCCTCCCACGATCACGACATTAAGCCGGGACTGCACCATTCAATTCCTTGAGCCTTGAGCCACTGAAAAAGCTCGGTTGCGTGGTTGTACTCTCACACAGACCAAGGCACTTTGCCATCAAGCACGGTCGGACCGTGAGGAAAATGGGAAGGAATCCGGTGCCGAACGCGTGTACTCAGCGGGTGGCTTCAGTTGGCCGATGCGCAGCCGCACGGACGCTGTTATTTGCGCTGCTATTTGCGCCTTTATTGAGTGTGTCCGCGTTGGCGGTCGCTTCGGCGCGCGCTGGAGACTATCCGGTTCGCCCGGTCAAAATCATCGTGCCCTTTGCCGCCGGCGGCACCGCCGATGCCGTCCCGCGACTTGTCGGCGACTGGCTGTCGCGCAAATGGGCCCAGCCGGTCGTCATCGAGAACCGCACCGGAGCGGCCGGAAACATCGGCGCCGAATTCGTCGATCATGCAGCTCCCGACGGCTACACACTGCTTTCCTCGCCGCCACCGCCGCTGGTGATCAACCAGAATCTTTATCCCAACCTTGGTTTCGATCCGGCCAAATTCGAGCCCGTGATCGTCATGGCCCACGTGCCGAACGCACTGATCGTCAATCCAAAGAACCTCAAAGCATCGAGCGTCGCCGAGCTCATCCAGTACCTGCAGCAGAATCCTGACAAAGTAACCGCCGCCACCCAGGGCATCGGCACGACCTCCCACTTGACCGCCGAACTTTTCCAGGTGATGGCGAAGGTGAAGATGCGTTCGATTCCGTATCGCGGGTCGGCGCCCGCGCTTCAGGGCCTGCTCGCCGGCGACGTCGACCTGATGTTCGATAATCTCGGTGTCTCCTTGCCCCTGGTCGAAGGCGGTAACCTCAAGCTGCTCGCGGTGGCGTCGAGCCAGCGCCTGCCGTCGCTTCCAGATGTGCCGACGATCGCGGAAACGCTGCCGGGCTTCGAGGCGGTGGCCTGGTATGCGATCGTCGCGCCGCCGGGCACGCCAAAAAGCATCACCGAAAAGATCAATGCCGATGTCAATGAAGCGCTGCGCCAACCGGAAATGCAGGACCGTCTCAGGAAATTGTCGGCTGAGACCTTTGGCGGTTCGACAGCGAAGGCCGCAAGGTACATGCAGGAAGAGGTTGAGCGGTGGGGCAAGGTGATCAAGGCAGCGGACATCAAGCTCCAATAGTCCGGGCTGCGGCCCCGTAGCCGGTCGTAACCCTCCTGCGCCAATTTCGTCGGCCGGCACGCCAACGCCACAGTCAAATTGCTGCGTTGGCGTTCGGGTAAACCCGTTCCCGGTGAATTTCAGTGCCGGATTCGCTGACGTAGCTTCTTGGAGGCTTGCGGTCTGCCTGGAACTCGGAACAACGGAGTCAATTGATCCGGCTTGGCGTCGAAAATCCCACGCTCGCCCGTGTTGCGCCCGGAACTCTCTCCACGTGCTGGCGTTTGCGTTCCCGCGAGAAGATTCTGCAGCATGATCGGCAGGTATCTTCAAACGCTGACGTAAGCGATTTCGGATTCCTGGTCCGCGATTAAAGGCTGCACTTCGCGATGCATCTCGAGCGACCACTGCCGATGCGGCTGCCGTTGTGGGGCACTTTTCCATGAATGGGCCTCCGGTTGACGCGCCTGACCGTGGCGGCCCTGCCGTGCATGCTTCCTCGGGCTCACGGATCCGTTACGTGATCGCAGCCATTGTTGGTGCAATTTTCATTTTGGCCGGCACGCTGGCAGGGTTGCTGCACAACGTGCATTTTCCCTCGGCCGCCGAGGTGACTTCGCGCCGCGTCATTGCGCTCAAATCCGCTGATGGGCGCGATCTCCTGCAAAAGGGGAACCTGAGATTGCCGCCTGTTGATGCGAAAGACATGCCGGCCAACCTTGTCGATGCCGTGCTGAGCATCGAGGACCGGCACTTCTACCAGCATGGTGCCGTCGATTTCGTGTCCATGCTACGCGCGTTCGGGCAAAATATCGAAGCCGGCAAAGTCGTTGCCGGCGGCAGCACGATCACTCAGCAGCTCGTCAAGATTCTCTTTCTTGGTCCGGAACGCACCTACAAGCGCAAACTCCGGGAGGCGGCGATCTCGATCTGGATCGAGCATCATCTGACAAAGGACCAAATTCTGACGAGCTACTTGAACAACGTCTACCTTGGTTCGGGAGCGACCGGCTTTCCGGCGGCTGCAAAGGTGTACTTCGGCAAGAAAGTCAACGATTTGAGCGTGCCGGAAGCCGCGATGCTTGCCGGAATGATCAGCGCGCCGGGCCATGACGACCCATTTCATGATCTCGAAGCCGCCCGCAGGCGAGCCGCGATCGTGCTTGATGCGATGGTGACGAACGGGAAGTTGCCCGAACAGGCCGCGTTGATGGCAAAGCTACATCCGGCGACACCAAATCCGACAGACACCTCGCCCCCATCGGCCGGCTGGTTTGTCGACTGGGTCTACAACAAGGCGGCGACGGTCACGCCGATGCTTGGCGGCACTGTTCGCATGCGCACGACGCTCGATCTGCGTCTGCAAGAATTGGCGTCAAACATCGTGAAGTCGACGCTGGCCAAATACGGAAGCGAGAAACACGCCGGACAAGCGGCACTCGTTGCGATGCGGCCCGATGGCGCAGTAGTCGCAATGGTCGGGGGGCGAAGCTACGATAACAGCCAGTACAATCGCGCGGTCCAGGCCGAGAGGCAGCCGGGCTCGGCCTTCAAGCTGTTCGACTATTATGCAGCCCTGCGCCAGGGCTTCACCCCCGACGATGAAATTCTCGACGCGCCGATCGATATCCGCGGCTGGCAGCCGGGGAATTACCGGCACCATTACCGCGGCGAAGTCACCCTCGCCGAAGCGTTCGCCAATTCGCTTAACAATGCCGCCGTTCGGCTGTCACAGGAGGTCGGCATCGGCCAGGTAATTGCTGCTGCTCATGACCTCGGCCTGCGGGCGCGGCTCGAAAACAATCCAAGCCTCGCGCTCGGCACCTCCGAGGTAACTCTGCTTGATCTGACATCGGCTTACGCCGCCGTTAGCGCCGGCAAGGCGCCCGTCAATCCGTGGGGCATTTCCGGCGTCCAGATGCCGAATGACCGGGACTATTTACCGGTCAACCGTCCCGACGAGCAGCAGCATAGTCTTGGGCAGTATCAGGCCGAGCTCGTCCGATTGCTGCAGGGCGTGGTTGAGCACGGCACCGGCCGTGCCGCTGCGCTACAGGGGTTTGCGGCCGGCAAGACCGGAACGAGCCAGGACTACAGGGATGCCTGGTTCATCGGGTTCGACAACTCCCTCGTCGTCGGCGTCTGGGTCGGCAATGACGATCACAGTCCGATGCAGGGTATCGTCGGCGGTTCGCTCCCGGCGAAGATTTGGAAGGAGTTTATGGAGCGGGCGAGTGCACCTGACATGGCCGGGGTTATCGGCACAACGCCGCGCGCGTCGTCGACCACGGTAGGACAGTCGAGAGAGCCTTCTGGACTCCCCGATCAAGACAGCGCTTTGCCTCGAGCCGAGGCGTCTCCTGCCGAAACATCTCCTGCCGAGACACAGAGTGCCCAGTGCAATGTTCCGGTCTGCCAGCAATATTATCACTCATTCCGGGCTTCCGACTGCACCTATCAGCCGTACTGGGGAGGACCACGACAATACTGTGCGCGTTGATCGAGCGTGTGCGACATAGGCACAGAGAAAGCCGCTATTCACACAAAAAAAGCCCGCCGGTCGGGACCGGCGGGCATCGCTTGTCGAGCTTGGCCAGGAACAGCCGAGCGGACCGCTCTTCAGAGGTCAGTCCTGAAGATCGCGATCGCGTTCTGCCAGGTTGCTGACCTCATCGATCAGACGGCGGGCGCGGTGACCGAGCCCGTCTTCCGAACCTTCGCCGACCGGCTGGTTGTGGAACTCGGCGTTGTTCAATACCGTCTTGATCTGGCTTGCGAGTTCGTCTCGCTGCTCGGTGATCTCCCCGATTTGCTTGAGATAGCGGGCATAGACCTTGTCGGTGCTGGTGACCGAGCGATTGGACCAGACAAGACTGGCGCGACCGAGCTCACCTTTTGGCGCGTTGAGCTGCTTGAACACCTGAGCCAGCTCGACGAAGTTTTCGCGGCTCTTGCGGATGCCCGGCGGCAGCGCGTTATCCTGCATGAACTCGGCCACGACGCGGCCTTCGTGGAGATAGTCGTCTGTCAGGCCGAGCAGCGCCATGAGCGTCGGCCGTACGTCGGCATGGTCGGTGAACACGCCGTCGTGGCGGCCGAGCGGCTTGACGCCGGGGCCGACCATGGCGACCCAGGTCTGGGTGATCTGCTTCTGGAAGTCGCCGTGGTTCCAGGCAAAGCCGGGAGCTTCGCACACGGGGTCGGTCTTGGTCGTGCAGCCGGTGTTGTTACCCGTCTCGAAGAAATAGTTGTCGTCGCCGAACATGGTGAGCGTCGGCGTGCGCGCCGGGCTCGCGGTAACCATGTGCAGGAGTTTCATTTCGGCCCGGTCAGCCAGCAGCTTCGACAGCTTGTCGGTCTTGTTGGTGATCGGGTTGGTAGCCGTCAGCGCGTCGAGGTCATGCTCCATGGTCCGGGTGAGCGTGTCGGTGGGTCCCGGATTGTTGTTGATGTACATGTTCGGGGCGTCGTCGCTATGCACCGAGAACGGCGTGCTGTTCATCCGTTCCGAGAGCAGAACCTTGTCGAGCGACACCTCGATCTCGCCGACATTCGTGTAAGTACAAGGTGTCGTAACGCCGTCGCAGTTGGTCGGGCTCGGCTTGCCGCCGACAAAATGGTCGTTCTCGTCCGGCACGACGACAAACAGCGTATTGGTCTCGTCGATGCCTTTCGCTTTGAGACGGCTGAAGAAGTTGCCAAAGGCCTGGTCGTAAGCCTTGAGCGCCGCGACATAGCCCGCCTCGCCCGGACCATAGGCATGGCCGCCGTTCGGGTTGCCGGCACCCGCATTCGGAACGTCCAGATGGTGCGGATCATGCGCATCGGCAACATAAGTGTAGACGACTGGAATGCCGGCTTCGAGCATTTTTGCGGCATAGCCTAGCCCGGCCGTGGCCGAAGGATCGAAGTCGGTGGGGAAGCCCGGCTTATTCGAGAAAGGATCGGTGATCACGATGCCATCGAGATCCGTCACCGGACCACTCGGCGAGATCACCGGCTGAACGTTGATGTTGCCATAAAGCGCGGAGAAACCGCTATAACCGCCGGGCTCGTCCGGGAGAAGATCGGGCTTCGCGAAGGAGTTGCTGCACAGGGAGCTACCCTTCGCGCAGTGAACCGCTATGCCTTCGTAATCCTGGGTCGCGGCCGTGCTGGCGACGGACGAGCCAAAGATGTTTGCGATGTCCGTCTTGTTTTCGATTGCAAGACCATTCAAGGAGAAGGCGCCCACGTCGCAGCCAGCGCGGGTATAGGCGACCCACGGCGCCGGCGCGTTCTTTCCATTCTCGTTCACAAGGACGGGCAGGTTTTCGCCGGCTTCAGGATGGCTCTGCGCCGTGGTGGTCGTCCAGTAAACGAAGGAAGTCTGGAAAACGGTCGCGGAATTGTCCTGTTTGAAAATCCCGAAGCTGTTCGAGACCGGGCTGCCGTGACGATCGCCGTAGACCCCCGTCAACCCCGTGAGAATATCGTCGGCGGTGTGGGAGATCAGCGGCGTGTAGTGATTGCCGCTGATGACGCCTTTTCCTTGCAGGAAATTCAAGAGGTTCGGCATCTGCTCGAGGTCAGATGGAACGTTTGGATTGTCGCGCCGCAGGTGAACGTTATCGAATACAATGTAGACGACCCGCTTGACCTGACCGCCGAGGGAATTCAACTGGCACCCCGCGGACGCGGACTGTGTTGCGGCGCCAAGCAATGCGATGCCAAGTGCCGACGCGCTGAAAGCAGCTTTCAATAGTTTCATGCCGTACCTCCTGACGTCGGCGTCATTGAAATGAGTGAATCGATCAGGACGTGCTTCGCCGACATCGGGCCATGTAACTTGTCGGTTGTTGCGAACGGTTGACACGAACATGACGCTTGAACATTGCGCACGAATTGTTCGCGCGCTGGGATGCTCGGGAACGTCGGTCGTCGCGGCGCGATCTCACGCACCGAGGCTGCATGGCAGCGCCAGTCCTGGGTCGCATTCTTGGGTCGCGTTGATTCGTAAACGGTTATTGCTGCCCGGGCGCCCAGAGCAGGACGCCCGAATAGAAAAATGCCCCTGGGGCGAAAACCCCAGGGGCACTATATCGCCTTGTACTGCCGACGTCGCGTCGCTCAGTGCCGATCGTGATCGTGACGGTCGTCGTCATCGCCGCCCGTGGCAAAGACCACGGCGCCGGTCGTCTCGTCGAGAATGACCTTGCGCGGATTCTCCTCACGGCGATCGTCGAAATCGAACATGTGGTCGAGGGTGCCGGCAATGGTGTCGAACGAGCCACCCGGCTGGATGCGCTCACCGTGCAGCCAGTTGTCCTCGACGAAACGCAGCACCGAGGTCTGGTCGGTGAGGGTGTGGTCGACATGGTTGCGCTTGGCGAATGGCGAGACCACCAACAGCGGCATGCGGGTGCCGTAGCCGCAGCGACCCCATTCCGGCTGCCCGAAACCGCCGTTGAGTGTCGGTGCCGGCACCGGCTTGCCCTGCTGGAAGCCATTGCTCGTGTTGCAGACCCCGACCCCGTTGAGGGTATCGACGTCGGGGTTGGTCGACGCGTTCACGACTGGCGGCATCTGGTGATCGTACCAGCCATCAGAGTCGTCATAGAGAATGATGACGGCAGTGTCCGACCATTCAGGGCTTTTCTGCAGGGTGTTGATGACCTGCACCAGGAAATGCTGCTCGTCGAGCGGATCGGAGTAGCCCGCGTGCCCGTCCTGGAACGCCGGTGCCTTCAGGAAGCTCACCGCCGGCAGGTTGTGGGCTTTCAGTGCGTCGAAGAAGTCATGGGTATCGTAATTGTGGTTGGCCGGCTCCGGCGTGTTCGTGTGCGGGATCAGGCTGTGACCGATCGCCGCGACCGAACTTGGACGGGCGTGAGTCGGATTGTGCGTCGACGCATAGTATTGGAACCAGGCGTGGTGCGGGATGTAGTCAACCGAGGTAAAGGCCGGCGTTCCCGGTGCCGTCGGGTTGGTCTCGCGCGCGCAACCGGTGGTGCCGTTGGCGTTGACCACATTGAGATCAAAGCCACCCATGAACGAACCCCAGGTGATGCCCCTGGCGTTGAGGAGATCGCCAATGTTCTTGCCGGCCATCGTCACCTGGTCGAGGGTCGGATTGGAGCATACGTCCATCAGCGGATCGCCGTCGCCGATTTCGGTGATGTTGCTCGAGGTGTGGGCTGCATCGCCCCACGCCTCGTGGGTGCCATGAAGCAATTTGGGCGGGGTCGAGCTATCGAACACATTCAGGGTCGCCGAGACACCGTTGGTCTGGCCGGAGATCAGGTTGATCGCGCCCGGCGTCGAGGGGCCGAACTGCGTGGTATAGTTATTGTCGTTGAGCGCGAAATGCTGGGCGTAGTTCCAGATGGCAGTGGTGGTATTGCCGTCGAAATAGCCCATCACCAACCCCTTGGGGTTCGCAAGACCGGCCGGCGGCGGGCCTGAAGTGCCGACGAAAACCGGGAAGCCGTCCATCTTGCCGTTGTCGTAGGCGCTTTCTTCGGGGCTTTCGTTGTGGCCCTGGTCGTTGGTCAGCGCCTGCGACGGTGACAGCCGGAATGGGTTAGATGCGCCGGCGCCGTTCTTGTTCGGAACGCCCTTGGTCGCCGCCGGAACGGGCGCGACTGGGTTGTTTGGGTTGGCGTTCGGGTTGTTGTTGATCAGATCGACGCCCGCAAGCGGTCCGAAATTGTGGTTCACGTCGAGCGGGTTGATGAGGTTGTTGATCGTCGGCGTATCCTTTTTGGCCACGAACGGAGTTTCGCCGGCGAGATTCTGGGCCTTCGGGTAGGTTGCGAAGTAATGATCGAATGAAACGTTTTCCTGAAAGATCACGACCAGATGCTTGATTGGCGTCGCGGTCTGCACGCGGCGGAAATCGTCGCGGTCGCCGTCGTGATCGTCGGCAACGGCGCCGGCACCCGCTGCCATGAGGGCGAGGGCGGATACCAGACCGAGGGTTCTGGGCAAACGCATGAACATATGCCTCCTGTTGCATATTGGAAAAATGTGATGGGCGAGGCGCGGTGCTGTGATGGGTACGGAAAGCGCCGCGCCGACCCTTCCAGAGCCGTGTCACAGCGCGATGAAGGGAATATGACTTCTTGTTAAATCGTCATTGTTGACATCGATCGCAATCGGCCGCGAGCGATTGGCGGATCGTAGCTACTCTCGCGAAGAAAAAACCGGACGCTATCGGAATAAATCGAGCGCATCATTGTTGCGCGCTGGGCGCCAATCACACCAATCAACAGCCGAAACCGCGGAGCTCATGGATCCGTCCCCGGGTCTTGTCGCGCGAATGCTTTCGTTTCTTCATCCAAATAGACAATGGATGTCATCGTCGCGGAATAGAACGCTCCTGTTGCCACCACCCCACAATATCCAAATCCAACAGGAGAGAGCTATGTTGAAAGCTTCGCTTGCGCGGAGTCTTAGCCGATTGCTGCTCGGTGCGTCCGTAACAGCCCTTGCACTTTCGCAAAGTGTTCGCGCGGAGGACGGGCGCGATCGGGATGACGCCAAAAATCCGATTGAACAGATCAAGACCGCATCGCCGATCAAGCATGTCATTGTTATCGTCGGCGAAAATCGCAGCTTTGACCACCTGTTCGCCACCTACGTGCCGAAGTCACGCAGCGAACGGGTGTTGAACCTGTTGTCCGAAGACATCATCAAAGCCGACGGGTCGCCTGACGAAAATTTCGCCAAGGCGCATCAGTTCCAGATCACGTCCGCGCCGAATGGCGGAAAGTTCTTCGTCAGCGCTGGATCAGCCAACAAAACCCTATACACAACGCTCCCCGCACCCGACATCGGCGGCGTGCCGACCAATGCGCCGTTTGCTGCTGTCCTCGGCGTGCCGGGCGGCGACCCCGGCCTGGCCGCCGCCGACCAGTTCCTGTTCGGGACCGGGGGCACGGGTCTTGCTGCCACCTTGGGTCCGGATACCCGCATCACCAACGTCAACACGCTGCCCCCCGGGCCATTCCAGATGACCGGGGCGACCATGCCCTATGATGCCTATACCGCCGACACCATCCATCAGTTCTTCCAGATGTACCAGCAGATGGATTGCGCGATCGACAAGGAACATGCCACGCGGCGCAACCCGACCGGCTGCTTGCACGACCTGCAGTCGGCGATCACCACGAGCTACTCGACCCCGCTCGGCGGCACGCCGCACGATACCGGCCAGACCATGGCCTTCTTCATCATGCAGAAAGGCGATGTGCCGTTCCTGAAATTTCTCGCCGACAATTACACCATGAGCGACAATTATCATCAGCCTGTCATGGGTGGAACGTGGCCCGACAGCATGCCGCTTGGCTTTGCCGATCAGATATTTTTCGGTGACGGCCAGGGCAACGCGGTGACGCCGCCGGCCAGCAGCATCTACAATCCCGATCCGCAGCCCAACACGCTGAACCTGTACACCTCGCGCAAGCAGTGGTTCAATTGCTCCGATCCGACGGCGCCGGGGGTCAAGCCGATCCTGGATTATCTCGCCAAGTTGCCTTACACCGTGCAGACAAAGTGCGACGCGGGCCACTATTACCCCGCGGTGAACATCAACCCGGCCTGGACGCCGCAAGGCACGCCCACCGGGGCCGGCTCCGTTCCGACCGTCACCATGACCAGTATCGGCGATCTCCTGAGCGCGAAGAACATTCCGTGGAAATATTATGGCGGCGGCTACAATGCTTCCGGGGTGACTACCAATCCATTCAACGGAAGCTACTGCAACATCTGCAACCCGTTTGAGTATCAGTTGAACTATCCGGCGATGCGCGCCGACCACATGCGTGACGTCACCGACCTGTTCACCGATCTCAAGAATGGCACCTTGCCGGCGGTGTCCTACGTCAAACCGGACGGTCTCCTGGACGGCCACCCGGCATCGTCCAAGTTCGATCTGTTCGAGGCCTTCACCAAGAACATCATCGAGCTCGCCCAAAGCAACAAGGAGCAATGGGAAAGCACGGCGATCTTCGTCACGGTCGACGAGGGTGGCGGATATTACGACTCCGGCTTCATCCAGCCTGTCGACTTCTTCGGCACCGGGCCGCGCATCCCCATGATCGCTGTCTCGCCGTTCTCGCGTGGCGGTCACATCAGCCACGTCTATAACGAGCACTCTTCGTTCGTGAAATTCGTGGAACGCAACTGGCATCTCGGCAAGCTCACTGCGCGCAGCCGCGACAACCTACCCAATCCGCGGATGGACGACGACAACGCTTACGTTCCCGTCAACATGCCGGCGATCGGTGATCTGTTCGACATGTTCGATTTCGACAGGGATCATGACCGGGACGGAGACCGGGATTCCCGATAATTGGCCGAAGCAAGTATGAACTAGATCAAGCGGGTAAGGGCCGGTCTGCTACCGGCCCTTACTCTTTTTCGGCTTCCGTGAGCGTCATGAGATGAGAGCGTTCCCGCGCTTGCGTTCCGGTCGGTATTTGCGAACGCAGCTGCCACTCGCCGATGATGCCAAATCGCGAATCCGCGTCGCTCTGTCGAAACAGGGCAATTCTGTCGATTGCGAGAGTTTCCAGTCCGATTTCGGAGAGGTGCTGGCGCAGCATCGCCACGATTATCGCACTGTCTTCACGGTAATGAAGCCGCTGATCTGATCGACCACCTGCTCGATGCGCGCCGCGCCCTCTCGGCGAAGGATTGGCAAGAGTGAGGAATATGATCGAGCCTGGCCCGAGCGCGCGGAGGGCTCATTGTGGTAGCACTTGGCCAAGGATGATATGTCTGGCATTCATCCCGGTGGTGAACCGGTCAAAGAGGGGTTTGGGTGGTGGCGGATTGGATCGGTGCTAGTTGTCCAGTGCCGTCGGAAGCGCATGCAAGGCTTGCCCTGCAAAGGCAGGCTAGCCTGACAAAGCCGGCGGGCTCGCTCGGTGATCTCGAGCGGTTGGCTATCGATCTCGCGGCGCTGCAACGAACCGACCGACCCAGCGCAATCCGGGCTCCGATCATTGTCTTCGCCGGCGACCACGGTGTTGCGGCGAAAGGCGTATCAGCCTACCCGTCAGATGTCACCGTTCAGATGCTGCACAATTTCGCAAACGGCGGCGCGGCGATATCCGTACTTGCCCGTGAGCTTGGCGTGCCGCTGCTGGTAGTGGATGCTGGCACCCTATCGGACCATCCGGTCCCAGGTGTGGTGACCGACAAGCCGCGATGCGGCACGCGCGACTTCAGTGAGGAGCCCGCGTTGACGGCGGCCGAGGTGGTTCAGGCGCTCAGATGCGGGCGGCGAGCACTTGGTCAGGTGATCGCGGCGGGAGCCGATCTGGTCATTCTCGGGGAAATGGGGATCGGAAACACGACGTCCGCTGCAGCGATGGCCTGCGCGCTCACCGGCCGACGTGCCGAAATCGTGGTCGGTAACGGAACCGGCCTCGATGACGCCGGTCGCGAGCGCAAGACGCGCGTAATCAGGCAAGCTCTCGCGTTCCACGACATTGAAGGGCCCGGCAGCAAAGTCGAGGACATCCTTGCGGCGGTCGGTGGGCTGGAGATTATCGCATTGACGGGGGCTATCATCGCGTCCGCACAGAATGGTGTTCCGGTGCTGATCGACGGCTTCATCGTGTCCGTTGCGGCGCTCGCGGCCGTCCGCATCAATCCGTCGTGTCGTCCATGGATGTTGTTCTCGCATCGATCCGCCGAGCGCGGCCATCAACTGGTGCTCGACGAACTGGGTGCTCGACCGATCCTGGATCTTGGGCTGCGGCTCGGGGAGGGATCGGGGGCGGCGCTGGCATTACCGATTTTGCGTCTCGCCTGTGCCCTGCACGGCGGCATGGCAACCTTCGATGAAGCAACGGTATCAGGGCGCATCGCCTGATGTTGATCGATCTTCTTCGTCACGGCGCGACCGATCGTGAAGGACATCTTGACGGTAAAGCCGATCACCCTCTTTCGGCGGAAGGCTGGGCGCAGTTCAGCTCACAAACGGAACATCGCAGCTGGTCAAGTATCGTGAGTTCGCCTCTACTGCGCGCGCGCGACGCGGCGGAGGCGCTTGCGAAGGCGCGGAATCTGGTTCTGAGGGTCGATGACGATTGGGCCGAGTTGGATTTCGGCCTGTGGGATGGCCGGCGCAAATCTGAACTCGAGGCCGAGCCAGCGACACATGCGGCGCTCGCCGCGTTCTATCGCGATCCCCGGGCTAATCCGCCTCCGGGCGGTCGACCATGGGCAAGCTTTGAGACACGAATTGCTCGCGCTTTGGCGCGCCTTGCTGATCCGTCAAGCCGGGGGCCTGTACTCGTCGTGACCCATGCAGGACCAATGCGCCTGGCGCTGCATCAGGTCTGCGGGCTGCCGCTCGACGGCCTCTGGGCATTGCGTATTGGATTTGGCACGCGCATTCGGCTAAATCTCGAATTCGCCGCCGATGCGAAAATGTGGGGCGAGCTTGTCGAGATCAGCCAGCCATGATTCCGCGCGGATTGATTGTCGCCGTCCAGTTTCTGACGCGGCTCCCGACACCTCGGGTCACCGATCCCACGCCGCGCGACCTAAGCGATTGCGCCGACTTCTTTCCGCTGGTCGGCGCCATGATCGGCGCGGCAGTGGCGCTGGCGGTTTGGGCTCTGAGGCCGGTCGATCCCTGGATCGGCGCACTTATCGGCGTCATCACCTGGGTATGGATCACCGGTGGACTACACCTTGACGGCCTCGGCGATGTCGCCGACGCCTTCGGTGCCTCGCATCGGGTTCGCGAACGCTTCCTTGAAGTCCTGAGCGATCCCCACGCCGGCAATTTCGCCGTCATGGCCATCACCCTCCAGGTTGCAAGCAAGTTGGTGCTGCTGGCGTTAATGCCCGCGACTGCATCGCCTTGGGCGGTGATCCTCATTGCGGCCTGGGCCCGCTTTGGAGCGCTCGTGTGGAGCAACACCGTCCCGTCCCTGAAGTCAGGTCTCGGGGAACGGTTCGCGTCGGATATCCGCTGGTCGATGATCGGAGCGTGGAGCATTGTGCTGATCGGGGCCAGCGTATGGGTTGCCGTTCCGCTGCTGGTCGCGCTCGCGATCATCCCGCTTGGGAGCCTGTTCTGGCGCCGGCGGCTCGGTGGCATCAACGGTGACTGTCTGGGTGCGAGCGTTGAAGTGACGGAGAGCCTGCTGCTGCTGGCCCTCATCCTTGGCAAGCTGTGACGAAGGCCGTCATGCACCCGACAATGCCGCGGAGAGGCGGTCCCATGCCTGTTCATCTCCGGGCAGCCCAAATCGCAGCCACTGTGGCTCGCGCGGAAAGACGCGAATGTGAATGCCATGGCGTCCCAACCGCTCAGTGATCTTCGTGGCGTCGAAATGACGGGCCAGGCAAAAAAGCGGCGTCCCGCCGAGCAGGGTAAAACCCGCAGCTTGCAGCATGGCATCGATTCGCTGCCGATCAGACTGAAGCCGCACGGTCGCCTCCGCAAGCCAGTGCGGGTCGCGCAGCGCTGCCTCGCCGATCGACAGCGCGGAGCCCGAAACAGCCCAGGGTCCGAGCTCGCCACGGATGCTTCTTGCGAGGGAGACGTCGGCAATCGCAAAGCCGAGCCGCAACCCCGCCAATCCGTAAGCTTTCCCAAACGACCTCAAAGCGATCGTGGCCGGCGGCGGGTCCGAGGCAATGCTCGCGGCTTGCGGAAGCATGTCGATGAAAGCTTCATCGACGACGAGCAGCCCATTCCTTTTCGCAAGCGCCGATGCAACGCCGCGAAGCTGCGCAACTGAAGTGACGCGTCCAGTCGGGTTGTCGGGATTGACGACGACGACAACATCGGCGTGCTCGCTCTGCCCGAGATCCCCCACCACCGAAACGCGATGGCCTTGGCGCAGCCAGCAGGCCTCATGCTCCTCATAGCTGGGCCCGAGAACTACAACGTGAGACGTCGGGACGAGCCGGGGAAGAAGCTGGATCAACGCCTGTGTCCCCGGTGCGGCGGCGATCATCTTGCAGTCGGGAACGCGATAGCTGAGCGCTGCCGCAGCCAGCAAAGCCTCCGCTTCAGCGCGCGTCGGCAGTCGCGACCAGACACCCGTCGCCAGTTCGGGAACAGGGAAGGGAACAGGATTGATGCCGGTCGAAAGATCGATCCACGGCTCCGGCGCGCCCGGATGCGTTTTGCGCGCCACGTCCAGATCGCCGCCATGTGAGATCAGTTCCGCAGTGGCGGGCTGCGTGATAGGCAGGGCCCTCATACCACCCAGGTGTTCCGGATCACGCATGTTTGCCGAACTCGCTTTTACAGCGCTTGCTATCGAAGCCGCGTTCGGATTTCCGGACATCCTTTATCGCAGGATCGGCCATCCCGTCGGCTGGATCGGGACGCTGATAGCACGGTGCGACCGGGCCTGGAACCGTCAAGCGTTTTCGTTCCGTCGCCGCCGTATGCTTGGCCTTGGCACGCTGCTTTTGCTGTTCGTCGTCAGCGCTCTCGCGGGGGTGGCCATCTTCCTGCTGGCGCAACATTTCCTCACCGGGCTGGCAAGCACACTTGCTTGCGGAGCGCTGGCCAGCACGCTTCTTGCCCAGCGCAGTCTTGATGCGCATGTCCGGGCCGTTGCCGATGCGCTGGAGCAGAAGGGCATCGAGGCAGGCCGTCATGCCGTGTCGATGATCGTCGGTCGCGACACGGCCAGCTTGGACGAAGCCGGTGTCAGCCGCGCCGCGATCGAAAGCCTCGCCGAAAATTTTTCCGATGGTGTCGTGGCGCCGCTGTTCTGGCTGCTAGTTGCCGGATTGCCCGGTATTTTCAGCTATAAGGCGATCAATACGGCGGACAGCATGATTGGCCACAAATCCGATTCCTATCTGGCCTTTGGCTGGGCTTCGGCGCGAGCGGACGACCTGGTCAATCTGCCGGCTTCGCGACTCTCCGCGCTTTGGCTGGTGCTGGCCTCAACGGCATTATCCGGGCTTTCTCCCCGTCGCGCGATCGCAGCCGTGTGGCGCGATGCAGGCACACATCGTTCGCCGAATGCCGGATGGCCGGAAGCAGCGATGGCGGGAGCGCTAGGCCTGAGGCTCGCCGGACCACGTGTCTATGAGGGAACGGTCGTCGATGACGATTGGGTTGGCGACGGCCGTGAGACAGCCAATGCCAAAGACATTCGCGCGGCTCTCACGCATTACCGGGTTGCATGCGCAATTCAACTCGCGTGCGTCACGGCATTAGCCATTGCTACCCCGTTGCTTTGAGGTTCGGGACGCGCGCCAGCTCGAGGAGCCGGTTGCAGTCGATGTGTCGCTCGATGTGGTCTGCCAGCCGATCCAACGTTGCCTCGACGTCGGCCTCATAGGCGAGAGCGGAAGGTTGGCTTGCAACGCGGCGCAGCCAGTGGCCGCGCTGCCGGTCGTCGGAAAAAAGCCCGTGAACGTAGCATCCAGCGATGCGGCCCGAGGCATCGATGGCTCCTTCCGCTCGTCTATCGGCGAACCGCAACAGCGGTTTCGCGCAGGCAGCGCCGCTCGTGCGTCCGACGTGCATCTCGTATCCTTTAAACGGCGCCGTCCCGTCCGCACTCTCACCCAGAATATCGACAAGTACCTTGTCGCCCCCGAGCACTGTCTCGACATCCAGCAGGCCAAGGCCTGCAACCGAGCCGGCGGGCCCCTCGATTCCGTCTGGATCGGAAATTTTCGTGCCGAGCATCTGATACCCACCGCAAATTCCAAGCACATGACCGCCGCGGCGCACATGCGCCTTGAGGTCGATGTCCCATCCGCTTTCGCGCAGCGCGGTGAGATCGGCAATGGTAGCCTTGGATCCCGGCAGGATCACGAGCGCGGCGTCGCCGGGAATGGGCTCGCCAAGTCTTAAGAAGGCAAGATCGACGCCGGTCTCAAGCCGCAACGGATCGAAATCGTCGAAATTCGAGACACGAGGGTAGGCGAGCACGACGACCAAGGTGCGGTCACTTCTGCCGCGAACCGGACCAACGACGAGCCCGAGCGCATCCTCGGCGGGCAGCCGGTGCGCTAACTCGAAGAAGGGCACGAGGCCCAGCGGCTGCCAGCCCGTGTGCCTTGCGATGGCGGCCATCCCATCGTTGAAAAGCGACGGATCGCCGCGAAACTTGTTGATGATGAACCCTGCGATCGTCGCGGCATCCTCGGCGGCGATAACGGTCTTGGTGCCGACCAGGCTTGCGATCACGCCGCCCCGGTCGATGTCACCGACCAGCACGACCGGCACGCCGGCTGCGCGCGCAAAGCCCATATTGGCGATGTCGCCGGCTCTTAAGTTTACTTCTGAGGCCGAGCCTGCGCCTTCGACCAGCACGAGATCGGCTTCGCGTGCAAGACGGTGCAGGCTTTCAAGCACGGCCCCCAGAAGGGCGGGCTTCATGGCCTGGTACTCGCGAGCTTTGGCGTTGCCGACGACGCGGCCCTGGACGACCACCTGCGACCCGATTTCGCTCTGCGGCTTCAGCAAAATGGGGTTCATGTGAATGCTCGGCTGCACGCGGGCCGCCCGCGCTTGCAGCGCCTGCGCGCGTCCGATCTCGCCGCCGTCAGCGGTGACGGCGGCATTGTTCGACATGTTCTGCGGCTTGAACGGCCTCACCCGAAGGCCACGATTGGCGAACGCACGTGCCAGACCCGCAACAAGAAGGGACTTGCCGACATCCGAGCCGGTGCCCTGCAGCATGATTGCGCGTGCAGCCATCAAAACTCGATGCCCGCCTGTGCTTTGACGCCGGCTGCGAAGTGGTGCTTCACAGCTGTCATCTCGGTCACGAGGTCTGCGGCTTCGATCAGTTCAGGCTTGGCATTGCGGCCGGTGACGACGACGTGCAAGCCCGGCCGCCGGCTCACGAACGCCGCAAGTATTCTGTCGAGGTCGAGATGTTCATAGCGCAAGGAGATGTTGAGCTCATCGAGGATCAGCAACTGGATCGAAGGATCTTCCATCAGCTCGGTCGCCCTGGCCCATGCACGCTCCGCGGCGGCGACATCTCGCGCGCGGTCTTGGGTTTCCCACGTAAAACCTTCGCCCAGCGTGTGCCATGTGACCTGGTCGCCGAAGCGCTCGATCGCGGTACGCTCGCCGGTTTGCCAGGCTCCCTTGCCGAACTGCACCACGCCGCAGCGAAACCCTCGGCCAATGGCGCGGAGCAGGAGACCGAACGCCGCGGTCGACTTGCCCTTGCCCTTGCCGGTGTGGACGATGAGCAACCCTTTCTCGATTGTCTTCGCGGCGACCTCGGCGTCCTGGGCTGCCTTGCGGTTGGCCATCTTGGCCTTGTGGCGTGCTTCCTCGTCGGTTTCGGGGGTCATGGATGCATCCTCGAATTGGCTTATTTCAGAATGAGCGGCAATCCCGCGGCGATCAAGACGGCGCGGTCGGCCATGGCAGCGACCTGCATGTTGACGCGTCCCTGGCCATCGCGAAATTCCCGCGCCAGCGCATTGTCGGGAACGATCCCAAGACCGACTTCATTGGAGACGACAACAAGAGGTCCGCTGGCGTCACCTAGGGCAGTGATGAGCCGCTGCTGCTCGGCGATCAAATCCCGGCCAGCCAGCATGACGTTGCTGAGCCAGAGCGTGAGACAATCGACCAGGACGGCTTGTTCCTCATTTCCATGTGCTGCGATCGCGCCGGGCAAATCGAGTGGGGCCTCGACCGTGCGCCACCTGCCGTCGCGCCGGTTCCGGTGGGTCGCAATTTTGGCCGACATCTCGCCATCATGGACTTCCGCGGTTGCGATATAGATCCAGGGCGGAGCGCAGTCCATCACCAACCCCTCGGCATATCGGCTCTTTCCCGACCGCGCGCCGCCGAGAACAAAGGTCAGATGAGGCAGGGCGACGTTCATGATCAGCGAATTCGATTGACGGGGGTTGATCCTTGCCCTTATCAATCGGGTGACGGTTCCCCGCAAGGGGATTGAATGGGAATGCGGTCAGGGGTCGTTAGCCTTCAGAGGCATGGGGCCCCAAATCCGCGGCTGCCCCCGCAACTGTAGTCGGTGAGCTGAAGGCCAAGACACCACTGGGAAACCGGGAAGGTGGCCGGATGCGGTGACCCGAGAGCCAGGAGACCTGCCGTCGAAACGCTGTTATCCGGCTCATCGCGCGGGGCGTCGCGATGATCTTGTGAAGGCTCACGAGCTGATGACGAGTGTCGTCGCGACTGAGCTCCGTCGGAAGCGGCACCAAAGCCAGGGCACACGAAGCCCACGACGACGGAGGTCCGCGATGAAAACCTTGCTCAAAAGGTTTGCCGTGATTGCAGCTTGTGCCGCGATGCTTGGCGCTGTCGCGGCTGCTGCTGCCGGCTTCCCGAACTGAGTGCGGCTAGCACATGACCGAGTTCATCGACGCCGGGGCCTCTCCGCGCTCATGCGCCTCAAAGCTGTTTGTCTGCATCACCTGCCGCCTGATCGGCGAGACCACTGAGGATCAGGAACGTCCCGGCGCGCGTCTCATGACGACGCTGTCGCAGCTTCTTGAGGGGGGCGGGCAGGAGATCGAGATCGTGCCGATCGAATGCCTGTCCAATTGCACGCGCGGCTGCACGGTGGCCGTCTCGGGGCCGGGAAAGTGGACTTACGTGATCGGCGCGCTCGACCCCGAGCAGCATGCCGATGACGTGGTCCGGTTTGCGCGGCTCCACCACGCCCATGACGAGGGGCTGCCGGTCTGGCGGGAGCGGCCAGTCCATATCCGCAAGAACACCATTGCGCGAGTGCCGCCGCTCGCCACCTAGCACCAGAAAATTTGGAGACGGCATCCCGATGACATCCCTTGCCAAGGTTCCTTGTACGATCGTCACCGGCTTCCTCGGCGCCGGCAAGACCACGTTGGTCCGTCATGTCCTTGAAAATGCCGGGGGGCGCCGCCTAGCGGTGATCGTCAACGAATTCGGCGACATCGGCATCGACGGCGAGATTCTCAGAAGCTGCGGCATCGAGAGCTGTCCGGAAGAGCGCATCGTCGAGCTGTCCAACGGTTGCATCTGCTGCACGGTGGCGGATGATTTCGTTCCTGCACTCAGACGTCTCCTCGACCACCCGGCTCCGCCGGAGCACATCGTCATCGAGACGTCTGGCCTGGCCCTTCCCAAACCACTGGTGCAGGCCTTCAACTGGCCGGAGATCGCCTCGCGCGTCACCGTCGACGGCGTTGTCGCCGTGGTCGACGGCGCGGCCGTTGCCGCGGGACGGTTCGCGGACGATCCGGATGCTGTCGGCCGCCAGCGCGCGCAGGACACCGCGCTCGATCACGACAATCCGCTCGAGGAAGTCTATGAAGACCAGCTTCTGTGTGCTGATCTCGTTGTGCTCAACAAGGCCGATCTGATGTCGGTGCAACAACGGCGCGAGGTGACCGGCGAGATCGGACGGGTGGTTTCCGGATCGGTCAAGATCGTCGAGGTGGAGAACGGCCGCGTGTCGCCTACCGTCCTTTTGGGGCTAGGGGTCGCAGCCGAAGATGACATTGCAAATCGGTTCTCCCATCACGACGCTGAGACCGAGCACGATCACGACGATTTCGAGTCCTTTGTCATCGATCTCAGGCGCTTCGAAGCGCCGCAAACCCTGGTTGAGAAAATTGCCGAGGCGGCGGCGAAGCATGACATCCTTCGCGTCAAGGGTTTCGTCGAGATTTCCGGCAAGCCGATGCGGCTTCTGATTCAGGGTGTAGGGTCCCGCATCCAGCACCGGTTCGATCGTGCGTGGCAAAAGGACGAGAACCGCCGCAGCCGTCTGGTTGTGATCGGCCAGAAGGGGCTCGATACGGCCGCTATTCGAAACCTGATCCAGGATTAATCACGCATGCATCTGCTGGCGACCCAGATCGCGAAACTGGACGAGACGGATGCCGCTATCGATCTCCAGCAGTCGCCGGCTGATGTCGTCGTACTCTCTTTCGCCGACAGCGATTTGTCCGCGCTCGCCGCTGCGTGGCAGATGGACGCCGACATACTGCCGACGCTGAGATTGGCAAGTCTCAAAAAGCTGAAGCACCCGATGTCGGTGGACCTCTATGCCGAGGCGGTCGTCGCGCATGCGCGGGCGGTCATCGTTCGTTGTCTCGGTGGTTTCGACTACTGGCGATACGGGTTGGAAATAATCGGTGCCGTTGCGCGCAAGAACGGCATCCTGTTCGCCGCCTTGCCCGGCGACGATCGCCCCGATCTCCGGTTGGCGGAAATCTCCACGATGACGGCAGAGACGCTGTCTCGCCTGGATGGGTTCTTCCGCGAAGGCGGACCGGAGAATCTCCGGCAAGCCATGAGATATGTCGGCAGCCTTCTCTCTCTCGACATCTCCTGGACCGATTCGATGCCGATCGGACCGGTAACCGGATTTTCCGCAGACGGGCGCGCGGTACCTCCAGAGGATTTATTCAGCGAAGTCGACGAGCGTCCCGTTGCGCTTGTCCTGTTCTACAAAGCAAGCCTGCTGGCCGCGGACACCGCTCCCATCCATGCGCTGATGGCGGCGCTCGACGCGCAGGAACTGATGCCGGTAGCGGTCGCCGTCTCCAGTCTCAAGGACCCTGCAGCGCGGGAGGGTATCCAGAAGCTGATCGCGGCGCGGCGGCCGGCGATCATCCTCAACGCG
>Ga0209473_1000614_pt1 | contig 20756 bp, 16 predicted proteins | sample GraSoiAngelo_133_FD_185890 | JGI IMG/M metagenome (GOLD analysis project Ga0209473, IMG submission 185890) | Grasslands soil microbial communities from the Angelo Coastal Reserve, California, USA - 14_0929_05_20cm (SPAdes) (version 2) | ecosystem: Environmental > Terrestrial > Soil > Grasslands ...
GACGTCCGTGTCTACCACAATGGCTTTCTTGATGTCGCCGTCCGCCTGCAGCTTGCGAATCGCCACGGCCACATCGTGAATCGCGCAAAAGCCTTCTCCATGCTCAGGGTACGCGTGATGAAAACCCCCGCTCAGGTTCGAGCCGAATCCGTCGCGCAGCGCCATTTGGCCCGCGAGTATCGATCCGCCGGCCGCCAGCCAAACCGCCTCGACCAGTTCTGGCGAGTACGGCACTTCCAGACGCATCACATCACTGGCCGTGAGCGTGCCGGTTTTCAACTTTCGCACCCACTCCTCCGTATGCACGCGCAAAATATCTTCGTCGCTGGCCGGCTCGGGCCGCAGAATATCCTCTTTCTTTGCCAGACCTTGACTTAAGAGCATCTCGTAAATCAGCCGGAATTTTTGCGAGGGGAAAACATGTGTTCCGAGGTGTAAATCATAGCGGTCATGATAAACAAGCTTGAATGGAAGGGAACCCTTCATGGGACGAAGCCAGGGGTGCCTTTTCTCGGATCTCTAATCTCAGATCTCCGACCTCTGTTTTAGTTCTCGCGCTCCAGAATGAAATCGGGGAGCGTGGCCAGCGCCTGCGCATATTCCGAGTCGCGATGGCCATTGAGGCAAGCCTTGGCCCGCCGCGCATAGTCTTGGGCCAGGCAGCGCGCGCGCTCGAGCGCGCCGGAGTCGTGCACCAGGGAAACGATCGTCTCCGGCCGCACGGAGTCAAATTCCTTTTCCGCAAGGACTCGCGCGACGAGTTCGCGCGCCTCGCGATGACCGTTTTCCATCGCATAAATGAGCGGCAGCGTGACTTTGCCTTCTTTCAAATCGCTCAACACAGGCTTACCCAATTGCTGAGCCGACGCTGTGAAATCCAGCAAATCATCCACCAACTGGAACGCCAGTCCCGCGTTCCTTCCGTACTCCGCCAGCGCCTGTTCTTCCTCGTCTTCGAGCCGTCCTAATACCGCGCCCAAGCGCGCGCAGCCGCTGAACAAGCACGCGGTCTTGTAAGTGGCCAGGCGCAACGCATCTTCCTCCGTCACGTCGATGCGGCCGATCTTTTCCAATTGGATCAACTCGCCTTCCACCATTTTTTGTGTCAGGTCAATAAGGATATCGAGAATGTGGAAGTTCCGCTCTTCCAGCGCCATTTGGAACGATTGCATGTACAGCCAGTCACCTGTCAGCACGCTGCGATGATTCCCCCACCGGGCGTTCGCCGAAGGACGCCCGCGCCGCGTGCCGGCGCTGTCAATCACATCGTCGTGAATCAGCGTGGCGCTGTGAAGCAACTCGACAACGGCCGCCAGGCGAATGGCGCTGCGGTCTTTTCGCCCCGCATAATTCGCTGAGAGCAGCAGGAGCGCAGGACGCAAGCGCTTTCCCCCGCCCCCCAGCAGATACGCGGCAATTTCGGACACCGCGGGAAACGCCGTATCGCTTCGACGGGCGAGCTCGTCTTCCACCAGGGCGAGGTCGTCGCGGACAAGATCGAACACCTCTTTGACCGTGAGCAGTGCGATGGCCTTCCTCCTGGTCTTTTCTACGTTCGGGATTCGGCGGCCGTAGACTTCTGCCGCCGCGGAAGACGGAAAAGACGCCTGAAATTCTCCGAAGTCGCGGCGGCAATTTCGTCAGCCGACAAGTCTCTCACACTCGCAAGCATGCGCGCTACTTCGGCAACATAAGCGGGTTCGTTGCGCTTGCCGCGGTAAGCCTGCGGCGCCAAATACGGAGAGTCCGTCTCAATCAGGATTTTTTCCAGCGGCAAAGCCTTCGCAACGTCGCGAAGGTTCTGCCCCTTCGGATAGGTCGAATTGCCTGCAAAAGAAATCAGGAAACCCATTTCGATTCCGCGCCGTGCGTCCTCAAGACTGCTGCTGAAACAGTGCAAAATCCCGCCGATACCCGTGAGCTTCCAATGCTCTTCCAGCATGTTCATGCAATCTGACCACGCATCGCGGCAATGAATGATGATGGGAAGTCTTTCTTGCGCCGCCAGCGCCATTTGCTCACGAAAAACTCTATGCTGCGTTTCTCGTGGCGAGTGGTCGTAGAAATAGTCGAGCCCGATTTCGCCCCAGGCGATGACCTTGGCATGTTTCGACAGTCGTGCTAGTTCATCCAGGTGCTGGCGCGTGACTTCTTTTGCCTCGTGAGGATGAATGCCCACGGTGGCGTAAATCCAATCGTGTTTCTCGGCGAACGGTAGTGCGGAGTCGAGTTTTTCAGGTCCGGGACCTGTGCCAATCGCCAGAAGTGTGGTTATGCCCGCAGCGCGCGCCCGTTCAAGCATGGCCTCGCGGTCTTCCGCAAACTGCGGAAAATCAATGTGCGCGTGCGAATCAATCAGTTCCATTGTCTGTGATGCCAGGCTGCGGCAGGCATAAGCGCATGATATATAGCATGCGCTTACTTAAGACGGGCGCCGATTTCCACGTCTTCGTCCGGGAAGCCCGCCAGCACCGGCCGCCCTTCCGGTCCGACCGACGCCGCAATGATCATGCCGTTCGACTCGACGCCACGCAGCTTGCGCGGCGCAAGATTCACGACCACGGCCACCTTGCGCCCAACCAGTTTTTCCGGCTCGTAGTACTGCGCAATGCCCGCGCAAATCTGCCGAATCTCCGTACCAATGTCCACGGTTAGCTTCAGCAGCTTGTCTGCACCGACAATGCGCTCCGCCGTTTTGATTTGTCCCACGCGCATCTCGACTTTGGCAAAATCCTCGATGCCGATTTTCTCCGGCGCCGCTTGCGGTGCCGCCGCGGCTCCTCCCGGAGTTGTGCTCGCCGCAGGCTTCGCGGGCGGCGCAGCCAGTCCAGGATTCAATTCTTCGTTTGCCATTGCTTCAATCCTTTCTATCGCCTCGTTTTTATCCACACGCGGGAACAGCGGTTGTGCATGCCCTAGTTGCTTCCCTGGCGTCAATTGGCCCCAGCGAAGCCCGTCAAGCTCCAGCGCCGCTACGGAACCCGGTAGTCCAAGCAATGCCCACACTTTTTCCGTGCTCGCCGGCAAAACAGGATGCGCCAGCACAGTAACGATCCGCAGCAATTCCGCCGTGGTCCACAGAACCGTAGTCTTCCGCGCTTGCTCTTCCTCGGAATTTCCCAGTGCCCAGGGCTGCTCCGTCGTGAGGTACTTGTCCGCCGAGGCAATTACGCCCCAAATCGCTTCCAGGGCGCGGGCGAAACTCAGATTTTCGTAGTTTTCGAGCACTTCGCCAATCGCATTCTGAACTTCCTTCGCCAATGCCTCGTCCTGCGGCTTGCGTTCCGTAGCTTTCGGAATCTTTCCGCCGAAATTTCTCTCAATGAGCGCGGCGGTACGGCTGGCGAGATTGCCGAGGCCGTTCGCGAGGTCGCTGTTATAGCGCGTGACCAGCGCGTCGTAACTGAAATTGCCGTCCTGGCCGAAAACTACTTCGCGGAGCAGAAAATAACGCAGCGCGTCCATGCCCAGCATGTTGGCAATCGGGCGCGGCAAGACAACGTTGCCCTTGGACTTGCTCATTTTGGCCGCGTCCATCAGGAACCAGCCGTGCGCCCACACCTGCTTGGGCACCGGTTGCATCGCCGCCATCAGAAACGCGGGCCAATAAACGGTGTGGAAGCGAATAATGTCTTTGCCGACGAGATGCACGTCTGCCGGCCACATCCCGCGCCGTTCGAACTCCGGGCCGCCCACCGCGCTGAGATAAGCTGTAAGCGCGTCAAACCAAACATAAAAAACATGCGGTTCTTCTCCCGGAACGGGAATGCCCCACCGAATGGTCGTGCGCGTGATGCTGAGATCTTTGAGCCCGCCTTCCACGAAACTCACAATCTCGTTGCGGCGCGATTCCGGCCGGATGAAATCCGGATTCTTTTTGTAGAAATCGAGTAGCGGCTTCTGGAACGCGGAGAGCTTAAAAAAATAGTTTTCTTCGGTGATCGTTTCCGTGGGGCGGCCGCAATCGGGACAGTTGTCGCCCGGCTTCGCGTCATTCACAAAAGCATTGTCGTAGATACAGTATTGGCCGGTGTATTGGCCTTTATAGACGTAACCATTCTCGCGGCACAGCCGAAACAGCCATTGCACCGTTCGAACGTGATGCAGGTCCGTGGTGCGGACAAACTCGTCCGCAGTGAGTCCAAGCTCATCCCACAGCGCGCGCCACTCCGCCGCCATTTTGGCGACAAACGCGGATTCCGGGATCCCGGCTTTCTTTGCCGCGCGCTCGACATTCACGCCATGCTCGTCTGTACCGGTGGTCATCACCACTTCGTAGCCGCGCATGCGCTTGTAGCGCCGGATAGTATCCGCAACCACAGTAGTGTAGGTGTGTCCAATGTGCGGCAAGCCGTTCGTGTAATAGATCGGCGTGGTGAGATAGAATTTGGGTTTTCCAGGTGACATGTTCAGAGTGTTTTGCCTGCCGTTTCATAGGCTCTCAACGCTTCGCTGATAACCCGTTGCAGCGGCACATTTTTCTCCACTGCAAGCTTGCGGCAATCGTCGTATTCCGGCGCGACGTGCAGGATGCGGCCGTTTACGCGCGAAATCTTGATGCGCACGTCGCCAAAGCCTGTCGAGACGCTGACGAATTCGCGCGGCAGAGTTCGACGTTGTGCCCGGTACGTGCGCGCGCCAAACGTCGTGGTTTCTGCAAAAATCAGCGACATGAGCGATTGCGTGTCTTGTGGCTTGCACAAAACGGTCAGCAAAGTTCCAGGGCGATTCTTTTTCATCTGCACTGGCGTCGTGTACACGTCCAACGCGCCCGCGGTCAGCGCCTTTTCCAAGAAGTAGCCATAGATTTGCGGATTCATGTCGTCGAGATTGGCTTCGATGACAGCAATTTCTTCATCGAAACCTGGAACGGATTTCTCCGCTGCTTCTCCGACCATCAGCCGCAAAACATTAGGTTGCCCTTCCAAGTCAGCCGTTCCTGCGCCGTAGCCAATCGCGTTAACGCTCATCGCTGGCTGTGGCCCGTACGAGTCGCAAAGCGTCGCGACAGTCGCAGCGCCCGTGGGCGTCACCAGTTCTTTCTGCACGCCATTCGAATACGTCGGCTTGCCTTGCAGTAAATTTGCCGTGGCCGGCGCTGGAATCGGCAAAACGCCATGAGCCATCTTCGCCGTGCCTCCTCCCACATTCAGCGCTGAACAGGCAAATCTCTCGATTCCCAGAAAGTGGAAGCCGATGCAAGCCCCAACGATATCCACGATCGCGTCGACTGCCCCTACTTCGTGAAAATGAATTTTTTCAAGCGGCACGTCGTGCACTCGTGCCTCGGCTTGGCCAAGCTTCGTGAAAATAGCGCTAGCGCGATCGCGAACCGGCGCTGCCAGCTTCGAATCTTTCAGAATTTCCAGAATCCCGCTGAGCGACCGATGCTTCTGCTGATCCTCGGTTCGCACCTTGACGTAAGTCGCAGCCATGCCGTTCTTCCAGACTTTTTCCGCGGAAAGCTCCCAGCCCGGAACTTGCAGTCCATGAAGCTCCGAACGCAGATGCTCGACCGGGCAGCCGGCATCGACCAGGGCCCCGAGGGTCATGTCGCCGCTAATACCGGAAAAACAGTCAAAATACGCCAGTTTCATGGAAAAACCGCCGAACGGTGGGACTTCAAGCCGGAATTGTCACTCCGTCGGATTCAAATTGATACTATCGGCGCAGGCATGTACTGTCAAACGAGCTCTCTTTGACCCCCGTCGCGGGCATCTCCTATACTGGCGTGATTCAAATCAGCTGCTGGCTCACTTAGAGGATATGTGTATCAAACACTGACCAATCGCTTGCGCGAGGCGCTGGCCGCGCACATAAAAGAAAAGTATGGAGTGGAACTCGAGATCGTGCTGAACCGCCCTCCCAAGCTCGACATGGGCGAAGCGGCGTCGCCGGTGTGCTTTGAACTGGCAAAACGGCTGAAAAAGGCTCCGCGGCAGATCGCTCAGGAAATTGCAGCCAGCCTCGGTAAGGTCGAAGGTGTCGCGCGCGTGGAGGTCGCCGGCGGCGGATACTTGAACGCCTACTTCGACCGCGGTGCGTTTTGGGAAAGCGCGCAGAAGGAAGCAAGCCAGCCGCTCCCAACCGTAGGAGCCAAAGAGCAAAAAATCATCGTCGAGCACACCAGCATCAATCCTAACAAGGCAGCCCACATCGGCCACGTGCGCAACGCCGTGCTTGGCGACACGATGGTTCGCATCTTGCGGCACGCCGGCAAGCGCGTGCAGATTCAGAACTACATTGACAACACTGGCGTGCAAGTGGCTGACGTGGTCATCGGGCTTTTGCGCATGGAGCAGCGCACCGCTACGAATGTGATGATGCTGGCGCGCGAGCCGAAATTTGACTATTACTGCTGGGATCTCTACGCGAAGGCCACACACTTTTTCGCTGAAGACCCTGCCCACGCGGCCGCACTGCGGACCGAAACCCTAAAAGCCATCGAAGAAAATCGCGGAGAAGACGCTGAAGTTGCGCAGGTGGTAGCGGACGCCATCGTTACCTGCCATCTGAACACCATGGCGCGCCTGGACATTCATTACGATTTGCTGGCCCGCGAGAGTGAAATCCTGCATTTGAAGTTCTGGGACAAGGCATTCGAAATGCTGAAAACATCCAGCGCCATTCATCTGGCTACAACCGGAAAGATGAAGGGATGCTGGGTTTTGCCTTGGCAAGAAAAAGAAGGAACTAACACAGGGGCCGCAGAGACCGCAAAGGACACAGAAAAGAAAGACGATCTAGAAGTTGAAGACGAGAACGAGCAGGACAAAATCATTGTGCGCTCGAATGGCACGGTGACATACGTCGGGAAAGATATCGCCTACCAACTTTGGAAATTTGGCCTGCTTGGAAAAGACTTTTTCTATCGAAAGTGGCCAAACGCGCCAGCCGGGCGAACGGTTTGGGCTACCACAGACAGAAAAAGCGAGCCAGACTCGCCCCACTTTGGCGAACCCGCTGCAACGGTGTACAACGTGATTGATGCGCGCCAGGCCTATCCGCAGGATGTTGTCGCCGAAGGGTTACGACGTCTTGGCCACTCAGAGGCCGCTCAGAATTCCATCCACTTATCCTATTCCTTCGTCGTGCTAACTCCTCGCTGCGCGGCGGAGTTGGGTTACGAACTCTCTTCTGAAGATGCCAAGCGCCCCTTCGTGGATATGAGCGGCCGCAAAGGATTCGGTGTCAAAGCCGACGACCTGATCGATAAATTGGAAGCAGCTACACTCAACGAGGTTCAACAACGGCATCCGGACATGAGCGAAAAAGAGCAGAAGCGCACCGCACACGCCATTGCTGTAGGCGCACTGCGCTTCTTTCTGCTGAAGTTCACGCGAAACTCCATCATCGCTTTCGACTTCAAGGATGCGCTCAGTTTCGAAGGCGAAACCGGACCGTATTGCCAATACGCCGTAGTGCGCATCCGCGGCATCCGGCGCAAAGGCCCGGAAGCCCCAAAGCACACGGCGAAACTGAGTGCCGATTCTGCCAGCCGACTCCTTTCCGGGGCAGATGCCGCTGACTTGTGGGACCTATTGCTTGGCGCAGGCTCGCTCGACTACTCCGTGGACGCCGCTATCGCCACGCAGGAGCCCGCATTTGTGACGAAATACGTGTTTCAACTGGCGCAAGCGTTCAACAACTTTTATCACAAACACCACATTCTCTCGGAAGCGGACGAGCAGAAGCGCGCGTTTCTACTTCAATTGACGGAATTGGTCGAAACCCAACTCGCCCGCGCCCTGAGTCTGTTGGGAATCGAAGCGCCAGAGAAGATGTAACGGTTCGCAAACTTGGGGTCCAGCGTTCCTTCGTTCACACTCAGGACAAAGCCGCGCCCAAACAAAACTCCCTAATACGACATCACGAGATGCACGAGTGTACGGAGCGCCACACCCGTTGGACCTTTGGCCAGCCAAGGCTTGGCATCGTCGTTCCACGCGGTGCCGGCGATGTCCAGGTGAATCCACGGCGAATCGCCGGTAAATTCCTTGATGAACATCGCTCCGGTAATCGCGCCGCCGCCCTTGCCGCTGCCGATGTTCTGAATGTCCGCGACAGTTCCTTTGATGAATTCGCGATAGTCGTCGTCAACGGGCATCTGCCACATTTTTTCGCCGGCCGCTTTTGAGCTGGCGAGCAGCTTATCGGTGAACGCCTGGTCAGATCCAAAAACGCCCACGTTGATGCTCGCAAGCGCCACCACGATCGCACCCGTCAGCGTCGCCGCGTCAATCAGATATGTGGCGCCAAGCTGCTTCGCATAATGTACGCCGTCTGCAAGAATCAGGCGCCCTTCCGCGTCGGTGTTCAGCACTTCAATGGTTTTACCGGACATGGCGGTCTGAATGTCACCGGGCTTTTGCGCCCGTCCGCCCGGCATGTTTTCCGTCGAGGGCACCACGCAAATCACTTTAACGCTAGGCTTGAGCGCCGCGAGCGCGCGCATCACGCCAATCATCGTGGCGCCGCCAGCCATGTCGTACTTCATCTTCTCCATGCCATCGGCCGGCTTGATGGAAATTCCGCCGGTATCAAACGTCACAGCTTTGCCGATCAACCCGATAACCGGCGCGCCCGGCTTGGCCGCCGGGGGATTGTAGGTGATGATCATCATCCGCGGAGGCTCGACGCTGCCTTGAGCCACGCTGAGTAGTCCACCCATCTTCAACTCCGCGATTCTCTTTTCATCGAGAATCTCTACCGATAGACCGGCCGCCTTGGCCATGGCCTCGGCTTTTTGCGCCAGAATGGTTGGCGTCATTTTGTTCGAAGGTTCGTTCACCAAGTCCCGCGCAAAATTTTGCGAATCCGCAATGATGCGGCCCTTCGCCAGGCCTTTTTCGCCTGCTCCCCGTTCTGAGTCGGAATAACCGGCAACTGCTACGCTCTCGATTTTCTTGTCGTTCTTCTTGTCGGTCTTGTACTTGTCCGGTTCGAAATCAGCAGTCAGCACACCTTCTGTGATCACCTGCGCGGATTCCCCCGTGGCATCTCCTTCCCGCACCAGCAGCGCCAGGTTTTTAACAGACCGCGACTTCAAATAGCGCAGCGACGCACCGCTAATCTTCCGCAGCGTCGCCGAATTGAATTGCTCCCTCTTCCCCGCCCCAACCAAGAGCAACCGCACCGCTTTCAGTCCCGCAGGCGCGTGAATCAGCGTGAATTCCAGCGCTTTGCCCGTAAGCTCGCCGCTCTTCGCCAGCTTGCGCAACAGCCCTCCGGTCAACTGATCGATCTCCGAAACGCGCCCCTGGACCGGATCGGTCTCTTCAAACACATACGAAACCAGTGCCTCCGTTTCGATTCCTGCGAACGGCTTACTCTCCAGCGTAATTTGCATGGTGCTCTATCGCCTCCGATTGCGATACATGGATTCTTCCACTTCCCTGCGGGCTTCCTTGGTGCGCTCGTCAGCGCGGCGGTCCCAAACTTTCTTGCCTTGCACCAGCGCGATCTCCACCTTGGCGATGCTATTGCGGAAGTAGATCCGCAGGGGGATAACCGTCAATCCTTTAGACTCTGAGCGGCCCGAAAGTTTGTGGATTTCGTTCTTGTGCAGCAGAAGTTTCCGCGACCCCAGCGGCTCATGATTCCAGGGACCGCCCGGTAAGTACTGTGCAATGTGTGCGTTAACCAACCAGGCGCCGTTCGGCTTGAAATCCACGTAAGCGTCCCGGATGTTGGCTTTCCCTTCCCGAAGCGCCTTCACCTCCGTGCCATGAAGGACCAAGCCCGCCTCATGTTTCTCAAGAATATGGTAGTTATACGACGCAGCGCGGTTCTGCGCCACGATTAGCTCGCCCGGCTTGGCGTCCTTTGCAGATTTTTTTGCAGGCTTGGCCACGACCGTCCATCATAGCCGCAGTGGAAAAAGTTGTCACCTTCGGGTGAAAACTGATTCAAAATTGCTATTGTTTCCTGTAGGCCAGTCAACCTCTGTCGCCTTGCCGCACGTCTAATGCGAGTGTTAGACTTCAAAGGCAAGATCTTCCAGGCCTCGGAGAGAGCATGCAGCAAAAGTGGGGAACCCTAATTCTTTGTGTGAGTTTCGGACTCTGCGCCGCCGGATGCCCAAAGGGAGGCGGCGAGTACAACCAGGGATTGAAGGCAGAAAACCTCCAGGACTACGACGCGGCTGTCGCGTACTACCAAAAGGCGCTTAAATCTGATCCCCGCAACGCCACCTACAAAATCCGGCTACACCAGGCGCGATTTGACGCCGGCGAATTTCATATCAAGCGCGGCCTGGAAATGCGAAAAAGAGGCGAACTGGACGGCGCCGGGATCGAATTCCAGAAGGCGCTCGTCGCCGATCCCTCCAGCTCCATTGCCGAACAAGAATTGAAGCGCACTGCGGAAATGATCGGGGAGAGGAATCACACGAACGAACCTGAAGCCCCGGCCGACCACAACCAGCAGCCGCTGGCTTCCATGCCACCGGAGATCAAGCCGCTTTCCCGGGCGCCCATCAGCATGAAGATGTCCAACGACGCCAAGATCGTCTTTGACACCATCGGGAAGTACGCGGGACTGACGATGATCTATGACCCCGACTTCCCTGCCCGGCGCATCACCGTGGACTTCAACAACGTCACGCTGGAACAGGCGCTTGAGATCGTTTCGCTGGAAAGCAAGGCGGTGATCAAGCCGGTGACGGAGAACACGCTTTTCGTGTTTCCGGACCAGCCGCAAAAGCGCCGGGACTACGAAGAAGAGGTCGTCAGGACTTTCTATCTTTCCAATGTTACGCAGCCTCAGGACATCACCGAAATCATGACCGGGCTGAGACAATTGTTCGACTTGAAGCGCGTCCAGCAGGTCAACGCGCAAAACGCCATCATCATCCGCGACACACCCGACAAATTGATGCTGGTCCAAAAACTGATTGACGACATTGATAAAGCCAAGCCGGAAGTCGTCGTCCAGGTCGAAGTCCTGCAGGCTAGCAAGGACCGGCTCCGCGAACTTGGCATTCAACCCGGTTCGCAAGCCTCTGTTGCGCTCACGAACGGCACCACATCCAGTAGCTCGGGTGGTACATCCACAACTACAAGCAATCCGATTACGTTCGATACTTTTCGGCACCTCAACCCCAACAGCTTCAGCGTCACGCTGCCGAGCTTTACCGCCAACCTTGTTGAGAATGACTCGGACACGAAAATCATTCAGAACCCGGAGATTCGTTCCGTGGATGGTCAAACGGCCAAACTCAAGATCGGCCAGCGAATTCCAGTGGCTACGGGGAGCTTTCAGGCAGGTGTAGGCGTTGGCGGCGCCGCCGGCGCAGGTTTCGTGAATCCATTGGTCAATACGCAGTTCACTTATCTGGACGTCGGAGTCAACGTGGACATGACTCCCCGCGTGCACCCCAACCATGAAGTCAGCTTGAAACTACGTATCGAGATCTCTTCCCAGTTAAACACGGTGAACATCGGGGGGATTTCACAGCCAGTGATCGGGTCGAAGACCATCGAGCACGACATCCGGCTAAAAGAGGGTGAGGTCAATATCCTCGGAGGGTTGATCGAGAGTACGGACACGAAAACCATCAGTGGATGGCCCGGGCTGGCAAGGATTCCGATCTTGGGCCGGCTTTTCGCCGATAACAAGGTGGATCACCTGGAAGACGAGACGCTGATCGTTTTGACTCCGCATATCGTTCGAATGCCTGATTGGACGAAAGCGAATCTGCGCGCCATACTCTCCGGCACAGAAACCAACGTGCAAACCAGGCGCGAGAGCGAACTTCGCACTCCACAACCGGAGCCACCTCAGGCCCCGCCGACGACGCAACAGTCTCAACAGCCGCCCGCAGCCGCAGCAGCCACGACTCCTAATACGCCTGCAACGCAGGCTCAGTCGGGCAATGCTGTCGCGAGGATTCGTTTCGAGCCGCAAACTCTCACGCTCAAGGCAGGCCAAACCGCAACCTTGGGTGTGGTCGTCGAAAACGTGAACGACCTTTACTCGATCCCTTTGTTGCTTCAGTACGATCCCAAAGTGATTAGCGTCGAAGAAGTGCAGCACGGCGGATTCCTCTCTGGCGGGGGCTCCCAGGTGATCGCCATTCCCTGGCAAGTGCTGAAGGACAAAGGCCAGGCCATTATTTCTGCCACTCGTCCGCCCAGCACTCCTGGGGTCAGCGGAAGCGGTACATTGATCGGCGTCGTCGTGAAAGCTTTGGCGCCCGGCTCCACGAACTTGTCCATTGTGCAGGTGAACGCCAAGGACTCGCAGCAAAAGGCCATCCCGCTGGTCACCAGCGAAGCAACTTTACAAGTTCAGCAGTAGTCCAATTTAGAGGAGCCCTAATTCAGAATCGTTTGATTTACGCTGAAAAGAGATGTTGTCTGTTTCCCCAATTCGAAAGCGTACCTGCCGGCAGCGAGACAACTCGCAGGCGGGCCTGACTCTTCTTGAATTGATCCTGACCTGTTCCATCCTGCTGATTCTGTCTTCCGCCGCTCTGCCGATCGCCAGGTACGCCGTGGTTCGCGAGAAGGAAGCGGTTCTTCGCCACAATCTCGACGAAATCCGTGACGCCATCGATCGTTACAAAGACGCCGCGGACCACCAGGCAATCCGCGTCGAAATAGGAACCGAAGGCTACCCTCCGGATCTCCAAACCCTCGTCACGGGGGTCAAGCTGGGAAGCAGCGGCGACAAAAAGATTGTTTTTTTGCGAAAGATTCCCATCGATCCCATGACCGGAAGCGCCGACTGGGGCTTGCGGGCTGTCCAAGATGATCCCGACTCGCGGCATTGGAGCGGCAAGGACGTTTTTGATGTGTATTCCCAATCCACGGGAACGGCGATGGATGGAACGAAGTATTCGGATTGGTGATAGGAGAATGAACTTAACGTGAAGATGCAACGGCACAATCGATTTGCTGCGAAACTGCGGAAGGGTGGCCGCGGAGGAAGCAATCTCGGGTTCACGCTCATTGAGTTGATGATCGTCATGAGCATCATCTTGATTCTCATAGGCATGGCTGCGATTCGCTATGACAAAGTCGTGCAGCATTCCAAGGAAGCGGTATTGAGAACCGACCTTCGCACGATTCGTGACGCCATCGATAATTACACACTGGACAAGCAAGCCGCGCCGCAATCCGTGGATGATTTACAGCAGGCCGGCTACCTCCGCTCCGTGCCAACCGACCCCATGACCAACGCCAAGGATTGGGTGCCGGAGTTCGATAGCGTAGTCCTGAGCCCCGACCAGACCACCACAGGAATGACTAACGTGCATTCGAATTCCAGTAGGACGGCTCTCGACGGCACTCCCTACAACGAGTGGTAGTCGCCTCCGCATTTCATTCAGAAGATGACTTCGCATGGCGCTAACTTCGCATGAAAATAATCCGTTTTGAACTTCCCCGCGATTTGACGAGAACGGGCTCGTCCGTTATAGTAACTAGGCGGGGTGGAGCAGCCTGGTAGCTCGTCGGGCTCATAACCCGAAGGTCGTCAGTTCAAATCTGACCCCCGCAACCAATTTGGAGATTCACAGGCCGGGCATCAGGCACCCGGCCTTTTGTTTTCCGGATTGGCCAAAGAAAGCGTTGACTGGCCCCTCTGCCTATTCAAATTGCTTTCGGAACTGAGCGAATTGCTGTTTCAAATCCGCAATCTCATTTTTGAGCGCTGCGATTTCCTCTTCCAACTTGCTCACTCGGTCTCCGTCGAGTGCGTGTTCAGCACCCGCTGCAGGCGCCGCGTGCGCCTTTGGCTCCGGCTCTGCCTGCACGACGTCGCCAGACAAAAGGTGGGCATAGCGCGTTTCTTTCGTGCCCGGCTGCCTGGGAAGCGGCTTGACGAGCGGTGGCTCGCGCGTCATCAAATGCTGCAAGCTCGATTGCACTGCCCCCAGGTCGTCGAAGGAATGCATACGCTCGGAGCGGCTTCGCAGCTCCCCCGGCGTTTGCGGCCCCCGCAGCAGCAACAAGCACAGGATGGCGGTCTCGTGGCGGTAGAAATTGAAGGCTTCCTGCAACCGGTGCTCATACTTGGTCACCCTACTGTCTGCCGGACTCACCGACCGGACCAGCGACTGCCCCTCCAAAGAGTGCAAGGCCTTACGGACGGCCGCTTCGTCCAAGTTCATCACCGGCTCGCGGTTTGATTTCTGGTTGCATGCGTTGACCAGCGCATTCAGCGAAAGGGGATAGTACTCCGGCGTGGTGACTTCCTTCTCCACCAGCGCCCCTAATACCCGGCATTCCACTTCATTTAGAGCGATGTTCACAGCCCGAAATCATACAACAGGTTCGCGAAGCGCTCTGTGCCCTGCGAAATCGCTCTCCTAAGCCTCTGTCGAGCTGACATTACCGTTTAAAGAAGAGCGCGGGAGAAATTGGACCGCAAGAATTGATTCTGGCTTCGTGGGATTTGCATTGCAAGAATCGCCACGACCTACTGGGCGGCCTGCGCTTGAATCGCGCCTTTTAACTCCACCTCGATGTTGACGGAGTGTTCGACCTTGAGAAGCCAGTTGCCCGGATTCTTCAATCCCCACTCGATGAAAGGCACGCTGAACTTCGCTCTGCCCGTCCAATGATCGCCGGAGAGATTGGCCTGTACCGGCACCGTCAATTCGTGCTCACTGCCGTGCAGCACAAAAATCCCGTGGATTTGCACCGTCGTTTCTCCCTGCGTCTCAAGTTTTCCGCTAACGCTGTCCGGCCGGAAAATGATCTCGCCGAATCGTCCGCTTTCAAGAACTTCCTTGTGCATCTTCTTGTCACGCCCGTCGTTGCCGCTTTTTCCACTTGTGGCGTCAACAACGATCTCTCCGCTCGCCTTCCCCGTCGCTGGATCGACCTGCAGACTCCCGCGCTTCAAGGCGAAAGTCCCGTGCACCGTATGCAGCGAACTTCCAAGCGTCCAATCCACGCTGGTTTGCGCCGGATCGACCGTGAAAACCATCCAGCTGGCTGGCGGCTGGGGCGCAGCGTGCTGGGGCAAAGCAATCAGCACCGGCAACGCTACCAAGAGCGCTCCACACAAATAGAGAACCGGTTTCAGCCGGCTTCCGAGCAATCTCACAATTCACCTTTCCTTTGAGAACCCTGAGGACCTTATGCGGTAACGAGTTGCCATGCTAATCGCGCACCCACCTCCGCCAATAACCGGAGAGAAGTATCCTGCAAGTGTGCTGTCAACAGTCCCGTGAACAAATCAGGGTCCTTAGCCAGACTTTGCAGAACCCGCCTTCGCAACGGCGCACAGCCATCAAGCAGCAAGAGCAGCCGCGACATGAGAAGTGGCCGCCTTGCCAGCCGCCGGTGAGCCGATTGATACTTCTCGAGATCTCCAGCCTCCACCGCATCGGCAAGCGCCAGCGCCTGTCGAAAGCTCAGCCCTAATCCTTCCCCGGTAATCGCGTCTACGCTTCCCGAAGCATCCCCCACAAGTGCGATATTCTCGCGGCACACGCGGTCGAGCCTGCAAGTTGCCGTCACGGCGCCCCGTTGCACGCTGCTCAGCTCTACGTTCCTTAGATTGTCCGCCAGCTTTGGAAATTCCCTGAGCGCCTCGTCAACATTCATTGCAGAATCGCGAGAAATCAGCACTACGCAGGTTTCTTCGTCCGCGAGCGGCGTGACGTACGCCTGGATTCGCCTGCCCCAGTAAACCTCCGCACAATCCGCCAAGAGCTTTGCGCGATAGTGCCGTCTCTGCGCAAATCGCCGTTCCCCGTTCAAGCCTGCATGCAAACCACTCCAATGCCGCACGCGCGAATGGATGCCGTCCGCGCCAACAACCCACTTCGCTAGAATCGATTTTTCCCCTGCGATTGCGCCTTCCTGTTTGACGGAGGTCACCGGAGCATTCCACAAGAGCTCGACACCGCATTCTAGGGCGCGCGCGGCCATTTTCTGATGCAGAACGGTTCGCCGCACGCCGATTCCGACGTCACCTGGAAAATTCGCCGTCGCTGAAATGCTTCCATCGATGAAGCGAATGCGCTGGAAACTCTCTCCGTCTCCGGCTTGGATGCAAATGCCGAGTTCGCGAAGCGCCGCGAGTGTTCCCGGCAGAAGCCCCTCCCCGCAGGCTTTATCGATCGGCGGCTTTGCCCCATCCACAACGACTGCGGAGAATCCCTTCTTCCGCGCGGCGATGGCCGCGGCCAATCCCGCTGGTCCGCCTCCGACAACTAACACGTCTGTGCTTAGCCCCATGGGAACCTCATCTTTCTGAGTGCTTAAACAACTCCGCCTGGAGGAAACGCTGTTCCTTTGATTAGATGTAAGAAGATTAGATGTAAGAAACCATATCGGGATGCCTGCGGGGACGGGCGAACGCCAAATCTTGATATATAACTGGCGTTTATTTGATTTAGCATAACTATTAATTTGACTGATTGACTTCCCGTACCGCATCCTGATAATCTTCATGGCGATATGACGAGCATCGCCATCACCAGCACCCAGGGCGGCCACGCCGTTTTTCAGGCCGTCCGAGTACGTGTCGTAATTGTAGGAATCAGCTTTGTCCTCGTAGGAGGACGCACCGGCGGATGATGGCGGCGTAAGCCAAAGCGAACCAGAAGAATTCGGCCATCATCCAGACCCGGATGATGGCTTTTTTTATGGCTTGCTTCGGCATTTCTGCCGTCTTGCAAGCGGAGGAACCATCAAGTGACTGACGCAAACCTCAAGCCTCGAAGCCACGCCCTGATTGACGGAGCGAATCGCGCCGGAGCGCGCGCCATGCTGCGCGCCTGCGGCCTAAATGATGACGATTTCCAGAAACCACTCATCGGCGTCGCCAACACCTGGATCGAAATCGGTCCCTGCAACTATCACCTTCGCGAACTGGCGGAACACGTCAAGCAAGGCATTCGCGCCGCGGGCGGAACTCCACTGGAGTTCAACACCGTTTCCATTTCCGACGGCATCACCATGGGCACCGAGGGTATGCGCGCTTCGCTGGTGAGCCGTGAAGTCATCGCGGATTCCATTGAGCTGGTCACCCGCGGCAATTTGTTTGACGCGCTGATCGTTCTCGTGGGCTGCGACAAAACGATTCCTGCTGGAATCATGTCGCTGGCGCGGCTGAATATTCCGGGCCTGGTCTTGTACGGCGGCTCCATTGCGCCGGGCAAGTTTGAAGGTCACGCCGTGACGATTCAAGACGTTTACGAAGCGATTGGCGCCCACGCCCGCGGCAGCATGAGCGACGCGCAGCTCAGGTCCCTCGAGACTTCAGCTTGTCCCGGAGCGGGCGCTTGCGGAGGACAATTCACCGCGAACACCATGGCGCTGGTTTGCGAATTTCTAGGAATCGCGCCGATGGGACTTTCGAGTGTTCCCGCCACAGACTCGGCGAAAGCCGCCTCAGGCCGGCGTGCCGGCGAATTGGTGATGGAGCTTCTTCGCAAAGATGTGAAGCCATCGAAGATCATTACAAAGCCGGCGATCGAGAATGCGATTGCGGGAGTCGCAGCCACCGGCGGGTCTACAAATTCGGTTTTACATCTGCTGGCCATTGCTAACGAAGCCAAGATTTCTCTTTCCATCGATGATTTTGATCGCATTAGTTCACGGGTGCCGATTCTTGCCGATCTGAAACCGGGCGGAAGATTTGTTGCGACGGATCTTTATGCCGCTGGTGGCACGGCGCTTGTTGCCAAGCGCATGGTGGAGGGCGGCTTTCTGCACGGTGAGTGCCTCACGGTTACAGGCCGAACGCTAGCCGAAGAAGCTAACGCGGCGAAGGAAACGCCTTCGCAAGAAGTCGTGCGTAAGCTCAACGCACCGCTTAAACCGACAGGTGGCCTCGTCATTTTGAAAGGAAATCTCGCGCCGGAAGGCTGCGTCATCAAAGTCGCAGGACACAATCTACAAAATTTCAGCGGCCCCGCTCGCGTTTTCGACAGCGAAGAAGCGGCCTTCGCTGCGGTTGAAAAGGGAGCGATTAAAGCCGGTGACGTCGTTGTGATTCGCTACGAAGGCCCGAAGGGCGGCCCCGGGATGCGCGAAATGCTCGCGGTGACCGCCGCATTGGTTGGCGAAGGCCTGGGTGATTCCGTGGCGCTTTTGACCGACGGCAGATTCTCCGGCGCCACCCACGGCTTGATGGCTGGTCACGTTGCGCCTGAAGCAGTGAACGGCGGCCCGATTGCGGCGGTCGCGGATGGAGACATCATTACTTTTGACATTCCCAAGCGCCAATTGAACGTCGGACTCACGGCCGCGGAAATTCAAAAGCGCATGGCTTCGTGGAAGCCGCCGGCTCCTCGATTTGTGAACGGCGTCATGGCCAAGTACGCGCTGCTGGTTTCCTCTTCTTCCCTTGGCGCGGTTACGAGTTTGCCCGCAACTTTTGCGGCATCCGCTCAGCCTGCTTTGAATGCGAGGACCCCATGAAGCTTACCGGTGCGGAAATACTTTGCGAAACGCTCACGCGTCTCGGCGTGCGCGACATTTTTGGTTATCCCGGCGGCGCGATTCTTCCGGTGTACGACGCGCTCGGCAAATCGAAATTGCATCACGTCCTGGTGCGGCACGAACAGGGCGCCACCCACATGGCCGACGGCTACGCGCGGGCGAGCGGCGACGTCGGCGTGGCGATGGCGACGTCAGGTCCTGGCGCAACCAACATGGTTACCGGCATTGCCACCGCGATGATGGATTCTTCGCCAGTCGTATGCATCACCGGGCAAGTGAGCAGCAAAGTCATTGGCTCCGACGCTTTTCAGGAAATCGACATCACTGGCATCACCATGCCGATTACGAAACACAACGTGGTGGTCACGCAGGCCGGCGACATTGCGCGAACGATTCGCGAAGCATTTGTCATTGCGAAAAGCGGGCGACCGGGTCCGGTGTTGGTGGACGTTACCAAAGACGCGCAGCAAGCGACTGCGGAATTCGATTGGGACGCCTGTACGCCCAAGCTTCCGCCCAAGCGCATACGCAACAATCACAACCAGGCTGAATTTGATCGTGCTATCGAATTGCTCAACACCGCCAAACGCCCGGTCATTCTGGCTGGCCGCGGAATCATGCTCTCCAATGCGATGCAAGCTTTTGAAAAATTTGTCCGCGTCGGAAATTACCCCGTAGCAATGACTCTCCTCGGCATCGGCTGTTTCCCCGCCAAGGATCCGCTCAACCTGGGGATGATGGGCATGCACGGCGAAGCGTGGGTGAACCACGCGATTCAAGAAGCGGATCTGCTTATTGCGGTCGGCATGCGTTTCGATGACCGCGTGACCGGCGATTTGCGGACCTATGCCAAGAACGCCCGCAAGATTCACATCGAAATCGACCGCGCGGAAATCAACAAAAACGTAAAAGTGGACGCGGCGCTGGTGGGCGACGCGCGCGAAGTGCTCGAAAATCTCACGCCGCACATCGAAACTCGAGACCACAGCGCTTGGATTCGCCACATCAACGAATTGAAGGGTGACTCCGCAGTGCGGGACATTCAGAGCTTGCCCGACACGGGCCATCTTTACGCCGCGCACGTCATCAACGACCTTTGGAAGGAAACGCGCGGCGACGCCATCGTGGTCACCGACGTGGGCCAGCATCAGATGTGGGAAGCGCAGTATTACCACCACGACCGCCCGCGCACGCTGATTACTTCCGGCGGGCTCGGCACTATGGGTTTCGCGCTGCCCGCAGGTATCGGCGCGAAATTCGCGAAGCCGGATTCGGAAGTTTGGGTGGTTGTCGGCGACGGTGGATTTCAGATGACCATGAGCGAACTCGCCACCATCGTGCAGGAAAAGATCAGCGTGAAGATCGCCATCATCAACAACGGCTATCTCGGCATGGTGCGCCAGTGGCAGGAATTTTTCTACGACAAGCGTTACGTGGCCACGCCCCTGGTTGCGCCTGACTTCGCGGCTCTGGCGAACGCGTTCGGCATCCGCGCGGAACGCGTCACCACGCGTACGGAATCGGTCTCCGCGATTCGAACTGCGCGCGAAGCCAACGAAACCGTGCTGCTCGATTTTCGCGTCGAGCAGGAAGATTCTGTGTATCCGATGGTTCCGGCGGGCGCGTCGCTGCACGACATGATCCGTCGCCCGCACAATCCGCTGGTCGAAACGGCTTCGGACGCATAAGGAAGGAAAGAAGGCATGCAAACACTCGTTGCGTACGTGGAAAACAAACCGGGCGTCCTGAATCGCGTCTCCTCTCTTGCGCGGCGGCTGGCCATCAACATTGATTCGCTCACCGTCGGGCCAACGGAAAACGAAGAGATTGCGCGCATGACTATCGTCGCGCACACCGACGAGCGCGGCGCTCACCGCTTGGAGGCCAGCCTCGAAAAGCTCGTGGACGTGCTGCTGGCGGAAAACATTTCCGGGCGTGCTTTACTCGAACGCGATCTGGCTTTGATCAAAGTCGCCGCGGACCAGCAGAATCGCCCGCATTTGATGGAGTTAATCAAAGTTTTTCGCGCGCGCGTGGTGGACGTCGCTCCGGAATCGCTGATTATCGAGGTTTCCGGCACGGTGGACAAAATTGACGGGTTGCTCGAAGTGCTTAGGCCTTTTGGCGTTCTGGAGATGGCGCGCACAGGACGCATCTCCATGACCCGGGGCAATGATTTGCTGCGGCCGCCGCTGCTGGACATTGAGAGTTCGGCGAGTGAACCCGAAGTTTCGAAGGTGAAGTAGCGGCGTAGTTTTCACTCGAAAAGCTTCAGAATCCGGACGCGAGTGCGAACGTCTCTAAATAACCCCGCACACTGCAGCACACATTTGGCCGTGTGCCGGCCCG
>Ga0209473_1000624_pt1 | contig 20648 bp, 17 predicted proteins | sample GraSoiAngelo_133_FD_185890 | JGI IMG/M metagenome (GOLD analysis project Ga0209473, IMG submission 185890) | Grasslands soil microbial communities from the Angelo Coastal Reserve, California, USA - 14_0929_05_20cm (SPAdes) (version 2) | ecosystem: Environmental > Terrestrial > Soil > Grasslands ...
CCGACGGGCCGTCCTTGGGCACCGCCCCCGCGGGCAGATGCAGGTGCACGTCGGTTTGCGTGAACGCCTCGAGCGGGATCCCCAGCGGGCCGGCCCGGGCCCGCAGCAGGCTCCACGCCGCCTGGGCGGACTCCTTCATCACGTCGCCCAGCTGGCCGGTGAGCGTGATCAGCCCCTTGCCCGGCATCTGGATCGCCTCGATGAACATGATGTCGCCGCCCACCGGCGTCCACGCGAGTCCCGTCGCGACACCCACCTCCGGAATGCGGCCCGCCACTTCGCTCTGCACCGTGGGCTGGCCGGCGAACTTCTCGAGGTTCTTGGCGGTGATCTTGACGCTCGCGGCGCGCCCCTCGACGACGTCGAGGGCGGCCTTGCGGAGCACGCCCTGGATTTCGCGCTCCAGCTGGCGTACCCCGGCTTCGCGCGTGTACTCGGCGATGAGCCGCTCCAGCGCGCCGTCGGCGATGCCGGCACGCTCGGTCGTGAGACCCGTCTCGGTCAGCTGCCGCGGGAGCAGGTAGCGCTTGGCGATCGCCAGCTTCTCCCCCGGGGTGTACCCGGGGAGGGTGAGCACTTCCATGCGGTCGAGCAGCGGGTCGGGAATCGGTGCGAGGCTGTTGGCGGTGGCGATGAACATGACGCCGGACAGATCGAACGGCACCTCGAGGTAGTGGTCCACGAACGTGGTGTTCTGCGCCGGGTCGAGCACCTCGAGCAGTGCGGCGGTCGGATCGCCGCGCACATCGGCGCCCATCTTGTCCACTTCGTCGAGCATCAACAGGGGGTTGCGCGTCTCGCAGCGCTGCAGCGCGTGGATGATGCGCCCCGGGAGCGCGCCGACGTAGGTGCGGCGGTGCCCGCGCACCTCCGCCTCGTCGCGCACGCCGCCGAGCGACACGCGGGTGAAGCGGCGTCCCAGCGCCTCCGCGATGCTCTGGCCGAGCGACGTCTTGCCCACGCCCGGCGGTCCCACGAAGCACATGATGCTGCCGCGCGCCGCGCGGTTGAGCGTGCGCACGGCGAGATACTCGAGGATGCGCTCTTTGACGGTCTTGAGATCGTAGTGATCGCGGTCCAGGATGTCGCGCGCGGCCTTCAGGTCGAGCCGGTCGTCCGAGGTGCGGCTCCACGGCAGGGTCGCGAACACTTCGAGGTAGGTGCGCGCGACGTGGTACTCCGCCGACTGGGGCGACATTTGCCGCAGCCGCTTGAGCTCGCGCTCCGCCACCTTGGTGGCTTCCTCGGGCAGGCCGGCGGCCTCGAGCCGGTGCGCCAGCTCGGTCAGCTCGTCGTCCGCGTCCTCTTCGCCCAGCTCCTGGCGGATCACGCGCAGCTGCTCGCGCAGCACGTACTCGCGCTGGTTCTGGTCCAGCCGCGTGCGCACCTTCTCCTGGATCTGGCTGCCGACCTCGAGCACCTGCAGCTCCTGGCCGAGCAGCTCCGCCAGCCGCTCCAGCCGGCGATTCACGTCGTCGAGGGCCAGCAGCTCGGCCTTGGCCGGGAGGGCGAGGTCCAGGTTGGCGGCCACGAAGTCGGCGAGCTTGCCGGCGTCGGTGATGCCGACGAGCACCTCGTGCAACTCCTCGCCCAAATAGGGGGCGATGTCGATGACCCGGGAGAACTGCGCGTGGACGGTGCGCTTCAGCGCCTCGGTGCGCGCATCCTCCGGCTGGGCGTCGCTGAACGTCTCATAGGCCGCCACCAGCCAGTGCTCGGCGGGCGTGATCTCCCCGAGCCGGGCGCGCTCCAGGCCCTGCACCATCACCCGCACCGAGCCATCGCCCAGCTTCAGCATGCGCACGACCGTGCCGAGCGTGCCGACTTCGTACAGCTCGTCCGCCCGAGCATGCATGACGGCCCCCTCGGGGGGCTCGGCGCCGCCCAGCGGCTTCACCACGCCGAGGAGCAGCCGCTTGTTGCCCTGGACGACTTCGTCGATGAGCCGCACGGCGGACGGGTCCGTGAGCGCCATCGGCAGCACCACGTGCGGGTAGACCACCAGCCGCCCCAGCGGCAGGACGGGAAGCCGATCCACCTACTGCACCCGGACCGACTGCGGCCCCGAAAGGCGCGCCGGCAGTTTGACGAGCCACACTTCGAGAAAGCCCTGCTCGTAGCTCGCGCGGATGCTTTCGGGATCCACCGGGACGGGCAGGCGGAAGCGGCGCTCGAACGGCCCGACCTGCACTTCCATCGCGTGGTAGTGGGGCTTGCCCTCGTTGCGCCGCGCCTGCCGCTCGCCCGCGATCGTGAGGATGCCGTCCACGTACTCGACGCTGAAGTCTTCGGACCGCATGCCCGCGATGTCCATGTAGACCACGAGCGCCTCGTCGGTCTCGAAGATATCGGTGGGAGGCTTCCATTTCGCGGACGCGACGAAGCCCACCGGGCGGCCGTGGGCCACCTCGTTGAAATAGACTTCGAGCTCCTCGGCCGGATGCACGGTGAGCGAGCCCGAGCCCCGCGAGGGGCGCCCCGACGAGCCGCCGGTGTCAGCCATGGCGCGCCGCCGCGGTGGCGCGGGCCGGTGCCGCGTACAGGGGGAACTGCTCCGTCAGCTCGCGCACCTCCGCCTTCACCCGCGCGATGGTGGCGTCGTCCTTCCTGGTGAGCACGGTATCGATGAGTGTCGCCACGGTATGCATCTCCGTCTCGGTGAGCCCTCGCGTCGTCACGGCCGGCGTGCCGATCCGGATCCCGCTCGTGACGAAGGCCTTCTGCGGATCGCCAGGGATGGTGTTCTTGTTCACAGTGATGCTCGCCCGGTCGAGCAGCTCCTGCGCTTCCTTGCCGGTGACCTGCTTGGACCGGAGATCGGCCAGCATCAGATGGGTGTCGGTGCCTCCCGACACGATGGCATAGCCGCGCTCCACCAGCGCGGCAGCGAGCGCCTGCGCGTTCCGGACCACCTGCTGCGCATAGCGTTTGAAATCGGGGGTCATGGCCTCGCCCAGGGCCACGGCCTTCGCGGCGATCACATGCTCGAGCGGTCCGCCCTGGAGGCCCGGGAACACCTGCTTGTCCACGTCCTTGGCGAACGTCTCCTGGCACAGGATCAGACCGCCCCTCGGGCCCCGCAGCGTCTTGTGGGTGGTGGTGGTCACGATCTGCGCGTGCGGCACGGGCGACGGATGGATACCCGCGGCGACGAGGCCGGCGACGTGCGCCATGTCCACAACGAGAATGGCGCCGACCTCGTCGGCGATGCTCTTGAGCGCCGCGAAATCGATGATGCGGGCGTACGCCGACGACCCGCCGATCAAGAGGCGCGGCCGCTCGCGCCGCGCGATGGCGCGCACCTCGTCGTAGTCGATGCGGCCGGTCTCCTCTCGGACGCCGTACGACACGGCGCGGAACAAGCTGCCCGAGAAGTTGACCGCCGCGCCGTGCGTCAGGTGACCGCCGTGCGGCAGCGCCAGCCCGAGCAGCGTGTCGCCCGGCTTGGCGACCGCGAGGTAGGCGGCCATGTTGGCCTGCGCCCCCGAGTGCGGCTGCACGTTGACGTGCGCCGCCTTGAACAACGCCTTGGCGCGGTCGATGGCGAGCTGCTCGACCTCGTCCACCACTTCGCACCCGCCGTAGTAGCGCTTCTTGGGCAGTCCTTCGGCGTACTTGTTGGTCAGGGCCGTGCCCATCGCTTCCATCACGGCGACGGAGACGAAGTTCTCGCTCGCGATGAGCTCGAGGCCGTGCTCCTGCCGCTCCACCTCGCGGCGGATGAGCTGCGCGATCGCGGGGTCCGCCTTGGAGAGCGGTGCGCGCCGGTCGATCATGAGTCGATCTTGGCCACGCGCCGCTCGTGGCGCCCGCCCTCGAACGCGGTGTCGAGCCACTTGTGCAGGATCTCCAACCCTTCCTCCTCGCTCACGAAGCGCGCGGGCAACACCAGCACGTTCGCGTCGTTGTGCTTGCGCGCCAGCTCCGCGATCTCCGGGCTCCAGGCCACGGCCGCCCGCACGCGCGGGAAGCGGTTGGCGACGTACGCCATCCCCAGCCCTGTGCCGCAGGTGAGGACGCCACGCCGCGCCTTGCCCGTGCTGACGGCCTCCGCCACGGGGCGGCCGAAGTCGGGGAAGTCGTCGGCCGGGTCCATCGCCTGCGGACCCACGTCCACGGGGTCGTAGCCGAGCCGCTTGAGCTCCTCCACGAGCTGTCCCTTCAACTGAAAGCCGGCGTGGTCCGCGCCGACGTAAATCCGCTCAGGCAAGGATCTCCTCAGCCGCGGGGATAGAGACCGCGCGCGACGAGGATCCGCTGGATTTCACTGGTCCCCTCATAGATCTCCGTAACCTTGGCGTCGCGGAACAACTTTTCCACGGGGAAGTCCCGCATGTAGCCGTAGCCGCCGAACAGCTGGACGGCTTGCGTCGTGACCCACATCGCGGTCTCGGACGCGAACAGCTTCGCCATGCTCGCCGAGGTGGTGACGCTCTCGCCCCGGTCGCGGCGCGCGCCCGCGACGTGGGCCAGCGCACGCGCCGCCTCCACGCGCGTGGCCATGTCGGCGAGCTTGAACTGCACAGCTTCGAACTCGCGCAGCGGCCGGTCGAACTGCTTGCGCTCGTCGCAGTAGGCGACGGCGTGCTCGAGCGCCCGGCGCGCGATACCCACCGCCTGCACCGCGATCCCGAGCCGGCCGGCGTCGAGTCCCTCCATCGCGTACCCGAACCCCGCCCCGTCCTCGCCCAACAGGCGGTCGGCCGGCAGGCGCACGTCCTCGAGCGCCAGCGCGACCGTGTTCGAGGCACGCAGACCCATCTTCTCCTCGGGCTTCCCCGGACGATAACCCGGCACGTCGGTGGGCACAATGAAGGCGGATATGCCGCGCTCCGTGCGGGCCATCACGATCATCAAGTCGGCCGTGGCGCCGTTCGTCGCCCACGCCTTCGCGCCCGACAGCACCCAGCGGTCGCCGTCCCGCACCGCGCGGGTGCGCAGGGCGGCGGCGTCCGACCCGGACTCGGGCTCCGAAAGCGCGAACCCCGCCAGCAGCTCCCCTCGGGCCATGCCCTTGAGGAACCGTTCCTTTTGCGCCGCCGTGCCGTGGCGCACCAGCATCGTCGTGGGAATCGCGTTGTGGATCGAGAGCGACACGGCGATGCTGGCATCCGCCGCCGCGATCTCTTCGAGGGCGAGCAGGTAGGTCACGGTGTCGAGGCCCATGCCGTCGTATTCCTCTGGCGTGCACATGCCGAGAAATCCGAGCGCGCCCAGCGCGTCGATCACGTCGCGGGCGAAGTGGGCGGTGCGATCCCACTCGGCCGCGAACGGCTCGATGCGGGTGCGCGCGAACTCGCGCGCCAGCTCCACGATCTGGCGCTGCGTCTCCGAGAGACCCGCCGGCTCAATCGCGATAGACATAGAAGCCCCGGCCGCTCTTGCGGCCCAGCCACCCCGCCGCGACCAGCTTCCGCAACAGCGGCGCCGGACGGTATTTGTCGTCGCCCAGGTCGCGCTGCAGCACCTCGAGGATCGCGAGACACACGTCCAGGCCGATCAGATCGGCGAGCGCCAGCGGCCCGAGCGGATGGTTCATGCCGAGCTTCATCACCGTATCGACCGCCTCGGGGGTCGCCACGCCTTCCATCACGCAAAAGACCGCCTCGTTGATCATCGGCATGAGCACGCGGTTGGACACGAACCCGGGCGCATCGCTCACCACGACCGGTATCTTTTCCAGAACCTTCACAACCTCCACAACCTTCCCAACGGTCTCTTCGCCCGTCTCGAGCCCGCGGATCACCTCCACCAGCTGCATCACGGGGACCGGATTCATGAAGTGCATCCCGATCACCTGGGCGGGCCGCCGGGTCTGGGCGGCGATCGTGGTGATCGAGATCGACGAGGTGTTCGTGGCGAGGATCGCCGCCGGTGGCGCCAGCCGGTCCAGGTCGCGGAAGATCCTGAACTTGACGTCGGGCTGCTCCGTCGCGGCTTCCACGACGAGCTCCGCGTCCGCCACGGCGTCGAGCGTCGACGCCGTCCGGATGCGCCCGAGCGCGGCGTCGCGCTGCGCAGTGGTGAGCGTCCCCTTCTTCACCTGACGCTCCAGGTTGGCGCGGATGATCGCGAGCACTCGCTCGAGCAGGCCGGGCGCTACGTCGATCAGCGCCGTGTCCCACCCGTGCTGCGCGAACACGTGGGCGATCCCGTTGCCCATCGTCCCCGCTCCCACCACCGCCACCCGGCTCACGGCGCGGCATCCGGGCGCGGTGCGCGCCGGCTCCACGCGACCAGGGCCGCGGTGCCGCCCAGCATGATCAGGGTCGCGACCACGCCGCCTTCCGGCCCGAAGGCCCCACCGTCGATCCACGCGTGCGCGCCCGGACGATACTGCAGCGCCGGCAGCGGGAACGCGTAGCCGCTCACCGGCGCCGCGAACCCGAGCGCCAGCGTCGCGTTCCAGCCGAAATGCGCGCCCCAGGCCAGCGGCATCGCGCCCGGCGAGAACAGCGCGGCGGCGAGCCACACGCCCGCGAGCGCGACATTGACGGTGGAGAAGGCCGTGGCGCCGGGATTCCCGAGGTGCAAGAGCCCGAAGCCGAGCGCGGTCAGCGCCGTGGCGGGGACGACGCCCGTCGCGGCCGCGAGCCGGCGCAACGGGTAGCCCCGGAAGGCCAGCTCTTCGGCGAGCGCCGCGAGCAGGAATCCGACGCCCAGCGGCAGGGCGGCTGCTCCCCACCCGCTCCACCCGGCTGTGGCGGTGATTCCGGCGCGACCCGCGGTCACCGCCAGGCCCACCGCGCACGCCGCCATGCCCGCGCCCAGAGCGGTGCCCACCAGCAGGGACCAGCCCATGCCCGTGCGGGGGCGCCAGCCCAACTCCTCCCAGGATCGGCGCTCGAGCACGCGGCCCACCAGCCACGTCGCCAGACCGAAGCCGGCCGCCCAGGGCAACGAGCTCCACGCGAGCGCCCAGCGCGGGTCCGCGTGCAGCGGCACGAGCGTCAGGGCGTAACCCGCCGCCGCGCCCGCCACGGCAAACGCCGCGATCCAGGCGGCCGCGGCGGCGGGGGCTCGCGCCCGGTGCGCAAACGAAACGCGCGCCGTCATAGGCGCGCGCGCAGCGGACTCACGGTTGGCTTCAGGGCCAGGACGGCGATCGCGACTTTCGCGAGGTCGCCGATCAGAAACGGGAGCGTCCCGAGTCGCAGCGCGCCCGTCGCGCTGCCGGTGAGAATCAGCAGTTGAGCCAGGCCGCCGACGTGAATGAGCACCAGGCCGGTGAACACGGCGAGGGACAGCCGGGCCACCCCGGGCTTGCGTCCGGGGTCAGTAGCACCCACCACGCGACCGACGGCGAACGCGGCGACCGGGTAGGCGAGCAGGTATCCCCCGGTGGGCCCGAGCAACCGGGCGATGCCGGGGAGGCCGTAGGGCGTGAACACGGGAAGACCCGCCGCCCCGAGCAGGAGATAGAAGACCAGCGACCCGGCGCCGAGCCCGGCGCCGAGCCACCCGCCCACCAGCAGCACGGCCAGCGGTTGCAGCGTCATCGGCACCGGAGTGCCGGGGAGCGGGACCGCGATCTGGGCCGCGATCGCGACCAGCGCGGCGCCGAGCGCGGCGGCCAGGGCCCGCCGGGCCGGGACGGACGGAGCGGACACCAGGGCGGTTTGAGCCTGCATCAGAGCATCTCCACGCTGAGGGCCACGGCGTTGCCGCCCCCGAGACACAGGGTGGCGAGTCCGGTCGTCTGCTTCCGATGCTGCAAGGCGTAGAGCAGCGTCGTGAGCACGCGCGCGCCCGAGGCGCCGATGGGATGCCCGAGGGCGATGGCGCCCCCGTTCACGTTGACGCGCTCCCAGTCCCAGCCGAGGGCGCGCCCGTCGGCCAGGGCCTGCACGGCGAACGCTTCGTTCGCCTCGATCAGGTCGTAGTCGTCGATCGTCGTCTTCGCGTTCGCCATGAGATTCTTGACCGCGACGATGGGCGCGAAGAACAGATCCTTGGGCTCGCCGCCGCCGGTGGCGTAGCCGGTGATGCGCGCCAGCGCCTCGAGACCGTGCGCCTTGGCGAACGCGAGCGAGACGACGACGAGCGCGCTGGCACCGTCGTTCAATCCGGGCGCGTTGCCCGGGGTGACGCTGCCGCCGGGCTCGAACGACGGTTTCAGCGCGGCCAGCGCCTCGAGCGACGTATCCTTGCGGGGGCCCTCGTCCTTCTCGATCAGCGTCGGCGTGCCCCTCCCCGGAACCTCGACGGGCACGATCTCCGCCTTGAAGCGACACGCCGTCATGGCGGCCACGGCCTTCTGATGACTGGCGAGAGCGAAGCGGTCCTGGTCCGCGCGCGATACGGCGGCCTTCTGGGCGGTGTACTCGGCGAGGCTGCCCATGTGGACGTCCGAGAACGAATCCCACAGGCCGTCGCGGATCATCCCGTCCACGAGCTCGCGGTTCCCTACCTTGATCCCGCCGCGCATGCCGTACACGTAGTGCGGCGCGTTGGACATCGACTCCATGCCACCGGCGACCACGCATTGCGCGTCCGCTGCTTTAATCGCCTGCGCGGCGAGCATGACGGCCTTGAGCCCGGAGCCGCACACCTTGTTGATGGTCATCGCGGGAACGGTGCCGGGGAGACCGGCGTGGATCGCCGCCTGGCGCGCCGGCGCCTGACCCACGCCGCCCTGCAGCACGTTTCCCATGATCACTTCTTCGACGCCGGCGGGATCGACGCCGGCCCGGCGCACCGCCTCGCGGATGACGAGCGCGCCGAGGCGCGGTGCGGGAAGTGCGGACAGGCCGCCCAGGTACTTGCCGATGGGCGTGCGGCAGGCACTCAGGATCACTGGGGTGGTTTCATCGCTCATGGACATGCCGCATCCCGCCTTCGGTTCCACCCGGACTTGCGTCCGGGTTAGTCCGTGTCGGGGTCTACTGACCCCGGGCGCAAGCCCGGGGTCCAAGCCCCGGGGATCACTCTCAAACTAACGGGGCCAATGAGCGGGTGCGAATCTCCTCACCCAGTTTCGCCACGAATTCGTCCAGCGGCAGCACCACCTGCTTGTGGCCGGCGCCCCGGGCTCGCACCGCGGCGGTTCCCGCGTCCGCTTCCCGCTGCCCGACCACGGCCATGTACGGCACCTTGTGCAGCTCCGCGTCCCGGATGCGGTAATTCAGCGTGTCGCTGCGCTCGTCCACGGCCGAGCGGATGCCCGCCGCCCGCAACCGTTCGTGCAAAGTACGGGCCGCGGGCGCCTGGGCGGCCGAGATCGGGAGCACGCGGACCTGCTCGGGCGCGAGCCACAGCGGAAACGCCCCCGCGAAATGCTCGATCAGGAATCCGACGAACCGCTCCAGTGTGCCGTAGATCGCCCGGTGGATCATGACCGGCCGGTGCGGCCGGTTATCCTCGCCCGTGTACTCGAGCTTGAAGCGCTCGGGCTGCTCGAAGTCCAGCTGGATCGTCGCGCCCTGCCATTCGCGACCGATGGCGTCGTTGAACTTGATGTCGATCTTCGGTCCGTAGAACGCGCCGCCGCCCTGATCGATGCGGTACGTGGCGCCGCGATGTTTCAGCGCCTGCTCGAGCGCGCGCTCCGCCTGGTCCCACGTCGCGTCGCCGCCCAGTTTCTTCTCGGGGCGAGTGGCCAGGTCGAGCCGATACGAGAGCCCGAACGTCTTCCCCAGCACCAGCTCCACGATGTCGAGCAGCTGGAAGATCTCCTGCTCGATCTGGTCCTCGCGCAAGAACAGGTGGGCGTCGTCCATCGAGAGCCCGCGCACGCGCAGCATGCCGTGCAGCGTCCCCGAGCGCTCGTTGCGATACACATTCGCGATCTCGGCGAGGCGGATCGGCAGGTCGCGATAGCTGCGCTGCTGCGACGCGTAGATGAGGATGTGCATCGGGCAGTTCATCGGCTTCACCCGGTAGCGCACACCCTCGGCCTCGCCCTCCCCCGCCGCCATCGGCGGGAACTGGTTCTCGGCGTACAGCGGCAGGTGCCCGGAGCGCAGGAACAGCTCCTCACGCGTCACGTTGGGCGTGTACACCAGCTGATAGCCGCGCTCGAGAATCACGTCCTCGATGAAGCGTCGCAGCTGGAAGTTGAGCATCGCCCCCTTGGGGTGCCACAGAATCAGTCCCGGGCCGACGTCCTCCTGAATCGAAAACAGGTCGAGCTGCTTGCCCAGCACACGATGATCGCGCTTCTTGGCCTCCTCGAGCCGGCGCAGGTAGCCGTCGAGGTCATCCTTGGTGAACCAGGCCGTGCCGTAGATGCGCTGCAGCATCTGGCGGCGCTCGTCGCCGCGCCAGTACGCGCCGGCCGCGTGCAGCAGCTTGAAGTGCTTGATCCGCCCGGTGCTCGGCACGTGCGGCCCGCGGCACAAGTCCACGAACGGGCCGTCGGTATAGACGGAGATCACCTCGTCGGGACCGAGGTCGTCGATCCGCTCGAGTTTGAGCGGATCGTCTTTGAAGCGCTGCTTGGCTTCCGGGCGTGAAACCTCTTCGCGCACAAACGGGTAATCGGCCTTCACGACTTCGACCATCTTGCTTTCGATCGCCTCGAGATCTTCCGGCGCGAAGGGCCGCCCCACATCGAAGTCGTAGTAGAAGCCGTCTTCGATGGGAGGCCCGAAGCCGATTTTCGCGTGCGGGAAGAGCTGGCGCACCGCGGTCGCGAGGACGTGAGCGGACGAGTGCCGCACCACTTCGAGAGCCTGCGGATCCTTGTCGGTGAGGATCGTGACCTTCGCCCCGTCGGGCAGGGGGCGCGCCAGGTCCCAGACGCTCCCGTTCACGCGCAGCGCGAGGGCCGCCTTCGCGAGCCCCGGCCCGATCGCCTTGGCGAGATCGGCACCGGTGGACCCCTGCGGCAGGCGTTTCTCGCTCCCGTCGGGGAGTGTCACCCGGATCTCGGCGGCGACCATGGGGTCAGGGCGCCGGTTGAGCGGCGGCGGGGCCGGCGGGACTGGTGAGCGGCGGCAGGCGGCGTCCGTCGCGGAAATAGAGCGCGACGGCGAAGACGATCACCCCCGCGATCGCGATCCAGCGGGCGAGGCGAGTCGTGGGCAGCTCGTGCGTTTCATCGGCCATGGGACGGAATTCTACCACCAACCTCCACCAACCTCCACAACCTCCACCAACCCGTCTATTATCTGTCTATTATAAGGAATGCCGCAGCCGCGCTTCGAGCTTCCACCCCAGTACGACCCTCACGCCGTCGAGCGCCCGCTGTACCAGCGCTGGCTCGAGCGCGGCGTGTTCACGGCCCGGGTGGACTCCACCAGCAAGCCCTACGTGATCGTGATCCCGCCGCCCAATGTGACCGCGATCCTGCACGTGGGCCACGGCCTCAACAACGTCATCCAGGACGTGTTGATCCGGTTCGAACGGATGCGCGGGCGTGAAGCGGAGTGGCTCCCCGGCACGGATCACGCCGGCATCGCGACGCAAAACGTGGTGGAGCGACTGCTCGCCGACGAAGGCAAGACACGCTTCGACCTGGGCCGCGACAAGTTCGTCGAGCGCGTGTGGGCGTTCGTGCGGGAGACGGGCAACACCATCCTCGAGCAGCTCAAGGTGATCGGCTGCTCGTGTGACTGGAGCCGCACCCGTTTCACCCTCGACGAAGCCTACTCGCGCGCCGTGCGCGAGGCGTTCGTGCGGCTGTGGGAAGAAGGGCTCATCTACCGCGGCCATCGCGTGATCCACTGGTGCCCGCACTGCCTCACGGCGCTATCGGACGAGGAAGCCGAATCGAAAGAGACGGACGGCAAGCTCTACTATATCCGCTATCCCGTGGAGGGCGGCCCCAGCCCGTTTCTGACGGTCGCCACCACGCGTCCTGAGACGCTCCTGGGCGACACGGCCGTGGCGGTGAACCCCAAGGACGCCCGCCACGCGGGCTTCGTGGGCAAACTCGCCCGGCTCCCGATCGCGGACGTCCCGATTCCGATCGTCGGGGACGAGGCGGTCGATCCCGCGTTTGGAACGGGGTTCGTGAAGGTGACCCCCGCGCACGACGCAACCGACTTCGACATCGGCCTGCGGCACAAGCTGGAGATGCCGCTGGTGATGACCGAGGACGGACGCATGGAGCACGCCACCCGCGTGCCGAAGCCCCTCGCCGACCTCGACCGGTTCGAGGCGCGGCAGCGGATCGTGGACATGCTCAAGGAGCGGGGCCTGCTCGAGAAGATCGAGCCGCACCGTTACGCCTTGCGGCGCTGCTACCGCTGCGACACGATCGTCGAGCCGCGCCTCAGCGATCAGTGGTTCGTCAAGATGAAGCCGCTCGCCGAGCCGGTGCTCGCGGCCTATCGGGCGGCGACGTTCCGGATCGTGCCGGAGCGGTGGCACGCGACGTTCGAGCACTGGATGGAGAGCATCCGCGACTGGAACATCTCCCGGCAACTGTGGTGGGGACACCGCATCCCGGTGTTCACGTGCACGCCGTGCGGCCACCAGTGGGCCGACCGGAAGGACCCGGCGCGCTGCCCCAAGTGCGGCGGTCCGGTCGAGCAGGACCCCGACGTGCTCGACACCTGGTTCTCCTCGTGGCTGTGGCCGTTCGCGACCTTCGGCTGGCCCGACCGCACCCCCGACCTGGCCCGGTTCTATCCCGGACACACGCTCGTCACGGCGCCGGAGATTCTGTTCTTCTGGGTGGCCCGCATGCTCATGTCGGGCTACCACTTCATGGATCGACGCCTGCCGTTCACGACCGTGTACCTGCACGGGACGGTGCGCGACACCCAACATCGCAAGATGTCCAAGTCGCTCGGCAACGGGATCGACCCGCTCGACGTGGTGCGGTTGTACGGCGCGGACGCGCTGCGCTGGACCCTGATCGCGGGCAGCTCGCTCGGCGCCGACGTGATCCTCGATCCGAACGACCTCGAAACGACGTTCGCACCGGGACGCAACTTCGCGAACAAGCTGTGGAATATCGGGCGGTTCATCCTGGCGCAGCTCCCGGAGCGGATCCGCCCGCTCGACGAGCTGGACGTTTCACGCCTGCCGCTGGCCGACCGCTGGATCCTGATGCGTGCGAACGACGCCGTCCAAGCCGCGACGTCGTACCTGCAGCAGTTCAAACTCGACGAAGCCGCCAAGCGGTGTTACGAGTTCGCGTGGAGCGATCTCGCCGACTGGTACGTGGAAGCGGTGAAGCCACGCATCGCGGCGGTGGGGGCCGCTCCGGCCGGCGGCCCGCCGGTCTCGGCGGCCGTCGCGGCCCCCACCGCCGCGCATGCGGTGCTCGCGTACTGCTTTGACGCCGTGCTACGCTTGCTGCACCCCGTGGTGCCGTTCATCACCGAAGAGTTGTGGCAGAAGCTGCCGGGGCGGAAACCGGACTGGCGACGGCGACCTGGCCGACCTTCCGGCCCGAGCTCGAGGACCCGGAGCTCGACCTCCAGTTCCGGCATGTGCAGCAGGTGGTCGAGAAGATCCGGGCGATCCGCGCGGAGTACCGCGTCGCTCCCAAGACGCGTCTGGCCGCGGTCATCAAGCCGCGCAGCGAAGCGATCCGCGCCGCGTTCGACGGGGAGCGCGACACCATCGTCCGGCTGGCCCAGCTGTCGGACCTGACGCTCGACGGGGGCTTGCGCGGCGCGGGCGCCCATGCCGTGCTGGGCGACGGCAGCGAGGTGTTCGTCGCCCTGGCGGACGCGATCGACGTGCGGCAGGAGTGCCGCCGCCTGTCGGGCGAGCTCACCCGGCTGGAGCAGCAGCTCGCGGCGCTCGACGCCAAGCTCACCAACAAGAATTTCATCGCCCGGGCGCCCGCCGAGGTGGTCGCCAAGGAGCGCGAAAAGGAGCGGGCGTGGCGAGATCAGCGGCAGGCGCTGGCCGACAAGCTCAGGTCGCTCGGCTGCTCCTGACCGTCCTGGTCGGCGGGGGCGCCTGCGCCAGCCAGGGCGACCCGCCCGGCGGCCCGCCCCGCACCACCCCGCCGACCGTCCTGCGCACCGTCCCGGAGTCGGGGAGCGTGGCGCCCGACCTGCGCGGCGATGCGGTCGTCCAGTTCGACGAGGTGATCGACGAGATGCCGTCGCGCGGGGGCGCCCCCGGCACGATCAGCGGGCTCGCCCAGAAGGTCATCCTCTCCCCCGTCGGGAGCGACGTCAAAGTCTCCTGGCACCGCAGCTCGATCCACGTGTCGCCGCGGGAAGGATGGCAGCGCGGCCGGGTGTACCATCTCCAGCTGTTCCCCGGGATCGTCGACCTGCGGCGCAACGCGACCAAGACCGGCACCACGCTCGTGTTCACGACCGGCCCGGCGGTGCCGGCGACGACGCTCGCGGGTACGGTGCTCTTGTGGGTGGACCAGCGCACCCTGCCGCAGGCGGTGATCCGCGCGGCCCCGCTCCCCGACACGGTCGCCTACGTCACGCTCGCCGACTCGGCCGGCAACTTCCGGCTCGCCGCCGTGCCGCCGGGCCGCTACCGCGTGTGGGCCATCCAGGACGAGAACAACAACCGGCGCCAGGACCGCCGCGAGGCGTTCGACACCGTCACCGTGACCGTCGACTCCACCGCGAACGCGCTGCTGTGGGCGTTCGTGCACGACACGGTCGGCCCGCGGGTGCGCACCGTCGAGCCGATCGACTCGGTGAACTTCCGCGTGGCGTTCACCGCCCCGCTCGACCCGCGCCGTCCACTCGACACGGCCAAAGTACGCATGCTCGCCCTGCCCGATTCGACCGTGGTCGCGCTGCGGACGCTCTACACGCCCGCGGTGTTCGATTCGATCCAGGCACGGGCGCGCGCAGTGGCGGATTCGCTCAAGCGGTTGCGCGACACGACAGCACGCAAGGACACGACGTCGCGACCCGGAGCGCGGCCTCCGGCAGCCCAGCGGGCGCCCGCCGTCGGCCGCGCCCCGGGCGCGCCGTCTGGTACAGACACTGCCGCGCCTAAACTCGACACCGCCCGTGTCCGCAAGCTCCTGAGCGAGCGCCCCGTCCCCTACGACCGCGTCGTGGTCCAGACGGCCCAGCCGCTCGCGCCGGGCGGCAAATATCTCGTGCGCGTGCGCGGCGCGAGGAACCTGAGCGGCGTGGCCGCCGACGGGCAGGGCGTGCTGGTCGTGCCGGTGCCCAAGCCCGTCCCCGCCGACACCACCAAAACCCGCCCCAAGCCGCCGTGACCGACCCGCGCCGTCGCCTGCCCGCCGTGGATGCGCTGCTCGCCGAGCCCGACGTCGCCGCACTCGCCGCCGCCGGACCGCGCAGTCTCGTGGTGCGCGCCGTGCGGGAAACCATCGACGCCGCCCGCGCCAACGGCGGCAGCGCGCCGCCCGAGGGCTGGAGCGCGGCGATCCGGTCCCGCGTCCAGCGGCTCGCCGTCCCCTCGCTCGGACCGGTGATCAACGCCACCGGCGTGGTGTTGCACACCAATCTCGGCCGCGCTCCGCTCGCCCAAGCGGCCATCGCCGCGCTGGCTCGCGTCGGCGCCGGCTACGCCAATCTCGAATACGACCTGGCGCGCGGCGCGCGTGGCTCACGCCACGGGCTGTGCCGTGACCTCCTCGTGGAGCTGACGGGCGCCGAGGACGCAATCGTGCTGAACAACGCCGCCGGCGCGGTGCTGGTCGCGCTCTCGGCACTGGCCCGCGGCGGCGCGGCGATCGTGTCGCGCGGCGAGCTGGTGGAGATCGGCGGCGCGTTCCGGATCCCCGACATCATGGCTCGTTCGGGCGCCACCCTCGTCGAGGTCGGGACCACCAATCGCACGCATCTCAAGGATTACGAAACCGCGCTCACGCCGGCGAGCAAGCTGCTGCTCAAAGTGCACCAGTCGAATTTTCAGGTCACCGGCTTCACCGCCCAGGTCTCGGCGCAGGAGATCGCGGCGCTGGGACGCGGGCGCGGCGTCGCCAGCCTGTACGACCTCGGCAGCGGGCTGTTGCTCGACCTCGCGCCGTGGGGACTCGCCGGCGAGCCGACGGTGCAGCAGGCGCTGGCGAGCGGCATGGACGCCGTCGCGTTCTCGGGCGACAAGCTGCTCGGCGGTCCGCAGGCCGGGATTCTGCTCGGCACGCGGGCGGCGATCGAGGCGTGCCGTAACGATCCCCTCGCCCGGGCGGTGCGGGCGGATAAACTGACGCTGGCTGCCTTGGAAGCCACGCTTACCCTTTATAGAGATCCGGAGCGAGCCCTCGCCGAGATTCCGGTATTGAGGATGCTGACCGAAAGCGTCACGGAGATACGTCGGCGTGGAGAGACGTTACAGAAAAACGTGGGTGCCGATGCGGAGCTGGTGGAAGGTGAGTCCGAGGTCGGCGGCGGATCGTTCCCGGGCGCGAAACTGAAGACCTGGCTCGTCCGCGTCACCCCCGACCCCCGACACCTGACCCCTGACACCCTGTCGGCGCGGCTGCGCGCCGGCGATCCTCCCATCGTCGCCCGTATCGGAGACGACCGCGTGCTGCTCGATCCCCGCACCATCTTCCCCGATCAGGTCGAAACCGTCGCGCGCGCGGTGCGGTCCGCGCTCGATGTCTAAGCGCGGCCACCGCGCTGTCTTTCTAGACCGGGACGGAACCATCGTGGAAGATCCGGGATTCTTGCACGAGCCGGGCAAGGTGCGCCTGCTCCCCGGCGCGGCGGCCGCGATCCGGCGCCTGAACGACGCCGGATGGCTCGTGGTGACCGTCTCGAATCAGTCGGGGATCGCGCGCGGCCTGTACGACGCCGCGGCCTACGCCGCGGTGCAGCGCCGCCTGGTGGAGCTGCTGGCGCAACACGGCGCCCGGCTCGACGGCGCGTACCATTGCCCGCACCACCCCGACGTCACGGGACCGTGACGTCGGGGTAAGCCGGGCGTGCGGTTGTTCCGCGATGCCGCCGCGGCGCTCGACCTGGACCTGGCGCGGAGCTACTGGGTGGGCGACCGCGTGAGCGACGTCGAGCCGGCGGGCACGCTCGCTGCCGGCGGGCACGGCCTGCTCGTGACCACCGGGCGGGGCGCCGAGCACGCCGCGGGGGCACGGGCGCGGGGGTTTCCGGTCGTGGCCGACCTCGCGGCGGCGGTGACGGAGATTGTGCGCGGCGCCTAGGGCCCGCAGATTGCGGGCGCCATGGAGCCTTGGCGGGGATCGGGATGGTGCTGGTCGTGCTCGCAGCGCAAGGAGTGCCGCGCGGCACGATCGCCGTGGGCGACACGGTGCGCGACTCCCTCACGCCACACGATCTCGTGCTTCCGGCCGAAAGCACCTACGCGCAGCAGTGGCGGCTGCGCGGCCGCGCCGGACAGACGGTGACGATCGACCTCGCGTCGAGCGCGTTCGACGCCTACCTCTTCCTGCTCGGGCCCAATGCCGGCGCGAAGCCGCCGCAGGACGACGACTCGGGCGGCCGCTGCAACGCGCGCCTCACGGTGCGGCTGGCGGCCACGGGAGACTACCTCATCGTGGCGACGAGCAGCGAGCGGCGCGCGACCGGCCCCTTCACCCTGACCGTGACCGCGGGCCCGAAGCCCGTCGCGCTTGCCCCCTGCACGCGGTGACGCCGGTTCCGGTAGCCGTGCTGGTGTCGGGCGGCGGCACCAACCTTCAGGCGCTGCTCGACGCTCTGGGGGGTGGCTCTCCCGTGGCACGCATCGCGCGCGTCGTGTCGAGCCGGGGCGACGCGGCGGCGCTGGAGCGGGCGCGCCGGGCCGGCGTGCCCGTCGCGGTGCTGGCCGATCCGGCGGACCCGGCCGAGCTGGTGCGGGCCGCGGGCGACGCCCGGCTCGTCGTCCTCGCCGGATACGTGAAGCGCATCCCGCCCGCCGCGGTCGCGCGATTTCGCTGGCGCATGATTAATATCCATCCGGCCCTGCTCCCGGCATTCGGCGGCGACGGCATGTATGGACGCCGCGTGCACGAGGCCGTGCTGGCGAGCGGCGCGACCCTCTCCGGCGCCACGGTGCACTACGTGGACGAGGAATACGACCGGGGGCCGATCCTGGCGCAATGGCCGGTGCCGATTCGCGGCGGCGACACGCCCGACTCGCTCGCCGCCCGCGTGCTCGAGGTAGAGCATCGCCTGCTGCCCGCCGCGGTGCTGGCGCTGGCGCGACTCGGCGTGCCGGAGCGGCCGGTGCGCCTCTCTGTCAAGCGGGCGGCTTTCATTACTGGAGATGACCTTGCGGTCGACATCGAATAGGTGGGCCGTGGCGTCAGCCCTGCTCGCCGCCCTCCCGGCCTACCGCTTGTCCGCGCAGAGCGATGTCGACCGCCTTGCGGTCCGTTTCGCCTCAATGACCGCCGTCACCGGGCTCGAGCAGGCGATGACCGACTCGCTGCTCGCCCTGCTCCCCGGCAGCACGCGCGATCGCGCCGGCAACGTCACGCTCACGCTCGGGCAGGGCGCCCCCAAGCGCGTGCTGGAATGCCCGCTCGACGAAGTCGGCTACGTCGTCGGCAACATCACGGCCGACGGATACGTGTTGCTGCGCCGGGTAGGCGCGCGCACGACGTATCCGTTGTTCGACCAGCTGCTCGAGGGTCACCGTGCGACGGTGTTCGGCACCAAGGGCGCAGTGCCCGGCGTGGTGGCCGTAAAGTCGACGCACCTGACGCGCGGGCGGGTCGCGAGCGGCGCGCCGGACCCCGTCTTCACCGTCGACAATGCCTACCTGGACGTGGGCGCCGCCTCGTCCGCCGAAGCGCACGCGCTCGGGCTCGACCTGCTCGCGCCGGTGTCGCTCGCCAAGCGGCCCCTGCCCTACGGTGACCGCCTGCTGGCCGCGCCCGGATCGGGGCGGCGCGCCGCGTGCGCGGCGCTCGTCGGGGCACTGCAGACCAAGCCCAAGACGAAAGGCACGGTCGTCGTCGCCTTCACTGTGCAGAGCCTGTACGCGGGCAACTCGGGACTCGCGAGCGTGAAGGCTCTGATGGGACCGTTCGACGAGACCAAAACGGCCACCCTGCCCACCCGCTACACGGACACGGCGGTCGAGACCGTGGCCCTGGCCGACGCGGACGCGCTCGTCAAACAGCTCGTGACGTGGATGGAGGGGCGATGAAGCCGGTCATGGTTGCGGCGGCGCTGCTGCTGGTCGCGTATCCGTACGACCGTCTGACCGCCCAGGATCACACCAGCATTTCCGAAGCGCAATCGCTGCTCGCTCCGCTCATCGAGTCCTACGGTGTCTCGGGCGCGGAAGGGCCCGTGCGGGAGACGGTGAAGCGATTCCTGCCCGCCTGGGCGAAGAGCGAGACCGACACCGCCGGCAACCTGTGGGTGCGGCTCGGTCAGGGAAATCCCCTGGTCGTGTTCGTGGCGCACATGGACGAGATCGGGTTTCGCGTGACCACCATTCGCGACGATGGCTCGCTCGAGCTCGAGCCCCGCGGCGGCTTTATCGCGTCGCTGTTCGAGGCGCAGCCGGCGCTGGTGCATACCGACAAGGGCGACGTGGCCGGGGTGTTCATCCCGCGCGACTCCGGGTTCACGCGTCACACGCCGCCGCCCTTGCGAGTGGACGTCGGGACGACGTCTCGAGCGGCGACCATGGCGCGGGGCGTAAGCCCCGGGGCGACGGTGACAATGCCCAAACAGTACGTGCGCCTCGCGGGCACGCGCGCCACCGGCCGCTCGTTCGACGACCGCGTCGGCACGACGGCGCAGCTGCTGGCGCTGCGGCACCTGGACCGCGCGGCCCTGAAGCATCAGGTGATCTTCATCTGGAGCGTGCGAGAGGAAATCGGGCTCGAGGGCGCGGGCGTGGCGGCCGCAGCGCTCGGCACGGCACCCCGCCGCGTGCACGCGATCGACACGTTCGTCTCCGCCGACTCGCCGCTCGAGCTCCCCAACTTCGCGGTGGCGCCGATCGGCGCCGGCGCCGTAGCGCGGGCGCTCGACAACTCGTCGGTCACACCTCCGGCATACGTGGACTCCCTGTTTCGTCTGGCGCGCGCGCGCGGCGTGGCGCTGCAGCTCGGCACCACCAACGGCGGCAACGACGGCTCCATGTTCACGCCCTATGGCGTGGTAGACGTGGCGCTCGGCTGGCCGCTCCGCTACTCCCACTCCCCCGCCGAGGTCGTGGACCTGAAGGATGTCGCGAGCCTGGCGGACCTGATCCGAGCCATCGCCGAGAGCTGGTGAGAGCGCTGCTGTCGGTTTCGGACAAGCGCGGCGTGGTCGAGTTCGCCCGCGAGCTGGTCGCGCTGGGGTGGGAGCTCGTCTCCACCGGCGGCACGGCCGAGGCGCTGCGCGAGGCCGGACTCCCGGTGATCCCCATCGAGCGCGTGACCGGCTTCCCCGAGATGATGGACGGCCGCGTGAAGACGCTCCATCCCAAGGTGCACGGCGGCCTGCTCGCCCGCCGCGCGCACCCGGGCGACCGCGCCGCGCTGGCGGAGCACGGCATCACCCCGATCGATCTCGTGGCGGTGAACCTCTATCCGTTTCGGGAGACGGTCGCGAAGCCCGGCGTCCCGTTCGAGCGGGCGATCGAGCAGATCGACATCGGCGGCCCCTCGATGCTCCGCTCGGCCGCGAAAAACCACCAGGACGTGATCGTCGTGGTCGATCCGGATGACTATCCGGTGGTGATCGCGGCGCTGAAGGCAGAGGAAGTGACCCCGGGGTTGCGCAGAGACCTGGCCGCCAAAGTCTTCGCCCACACCGCCGCCTACGACGCCGCGATCCACGACTACCTCATGAAAGACGCGCCGGGGTGGCCCGAGCGGATCA